>Ga0210405_10002788_pt1 | contig 17784 bp, 21 predicted proteins | sample IncBWH11MmetaG_FD_155492 | JGI IMG/M metagenome (GOLD analysis project Ga0210405, IMG submission 155492) | Forest soil microbial communities from Barre Woods Harvard Forest LTER site, Petersham, Massachusetts, United States - Inc-BW-H-11-M | ecosystem: Environmental > Terrestrial > Soil >... | reverse complement strand
ACCGAAGCCTGCGACCAAGCGGTACCAGAAGGGCTGGCCAACACGCTGGCCAATGCGATGAGCAAGGACGCCCTGGGCGGCGGCACCGCATCCGGGTCGGCCGGTGCGGCGGGGTGGAACCTGCCAGTGTCCGGCAAGACCGGCACCACCGAGGCACACCGCTCGTCGGGCTTCGTGGGTTTCACCAATCGGTACGCCGCGGCCAACTACATCTACGACGACTCCACCTCGCCGTCAGATCTGTGCTCGTCACCGCTGCGGCGCTGCGGCGACGGCAACCTCTACGGCGGCAACGAGCCGGCGCGCACCTGGTTCACCGGGATGAAGCCCATCGCCACGATGTTCGGCGATGTGCACCTACCGCCGACCGACCCGGAGTACGTCGAAGGCGGCCCCGGTTCTCGGGTGCCGAGCGTCGCGGGTCTTGACGTCGACGGCGCTCGCCAGCGCTTGAAGGACGCCGGGTTCCAGGTCGCCGAGCAACCCAGCTCGATCAACAGCAGTGCGAAGTATGGCGAGGTGGTCGGAACCTCGCCCAACGGCCAGACGATCCCCGGTGCGGTGATCACCATTCAAACCAGCAACGGCATCCCCCCGCCGCCCCCACCACCAGTAGGTGGCCCAGGTGTTCCGGTGCCGGTGGGTTCCCAGGTCATCGAGATTCCGGGTCTCCCGCCGATCACGATCCCAATTCTGGCGCCGCCACCGGCCGGTGGGCCGCCACCGTAGGCGGTCGCAACAGCGTGTGGCCTGATGCCAGGCGACCGACGGCAGTAGGCTGGCCTGCATGCCTTCCGCGATTTCTGCTCAGAAAGCTACCGGCGCCATCGCGCTTGGATCGGCCGTCGCCGGAATCGGTTATGCCTCTGTCATCGAACGCAATGCGTTTGTCCTGCGAGAGCTGACCATGCCCGTGCTGACGCCGGGTTCGTCGCCGCTGCGGGTGCTACACATCAGCGACCTTCACATGCGGCCCGGTCAGCGTCGCAAGCAGGCGTGGCTACGCGAACTCGTTGGCCTTCAGCCCGACCTCGTCGTCAACACCGGCGACAACCTGGCGCACCCCAAGGCGGTGCCCGCGGTCATCCAGAGCCTCAGCGACCTGCTTTCGCTGCCGGGCATTTTCGTCTTCGGCAGCAACGACTATTTCGGACCACGACCCAAGAATCCGCTGAACTACCTGACGAACCCGGGTCATCGCGTGCACGGTCAGCCGCTGCCCTGGCAAGACCTGCGGGCGGCGTTCACCGAACGCGGCTGGCTGGATCTCACCCACAACCGTCGCGAATTCGAGGTGGCCGGACTGCACGTCGCGGCCGCAGGCGTGGACGACCCGCACATTGCGCGGGATCGCTACGACGCGATCGCGGGGCCGGCCAGCCCGGCCGCCAACCTGCGGCTGGGCCTGACCCATTCGCCGGAGCCCCGGGTGCTGGACCGCTTCGCGGCCGACGGCTACCAGCTGGTGATGGCCGGCCACACTCATGGCGGACAGCTGTGCTTGCCGTTCTATGGAGCCCTGGTGACCAATTCGGGTCTGGACCGGTCCCGCGCTAAGGGCCCATCGCGGTGGGGCGCCACCATGCGATTGCATGTCTCCGCCGGGATCGGCACTTCGCCGTATGCGCCGGTGCGGTTTTGCTGCAGACCTGAAGCCACCCTGCTGACATTGATTGCGGCGCCGATAGGCGGCCGCGATTCGCACAGCGATCTGGGCCGGTCGCAACCCACGTATTCAGCACGTTGAGCCCGCCGGCCCAGGTCGCAGTTCGTAGCCGACCACGCGACTGGGTCAACAACGCGATCCGACTGATCGAGGCGGACGCCTATCACAGCGCCGACACTCACCTGCTGCGCTATCCGCTGCCCTCGGCTCGGTCCGACAACGCCGGTATCGAGCTCTACCTCAAAGACGAGACCACGCACATCAGCGGCAGCCTCAAGGATCGGTTGGCTCGCTCGCTGTTCCTTTACGCGCTGTGAAACGGTTGGATCACCGAAGACACCACGGTGGTTGAGGCGTCGTCGGGATCGACTGCGGTGTCGGAGGCGTACTTCGCCGCACTCTTGGGCCTCCCGTTCATCGCTGTGATGCCCGCGTCGACTAGTGCGTCCAAGGTTGCGTTGATCGAATCACAAGGCGGCCGTTGTCATTTCGTGCAGAGTTCAAGCGACCTCTACGCCGAGGCCGAGAGCGTTGCCAAGGAGACCGGCGGGCACTACCTGGACCAGTTCACCAACGCCGAACGAGCGACCGATTGGCGCGGCAACAACAACATCGCGGAGTCGATATTCCTTCAAATGCGCGACGAGAATCATCCGATCCCGGATTGGATCGTGGTCGGGGCGGGCACAGGTGGAACAGCGCGACGATCGGCCGCTACCTCCGCTATCGGCGACATGCAACCCGGCTATGTGTGGTCGACCCGGAGAACTCGGCGTTTTATCCGGCCTACGCCGAATCTCGATACGACATCTTGATTTCTGCGTCGTCGCGGATCGAGGGAATTGGCAGGCCACGCGTCGAGCCGTCTTTTCTGCCCGAGGTAGTTGACCGCATGGTGTCGGTTCCCGACGCCGCGTCGATTGCGGCGGCCCGCCACGCCAGTGCGGTGCTCGGCCGGCGTGTAGGCGCCTCGACCGGCACTAATTTGTGGGGAGCCTTCGGCCTGCTCGCCGAAATGGTCGCCGACGGACGCAGCGGTTCAGTGGTCACATTGCTCGCCGACAGCGGCGACCGTTACGCCGACACCTACTTCTGCGACGAGTGGCTCAAGACCCAGGAACTGGACACATAGACCCAGGAACTGGACACATCCGCACCTGCCACGGCCCTGACCGAATTCGAACGCTCGGGCCACTGGGACTGACCCCAGGCCTCGTCAACATCGCTGCCCGGAGCGGTAACCAGCAGCCACAGCACTCCTAGGGCCAGGAATCCGCCGAACACCACGGCGCCTAACACCGTCATGATTGTCTCGCTTCCTTTGCACCGACTGTGCGGTAATTAGTCTATTTAAGGTCGGCGACATCCCGGTTATTCCACGCCGGACTGTGATGCAAATCCCTGGACAGAGCCGGATGTGAGCTGCAGAGCGCCGACGCCGCGCCGATCCCCAGGCAGGTCTGGGTACCGCGGTACCGCAATCCGCTTTGGCGAATCGCCGGGTCGGTGCGATACGCTGTCGTGGCTTCAAGCGGGGTGTGGCGCAGCTTGGTAGCGCGCTTCGTTCGGGACGAAGAGGCCGTGGGTTCGAATCCCGCCACCCCGACCACGAAAATTACTGGTCTGAGAGCTAATCGAGCAGCCTAGGCCGGGCCATCGCGAGCAGATCGAGCTGCCAGAAATTCTGAAAAACCTTGCGCGCGAGATACTCAAGGTCAGCCACGGCGGCGCCAGGCGCGCCATCCCCGGCCATCTGCGCGGCAATCTCTCGAATCTTGCGCTGCCCGTCAACAAGCTGAGCGAATGGCAACTGGGCCGCGGTCAGTGGCATTCTCCCGTGCGGCATGACGATGTCATTGCCGGACGTCCCGCTGAATGCTCGCATCATCGGGACATAGTCCAGAGCTTCCGCGGAGGAGAAATCGACGGCGTAACTAGCGGTGGGCCTGTCCGGGCGGCAAGCCACAAAGTAGTGGCATTTGTTGACGGCCTGAAGGCGTTCCATCAACGACCAGACCTCGATGTCCGGCAACGCGTTCAAAGCCGACAACAGCCGGTCAGGCAGCGCATAGCCCTCATGCGGGTAGTAGCCAGACTTGAAGAGCCATTCCTGAAAAACGAGCCCCGCCGACGTGACCAAATCGATGCACTCCCCGACCGTGTAACTACGCTGCCGCCCATGCAGAAACGTGTCCACCACACCGGCATCCGTCCTCAAGTCCGACGCATATTTCAGATAGCTCCGTACGGGGTGGTCGGCCGGCAGCAGCGGAAGCGTTTCCTTGACCGCCTGCAGCGCGGAGTCGTCTTGGCCCAGTCCAAGGTCGCCGAACACCGACGCCAACAAATCGACTCCGATGCGGCCGTATTTGCCATAGAGCATCACGCTCGCGACGCCATCCCGCCGCAGGCATCCGGCAATGGCTTGCATCCCGTGGTGTGGGTCAGCCAGGTGATGCAGAACGCCGCTCGACACAACCAAATCGAAGTCGCGGCCCAGTGCTGACAGCTCCTCGATGGGGAGCAGATGCAGTTCGAGGTTCTTCAGCCCGTGCTTGTCCTTCAGATATTGCTGGTGATCCAGTGACGGCTGGCTGACGTCGATGGCCACGGCTTTCGCCGAAGGGTTGGTGAGGGCAAAGCATGCCGCCTGGTTGGCGCCACAACCGGCGATCAGAATGTCGAGCTCGGGGGTGCATTCGCGGTCGGGCCAGTAGATCCGATGAGCGTGGACTGGGTCCATCCAGTCAAAGTTCGCTGCGCTCCACTCCTCGAGGTCGAGTACTGGCGCTGGGTATGCCCATCGCTGGTACTGACGCGCCACCACATCGTCGCGCGGATCGGTTTCCAGCCAAACCACCCCCTTGAATGCTTTCAGCAGGAGTTATACGGCCGCGCCTGGGTAAATCGCAAGAACGCCTGCTGCTGACTAGAATCGTCAGTGTCCGTGGTGGGTGATGATCCGGTTAACGGGTCCGCGGCGGGCCGGCTATGTCAAGCCGGCAGCGAACATCGTAGATATCCGGGAACCACGCGTCAGGGGGCAAATAGTCGGCGATGTTGAGACCTCGGAGGGAAACTGCGAAGTGGTCAATGAATCCCACAACAGCTGGGGAATTGACGAGCCCCACCTTTCGACCCAGTCCTCTGAACCACTTGGCGCGGCCTCAAGGAAGTTCGTGTACTCCCCTGGGACGGTGTCGATCTCGATGCGATCGCCATTGGCAAGGGACACGTCGGAGTCGATGCCGGTCGGGTTGTCCTCGGCCGCCGTGAAGTCACCGAACTGGTATATCCCGTTGTCCACCAGGGCCGTTGAGTAGTCCTGCTCCGTGACGTCATAACTTCCGGAAATACCGTCGGTGAAAGACGAGTTGCTCACCACGACGTTGGTCGCTTGGGCCTGGGTTAGCCTGCGTCAGTTGGCGCTGCACACGCGGACTGGCACGTTCCTAGAAATTGGTCAGCTAAACGCAGCTGACGGCGCGGGCCACTAAGAGTGCACATCCCAGCGGTCGGCACCAACTCCTTCAGATCCAGTGCGTAACTGTTAAAAACACTGGATGATCGCCGGGTGAGGGTCATCATCACGGGCGGCAACAGCGGCGTCGGCAAGGCGACAGCTGCCGCACTCGCAGCCAACGGTCACAGTGTCGTCATCGCCTGCCGCACGATCCCGAAAGCTGAGCAAGCCGCAGCCACCATGGCCGGCGACGTTGAGATAGCCCACCTCGATCTCGCCGATCTGGCCAGCGTGCGAAAGTTCGCTGACTCGGTGGACGGCGTTGACGTGCTGATCAACAACGCCGGCGTGCTGGGTCTGCCACTGACGCGCACGGCCGACGGATTCGAGGCGCATATTGGCACCAACTACCTCGGGCATTTCGCTTTGACGTGCCTGCTCGGCGACAAAATCAAGGATCGGGCGATCTCGGTAGTCAGTTCGTCCTACGCCCTGCGCCGTCTGCACATCGACGACCTGAACTGGCACAACCGCAAGTATTCGAAGTGGGCGGCGTACGGGGAATCCAAGCTGGCCATCATGCTGTTCAGCTGCGAGCTGGCACGCCGCGGCGTACGAACGTACATGACCGATCCGGGTGCGACGGACACCGACATCACCAGGGACACCACCGGTTTGCTTCCTTGGGTGCGGGAACACACCTTCCGCCGGTTTCCAGCGCACAGCGCGGCCACGGGTGCGCAATCCACCATTCAGGCGGTTACCACGGACCTGCCTAGCGGCAGCTACCTCGCGCCGCGCTTCAACCAATGGGGTAAGCCGAAGGTGACCAGGCTGCGCAAGAAGGCCCGCGACCCCGCGATGGCACGCCGGTTGTGGGAATTGTCGGTTGAGCTGACCGGCTGCGACTGGCAGAACAGCGACGCGGGGTAGGTTTCCGGCAGGCGTTTGACAGGTGTGGCTTCGCGGGTAAACCGCTGCGTGACCCACGCACCGACGACAATCGAACCTCAGCTGCCTGCTGCATACGGGCCGCTGTCGATGGCCGTTCGGTGCAGTCTCACCGAACTGGCACCCCGTGAGCAATTAACTCGCATCGGCGCCTCTGTGCGCGACTCTGATCCTTACGGGCTTGATCTGCAGCTGGCGCTCTACATGTGCTACGAGCTGCACTACCGGGGTTTCGCCGGCGTCGACCCCACCTGGGAATGGAATCCCGGTTTACTGCATCTGCGTGCGCAATTGGAGCGGGCTTTTCTGGCCGGAGTGCGTCGCGACGTTGGCCGCATCGAACCCGGCCATACCGCCGAAGCTGAAATGGATGCCCTCTCAGTCGAATCCATCGATGGGACGGGCCCGTCGTATTGGCTGCGCGACGGCGGAACGTGGGAACAGATGCGCGAGTATCTCGTGCACCGATCGCTGTACCACCTCAAGGAGGGTGATCCACACGCCTGGGCTATTCCACGTCTAACCGGCCAGGCCAAGGCGTCGTTCGTCGCGGTTGAATTCGACGAATACGGAGCCGGGCGCGGCCCCCATCTCCACCAGCAATTGTTCGCCGACTTGTTGACCGCCGCGGGCCTGGATCCGACCTATCTTGCTTACCTTGACGGGGTCCCCGCCGAGTCGTTGGCGGTGGTGAACCTGATGTCGTTGTTCGGCTTGCACCGGCAGTTACGCGGCGCGGCCATAGGGCATTTCGCGGCTACCGAAATCACCTCTCCGCCAGGCTCGCGCCGGATGGTCGAGGCGCTGGAGCGGCTGGCCGCGCCGCAGGAGTGTGTTGCGTTCTACCGCGAGCATGTCGAGGCCGACGCGGTACACGAGCAGGTGGTACGCGTCGACGTAGTGGGCGATCTCGTCGCCCGTGAACCGCTACTGGACCCCGATGTGGTGTTCGGAATCCGTGCTCACGCTGTCGTCGAGGATCGGCTTGCCGACGTCATCATGGCGGCGTGGAGGGCCGGGGAAACGTCGTTACGGCGACCGCTGGGCTGAGCGTCGGGGAGGTCGGCAACGCCGATGGCTGGTGTCGCACAACGGATAGTTCTTGCTGCGCCCACAGGTGCAAATGGCCACCATGAATCGATCGGATTCCACCACGTTGCCGTCGGGGGTCTCGATGCGCACCGGCCCGGATACCAACACCGGACCGTTGGGTATCACTTGCACCCGAGCGCGATCGCTCATGGCTTGTCCGCCCGGATTACCACCAGTTCTTCCCTCCGGCATCCTTTTCGAATCCGGCCGGTGGCTTCCAGCCAACCGGCCCGCGCCGATAACACCGGCCCGAACAGAACTCGTTGGGAAGCAACGACTTCGGCATCCAGACCGGTTAATCGCAAATAATCCAGCGACTTCTCAACGCCAGAGATGGCTGACTGCACCAGCAGCATGGAACCACCAGCGGCCAGCAAACCGGACGCCGATCTGCACAACGGGTCCAGGACCATCCGCCCGTCGATTCCCGCGTTCCAGGCCCACGCCGGGCCGGCCGTCAGCGGGATAACCCTGGGGTCGGGGACCGGCGGGGTGGGCACGTACGGCGGATTTGCCACGACCACCTCGAATGGCGCTAAATCCATTGCACCCAGCCATGATCCCTCGCGAACATCGACATCGACACCGACACCGGCGCGAATGGCATTACCGCGTGAGCACCGCACAGCGCGCGGGCAAATGTCGAATGCGGTCACGCTCGCCGCTCCGAGCGCGGCCGCCGCGATCGCGACGACGCCGCTGCCCGTACACAGATCCAACACCCGTCGTCCTTGGGCCAGCTCGGCCCGTTCCAAAGTGTCGATGAGCAACAAAGAGTCGTGTTGTGGCGGGTAAACACCGTCGACATCCAGCGAATCGCGCGGTGCAGTGTAGGCGATGGTCACGTCGGCCTTCCGAGGTCGTGATCGCCGTGGCGATCACGGCTCTGGCTGACTCATGCCCACAAACCAGGCCTTCGAAACCGGATTGGCCAGCGAAGTCGTTAGGCGCGCCGGCGCATGGTCGGGTTAAAGGCGGTCCTTGACTGCCGCGGACAGCCGGGACCCGTCGGCCTTGCCCGCCGCCAGCGCGGTGGCGGCCTTCATCACCATGCCCATCTGCTTCATGCCCGGCCGCTCGCCCAACTGCTCGGCCACCTGCGCCATGGCGGTGTCGACGACCTCAGCCAGCTCGGCTTCACTGAGCGGGGTCGGCAGATACTCGTCAATGACCCGTGCTTCGGCGTGCTCGTTGGCCGCGAGCTCGCCGCGACCGTTCTGGGTGTAGATCTCCGCTGCCTCGTTGCGCTTCCTAGACTCCCGGGCCAGCACCTTGAGGACCTCGTCGTCGGAGAGTTCCCGCGCCTCCTTGCCGGAGACCTCCTCGGTCTGAATCGCGGCCAACAGCATGCGCAACGTCGCGGTACGCAACTTGTCCTGCGTCTTCATCGCATCGGTCAGATCTGCCCGCAACCGGGACTTGAGTTCCGCCATAGCTGAGACGCTACGCGCCGCGCCACCAAGAGAGCGCGACACGGCGCGCATCGCAATACGTTGAGAAATGACCCGGTGGTCGACAGTATGGGAGCCATGATCCGCGCCGGCGACAATCTAGCGAGCAGCGATGAGGTGGGGCCACCACCCGCTTGCGAGGGCGAGCGGCGCTCGTGACCGACGACGACAGCTCCACCTGGTGAGCGGACCGCCGCCCGATTACCCGGATTACCCAGATCAGGATTATCCGCCGCTCGGTTACCGTCCCCCCGCGTACCCACCGCCTGGGTATCCGTCATGGGGTTATCCGCCGCCGGGTTACAGTCCCTATCCGCCGCGGGGTTACGGTCCCTACCCGCCGCCGGTTTACGGTTCCTACCCGCCGCCGGGCTACCCGCCGCCCAGCCACCCCGCTCCACCACCGGGTTACCCGCCTGCCCCCGGTTATGCCTTCCCGTCCGGCTATGGCAGGCCGCCACAGCAGGCCTTTGGGACACTCAAGCCCGGGATAATCCCGTTGCGACCGTTGAGCCTCAGCGACATCTTCAATGGCGCGGCCGCCTACATTCGGACCAACATCAGGGCCACCTTGGGGCTGACCGCGATCGTCGTGGTGAGTACCGAGATCGTCTCGTTGATCGCCGCCGTCGGACCCTTGGCTGCTGCCGGCCGGCTAAGGACAGCCCCGCCCGAGGAACTCACCGGCGGTGACGTAGTCGCCTGGCTGCTGTCGGCGGGGCTTACCGTCATCGTCGGCTGGCTGGCCGGCGTCCTGCTCAGCGGCATGCTCACGGTCGTTGTGGGCCGGGCAGTGTTCGGTTCAACAATCGGACCCGGCGAGACATGGGCCAAGGTTCGTGGTCGGCTGCCCGCATTGATCGGGCTGGTGGCGCTGGAGTCCGTTGGGCTGATACTGCTGAGCGGCCTGGTGGGGTTGATCATCGCGGCGATCGGCGCCGCCGGCAGCTCAGCGGCGGCCGTACTCATCGGTCTGCCCTTGGTGCTGGTGTCGATAGCGACGGTGGTCTACTTCTACACAATGCTGTCGTTCGCGCCGGTGCTGATAGTGCTGGAGCGGCTACCGGTGATAGACGCGATCACGCGGTCATTTACGTTGGTTCGCAACAGTTTTTGGCGAGTGCTCGCCATCCGGGTGCTGACTTGGGTGGTGGTGGTTTTGGTCGCCGGTGCGGTGGCGGCGCCGTTCAACTTCATCGGTCACCTGCTGATCGGACCCAGCGGCCCATCGCTGATCGGCGCGATAGTGGGGGCAGTCGGATCGGCGATCGGCCGAATCATCACTGCTCCATTCAGCGCCGGCGTCGTGGTCTTGCTCTACACGGACCGCCGGATCCGCGCCGAGGCATTCGATCTGGTCTTGCAGACCGGCGCCGCCGGCGGAGCCGGGGCGACTGCTTCCACCGACTACCTCTGGCTGACGCGGCCGGTGTAAGGACCAGCTGAGGATGCCCGCCATCGACATCGACCACGATGCCGCACACCAGGCCGCCCAACGCGAACTCGACAAACCGATCTATCCCAAAGCGTCGCTGAGCCAGCGGGTGCATGAATGGATCCACGACTTGCTGTTTCGCCTTCTTGAAAAAGGCTCTTCCGTGCCAGGTGGATGGTTGACCCTCAGCGTGCTGTTCACCTTGCTGATTGTCGCGATAGTGATCGGCATCCGCGTCGCCCGGCGCACCATCCGCACTCATCACGGTGGCGACTATCAACTATTCGACACCGCGCAGCTGAGCGCTGACCAGCATCGCGCCATTGCGGAGCGCTTTGCCGCCGAGGGTAATTGGACTGCGGCAATTCGACATCGGCTGCGTGCAGTGGCCCGCGGTCTCGAGGAGACCCGGATCCTGGACCCAGCTCCCGGCCGCACTGCGAACGAACTCGCCCGCGATGCCGGCGCCCGCATGCCTCACTTGGAGTCCGAATTATTGCAAGCCGCAATCGCATTCAACGACGTCACCTACGGCGAAACACCGGGAACACCGGCTGCCTATCAGACGATTGTCGACCTCGATGACCACCTGCGATTCCGGTCCGCCACCGGCCGGCCCGGGCTGCATCAGCCCGCCACAGTCGACTCGTGGGCACCGGTTCGATGACCGTCGCCAACAGGGTCATCCCGGTGCGCCAACAGAGGTCATGGCGTTGGGTGCTACTCGTGCTGGCCACCGTCTGCGCCGTCGCCGCGATCGGCACGTACCTGACCGCACCACGTCCGGGCGGGCGGATGGACCCGGCATCGACTGGACCTGACGGCGCGCACGCGCTGGTCACCCTGCTGCGGGACCGTGGCGTCACCGTTGTGGTTGCTGCCAGCGTCGCCGAAGCGGAGAGCGCAGCTGGCTCAGGAACACTGCTGCTGTTCGCCCAGACCCAGCGCGTCACCAACGATTCACTGCTTGACCGGCTGGCCGCCACGTCAGGCGATCTGCTGCTGGTTGAGCCGACCTCGCACGCCCGCGCCGCGCTCGCCCCAGGTATCCGCAGCAGCGGCGCCAGCGTGCCCGACACCAAGCCGAATTGTGCGCTGCGCGAAGCGGACCGGGCTGGATCGGCGGATTTCGGGCCATCCAACACCTACAGCGCTGTCGGTGACCGGGCGGTCACCAGCTGCTACGCCGGAGCGCTGGTGCGCTACCGCGACGGCGAACGCACCGTGACAGTGGTCGGCGGCACCGACTTCATGACCAACGGAGGCCTGTTGCAGGCCGGCAACGCCGCGCTGGCAATGAACCTTGCCGGCCAGGACTCGCGCCTAGTGTGGTACGCACCGCAGCGGGTCGAAGGCGAATCATCCGGTTCGACAACAATCTTCGGCCTGATCCCGGGCAACGTCATCTGGATGGTTCTGCAGCTGTGGCTGGCAGTGTTACTGGTCGCTTTATGGAAGGGTCGTCGACTCGGCCCGCTGGTCGCCGAGGAACTGCCCGTGGTAGTGCGCGCGTCGGAGACGGTCGAGGGCCGCGGCCGGTTGTACCGGTCGCGGCGAGCCCGCGATCGCGCGGCGCAAGCACTGCGCGCTGCGACCCTGCAGCGACTGCTGCCCCGGCTCGGCCTGGCCGTCGACACATCGTCGCCTGCAGTGGTGATCGCCGTTGCGCAGCGCAGCGGATCTCACCCAGAGTCGTTGTGGCATATATTGTTTGGCCCGTCACCGGCTAACGATGCGGAGTTAGTACAGCTTGCCCGTGCACTCGACGACATCGAAAGGCAGGTCGCACGACATGACTGACTCGCGCCCCACCTCCGCTCAGCCGCCGGTCGCGGAATCGGCGCGGCATGCGTTGCTGGCATTGCGCGGCGAGATCGGCAAGGCCGTCGTCGGGCAGGACGCGGTGATCACCGGGCTGGTGATCGCACTGTTATGCCGCGGCCACGTCTTGCTCGAAGGTGTTCCGGGCGTGGCGAAGACGCTGCTAGTTCGTTCCCTGGCCGCGGCACTGCAACTGGAGTTCAAGCGCGTCCAGTTCACGCCGGACCTAATGCCCGGCGATGTCACCGGATCACTGGTCTATGACACTCGCACCGCCGCGTTCGTCTTCCGCAGCGGCCCGGTTTTCACCAATCTCATGCTGGCCGATGAGATCAACCGCACGCCACCCAAGACTCAGGCGGCCCTGCTGGAGGCGATGGAAGAGCGTCAGGTCAGCGTGGACGGCGAGCCGAGAGCGCTGCCTGACCCGTTTATCGTCGCCGCGACGCAGAACCCGATCGAATACGAGGGCACCTATCAGTTGCCAGAGGCACAGCTGGACCGGTTCCTGCTGAAACTGACTGTGCCGCTGCCGCCGCGCGATGCCGAAATCGCCATCCTCAGCCGCCACGCGCACGGCTTCGATCCGCGCGACTTGTCCGCGATCCGTCCCGTGGCCGGGCCGACCGAGCTGGCGGCGGGCCGTGACGCGGTGCGTCGGGTACTTGTCGCCGACGAGGTGCTGGGTTACATCGTCGACATCGTCAACGCCACCCGTCGCTCGCCGGCGCTGCAACTCGGTGTCTCACCGCGCGGCGCAACCGCATTGCTGGCCACCGCGCGGTCGTGGTCGTGGCTCTCCGCACGCCATTACGTGACGCCCGACGACGTGAAGGCGATGGCCCGGCCGACGCTACGCCACCGGGTGATGCTTCGGCCGGAGGCAGAGTTGGAGGGCGCCACACCCGATGGCGTACTCGACGGCATTTTGGCCTCGGTCCCGGTGCCACGCTAGTGATCCTGACCGGGCGCACCGGGCTGATTGCATTCATCAGCGCTCTGCCAATCGCGCTATCAGCCTGGCCGGCAACATCTTTTCTGGTGCTGCTGATAGTGCTGGCCGTCGGGGTGATCGCCGACATCGGTTGGGCCGCGAGCCCATCCCAATTGCGGTACACCCGCATGCACAACGGCTCGGTGCGGCTGGGCGAAGCGGTGAATACCGGTCTGCTGATTCACAATGCCGGCCGACGGCGGTTCCGCGGACAGGTCCGCGACGCCTGGGCTCCCAGTGCACGCGCCGAGCCGGCCAGCCACGCCGTCGACATCGCCGCCGGGCAGGTGCAGCGCGTGGACACCTGCCTGCGGCCGGTCCGCCGCGGTGATCAGCGCTCGGCGGCGGTCACTGCGCGGTCTATCGGCCCGCTGGGGTTGGCGGGGCGGCAGCGATCGCGTCCGGTGCCCGGCCAGGTCCGGGTGCTGCCGCTGTTCTTGTCGCGAAAGCATCTGCCGTCGCGTCTGGCCAAACTCCGGGAGATCGACGGCCTGCTGCCGACCTTGACCCGCGGGCAGGGCACCGAATTCGACTCGCTGCGAGAGTATGTCGTCGGTGACGATGTCCGCTCAATCGACTGGCGGGCAACCGCCCGTCGGGCCGATGTCGTGGTGCGGACGTGGCGGCCCGAACGTGACCGGCGCGTCGTCATCGTGCTCGACACCGGACGCACGGCTGCCGGCCGTGTCGGTGTCGATCCGACGGCCAGCGATCCAAGCGGTTGGCCACGGCTCGATTGGTCGATGGACGCCGCTCTGCTGCTGGCGGCGCTCGCCTCGCGAGCCGGTGACCATGTCGACTTCATCGCGCACGACCGGGTGACCCGGGCCGGCGTGTTCGGCGCTTCACGAACTGACCTGCTGGCCCGCCTGGTCGACGCAATGGCTCCGTTGCAACCGGCGCTGATCGAATCTGATTCCACCGCAATGGTTTCCGCTATCATCCGCCGGACGCGGCGGCGGGCGCTGGTGGTGCTGCTGACCGATCTCAACGCGAGCGCTCTCGACGAGGGGCTGCTGCCGGTATTGCCCCAGTTGTCGGCCAAGCACCGGGTGCTCATCGCCGCGGTCGCCGACCCGCGCGTCGACCAGCTGGCCGTCGGGCGCGCCGATGTGGCCGCGGTGTACGACGCGGCGGCCGCCGAACACTCGCGGAACGACCGGCAGGTAATCGCTTCGCGGCTTCGGCACGGCGGAGTGGAGGTGATCGATGCACCGCCCAACGAACTCGCGCCGGCACTGGCCGACCGTTACCTGGCGATGAAAGCTACCGGCCGGCTCTAACTCAGCGGGTTGGCACCACGTCCGGCGCATCGGCGATATCGCCGGTGTCGCCGGCGCGAACCGCGCGCCGACCGAAGTACACGATGTACGTCAAAAAGCCCGCCTCGGCCAGGATTCCGATGCCGATCCGCAGGAATGTCGGCAACGGCGACGGAGTGACTAACGCCTCGATGGCACCCGAGATGAGCAGCACCACAACCAACCCGACCGCGACCGCAACGACAGCACGGCCCTGCTCGGCAAGCACCTGTCCCCGCGGGCGATCACCCGGCGAGATCACCGACCACCCCAGTCGCATGCCCGCGGCAGCCGCCAGAAACACCGCCGTCAGCTCCAAAAGACCATGCGGGATAAGCAACCCCAGCATCACGCCACCCTTACCGGCCTGCAGCATCAGCCCGGCCACGACTCCGAGGTTGGCGGCGTTGGCGAACAGCACAAAGGGGATCGGCACACCCAGCACGACCGAGAACGCAATGCACTTGGCGGCCACCCAGGAATTGTTGACCCAGACGTGCAGCACGAACGCGGCTGCGGAGTGCTCGCTGTAATACGAGGCGAACTCATGGTTGACCAATTCGTCTATCTCGCTTGGTGTTCCGATGGTGGACTGCACCTCCGGGCTGCCGATTACCCACACCGCGATAACCGTCGCGACGGCGAAGAACACCACCGCCGTCGCCAGCCACCACCGCCAGGCGCGGTAGGCGACCACCGGAAATGACACCGTCCAAAACCGGACGAATTCGCGAGACAGCGGGGCGTGAGCACCGGTTACCGCGGCCCGGGCGCGGGCCACCAGACTCGAAAGGCTGCCGACCAGGGCTGAATCTGACGACGCCGAGCGCAGCATCGACAAGTGCGTCGACACCCGCTGGTAGAGCTCGACGAGTTCGTCGATCTCAGCGCCCGTCAACTGCCGGCGATGTTTCACCAATCGTTCAAGGCGATCCCAGGTGTCGCGGTGAGCAAGCACGAACGCGTCGACATCCATTACTCGGAGCCTAGCGTTGCGGGCAAACTCTGGGCATGCTGACGCAGCGCAGGCCGGCGTCTGACAAGCCGGGTAGCGTTCGCAGTATGCCGGAAGTGGTGACCGGGGACGCGGTGGTGCTCGACGTGCCGATCGCTCAACTGCCGATGCGCGCAGTCGGCGCCCTGATCGACATCGCGGTCATCGTGATCGGCTATCTGGTGGCGCTGATGTTGTGGGCGGCCACGCTGACCCAATTCGACGAGGCCGTGACCGCGGCGATCATGGTCATCTTCACCGTGCTGGTGTTCGTCGGATATCCCCTCGTCTTCGAAACCGCAACGCGTGGTCGCTCAGTGGGCAAGATGGTGATGGGACTGCGGGTGGTGTCGGACGACGGCGGCCCGGAGCGCTTCCGCCAGGCGCTGTTTCGCGCACTGGCGTCCGTCGTCGAGATCTGGATGTTGTTGGGCAGCCCCGCGGTGATCTGCAGCATGCTCTCGCCGAAAGCCAAACGGATCGGCGATATCTTCGCGGGCACGGTGGTGATCAGCGAACGCGGGCCCAAGTTGGGGCCACCGCCGGTGATGCCACCGCCGTTGGCTTGGTGGGCTGCGTCGCTGCAGCTGTCCGGGCTGGGCGCCGAGCAAGCCGAAGTTGCACGCCAATTCCTCTCCCGCGCATCGCAGCTCGATCCGCAGCTACGCGATCAGATGGCCTACCGGATCGCCAGTGACGTGCTGAGTCGGGTCGCCCCTCCGCCGCCGCCCGGAACCCCGCCGCAACTCGTTTTGGCCGCGGTGTTGGCCGAACGACACCGCCGGGAACTTGCACGGTTACGGCCCTCTCCGCGTGGGCCGGCACCATGGCCACCTGCCGAGCCTTCGGGACCACCATCGACCGGAGGCTTTTCGCCGCCCCGCTAGGTACAAATGTTGACGCGAGCTACTGCGCGACCGTGACGGCCAGGATGGTGATGTCGGTAACCAACAGTGCCAACGCGAAGACCGGCACCACGATGCCCCATCGACGCCGCGCTGTGAAGAAGGAAACGATGACCGTCAGCGCAGCCACCACCGGGGCGCCGTAGAGCAGCACGTCAGGGCTGATCCCGTTGGGCCCGAGGTGCTGGCATGGCTTTTCGCTACAGGCGGCAGTGCTCATCACGGCGCCGACCCAATAGATCACGGCAAACGCTGCGCCCAGCACGGTCAACAGCGCCAGCGCCCAGTTCACCCATAACCGCAGGCGCGTGCTGCGATGGGGACCGCCGCTCGGGGCGGGTTGATTGTCAGGGTCAATACCGGCATCGATCTTCAGATCGCGGTTTTGTTCGTTCATCACCGGTGTGCTTACCCGCTGCGTCTAGCCACAAACCCCTGGTCAAACGCCGTGCCGAAAACTCAACGTTGCATCACGATAGTTTTCGATATATCGTCACTGTATCGGTGGCGCATCCGGCGCCACCTTTCCAGAAACGAGATCACATATGCACGACCCATTCCCCCATGAAGGCGGGCCGTTCCCCGGAGGCCCCGGCGCCCAGGGCTTCGGCTTCCACCCGCATGCACGGCGTGCCCTGCACGAACAGCGTAGGCAGGCCCGTCGTGAGTTCCGCGACTCCGTCCGCGGTCACGCCGCCGGCCACGACGGGCCGTTCGGCCCGGGCTTCGGGCCCGGCTTCGGGCCCGGTTTCGGCCGGGGTTTCGGTCCCGGCGGATTCGGCTTCGGCCCCGGCCCGCGCGGTAGGCGCCGTGGCGGATCTGGTCACCGCGGCCGCCGTGGCGACGTCCGCGCCGCCATCCTGGTGCTGCTGGCCGAGCGGCCGATGCATGGCTACGAGATGATCCAGGAGATCGCCGAACGCAGCCAGGACCTGTGGCGACCCAGCCCCGGCTCGGTCTACCCGACCCTGCAACTGCTGGTCGACGAGGGGCTGATCATCGGCACGGAAACCGAAGGCAGCAAAAAGCTCTTCGAGTTGACCGACGCCGGCAAAGCTGCCGCCGAGAAAGTCGAGACGCCGCCGTGGGACGAGATCGCCGACGGTGTCGATCCCGCGCATCTGAACCTGCGGGCTGCCGTCTGGCAGCTGTTCGGCGCCGTGGCGCAATCCGCTCACGCTGCCAGTACTGAGCAGCAGCAACGCATCATCGAGATCGTCAACAACGCTCGCCGCGAGATCTACACGATCCTCGGCCAAGACGACTGATCGTCGTCACGCGAGCAGACGCGAAAGCCCCCGCACGCCCGGCGTGTCGGGGGCCTTTGCGTCTACTCACCAGAAATCAGGACACCTCGACCCAATCCAGGGTGCGCTGCACGGCTTTGCGCCAGCCCGCATATCCCGCGGAGCGCTCGTCATCGCTCCACCTCGGCGTCCACCGCTTGCCCTCCTGCCAATTAGTCCGCAGGTCGTCCGGGTCTGCCCAGAAGCCGACCGCCAGACCTGCCGAATACGCGGCCCCCAACGCGGTAGTCTCTGCGACCACCGGCCGCACCACGTCGACACCCAGTACGTCGGCCTGGATCTGCATGCACAACTCGTTGGCGGTGATCCCGCCGTCGACCTTCAACACCCCGAGGCGCACACCCGAATCGGCTTGCATCGCGTCGACCACGTCGCGGCTCTGGTAACAGATGGACTCCAGTGTC
>Ga0210405_10002785_pt1 | contig 17806 bp, 13 predicted proteins | sample IncBWH11MmetaG_FD_155492 | JGI IMG/M metagenome (GOLD analysis project Ga0210405, IMG submission 155492) | Forest soil microbial communities from Barre Woods Harvard Forest LTER site, Petersham, Massachusetts, United States - Inc-BW-H-11-M | ecosystem: Environmental > Terrestrial > Soil >... | reverse complement strand
GAGGGATTTTCTTTAACAAGACGCCAAGTTCAAATTGGAAAGTGGTTTGGCACCAGGACATCACGATAGCCGTTCGCGAGCGCAGGGAACTCCATGGATTTGGGCCATGGACGATGAAAGCCAAAGTGTGGCACGTGCAGCCTCCGGCAGACATCATGGGTGGAATGCTTTCCATCCGGATACATTTGGATGAGAGTGGTCTCGATAACGGGCCGTTACGAGTACTTTCCGGTTCGCACTTGCACGGTAGACTCTCTGCGGAGGAAATTGCCCACTCGGAAAAAGGCGATTGCGTAACCTGCGCTGTGCCAAGAAGAGCAGCCCTACTGATGCGTCCTCTACTCCTTCACGCATCTTCTGCCTGCGTCATACCAAAACCCCCCCGCGTGATTCACCTGGAATTTGCAGCCACAGAGCTACCTAATGGGTTGGAATGGCACGATCGAATATAAGGGTAGCCACGAGCACCACGTCTGCTTGGCAAGCGCGAACGGCGGCACATCGCTATAATCGAAGGGCATTACAGCGAGGTGCGGCTTGACCCCAATCGTGAAACTGACGGCCATGGTCAAGGCAGCGGGTTGAGCGGCGAAGCTGAGTCCAGGGTTGCTGGATTCCGTTTTGCGCCGTTTGCCGCGGCCAACTGATCCGAACGTGCTCGTTGGGTTTGATACCAACGACGACGCCGGGGTGTATCTGCTCAGCCCTGAAATGGCGATGGTCCAGACCGTGGATTTCTTCACGCCGATCGTGGATGACCCTTACACGTTTGGGCAGATTGCGGCGGCGAATGCGCTGAGCGATGTTTACGCCATGGGCGGAAAGCCGGTTTCGGCGCTTTCCATCGTGGGATTTCCCGACAAAGGCGAACCGGAGATTCTCGAGCAGATTATTCGCGGCGGACTTTCGAAAATGACGGAGGCGCAGTGCAGCGTCATTGGCGGACATTCGATTCGTAATGATGACATTCAGTTTGGCTACGCGGTGACGGGTATGATTCATCCGCAGCGCGTTTGGCGAAATGTCGGCGCGCGCGCGGACGACGTATTGCTGTTGACCAAAGCTCTTGGAACTGGCGTGCTATCGACGGCGTTGAAGAAGGACCGCGCGGCGCCCGCCTCGGTGGCGGCGGCCATTGCTTCGATGGCAGAATTGAATCGCGCAGCGTCTGAAGCGCTCCAAGAAATGCAGGGTAAGGCAGGAGCGGCGGCCGCGATTCACGCGGTGACGGACATTACCGGGTTCGGCTTGCTGGGCCACGCCCGGGAAATGGCGCTGGGTGGTTCCCAGCGAGGAATCGAGGCCGTTTCCTTTAAGATCGATCATTCGGCCATCGGCTATCTTCCCGGGGCGCGGGAAGCTGCGCGCGAAGGTTTTCTCCCCGGTGGCCTGAAAAATAACCGTGATTTTATTGGCGATTGTGTGAGTTTCGCCGGAAGCGTTGCGCAGGAACACCGCGATCTGCTCTTCGACCCGCAAACTTCAGGCGGGCTGCTAATCGCCATCTCGCCCGAATCTGCCGAGGCTGCCGTCTCTGCGCTCGTTTGTCATGGCGTCTCCGCTCGACGCGTCGGCAAAGTCGTCCCAAAAACAAGTCCGCTTTTGTTCGTCCACTAGAATGCCCGTCCGGTGCGCATCGGATAGACTCTAACGATGGACACGATCACACATGGGATTGCCGGCGCATTGATCGGGAAAGCGGTCTTCCGCGGCGAGGATATGTTTGCGTCGCACCCGATGAACCGTGGCCGTATCATCACCTGGTCGCTGATGCTGGGCTCCATTTTTCCAGATTCCGATGTGTTTCGGGATATTTTCTCCAGCGATAAGCTGCTCATTGTTACGTGGCACCGCAGCATCACGCATTCGCTGGTCCTGCTGCCGATATGGGCGCTGTTGCTCGCGGGGATTACGCGCGCGGTTGCAAGCTGGCGAAAATGGGAAGCGCCCTCCTTTGCGGCGTTGAGCATGATCTACGTGGTGGGCATCCTGAGCCACATCCTGCTCGACCTGGTGACTTCCTTTGGAACGATGATTTGGTCGCCGCTCGAATGGTCGCGGCCTGCCTGGGACCTTATCTTCATTGTGGATTTCACATTGACCGCGATTTTCCTAGTGCCGCAACTGCTTGCCTGGGTGTATGCCGACCCAGAAAAAGTGAAGGGCCGCGCCGTTGGGATGTGGCTGGCGTTCCTGCCGACGCCATTTCTGATTGCGAAAATTGGTGAAAAAGTTGGCGCGCCGATTTCCGGTCGAGTTATTTTGAGCGCCATCGTTTTTTTTGCCGCGCTCTTTCTCTTGCCCGCTCTTCTCGGATGGGGCGTGAAGATCAAGCACGATACCTGGAATCACGCCGGTTCTGCGGCGGCGTTGTTGTATGTCGCCTGCACTGTCTACGCACATCACGTTGCGTTCTCGCGCATTCAGATGTTTGCCGCGCTGGAACATTTACAGGTCGAATCGATTGGGGCGTTACCGCTTCCGCCTTCGCTCTGGCATTGGGACGGACTGGTTCGAATCGATCGCGGCGTCTACGAACTGCGTATGGACCTCACCGACAAGCCCGCAAATGATGGGGAATTGCTCGCGCTCGAGCACCATTACTACCCTGATGCGCCGCCGAATTCGTATATCGAGGCCGCCGAACTCTTGCCTGAAGTGCAGAAGGTTCTGCGATTTTCGCGCTTTCCGGTGACGCGCTTCCGAAAGGAAGGCGAGGTAGCCATCGTGGAAATCTCCGACATCCGTTTTGTGCAAACGCGGCGCGACCGCCCCGCGCCCTTCACCTATCGTGTGAGCTTTGGGCCGGACGGAAAAGTGCTCTCGCAAGGCTGGGTCAAGCAGTAGAGCAGACCATCGTGACCGTCGTTCATTTTCCGCGCACAGGAACTATCGGGGCGGTTTGTTGTCCACCGGATGGATGACGACTTGGCGTTCCTCGCCCACGCCAGCACTTTCGGTGCGTACTCCAGTCATATCCTTCAACGCCATGTGCACGATGCGGCGCTCGCGCGAGGACATGGGATTCAACCGGAACGGCTGGCGGGAACTCTGCACGCGTTCGGCGGCAACGCGCGCGGTCATGCGCAACTCTTCAAAACGCAGCGCGCGATAGCCGCCGCTATCGATGTGAACCTTTTCATGGTAGGCAGGATCCAACCGCAGTGCGCGGAAAGCAAGGTGTTCGAACGCTTTCAAAACTTCCGCGCCGTGCTCCAGGAGAAGCTCTTTGTCCTTGCCGTCGAGATCGGCGAGCACTTCCGCATCGCCTCCTGAGCCGGGGCCTTCCGCCGGAACGGGCCGCACGTTCACTTTCAACTCCAGCCGGGAAACGCGCACCATATTTTCCAAGAATTGGCGCAAAGCTTCGGCGGCCGCTTGGCGGTCTAGCTTCCCGTCGCGAATGAGTTCTTGAGCCATCGGTGGTTCGAATGATGCGAGCCGCGTCGTTTCTCCAAAATTTCTTCCTAAGACTTTTTCCCGCGTGTGAGCTTTGCCGGCGCCTGCACGGGATGCTTGTGATTCAGGTACCACTGCTGTCCGATACCGACCACGCTGCTGGTGAGAATATACACTGCCAGGCCGCTGGAAATCGGCGAAATCATGAAGATGCCGGCCATGGTGATGGGCATGATCTTCATCATCATCTGTTGCTGCGGGTCCGTCGAGGTCATCGGCGTCATTTTGGAAACGAGATACATGGAAAGCCCCATCAGCACCGGCAGAATGTAAAAAGGATCTTTTGCAGAAAGGTCCAGCACCCACAGCCAGGTAGCGTGGCGCATCTCGATGGCGTAGCGTAGCGCGGTGTTCAGGCCGAACCATACCGGCATTTGCAGGAACATCTGGAAGCAGCCGCCCACCGGGTTGATGCCTTCGCGGCTGTAGATGGCCATGACTTCCTTGTTCATCTCGGCCTTGCGCGGATCGCGCATCGAGTATTTCTTGTATTTTTCCTGGATGGCCTTGATTTCCGGCGCGACGCGCTGCATTTTCAAGGTGGTCTTGTAGCTGGAAATGCGCAGCGGGAAGAGGAGCATGTTGATGACCAGCGTGAGGACCACGATGGCCCAACCCCAATTGGGGACGTAGCTGTGCAGCCACTTCAGCCCGTGAAAGAGCGGTTCGGCGATGAATTCCAGCCAGCCGAAATTGATCAGCGCGTGCAGCGGCGGATTCATCTTCTTCAAGTCATCGTAATCTTTCGGACCGACAAATACGCGCAAAGCCAGCGGCTGAGCGGACGTGGCCGCCGCCACTTGCGGTACGGGTTCGAGCGCATCTTGGCCATCTGCTGCCTTGACGGGTCGCGAGGCTTTCCAATAGCGCGTCTCGAGCGTGCCCGGCGCGGCGCCGTTGGGCGGAAGAAACGCCGCCGTGAAGTAACGGTCCTCGATGCCAACAAAATCTTTTCCGCCTTGCCAGATGCCGGGGCCCCACTTATCCAGGCCGTCGAGCTTCTTGTGAAGGAACGTCGAGACTTTGCCAGCCTCGCTGTAGTAGGTCTGGACCGTTTCCACGGGGGCGGGATTGGTTACCGTCAAATCACCGAAGCCGCCGAGCCAGCCGAGCCCCGCAGTGATGGGCTTGCCGTTGAGCTTGACGGAAGTTTCCACGCGGACCACATAGGTGTGGTCAAACTTGAAATGCTTGGTGACTTCCAGGTGGCCATCGCTCCACGTGAGTTCCAAGTCGGCCGGGGCTTGCAGTTCGGCCGCGGGGGATGAGACTTGATAGAGGCCGCTGTTCGCCGCATTCTGCAACTGCTCATCATCAAGAACCACGGAAAAGGGCCAGCCGCCGGTTTGCTGCGAGGCGTCAGGATGCACGACGTCGAGGACGCGCTGCGGCTTCGCATCATCCTTGTAGTGTTTCAACTGCCAGCTCTTCACTACCGCGCCGCGGTTGGAAATTTCCACGCGGTAGAGGTTGTTTTCGACGACGATAGTGCGCTCTTGCGAATCGCTTTTTAGCGGGATGGTCGCCGCCGGAGCGGAAGCGATTGCTGAAGGCGCCGAAGTGGTCGCAGTAGCTGGCGATGGATTCGCCGCCGGGGGCATCGCCGGACCCGGCGTGGCGGGAGCACTCAGCGTTGGACGATTGGATTGCGGGGGTTGAAGGGGCGGCTTGGGCCCGAAGAACTTTGCCCACAGGATAATTACGCCGAAGGAGAGAAGCGAGGCGGCGAGAATCCGCAACTCGGGCGTGAACTTGTCCTTTTGTCCCGGCGCGCTCATGAGTGCGCCTCAGTCTTCAGAGCTTTCGGTGCGGCTGAACTTGTTGGCATCTCTTCCCATTTCTCCGGAACCGGGTCGTAACCAAATTTGCGCGATAGCGGATGGCAGCGCAGCAGCCGTTTCAATCCCAGCCAAATCCCGCGCGCCACGCCAAATCGTTCAATGGCCTCGTAGGCGTAACGCGAACATGTTGGCTCGAAGCGGCAGCTTCCCGCGAACAGGATTGACAGGTAAGACTTGTAGAATCGCAGAGCGAGCAGGGCAGCTTTAACCGGCCAACTCTGCGGCGTCGGCAAGGGCACGATGTATCTTGCCTCTACTTGTTCGCGTTCGGCGGGCTCTTCAGCACGCGCAACAAATCCGCCGCCAGCGCCGCAAACTCCGCGCGCGCCACCGAACTCTTCGGGTGAATGACGATGTCCCATCCTGAGGGTATCTCCAGCCGGTGGCAGCGCATGACCTCACGCAGGCGCCGCCGGATCCGATTGCGCACTACCGCGCCGCCCAGGGCCTTCTTGATGCTGAAGCCGAAGCGGCTCTGCGGCAGCTCGTTAGCGCGGAAGAAAACTGTAAAGTGGGAACTCGAACGACGCTTTCCGGCGCGGTAGACCGCATCAAACTCTCCGCGCCGCACCAGCCGCGCTACGCGCGGATACTGTTGCCCGCGCGCACGTGAACTCGCCGCGGGCGGCGGGCTCCCAGCATTATTCGGGGGTGAGCCGATGGCGTCCCTTCTTGCGGCGCGCCGCCAGCACCTTGCGGCCACCCGTCGTTTTCATGCGTGCGCGGAAACCGTGCGTCTTGGCGCGCCGGCGTTTGCGCGGTTGAAATGTGCGCTTTGGCAAAACAATCCCCCTTTGTAGTACGCGGTCGCGGGGCAATCTCTTTCACCCGCGACGGCGGAACCGCCCACTAGCCTCTTCAGCGGCTGGTTCCGAATTTAGTAGTGTATTCGACCCTCGCGCACAGGGTCAAGAAAACCTCAATGAGGTGCGGGAGCATTCTCGGGAGCTTCAAACTGAAGGGAATCAAGCGTCTTCACCAAATTGTTTCGTCCTTCCGCACTGAAACTAGTGAAGGCGAAGCTTATCGCGTACCCCTTCGACACCGTTGCGATCACGCTTTGATAGACGACTTTCGTGGGGAGTTTCGTCGTAATGTCCGCGCGATACATCTTCTGACCACCGTAAGTTACCTCCTTTGGTTCATCGTCGAACTCCGGGCTAGTCTTCATTGCTTTCAGCACTCGTTTCACGTTGAGCAAATACTCTTTGCCGTTGCGTATTCCCGGTGCGAATCGGACGTCCTCTGCGAGGATCTGAACCAACTGATTTTCGACCTCCGGGGTGCCCAGCGGATATTGAAAGAGTGTTAGCAATTGATGGGTTCGCTCACTGGAGCGATCAGCAATCACTTTGCCGGTCGGCGTATTCTGGTCGACAAGGGACTTTCCCACGGCCATGATTTCCTTGTTCGTCTCCTCCCCATGGGCTGTCCATCCCCGGGGAGCTTGATACCGGAATCCAAAAAAGTTATTTGTGTAGACATCTCGGGAAAAGGCGCCGGGATCGAAGGCAGCGGATTCACCCTGCGATTTGTTCGCCTCCGAAGCATTACTTGTGGCAACTGGACTGTCCGGAGGCATTGCAAAAATGACATCGTCCACCGACAGGTTGTGTTTCACTTCCTGGATTTGGATGACGAGGCTTATGGAAGGAGATGTAACGCGAATTCGAAACGGAATTTGGATCCCGCTTACGGCCCGGTAATCCTCAAAGAGAACATTTGATTTCTCAGTCTTTCCATTTTTATCTGGACCTTCCGAATCTTCCGCGATTCGCAGTCCCGTCTCGGCGTCAAAATAGAATGTATTGGTCTTTCCTCCTGGCGCATGGGTCAGAACCGTGTAGGCATTTCGATCACCAATCCTGGTCCGCCCCGTTACCTTCATATCCGGGTAGACTTCCTTCAGCCGGACTTCCGTATCGAAGATACCTTCCAACCGGGCATCTTCTAGTTGTGCTCCCTCCAGGCGTTTCAGACCTTTTTGTGAATCAAATTCCCAGCCTGCTCGTCCGTCGAATCCACGCTTTTGGACAAATTGTCCATCCGCAAAGGAGAACAAGTGGAATACCTTGTCCGGGGCCTTCGACGTAATTTCAATTTTTCCCGTTATTCCGACACCTGTAATCTCCACGGTCCCGCTCAGGACTTGCGTCGAGATCTTGGCCCAGGCGTCTTTCCCGCCGCTGCCCCTGGCGCATTTCGCGGCGATTTCATCTACCGTCGGCAAAGCCTCGGCTTTGGGGGACACATTCTTCGGTTGCGGACTAGCCTGTGGATACGCCAGGAATACACACGTGAAGAGAAGAACAGGAACAGTTGCCAGTAGGTTCAGTTTAAGACTCACGGGTATCCTCGGTACTTTCAGGGATGCTCCATTATGGAGAAATGCCGACGAGGAGACTTTGACAATGTCTACCCGCATAGCTAGATCGTCAACCTTGATAACCAGTTTCCCCCTAAGAGTGTTTTCACAATAGTCGCAAAGCGCTGATGGAAAATATTCCTATGCAGCTCGTTTCGCATTGCGGTATTCGTTGTACGTGGCCAGGAAGCGGTCCACGTCTTTGCGCAGCAAATAGTAGGGCGTTGACAGCCGGATCTTGGACGGCGCACCGCCGCGGATGCGAATCTTTTTCGTCTTCCACATCCAGTTTTCGATTTCGGCAATTTGAATTGGGGCAACGTTGACGGACGCTATCGCGCAACGCAACGCTGCATCGGGCGAAGTCCAGGACTCTGCCCCTCGCTGCACCATTTCCTTCAAGATGTAGTCCGCCATTTGCCGGTGCCGTTTTTCGATCCGCTCCATCCCGATCTGATTGGCCAGTTGCACCGCCGCGCGCATGCCCCAGAGCGCGGGCACGTTGGAGCTGCCGATGCGTTGGAAGCGCTCCGCGCGCAACTTCGGTTCATCCCAGCCGGCCGTGACGATGGTGTTCCACAGCCGGTCGATCACCTCGTCGCGCACATAAAGAAACCCGCTGCCTTTGGGCGCTTGCAGCCATTTGTGCGGGCTGGAGGTGTACATGTCGCAGCCCAAGTCGTGCACGTTCAGCCGCATCATTCCAACGACGTGCGCGCCGTCCACCGCCGAGAGAATCCCCTTCGAACGCGCCAGCGCGCAGAGTTCCTTGGCGGGTAGAACCACGCCAGTGACGGTGGTGATATGGCTGAAGAACAGCACGCGCGTGCGCGGCGTGATTGCATCATTAAAGAGATTCAGCACCGTGGCTCCGTTTGGGACTGGCTTCGGGAGCGTGATCTTTTTCACTACAATCCCATATCGCTTCGCGCGCAAATTCCAGGGCTGCTCGCCTCCCGGGTGCTCCTGGTCGGTCATCAGCACTTCATCACCCGGCTTCAGCTCGAGGCCGTTGGCGATGTAACTGTTGGCCTCCGTCGCGTTGCGCACCAGCGCCAGCTCATCGCGCGTGCAGCCGATGAACTCCGCCAGCGGATCGCGAAATTCGTTCCACGCGCCGTAACCCCATATCGGATAATCTTCAGGATCGCTCTGCGCCATCTTCTCCGTATCGTTGTAGCCGTCGAAAACCGCGCGCAGCACGGGCATTGGACACGATCCCACCGTGCCGTTGTTGAGATAAACTTCATCCGCCGGAATCAGGAACTGTTTGCGCCACTCGGTCCAATAGGCTTCTTCGTTCGAGCCGTAGAGCGCGCTGTCCGGCAATTTCGGTGGTTCCTGTTCGAGGACAGCGCCCCACTTCGGCGGCAGGCCAAGCGCACTGGCGGCGCTGCCGACGCCTGCGAACGACGATAAGAAGCTGCGGCGATCGATCATCATTCCCTCCACAGAAGTTTCGCGGATTCTACGCGGGAAGCCTGCCCATCACAACCCGCATTCGGCCGGGGGAGACTTGCGTCGGCGTGCCGTCCGGTCTATCTTGGCGCGACGTTTCTTTGTGGGGACTTTTGTGGGGAAAGGCCGGTAGACATGCGCTTTTCGAAATCGATTGTCGTGCTCTTATTCACTTTTTTGACTTGCAGTTCGGGCCTTCTGTTCGCCCAACAGAAACAGAGCGCCCAGCCTCCGGTCAAGACCGGCTCGAAAGAAGCCACGAAACCTGCTTCACCGCTTGACGGCGTCATTGACGCGCTTTATGCCGCACATCGGTTCGAGCAAACCGCCATTTCGCCTGATGGAAAGAAACTCTCTTGGGTCGAGACGCTTGTCCTCAAAGACGGCTCGCCCGACTTCTCCAAATTGCGAATCCCGCGTGGTCACCCGACGGCAAGAAAATCGCATTCATCGCCGGCCTGATGAGCGACGAACCCTCCGTTGGCGGCGATGTCTACACAATTCCCGCAACGGGAGGCGAAGCCACGAACGTCACGCCGGAGATGAAAGCTACCGCCAACTGGCTCGCTTGGACGCCCGAAGGAAAAATCATCTTCGGGGAAACCGTCCAAGGAGACGCAGCGGTTGCGGCCGTCGACCCCGCCAGCGCTCGCATCGATCCTCTATGGCGCGGCCAGGAATACATTTCTGGCGGTTTGTGGGGCACCAACGTGTCTGTCTCGCGGGACGGAAAAACGTCCACCATCATCCGCAGCTCTTTCAGCGATCCGCCGGAAATCTGGGCCGGCCCCATCGGTTACTGGCGCCAAGTCACGCATCGCAACGCCGCTGTGAAACCCGCCTGGGGCGAAGCCAAAAGCCTCCATTGGAAAAGCGACGGCTTCGACGTGCAGGGCTGGCTCATCTATCCGCGCGATTTTGATCCCTCGAAAAAATATCCCATGATCGTCGAGGTTCACGGCGGCCCAGGCGCCGCGATTCAGTCAATATGGCCGGCCACGGGGAGCTTCGGCATGGCCCTCGCGGGCGCTGGCTATTTTGTTTTCCAACCCAATCCGCGCGGCAGTTTCGGCCAAGGCGAAGCCTTCACGCGCGCCAACGTCCGCGATTTCGGCTACGGCGATTTTCGTGATGTTCTTGCCGGTGTCGACGAAGCCCTCCGCCTCGCGCCCATCGACCCCGACCGCCTCGGCCTCACCGGCTGGAGCTACGGCGGATTCATGACCATGTGGGGCGTTACGCAAACGAATCGCTTCAAAGCCGCCATGGCTGGCGCCGGCATCGCCAACTATTTGAGCTACTACGGCGAAAACAAAATCGACCAGTGGATGATCCCGTTTTTCGGCAAGTCGGTCTACGACGATCCCGAGGTCTACGCGAAAAGCTCGCCCATCACTTTCATCAAGAATGTGAAAACGCCCACGCTCGTCATCGTCGGCGACAGCGACGGTGAATGCCCCACGCCGCAATCCTACGAATTTTGGCACGCCCTCAAGACTCTCGGCGTCGAAACTCAGCTGGTCGTCTACGAACACGAAGGCCACATGTTCGCAAAGCCCGAGCACCAGCGCGATCGCATCCGCCGCACAGTCGCCTGGTTCGACTTGCATCTCCGCTAAAACGCCCGCCAGTCGCCCGCGAGTATGCTGAGTCCGCTTGGGCGCCAAAGAGTTGAGCTTCAAACGGACGGGCGGGCCGTCCGCCAGGTCCGCCCAACACGTTCCCCTTGCCATTTTATGGATCGCCTTCCAGCCTTCGCAGCACCCGCACTCCCCGTGCGCAACGGTACCCTATCCAACGTACACTATCTCTTAGGCTGGCCAGCTGTAACGCGGGGGGTCTTGGGCGCGTCTTAAATTTCAACCGGGTGTTGGCCTTTTCTTTATGAGCAGGCTCGTTCGTCAGGTACACGCAAAAGTCTGTTTCTGTCTTCTCTTGTGCGGCGCGGGGGCCTTCCCGGCCTCCGCGCAGGATTTTCGTGGCGCACTCCGCGGCGTCGTCCAGGACGCCAGCGGCGGCCGTGTGCCTTCGGCAAAGATCGTGGTTCAAGCGGCCGAATCTTCCCTCCACCGTGAAGCATCGAGCGATACTCGTGGAGAATTTCGTCTAGACGACTTGTTGCCCGGCGCCTATCGCGTGAAGGTGCAAGCCAACGGATTTGCGGAAGCCGCTTCCCACGTGAAAATCTTCGTCAGTTCGGTGCAGGAAATCACCGTTACCTTGAAACCGCAGCCCGTGCAGCAATCCATAACCCTGGATCTGGATGGGCCAGGCTCCTTCACCACGCAAACCATCGATACTTCCAGCGCCGTGCACCAGACCATCATCACTTCCCAGGATCTCGAAAGTATTCCTCTTGCCGCCCGCAGCTTTGCCAATATCGCCTACCTGGCCCCGGGAACAGAACCACTCGAGCCTTCCGATCCCACTAAAGCGCGCATCACCGCCGTGTCCACCGGCGGAAGCTCCGGCCTGAACAATGACCTGACCGTGGACGGCGCCGACAATACGGATGATTGGATTGGCGGCTTCCTGCAGAATTTCTCACCTGAGGCCATCGAGGAATTTGCCATTCGCACCGCGCAGGAAGACGCCGACACCGGCCGCACCACCGCCGCCTCCGTGGTCATCACCACGAAGAGCGGCACGAACTTCTGGCACGGCTCCGGCGGTTTCTACGGCCGCGCTGCAGGTCTCAACGCGCGCTTCCCGATCGACAATCCCACGCCTGATCCAAAACAGCCCTTCTCGCGGCAAAATTACCTGGCAACTCTCGGCGGGCCCGTGGTGAAAGATAAACTGTGGCTGTTTTCCTCGTTCGAATACGTCCGCGAAAACGCCAGCATCGCTTACAGCCCGGCCAGCCAGAATCAGTTCAACGCGCTCGCGCAACTCGCTTCCGCTGGGCTGATCAACGACCCGGTCGCCGGCGCCGGCGTCAACTCGATTTCCGTCCCCAGCAGTGTCCCCGTCCCGTTTCGCGACTACCTCACGAATGTACGTCTGGATTGGGCGCCTTCGGATAAATCGCGCTGGTTTCTCCGCGCTTCCACGGACAGTTACCTCACGCACAACGCCATGGTGCAGCAAGCCGCGCTTCCCTCCACCGGCGCGACTTCACACTGCAATTATTTCAGCCTGGTTGCTGGCGAGCAGTACACATTTGATCCTTACTGGCTCGGCTCGTTTGTCTTCAACGCTAGCGGCCTGCACCTCACCGCCGCGCGCAATTCACATCTCGGCTTCGCCCTCGATTTCCCGTTCACCTCCACCCGCAGCACCATTTCCGGCCTGGAAACCTTCGGCGACAATCAGTTCGTCACGCCCATCACTGCGTTTCCCGTATTGCGCAACCAGGAAAAGTATCAATTCCGATACGACGTGACGCATACAAACAGCCGGCATACCACGCGCTTCGGCGCCAATTTCATCCATGAACCGGTTCTTAGCGGCGCCCTCGCCGCTACTGCCGAAACGGTACTTTCCTACCCTCAGGACCCGAGTTTCTACGCCGCCAATCCTTCCCAGTTCTATTTCCGTCTGGCATGCGTTCCTCCCCCGCCGCAAGGCGTCACTTGCTCCGCAAATCCTGCTGGCGATGGCAGCTTCTCGCAAAACGTCCAGCGCCTCGGGATTTACGCCCAGGACTCCTGGCGCGTCACTCCGCATCTGACCATCAACTACGGCCTGCGCTACGACACCACCTTTGGCCTCTTCATTGCTTCCGGCCACGACCAGAGCCTCAATCCTGCTCTTGGTGGCAACGGTATTGTCTCCGGCATCCCACACGACTACCGCAAAGCCTTCGCGCCGCGGCTCGGCGTCGCTTACGGCCTCGGTTCCTCCGGCAACACAGTTCTGCGCGGCGGCGTCGGTCTGTACTTCAACGACCTCGCGCAAAACGGCTGGGTCCAAGCCTTCAACGCCGTCAACAATTTCAACATCAAGAATGCTTCAAGCCCGGCCGCGTTAATCGATCCGAATTACCACACGCCTTACGCACTGCATGCCACTGCTGGCTTTCAACACGCCTTCAATGCCAATTGGATTCTGAGCGCTGATTACACGCTCGAGACCGGCATGCATGGTTACCGGCGCTACGTTCTTCCCAACGTAGCCGTCTTCCGCACCGACAATCGCTCCAGCTACAAGGCTCTCGCACTGCATCTTCAGGGTAACGTGGCGCGGCGCCTCAGTCTTGTTGCCAACTACACCCTCGCCACGGCAAAAACCTGGGGATGCCAGATCGGTGAGCTCTTCGATTATGTGAACGGCGTCTGCGATCCATTCAACGCCTTCGCTCCGGGGGATTACGGCCCCTCCGGCGAAGACGTCCGCCATCGCTTCGTTCTTGCCGGAACCGTTCATGCCCCCGCAGGATTCGATGTAACGTTCCTCTCTCAGGCAGAAACCGCGCGCCCCCTTACACTCACCACTCCCGCCGGCGACCGCGCCGTGATCGACGGCGTGAAGTCCACTCTCGACCAATTCCGCGGCACGCCTTACATTCAAACCGATTTGCGCGCCAGCCGCCCCATCAAATTCAACGAGCGCTGGTCGCTCACGCCCTTCATCGAATTCTTCAACCTTTTCAATCGCAGCAATCCCGGCAACAACTACGTCGGCAATATCAGCGCTCTGCCCGTTCCCGTGAACAATCTCGCAAACGTCACCGCGCTATGCCCCACTCCGGCCTGTTCTGTGCCCGTCACCAGCGGCAAGCAGTTGCTCGTCCCCGCCGGCGCCCTCGGCGACTTTTTCGGCCCCGGCACCACCGTCGGCATCCCCTTCGCCGCCCAACTCGGCCTCAAACTCACCTTCTAAATCCGCTTTTGTCCACGCGCGCCCCTCGTTCGACCGCCGCGGCGCTTCAACCTGCTATGCTTCATTTCCACTGTGATGAAGGTTCATCGCTGCCATGACTGACAACCGCAATCCCGAAGCCGCTTGGACCTATCACGACGCCACCAAACACTCCTACACCAGCATCCGCACTAACCCTCATTTCATGGACTGGTCCAACCAGCCTCTCCCTTTCAAGATTTATCCCACGCTGGAGCCGTTGCGCTTGCCCAGTGAAGTCCGCCAAACTGGCGTCGCCGCCCTCTCCGCCATCGCCGAATCCGTCCCCGCTCAGACCAACGCCACTCCAGATCTGGAGGCTGTCGCGCAGCTCCTCTACCTTTCCGCCGGCATCACACGCAAGCGGAGCTATTCTGGTGGCGAAATCTATTTCCGCGCCGCAGCCTGCACCGGCGCGCTCTACGAAGTCGAGCTGTATCTCGTTTGCGGCGATCTCGTCAATCTGGCGGCCGGCGTCTACCACTTCGCTCCCGCCGAGTTCGGTCTGCGCCGGCTGCGCGCGGGCGATTATCGCCGCGTCCTGCTTGAAGCTACCGGCGGCGAACCCGCCATCGCCCAAGCACCACTCACCATCGTTTGCACCTGCACTTACTGGCGCAACGCCTGGAAGTATCAAGCCCGCACCTACCGCCACTTCGGCTGGGACAACGGCACGCTACTCGCCAACTTGCTTGCCGTCGCTACCGCCCTCGGTCTGCCAGCCCGCGTGGTGTGCGGCTTCGTCGACGCCAGCGTCAATCGCCTGCTGGATGTTGATCCCCACCGCGAGGTGGCCTTCTCCCTTGTAGCCCTCGGCCACGCCGCCGCTCTCCCACCGCCAACTCTTGCGGAAATTTCCCCGCTTCGCCTCGAAACCGTCCCGCTCTCCCAGCGCGAAGTGGACTATCCCCTCATGCGGGAAATGCATGCCGCCTCTTCTCTGGATTCCCCCGAGGAAGTGGAAGCGTGGCGCGGCCATACTCCCATTTCAGATTTTCCGTCGCGCGCTGCACCAACCGTTCAACTTGAGGCCGTCGCGCTCCAACCTTTGTCCGATGCCGAAATGCCGCGCGACCCCATCGAGCAGGTCATCCAGCGCCGCGGTTCCACTCGCAAATTCGCCCGCAGCTCTATCACCCTGCCGCAACTTTCCACCGTGCTGGACCGCGCTACTCGTGGCGTGCCCGCCGATTTCCTCGATCCGCCCGGAGCCCAGCTCAATGATCTGTACTTGATTGTCCACGCTGTTGAAGGGCTACCGCCAGGAGCCTACGTCTTCCGTCGCGACCGTGGCAGGCTTGAGTGCTTGAAGCAGGGAAATTTCCGCGCCGATGCCGGTTACCTCGGCTTGGAGCAGGATCTCCCTGCCGACGCCGCAGTGGCAATCTTTTTCCTGGCGGACTTGCGCCCCATCCTCCAGCGCTTCGGCAATCGCGGCTATCGCGCCGTGCAACTCGAAGCCGGCATCCTCGGCGGCAAGCTCTACCTCGCGGCCTACGCCCAGCGCATCGGCGCCACCGGCCTCACCTTCTTCGATGGCGACGTCACCCGCTTCTTCTCTCCCCACGCCGAAGGCAAGAGCGCCATCTTTCTCGTTGCCGTCGGCCACAGCGCCAAACGCAAACCTGCGTGATTGGCTCGGAAGTCCCGCCGCCTCTATCCGCGTATAATGTGCCCTCAATACAAGGAGCTTTCCATGAAGCGCGCTTTCAACTTGTTTCCAGTCTTGGTTGTGCTCGGCCTCTTTCTCTTGTTTACTTCACTCTCCTCGGCGGTTTTCGCTGCCACACCGGTCAGGCCCTTCGTCCAGCGCACTGCGTCAATCGATGGCGTCAAGCTCCACTACACCATCGGCGGTGACGGTCCACCGCTGATCCTGCTGCATGGCTACGCGGAAACCTCGCGCATGTGGAATCCCATCCTGCCCCTGCTCGGCGAGAAATTTACAGTCCTCGCCCCGGATCTTCCTGGCATCGGGGATTCGGAAATCCCCGTGAACGGCTTGGACATGAAAACCGCGGCAATCCGCATTCATTCGCTCGCCTGGTCGCTTGGGGTTGAGAAAGCCAGGGTGGTCGGACACGACATCGGCCTCATGGTCGCTTACGCTTACGCCGCGCAGTTCCCCGCCGAAGTGGAAAAACTCGTGGTCATGGATGCTTTTCTCCCCGGCGTGGGCGACTGGGGAGTGGTCTACAACAATCCGGCGATCTGGCATTTCCGTTTCAATGGACCGACGCCCGAAGCGCTGGTGCGAGGACGCGAGCGCCTGTATTTCGAATATTTCTGGAACGATCTCGCGGCCGACAAGACGCGCTCGCTTCCGGAAGCCGACCGGAAAGCCTACACCGCCGCGTACTCCAGGCCGGGACGCATGCGCGCTGGCTGGGCCTACTTCGTTTCGTTCCAGCAAGCCGCCAAGGACTTCGCGCAACTTTCCGAGACCAAGCTCACCATGCCGGTCCTGTCCATCGGCGGCGATAAATCCCTCGGAGACTTCCTGGCGCAGCAAATGAAGCTGGTGGCTCCGGACCTAACCACCGTCGTGCTCAAAAACACCGGCCACTGGATCCTCGAGGAAAACCCCAAGGAGACCACCGACGCGCTCGTAAAGTTTCTATGAGATTCCCCACTTGATTTGCGGCCGGGCGACTGCCCCGACACCTGGGGCATCCGGGCGCCGCTGCGAAGTCTTACCAGCCAGTTAATCAAAGCGTCTTAACTAGCCTCAAGAATACTAAGTCCCAACAATTCTAAATTAGAATTCTAAATTAGAATACTAATTTAGACTACTTTCTTGCCGCCGGAATTCCAGGCAGGCGGGTCGCTCGCGGGGAAAGATTCCAGGGAAGCTTCCTCCACAATGTCCAGCGCTTCTTCCTGGGAAGGAGGATCGGAGGAATCAATCGGAGGAGGCGGCGCGTCCTGAGAACGGTCTGCCATAGCTCCCCCAATTCTACTCCCGCTGGGACGGAAGTAAGTGATGCCTCCCGCGCCGCATTCGAATTGCCTCGCGCTGCGTAGTGCCCTGATTTCGAATTAGAGCAGCACCTCGCGCCGCGCCCGTTTGACCCAGTACGATTCGGGAGCCTAAGATAGATTTTCACCGGGCACGAGCCGATTGTAGCGAACCATGTTTGAGAACCTCACGGAAAAGCTGCAACGCACCTTCAAGAACCTGCGCGGACAGGGCAAGCTCACCGATGAGCACCTGAACACCGCACTTGCCGAAATTCGCGAAGCACTGCTCGAAGGCGACGTCAACGTCGGCGTGGCCGACGAACTGCTGGCCAACATTCGCGCGAAAGCCATCGGCAGCGAAGTCATGCTGCAACTTTCGCCCGACCAGCAAGTCGTCAAAGTCGTTCGCGACGAGCTTGCCGCCATGCTCGGCAAGCACGCCAAGCCGCTCTTCGCTTCGCGCCCGCCTTCCGTCTGGATGATCGTTGGCCTGCAAGGGTCCGGCAAAACCACCACCACTGGAAAACTTGCCAAATGGCTTTCGCAGCATGGCCATCGTCCACTCGTTGTTTCCACCGACGTCTATCGTCCCGCCGCGCGCGAGCAGCTCGCCCAAGTCGCCAAAGCCGTGGGAACCGCCATCTGGCCCGGCGTCGGCACGGACAAACCGCTCGAAATCGTCAAAGGCGCCATCAAGGAAGCAAAACTTTCCGCCAGCGACGTCGTGCTGGTGGACACCGCTGGCCGCCTGCACATCGACGATGATTTGATGAACGAGCTGAGCATGCTGAAGAAAGAACTGCAGCCCAGCGAAATGCTTTTCATCGCCGATTCCATGATCGGCCAGGACGCCGTGCGCTCCGCCGGAGAATTTCACAAG
>Ga0210405_10002784_pt1 | contig 17808 bp, 20 predicted proteins | sample IncBWH11MmetaG_FD_155492 | JGI IMG/M metagenome (GOLD analysis project Ga0210405, IMG submission 155492) | Forest soil microbial communities from Barre Woods Harvard Forest LTER site, Petersham, Massachusetts, United States - Inc-BW-H-11-M | ecosystem: Environmental > Terrestrial > Soil >... | reverse complement strand
TGTTCGTTTGCCTTGGTCAACGCGGCAGTTCTCTTGGCGACGCTCGATTCCAGCTCATTCTTCGCTCGCGTCGCTTGCAGCATGAAGAACGAAAACAACACGAAGACCAAGTCGTAGGCAATCCGCGAAATCCAATCAACCTCAGGCTGGAAGAAAAACGTCCGAATGAGCACAGCCAGCACAAGGGCGAGGACGCCAGGTCCAATTCCCGCGTACCAAAAAGTAGTGGCAATGGCACAAAACGAGAAGGACATAATTGCCAGGGGAAGGTGGAAGTGAAGAAATGTCCGCGCAGCAACGAACGCGAGGCCCACTGAGGCCACTGCCAGTAAATACCCTAAGGTGTGACGTAGCTTGGGTCGTGTAAGCCAATTGGCCATGAACCGGTTGGACATCTTTCGCCCTCGTCAGCAGCTTCGCAAAGTACCATGAACTGTTTGCGGGTCCTCCTCAAGGCATCACAGCGCCGCCCTTAGCGAAGGAGCGCCGACGCCACTCTAGATAAATATACAGGTGCCTGTCCTGGAGCCTTAGCCTCACCGATTCTAGAAATGGGACAAGCCAGAAGTTATGGTTGTCCAGAAGTCTTAGTGCTGTATCTGAAGCGCTAATGAGTGAAAAGGTGTCTTCTGAATTGCAGTGTACGGGCTTCGGATACAGCGACTTGAAGGAAGCCTCATTGAGAGCTATGGGTTTTGAATGGGGTTTGGTGGGATGACAGCGCCAGCGCCTCGTCGGGAGAGCGATCAACGGTGAGGTTATCGCCGCTGTGGTCGGAACCAGTGGGAAGATTCGTCCGGTATTTTCTGCGCTCGCCGAGGGCAAGGGCGGACGGATACGAACGGTGCCTGTGCCGAATTGGTGCAAGGGACTTGTAGATGTCTAGCTCCGCAATTCGGGCGTCAGTGAGGGAAAAGCGTTCAGGCGGGTTTTGAAGAATGGAGCACGGCAAGACGCTGGGGTGACAGCCAACGTAATCTGGAACGTGGTCAAGCGTTGCGCCAAACGGGCCGGGCATAGGCAATCTGGCACCTCACGATCTTCGTCGCAGCTGCGCAAACAATCAAGTCCATTGGATTCTTACTTTCCCCAATTCCTAGCTGGAACTTGCGATAAACTTTGACTGTCGTCGTGCCCTAGATCCGGCGCTCATCCACACGCCATGGCACTACCTATGGCTACGGTTTTGGTCTCGCTACCGGGTTGTGCAGGATTTCCAAACTGTGCCGGAATCAAAGGCTCGCAAGCCACGCGTAACCGAAAACAATCGAATCTGGTTCGGAGCGAATAGGGGTTTGGAGGTTCAAATTCTGCCTTCCGGTCCCAACCACTATCTGAAAGGCCGCCTATAGTCCTGCTTTGTGGTCGTTCCGGCTTGGGAAGCGTCCCCTTCTCTAATTCCAGGAAGCGCTGGGCATCTCACAGCCTTCATCGACCAGAGAGGATATCAGCCCTAGTCGGCAAGGAAAAGGTTGGCGGTGTCTGCCCCCACTGCGTGCCGCAATCGAGGCAACGAAATTGCGGACCAACGTCTGAGACCGATTTGCTCTTGCATGCGGGACAGGGCGGGAGCACATGATTAGCACCAAAGGTTTCTTTCTTGGCTTTATATGCTTCCGATTCAAGCCATTTGAAGAACCCGTCATACTTGGAACCACTTTTAATCCAATCCAGGGCCTGCGATGTCGAGTCACACTGATCATCAAATTTCCCCTTCGGGAAGCTAGTCATCTCATGCACATACTCTGCAAGCCATTCGGCTTTGTCCGGCAGGTGCACAAAACCGTTCTCGATTGTGCTGGTGACGGAGTGCAACCGCATGATTTTCTCCAGCTTCGGCTCGTAGCGAGTTACGGCATGCAAACCCTCGAAGCGCAGTTCCTGTATCAGTTGGGCACCAGAGCTCTTATCTTCGATCAGAATGGTTGTTGCCTTGAATCGGTTGGCTTGCTCCCGCACGGCTCGCTTCAGTTCCGGATATTCCATCCGGCGTCGTAGAACATGTAAGAGAAAGAGATTGTTTTCTTTCTTTCCCCAGGTGCTGCAGACGCTGTAGTCACTTAGCTCCGTGGCTTTAACAGCTGTGCCCCAACTCTGGAAAATCAGGTCGAACTTTGCAGGCTCGTCACCAACTTTGTATGTCTTGAACCAGGCCAGCTTGACCATGCCGCCACCGAGCGGAGCCGGCTCTTGTTGATACTGACCCGAGAAGTTGTACTCGCCCTGAATGTTACGGATGTTACCGAGAACCTCCAGCGACTCGCGCTCGGGATGCAGAGCCTCGCCCAGACGTCGCCGTACGGTGCGAGTACTGTAGGGAGTCTCGATGATGTGCGTTTCATCCTCGACTGCAATGGCTGGGAAGCTGAGGACTCTCCACTCCCCTCGTTGCAAGACATGGCCGACGAGGTCGTCCTCGTGCAGGCGTTGCATGATAATGATTATGCAGCCCGTATCCTTATTATTAAGGCGGCTGTACAGGGTGTGTTGGTACCAGTCATTCACGGCGTTTCGTTGCGTTTCAGACACCGCTTCGTCGGGCTTCAAAGGATCGTCAATGATCATGAAATCTCCACCTCTGCCTGTGAGCACTCCTCCCACGGAGGTCGCCAATCGAAAGCCCTTTGCCTCAGTCATGAATTCTGAGACCGCTTGGCGTTGTCCGGAGAGGCGGGTGGGAAACAAGCTTCGATACCAGTCCGAGCTCATGAGCGAGCGGCAATCAAGGGCCAATTTGTTGGCGAGGTCTTGCCCGTAGCTGGCGCAAATTATCTGGGCACTGGGGTTGTGCCCCAAGAGATAGGCGGGGAACGCGACCGACGCGCAATGCGACTTCAAGGATCTCGGTGGGACATTGATGATGAGCCGTTTAGTTTCACCCCGTCGGCAGGCCTCAAGTTCTGACGCAATAAGTTCAATATGCCAGTTGTGCAAGAACCCGGCATCGGCATTGAGTTCATAGAAACTACGCTCGACGAACCCGTAGAAATCGTTTCGCAGAAGTGCGTGGTACTCGTGCACGGTGAGAGTCTGATTTTTCATTGGGATTATCCGTTTTCGGGTTCGGGTTGGAAACGCTTCAAAATTCCTTGCAGCACTTTTTGATCAAGTTCCCCGAGGGCTGATCTCTCGGTGGAAGGAAGATTTGCCGCGGCCTCTGCCTCGCGCGCCAGGGCGATGAATTGCTGGAGTGCTCGAAGATCTCCCGTGGCAGCTTTATTCACAAGTTGCTTGATTGCTGCTTCTAACTTTGTAACGGTCCTGCGGGCTCCGTTTTCATTCACCACTACCTTTTCGCGCAGCGTTGCCGCGAGCACCGTTGCAACATTGTGTGAGCCCTTGCGTCGCCCCTTGGGATTTCCAGACTGGCCCTTCTTGAAGCGCGAAGATTCTGGTGGATTGCCATAGCCTCTTTGCCTTGGCTGCTCAGGTGCTTCTTTTTGTTCTTCACTGTGTGTGCTCACGAGTGGCCTCCCCTTCTAGATCATTGAAGGTGCGACCTGAGACAGCGTGCTTGGCAATCAGTCCGGTAAAAGCTTGCCAACGCCGAGTCGCGGTATCGACGTACTTTGGATCGAGCTCAATTCCATTACAGATGCGGCCGGTGCGCTCGGCTGCAATCAGAGTTGTGCCACTACCGATAAAGGAGTCGAGCACTGTGTCGCCGCGAGCTGTGCAGTCCATCAGGGCATCCGCGACCAAGCCGACGGGCTTCACAGTGGGATGCAATTCCAATAGGTTGCCCTCGTCCGTCGTCCGCGAGAAGGAATTTGCGCCGGGATAGTTCCAAACATTTGTGCGGTAGCGACCGAACTGGCCCAGTTGAACATTGTTCCGATGACTGTCCTTACCATTCTTGAATATGAAAACCAGTTCATGTGCGCTGCGATACAGACTTCCCATTCCTCCGCAGCCCTTCGACCAAATGCATAAATTCTTGAGTTCGGTGTAAACCTGCTTCCCAGCGGTGAGGATTTCTCGCATGTGCCGCCAATCCATGAAGACGTAATGCAAAGATCCGTCGATGCTGTGGAACGCAAGCAAAGTGAAAACCTGCGCCAAGAAATCCGTGAACTCGGATTCGCTCATTTCGCCAGACGCCATTTTGAAGTTTTTATGCTGGATGACTCCGAGACCGGTAGCATGTCCCACGATTTTCACGTTATACGGCGGGTCGGTAAACACCATGTCAGCGCGACGACCATCCATCAGCGCCGAGTAGCTGCTGCCATTCAGAGAGTTGCCACAGTAGATTCGGTGGCGTCCCAAGAGCCAAAGATCGCCCGGCTGGCTGACCTGGATGGCGTACACGGATTCCGGCAAGGCATCGGCCGGATCGTTCTCACCCTCGACAGCAGGCTCCATACCTTCGAGGATGACATCAATCTCCCCAACTTCGAACCCAGTCACATCGAGAGAGAAATCCAGCTCGACCTCTGAAAGAGACTTGAGCTGCTCGGCGAGCAAGCGATCATTCCAGACGGAATTCTCGGTGAGCCTGTTGTCGGCGACCATAAAAGCTTTGAGTTGAGTCTCCGTCAGATGATTGAGACTGATCGTGGGGAGCTCAGCGATGCCAAGCAACCTCGCTGCGAGCACTCGGCCGTGGCCAGCTACAACGGTGTTGTCTGAGTCCACCGCAATGGGGATATTGAAACCGAAAGTCTCCACGCTGCGGGCAATCTGCTGAATCTGTTTCTCAGAGTGGAGTCGCGGGTTCTTCGGGTTGAGCTTCAGCTTTGCGGTAGGAACGTAAGCTATTGAGAGCCGCGGACGGTGTAACACGGGAGCTGTTTTAGACTTCGTTGCGCCTGGAGCCATGGTTTGGTCCTCCTCGACCCTCAACCTGACTCATATTTGCACGGAAAATGCTTCGTTCAATGCGCGACTTTGGTCCAAAAAAATCCCGCGAGCAGTCTGAATTGTTGGGAAGGTACTAGTTGCTACAACTTCTTAGCCGGCAGCGCTCTATCGCGTACCTCTGCCGGGGCTCGATGCTCGCGAGCATTGTGGCGCGGATACTCCGGCTGCGGGCCGATGCTGAGCTGCCAGGCCTTCCTGCATTTTCTGCCCTCGATCGTTACAGTGTTCTCGGACTCAGTCACGAGGAATGTGAGGGCCAGCGCTTTGGATCGAAACTCCGCAAGAATTCGCTTCATTTCGGTTTCAGACATCCGCATTTCTGGAAATGTCTGCCGCACATCCTTAACGGCGGCTCTTAAGGCTTGCTCGTACTTCTCCCCACGCGATCTAGCCTTATCGTAGGCGTAAAGTCCCACCATTGTTCGATGAAGCACCCAGGCCGGCATTACGCCGTTCGTTTTTGGCCTGCCGCGTAGTTTCATTTTTTCATCCTTGACTTGACTGTTTCCGCAAACAGAGCGGCAATGTTGCCGTGTGTTTAGGAGGCTCGATGCCTGATTCTATCGCCGAACGTCTCGTTGCTCTACCTCAATTGTCAAAAGCTGCTCTCGCTGATCTATGGAGGCAGCTTTTCAAAACCGATCCACCTTCTCAAACGCGAAGGGAACTACTGCTCCCCATTCTGGCCTATCGAATCCAGGAGGACGCATTTGGTTCACTTAGGCCTGACACGCGGCGCCGGCTTCGCCAGCTTGCAACTACATTCGAGGCCGATCCCAACGCAGTGGTTTCCAACCGGCCGCCCATCAAAGCTGGAACTCGTCTGGTGCGCCAATGGAAGGAGCAAGTCCATGTCGTCGAGGTAGAAGCAGAAGGTTACGAATACAGGGGGGCTCGTTACGAGAACCTCTCTGAGATCGCACGCCTGATCACCGGCACTCGCTGGTCAGGACCAGCCTTTTTCGGTCTCAAAGCCAAACAATCCAACGTATCCCAGGAGGCACAATGACCACGGAATCGAAAGCCACAACCCGCTGTGCAATCTACACCCGCAAGTCCTCAGAAGAAGGACTGGAACAATCCTTCAATTCTCTCGACGCTCAACGGGAAGCCTGCGAGGCCTTCATTGCCAGTCAACGACACGAAGGCTGGCGGGCGCTCCCGGCCCTCTACGACGATGGAGGTTATTCCGGAGGGAATCTGGAGCGGCCTGCGTTGAAGAGTCTGCTTGGCCAGCCTGAAAACCAGAGAAACAAAACGCGAGACTTGCGGTTGCCGACGGCTCCGGAACTCTTCCCCGAGCTCATCAACGCGAAGCTCGACAAGAAGGACAGACTTCCTCCTTGCAGCGCGTTAGAAGCGCTGGAGCGGCAGGAACCCTTTGTGAACCAGACGCTCGCGTGCCAGGCGCTGGCGATGCTTGCGCGGCTCTTCCGATACGGACGGCTTTCGTACCACGGCGGGTTCGTGAATCTGCGAACGGGCCGCACCACCTCGCTCGCTGTCGACTCAGTTCTATGGCAGCGGATGAGGACCCAGCCGACAGATTACGAATTACCCAGACGCAACAGAGGAAAGGTGGTCCGTCCATGAGCCAAAGCTTTCGGGCAATCAAAGAAATATGAAATGCGCACTCCATCATCTTTTTCCTTCCAGCAATGCACATCCGATGTGATCAATCAGAGTCTCGCAAATATTAGCGACGCAAAAGGGCCGCCCTCAAAATCTGTCCGAAATAGTGCCCCACCTTCAGATCCGCAATGAGCCTAGTCTGAACCAGTCGGCATCCCATCCCCTCCTGTATCAGAGCAGCAAGCGATCCCACGTGCCCCCATACCTAATTGAACGAACCATTTCTCTCTCGTATATACTCTGGGGGAATTCGAGCTCGATTCGGCTGGATCCATCGAGGGATTTCAATTGTTCGGCGGAGAATTCCAGATCCAAACTGCCGAGATTGTCCTGGAGTTGAGCTAACTTCCGCGCTCCAATGATCGGGATTACAGGGACGGTTTGGTGGCGCAGCCACGCGAGTGCGACTTGCGCCATACTGCGACCAACTTGTTCGGAGACCGCCTTCACCGCCGAGATGATCCGCGTCGCCTGCTGTTCCTCGGGAAGGAATTCCTTCATTCCCTCATTGCTCATCCGCCCTCCGTCGGCCTTACCCTCGCCGTGATACTTCCCGGACAAAACGCCTTTCGCCAAGGGAGACCAGGCCAGAACTCCCAAGTTCAAAGCTTTGGCCATAGGAACAAGTTCGCGCTCGACCGTACGCTCGATGAGACTGTATTCGATCTGCAACCCAATAAACTGTGTCCATCCTCGAAGCTCCGCCAGAGTGTTTGCCTGGGCGATCCACCAAGCGGGAGCGTCCGAGATGCCGACGTAGAGAACTTTGCCTTGGCGAACGAGGTCGTCCAGGCCGCGCATGACTTCTTCCACTGGTGTGATCCCATCCCAGATGTGCACCCAGTACAGATCGATGTAGTCGGTTTGCAATCGTTTCAGGCTGGCTTCCAGTGCTTGCATCATGCTCTTGCGGTGATTGCCCGCCGCATTGGGATCCTTGCCGGGCGCAGCGTTGGAGTATTTTGTCGCTAGAACGACACTGTCGCGATGGCCCTTGATGAACTCACCCACGAATTTTTCGCTTGTGCCGCCGGTGTAGAAATTCGCCGTGTCAATGAAGTTTCCGCCTGCCTCGCGGTAGGTCTCATAGACTTTCTGTGCTTCAACCTTGGGTGATCCCCATCCCCACTCGTCGCCGAAGGTCATGGTGCCTAGTGACGCTTCAGAGACTCGCAGTCCGCTCTTGCCAAGTAATCTGTATTTCATAAACCTCCTCCTTTCATGCAACTCAGGAATTGACTCCGCTCTTTGCCATATATAATCGGCTGTCGAAGCGCCCGTCTTCAAAAACCGTTGAAACAGTGAGATGTCGCCATTCCTCGGCCTCGCGCGCGCGCGCAGCTTCTGCTTGCTGCACCCGCTGTTCCGCATCGACACCAAGGATCAGCCGCACCGGTACCTCGTCGCTGTTTGCCAGTTGCAGAATTACGGTCGCGATTTTTCGCGGATCGCCTTCCGCGCGCCCTTCGAGTCCTCGCAACATCTTGTGTATCGAACCAACCGAGGCCTCGTAGTCCGGCAGCAGGTCGGGCATATTCTCACCCGCGCGCCGTGCCCAGTTGGTCCGAATGCCTCCCGGCTCTAGCGTGCAGACCTTGACCCCGAACGGCGAGACTTCCATCGCCAGCGAGTCGCTAAAACCGCCGACAGCCCACTTGGCAGCGTGATACGGAGTATTGCCGGGAACTCCGAGGCGACCGCCGACCGAAGACACCTGAAAGATGTGACCGTTCTTCTGCTTGCGCATCACTGGCAAGGCGGCACGCGTGGTGTACACCACCCCGTAAAAGCACGTGTCCACGACGGCCTGGAAATCCTCCGCACTCATTTGCTCGAACGGTGCAATCTGCCCGTAACCAGCATTGTTGACCAGCACGTCCAGACGCCCGAAGCTGTCCACCGCCAACTGCACGGCGGCCTTTGCGGCGGCCTCATCGCGCACTTCCAGCTTGACGGGCTTCACCCGCTCGCCGTACTGCGCCACTAGGGGCGCCAGCTCTTCCGTCCGACGAGCTCCGGCCACAACGCTGTCACCTGCAGCCAGTGCCGCCTCGGCGATGTCCCTCCCCAACCCGTTTCCGCTTCCCGTAATCAACCAGACCTTAGACATGACGATCCTCCGTTCTCCTCCTTAAATAGACTATGGGCGCTTAGACTCGGAGAGTTGGCCCCGCGAGCCAGTCTACTGTGAGTACTCACTCATTTATTGGATGCAATGACTCGCTACTTGGTTACGCCGGACCAAAACATTTGAAAGCCGCTATCCCGGTAGTGTTTCGCCTGGGATGGGTTCGACGCCGTAAGGTCTATCGTCACCTCCACCAAAGCTGTTAGCGACTTCGAGATAAGTTCCACCGGAAGATCGTTCCGAAAGAGACGCTGCTCAATCGCATCGCCAATCATTGCGTGGAATTCGACGAACGGCGCGCTACCGGCGTCTCTAGACTCTTTGGTAAGTACCTCTGACACCTGTAGTTGCGCGAGCACCTTGCGCTGCTTAGGATTTGCAATGCCCCACTTCACGTAACGATCCCAAACATGTTGCAGCCTAGTACGAACATTCTTCTTCCGAGGGAAATCCGACATCATGGCATCCGCGAGTTCCAGCTTGATCTCCCGGTAAAGGGCATTGATCAGATCATCCTTCGTCTTGAAGTACGTAAACAGAGTTCCTTCGGCGACGCCAGCTTGTCTTGATATCTCTGACGTTGGGGCAGCGGTAAGACCGCGCTCAGCAAATAGGCGAGTCGCGGCGTCGAGGATCGCATTTCTCTTGTCTTCGCTTTTAGGGCGAGCCACTAAACCTCTCTATTACTGAGTACATACTCAATAATACATGGGCCTTAGGGTGATGGCAAGCTTCGGGACACCACGGAATTGCTGTACGTTTCGTCTGTCTCAGGGATTGCCGATAATCCTGAAGTGCCCCCTCAATGATCATAAGCGCGTTTATTGGGACTTACGTATGAAAGAACCGAAAAACGGCGTTATGCTATTTCACATGCTTCCACGTCGCCGCTTTCTACTCAACTCGCTTGCTCTTGCCGCGTTGAAAGCCTTCCCGCAAAACTTCTCCGCGCTGCGGCACCCGTTTTCAAAGCTCTCCCCTCATGGAAGCCAGGCATACTTGAAATCCACCAGATCGCCACCAATCGCGGCAACAGTGCGTTGTTGATCCTGCCCGACGGCACCACCATGATGGTCGATGCCGGTGCCATTTATGGCACCACGCCATATCTCAGCGATCCGCTTCCTTCAGGCCAGCATCGTCCCGGCGAGTGGATCGGCCGCTATGCAAAGCGGCGTTTCGACGCCAGTGGACTTACCGCCATTGACACCTTCCTACTCACGCATTTGCACGGCGATCACGTCGGCTATCTCCCGCCGGACGGTCCGCTCTCATCCGACGGCATTTACCGTCTTACCGGCGTTTCCGACGTGGCCGCCATCGTCCCGATCCAGAGGTTCGTTGATCGCGCCTGGCCGGACTACACCTATCCAGTACCTGCTGATGTCGATTTCCAGAAGAACTATCGCGCGTTCCTTCAAGCGCAAATCAAGACTGGCAAAAGAGTCGAGCGTTTTCGCCCCGGCTCCAAAGACCAGTTCGCCCTGCAGCACAAATCGGCCGACTACCCCAGCTTTGAGATACGCAACCTAATTGCCAACGGCGAGGTCTGGACCGGCAAGGGCGAGCAGACAAAAAAGCTCTTCCCAGAAGTATCAACTCTCAAGCCTGCCGACTACCCCGCGGAGAATCCCTGCTCCTGCGCCATTCGTCTCCGCTATGGAAAGTTCGGCTACTACACCGGCGGCGATCTCACCAACGAGAAGCAGGGCACGCAGCGGCTCGCCTGGCGGCGCTGAATGGCCTTGCCGTCGCGAAGCAGCATCTGGGATCGCTCGACAAAGTGACGCGGATTGTCCGGCTTGGGGTCTCAGTAGCCACTTCGGGCGATGTCCGCGATCAGCCGAAAGTCGCCGACGGCGCTTCAGAGCTTTTGCAAGATGTCTTCGGCAAAGACAAGAACCCCTGCCGGCTAGTGTATGGCGTCGCAAGCCTTCCACTCGGTACGTCGGTCGAGTTGGAAATCATTTTCGAGATAGCTGGATAACAGAGGCCTCAAGCGAGGCAGACGCTCAGATACGAAGAGTCAAGGAGAGATTGAGTGGCTCTCAGGAAAACAGATTCGATTTCAAAAGGAGAAATAAGATGAAAACAAAAGGAAAAGTATTGGTACTGGTCTCGAGCGGTCACGGCTTGCCCTTGAAAGATGGCAAGGTTTATGCCGGCGCTGGCTACTACCTCAACGAGCTGACCCGTTTGGACGATCATTCAATAGCATCCGCATCAGCTCCGTCACTAACGTCTCTTTGCTATCGAAGTGATTAAAGAACGCCCCCTTGGTAACGTCCGCCAATTCGCTCACCTTGTTGACCGTGACATGAGCCATGCCCTTGGTCGCAGCTAGTTCGAAGGCGGCATTTAAGAGGGATTCTCTAACGAAGAGAGGGTTCAATAGGCGTTCCGCAGGGTGCGGAGCCTAAGGTTGATCTTGAAGCATTTTGAAATGCGCGAAGGAACTATAATTCGGGAATGGCCTCTGCAGGGCAAAATACCGAGCAGGCTCGGCATGCACAAGACGTTGACGCCATTCCTACCCTGGCGTGGTCCGCTCGTCCCGACGGCTCGGCTGAATTCCTCAATCGGCGCTGGCTGGATTACACCGGCCTCTCGGCGGATGAAGCATCGGATTGGGGCTGGGCTGCTGCCGTTCACACAGAAGACCGGGACAGACTGATGGATTTTTGGCGGCGCCTGCTGGCTTCCGGCGAGGCGGGCGAGATTGAAGCACGCCTGCGCCGGCACGATGGTGACTATCGGTGGTTCCTGTTTCGTGTAGAACCTGCGCGCGACAATCACGGCCACATCTTCAAATGGTTTGGCGCGAATACCGATATTGAGGATCGTAAGCGCGCCGAAGCACTACTAGTCGCCGAAAAACGGACCTTGGAAATGATCGCTAGCGGGGCTTGCTTGGCAGGTATCTTGGAAAGCTTGTGTGAAACGATCGATGCTCAGGCAAGTAACGTCAAGTCTGCAGTGATGCTGATGGACGCAGACGGCATGCACCTTCGGCCAGCAGCCGGTCCTCGATTCCCCAAGGAGTGGCTTGGGGCCATCACCCCAGTAAAGATTGGCCCTTGTGTAGGTTCGTGCGGCACTGCCGCATTTCTGAAGCAGCGTGTGATCGTGTCCGACATTGCAACAGACCCCTTGTGGGCTGACTATCGGGAACTTACTGTGAGGTACGGGTTTCGCGCCGCATGGTCTCAGCCGCTCTTCTCCAAGAACGAACGCGTACTTGGCACTTTCGGAATGTACTATCCGGAGGTCCGCATCCCAAGCGAGACTGATCTGCGACTAATCGAAGGCGCGGGTCACATCGCTGTAATCGCCATCGAGGGAGAGCGATCACAGGAAGCATTGAGAAGCGCCTTTGAAGAAATTCGGAACTCGGAAGCGAAACTTCAACAGGACGAGCGCGAACTGCGACAACTCATAGATTTCCTCCCTCAGCATGTTGTTGTAATGGACAAAGGCGGCACCTTGCTTCAGGCCAACAAGAAGCTGCTTGATTACTTGGGCCTCACCTGGGAACAAATGAAAGACTCGGGAGTGCAGGAGCGGATCAGGAGGAACGTTCATCCAGAAGATCTGGAAAGGTTTGAAAAGGGACTAAGCGCAGGCCTTTCAAAGCGAATGCCCTTCGAGATGGAGAAGCGGCTGCGCGGAAAAGATGGGCGGTATCGATGGTTCCTGATTCGCTGTAACCCGCTAATCAACGAGAACGGAGACGTTGTCCGCTGGTTCGGGACAGGAACGGACATAGAAGATCATAAACAGGCCGAAAATCGCCTGCGAAATGAGAACGTCGCGTTGCGCGAAGAGATCGAACGCTCTTCGATGTTTGAGGAGATCGTTGGCTCCTCCGAAGCCCTGCGGCGAGTGCTGGCAGAGGTGTCGAAAGTTGCGCCCGCGGATTCGACCGTCCTGATTTCGGGAGAAACGGGAACGGGGAAAGAGTTGATCGCTCGCGCCATACATAACCGGTCTAATCGCTCGTCGCGAGCCTTCATTCGAGTAAATTGCGCGGCTATTTCGCCTTCACTCATTGCCTCGGAGCTGTTCGGACATGAAAGGGGTTCATTTACGGGAGCACATCAGCGACGTCTCGGACGATTTGAATCGGCCGATGGCGGAACGATTTTTCTGGATGAGGTTGGTGAAATCCCTCCAGAGACGCAGGTTGCCTTGCTACGAGTTCTTCAGGAACGAGAATTCGAGCGAGTAGGTGGAAATCAAACGGTTGCAGTTGATGTGCGAGTGCTCGCGGCGACAAATAAGGATCTGCGCGCGGCCGTGGCTGATGGCACGTTCCGTCAGGATTTGTTTTACCGGTTGAATGTCTTCCCGATTCAAGTGCCGGCACTTCGTAACCGAGTTGACGACATCCCGCTGCTGGTTGAATACCTGGTGGACCGCTACGCCAAGAAGGCCGGAAAGAAAATTCGAAGTATGAGCAAGGAGACGCTGAATTTGTTCCGGAGCTATGACTGGCCTGGCAACATTCGAGAATTGCAGAACGTCGTCGAACGCGCCGTCGTCCTTTGCGACGGTGACATCTTTTGTGTCGATCCAAGCTGGCTCGCGCCAGTGTCCTCAAGTCCGACGACTACGCAGACCATTCGCTTGGTCGCAGACCTCGCGGAGCGGGAGAGGGCGATGATCGAGGACGCATTGCGCGAGGCTGAGGGCTTGATCTCGGGTCCCACCGGCGCTGCTGCGAAACTAGGCATGCCCAGACAGACGCTTGAATCCAAGATCAGGAAACTTGGAATCAACCGGTATCGTTTTAAAGCCTCATAGTCTTCCGCCTAGCGCCCCACTTCCTGTAGAACATGCTATAAGACTTCTGTCTCAATCCACGTAGGGAACCCCTTGGGCAGGCTCGACCCCGCAAGATTTTGTGCGAGTCACACCCAGAAGTGATGCTGACTTTTCAGCAGATGCCGAAATTGCGGCCTGACTGCAAGAGCTAAAGGCCATCGCATCAACTGATTGAGAGTGGCAATAAGAGTGCCATTCTCAACCTCGTATGAATCAAAGTGCAAGAAGGATCGACAAGGCAACATTTGGACCCTGGGCCATTGTAACGGGAGCCTCTTCAGGGATTGGAAAGGAATTTTCTAGGCAACTTGCCGCGAACGGCTTAAACATCGTTTTAGTCGCCAGAAGGCTCGAACTGCTTAAGGAACTGGGACAGAATCTCGAGAAAGAGTTTGGCGTACAGTGCCGAGCGGTTCAACTGGATCTCAGCGATGAAACTTTTATCGGTACGATTAGAGAAGCTACGCAGGATCTCGATATCGGTCTTGTCGTCTCAAATGCTGGCACCGGAAATCCCGGAGCGTTTATCAAGAAGAATCGAGATGATGATTTACTGATAGATGTGAGACTCAGTGTGATGGCCCACCTGGAGCTCTGTCACTACTTCGCGCCTGTGCTCGTGAAGCGCGGACACGGCGGGATTCTTCTCGTTGGAGCGATGGGAGCGAGCCACGGAGTTCCGTATATGGCGAATAGCGGCGCGGCTAAGGCCTATGTTTCATCGTTAGGCCAAGCTCTCCACTTCGAATTGAGAGACCAGGGAGTCCATGTGACGGTCCTAACCCCCGGCTTTATAGATACCCCCGTGATTCCCAAACTCCTCGAAGACCCTGGAGCGCTCCCCGTGAAGCCGATGTCGGCCGAAAAATGCGTGACAGAAGGGCTCGAAGCGCTGCAAGCCAATCGCGCTACATATATTCCGGGCCTACTCAATCGAATCATGAATCGCCTCGTTCCTCCGTCACTAGCTCAAAAAATGGAGGCAAAAATGCTGAAAAAGTAGCTTAGGTGGAGAAGGGAGGAATTTGGTCCTCAGCCTGAGCGCTGATCATCGAAAATTTGTATAGATGCGGCACATTTCCCTCACAATTTCGACGTCGTAGTTCCCGGCCTGGCGTTCAAGCCTGATTTCGATTAGAAACCCCTCTTCAACAACCTGACACGGCTCGTCCATTTGGTGCGACCAGCCCAAAGACGGTGCTGAATTTTCAGCAAATGCTGAAATTGCGGCATGACCGCAAGAGCTAAAGACAAATATATCAACTGATTGCAAGTGGCGTTGATATTGCCACTCTGAAAAGTCTGAATCGCTCCCAACAGGTCGAACGTGACCTTCAAGATTGAGAAGTACCGCGGTCGGCACAGCACGACTATTCGACTCATAGGCCGGATGCGGGCGGAGCACATATCCGAGTTGGATAAGGAGATCAGGGAGAGCGAATCGAACATCGTGCTGGATATGGAGGAACTGGACCTGGTTGACCTTGAAGCAGTTCGCTTCCTGGGGATGTGTGAGACACAAGGCGTGACATTGGTTAACTGTTCGCCTTACATACGCGACTGGATCGGCAAAGAGCGAGATTGAAGGAATAGGAGAAAAACGATGCCCATGAGACTGGAAGGAAAGATTGCACTGGTGACGGGCGCCTCGCGCGGCATTGGTGCCGCAATCGCCAAGCGTCTGGCGGCGGACGGAGCGAATGTGGCCATCACATATACAAAAGGCTCGGACGCTGCTGCGTCGGTCGTCGAGCAGATCGAACGCTCCGGACGAAAGGCGATCGCGATTCAGGCGGACGCAGTTGATGCCAAAGCCGTCAAAGCTGCGGTAGAAAAAACCGTGGCGACCTTCGGCCGGCTTGATGTGCTGGTGAACAATGCGGGCACGGTCATTCCGAAAAACTTCGAGGAGACGACCCTGGAGGAGATAGATCGTGTCATCGATATCAACTTCCGCGGCACGCTGACGGCAACGCAGGCAGCGCTGAAACACATGAAGAGCGGCGGTCGCATCATCTCAATCGGCTCGGCGGTGGGCGAGCGGGTTTGGGGTCCGGGGATGGTCGCCTACTCGGCCACGAAGGGAGCCGTGAAGATTTTTACTCAGGCATTGTCCAGAGAGCTTGGGAAACGAGGTATTACGGTCAACAACGTCCAGCCTGGTCCGATCGACACGGACTTGAACCCGGCCGCGGATGATTGGGCGGTGCCGCAGAAGGCTGCCACGGCACTCGACCGCTACGGGACTGTTGATGAGATCGCGGCGATGGTAGCTTTCGTCGCCGGTCCGGAGGCCTCCTATATAACTGGAGCCAGCCTCACCGTAGATGGTGGAATGAATGCTTAACCGTAGTTTGTCAGCGAAGGAAGGTGCCCAATGGCTGACGTAGTGAAGAAACACAGCATTTCGTTTGAGCTGGCACGGAAAATGGTGGATGCAGTAGTCGCGAAAGCCAGAGAAATTGGCGTCAGCGAGAACGTAGTGATTCTCGATGATGGCGGAAATCTCAAGGCATTCGGTCGGATGGATGGGGCCCCGATCCCTACCATTGAAATGGCGCAGAATAAGGCTTACACAGCTCTGTTCGGCGTCTCCACGCAAGACTTTTTCAACTTTATCCAGAAAGACCCTTCGCTTTTAGCTGGCATCCCCACACTTTCGCGTATGGCGGCGTGGGGTGGAGGCTTTCCCATCAAGGTGAACGGGGAAGTTGTCGGGGCCATCGGTGTGAGCGGGGCGCCAGCCGTCCAGAATGACGTCGATTGCGCGTCAGCAGCTCTGACACTCGTCTCCGATGCGATGGCTGTGGGCTGAGTCGGGATTCCGATCGCCGAACGGAGAGTGCGATGAATTCGCGATGAGTTGAGTTTGACCTTTCCAGGGAGATGTTCGATGAGCGATCGTTCGAACAGCGAGCAAAGTAAGACCGTGGTGGATGCTTACTATCAGGCTGGCGTCGAAGGCCGCCTCTGGGATTTTGCTCAGTATCTAGATCCCGATTTCGCAACGACGGCGCCAAACTATCTGCCCTGGGGTGGCTTCCATCCGGGCGCGGGGTTCTTCCGCGTTAAGTTTGTCCGAGTCAGATTGTTGCTCAGCCCGCTGAACTGGTGCATCGGCCGGGCACAATGGCGTATTCTGGCTCGATCAGGAGGAACAAATGAAGGATTACTTTCACGTCGGCGGTAGGCGGTCTGTCAAGAAGATTGGCAAAGACGAGCAAATATAATGACAAATGCCTCCGCGACTAAAAACAAACCCTCTGCCGGCGACCCGATTCCTCCCAAGTGCTCTGTCATCGAGGTGCATGTAGGCGAATTGAAGCAGATATTCAATGCCATCGACCCTTCTCCGTTTCGCGACAAGGACCTAGACCCCAAAGCTGAGGAATTCATTGTAGGTTGGGCCAAGGAGCTACCCCGTGACGCAGCGCTTGCTCTGGTGGTTGATCTCGACCGGGAGGCCGGGTTACCCGACGAGGCTGCTGTGCTGCGCGACGCGATTCACGAGTTCTTCACTCAACGCGCTCAAGCATATGGGCGGCGGCTGCGCGAATTGTTCCGTGTGGGCCGGACCAGCCTTGTGATCGGACTCGTTGCTTTAACGTCGGCGATCGCATTGGGCGATTTTCTAGCCGCTTTGATGAAGGGCGGCCGTATTGGCGAGATCGTTCGCGAAAGCCTTACGATCGGTGGCTGGGTTTCCATGTGGCGCCCTCTCGAGATTTTCTTGTACGACTGGTGGCCGATTCGCAGTGAAACTCGGCTTTCCGAGCGGCTTGCAGCAATGCCGGTACGCATCAGATATGCGAACACCACAGGCCCCGATGCGTGGAGAGAAGACTGGCCAGCGGTGTCGCCAAAAGGTGAACGGGCGAGCAGCGAGGTCCGACCGCGAACTCTAAATCAGGCAAGTTGAGCCCTAACACACAGCGCCGTGACAACTATTGTCCGGACCGCGATGATTTATTCATCCCATCAAACGCTGCGATCGCCTCTTCTGGCCGGGCGCGGACCACGAAATCTTCCGTAAGATTCACCCAGCGTACCTTCCCCGACGGGTCGATAAGGAATTCCGCTGGTCGCGAGATGTCTGCACCGTCGCGCCGGCCGTGAAGGTGCACCAGATCCCACCTGCGAATCACGTCCTCGTGTGCATCCGATAGAATCGGAAACGTGTAGCCCTGCGACCGACGCAGTTTTTCGGAATCCTCGGGAGAATCCACACTGATGGCCATCACTCGAATTTTCCTTGCATCGAATTCCGGCAGTGCCTGCTCGAAACTCCGTAACTCGGAGTTGCAGAACGGTCACCAATATCCACGGTAGAAAATCAAAATCACGCCGGCTGCCTTGGCCGC
>Ga0210405_10002783_pt1 | contig 17811 bp, 17 predicted proteins | sample IncBWH11MmetaG_FD_155492 | JGI IMG/M metagenome (GOLD analysis project Ga0210405, IMG submission 155492) | Forest soil microbial communities from Barre Woods Harvard Forest LTER site, Petersham, Massachusetts, United States - Inc-BW-H-11-M | ecosystem: Environmental > Terrestrial > Soil >... | reverse complement strand
ATGTTACTTTCCTATAGGTTCTCCCGGAGTGGCGGAACTGGCAGACGCAGCAGACTCAAAATCTGCCGGGGATCACTCCCCGTGTGGGTTCGACTCCCTCCTCCTACCCCGACTCTTTCAAAAACGCTTGAAAATTTGAGAAAACTGCGATTTATGCGGTTTTTGTTACGGTTGGTTGTGCAAGGAAGTGCAGGCTAATGAAGTGAAAATCGGCTTTTTGGGGCCTACTGGATACACCGTAACAGCGGAAAAATTGGTCCCGGAGAAAGGAGTCGAACCTTCACGGTGCAAAGCACCGGCAGATTTTGAGTCTGCTGCGTCTGCCAGTTCCGCCACTCCGGGGCCTGTTCGAAGGATATCATAAGCATCAGGGCAGGAGGAGTCCGGTGGATAGATGTTGGGCATCCGCACTAGGCGATTGCGAAGGGCCGCTGAGTGACGAGCACATAGTTACAGCCGGTCTGTTTGATTCCTCAATGCTAGGTGTCTCGGGTTTCGATTGGTGCAAAGGTGAGGTGAGAGAAATTCCGAGAGACCGACTTGTAAGGCGAATACTCTGCAAGGGCCACAACGGGCGTTTAGAGCCGTATGACAAGGCTGCTATACGATCGGCTAGAACATTTGATGAGTGGCAGAGGTTGGAACAAGCCCGTGCCGTAATCAAGCCGCGACGGTGGACCGTCTCCAGTTTTGCTGTCAGTGGCAGCGACCTTGAACGCGCAAAATCAGAATCTGCAGTCCCCCGCACAAAGGTATGCGGAGCAAGTAAATCGTCCAATCACGGATGCAGACAGGGCGAATACCCTTGTCCAAGCTGGGAATCAAGCTGATGCCGGCGTCAAGGCCGCGATGGTCGTCACGTCTCCCCAGTACGCTGTGATGGCAGCCGCTGCCGTGGTTGAGGCAGCCCCAGCAGTGACCTCAGCCACCCGGACTGCTACGACTGCCGTCAACAACGCCTCAATCAACGTGTACGTTAGGGTGACAACAGCGGCTACCAGTGCCGCGACGGCAGCGAGCACCGCCGCAACAAATGCAGGTGGAGCTATCAGTAATGCCGTTGCTCGCGTCGCCACGAGCCCCGCTCTCTCGAATGCACAGGCATTTCTAAAAGGTGCTTTATCGACGACGAATCCACCTCCCCAGAATTGGGCGGGAATCAGTGGCCGAGCTGCCCGGCTAGTGTACGAAATCGGAAAACGTCTGCTAAAGTAATGATCGAGTACTCCTATGTCCCGATTTGACTATCGTTGCCCAAACTGCGGCGTAACTATCGAGCCTCGTCAGGTATCGACGAGGCAGTCAAAAGGATTTCCTTGTCCATCGTGCGGTGAATGGATAGCGGTTTCGCCAGGACGCCCTAAGCTAGTATGGGTAGCGAGCCTGGTAATCGCGGCTGCCATTTTCATGGCACTCCATTTACAAGGGGGCATCTTCTTGCTCGCAACGCTCCTTGGTTCCTTACCTCTGTTCCTGTTCGGCCAAGTAATTGCAGCTCTCATCTATCCTCCAAAGCTGGAACGACGGGCGCGCGATGAAAGGGAAGAATGTCAGACTCGTGATCTCGGCACTCTTTGAAACAAGCTAGTACCCCAAGAAGATGCGTTATCCCGACCCACGAGTCCCGTGAGGACTGTCCCGAGTCTCTAGTCATCTAGATTACCTATTTCCTCGAACGAAATGGAGGGTCTACGCCATTCTGGCCTGCTTTTTTCGCGCTATCGAGTTTCCCCTTGGCGTTCCTTACGGTCGTTAATCCACTGGTGATTTCCTGGACCTTCCATCACGGTTCGGAGCCGATGGCTCCTGAGCTTTTGGCTAAGGCATACTATGTCGAACGTTATGTCATGGTACTGCGAAACTTGACAATCGTGGCGGTCGTATATGCACTGGCGGCGCATCAATCCCTCCCTGGTACGCGGCTAGGCATGAATTGGAATGACTGGCAGACGAACGTAGCCATCGGATTTTCATTTGGGCTCATGAGAGTAGCGCTGCAAGGAAGCATTCGGAAGCTACTTCCTTCCCTGGGAGAGGTCCCTAACAACCCCGAACTCCTGAGCAGCCCGACCTCTTTCTGGATCGCTAATTTCCTTCTTGGATCTTTTGCGGAAGAACTATGGATAGCCCTCTGTATCGTCGTGCTGGTCTCTGTTTTAAACTCGCTTACAATACCCATCTTAGTTACAGGGGTCGTCTTTGGGCTTGTTCATTTTGGTTACGGTTTCGGTGGATTTCTAGCGATAGCTATCTACGGAATCATTTCAGGGTCGCTCTTCGTCTGGCGCGGCTCATTGCTGCCTTTGTTTCTGTTCCACTTTCTTGGGAATCTTGGCGTTCTCTATTGGGCCCGCCGAGCAGCGGCGCCGCTGCGCCGGGGCGGCGATCAGGCAACAAAATAAAACGCGGGCGGGTGGCCCATGAAATAATCGAAACTTGCCCTGGCGCTCCCCATCAATCAAACGAGTGAACTTTCATCTCATTCACAAACCAAAATCACACGGAGGGTGCCCCAGGTTTCGCCTTTTGGTACCTGGGTCTTGGGATGGCCTTTTCTTCTCACTCCTCCACACTGATGCGCTACGCCCGGAAAATGGATGCTATTTTCCCCACAATTGCGGTGGGATCATAGCTTGTTTCCGGTAACGCGAACCACCCCGAGCATCTGGAACGGCGTCATGTCGAAGTTTATGCCAGCATCGCCGAGCACTTTTTGAGATTAGCTCGACACCGGATGGATTCGCGGACCGGAGGATTTGCGGTGCTGCCGGTTTTCCTTACGAACTACTTCTCGTTTGAAGGAACAAACTTTTCCCTCAGCCCAACGCACACAGGACGTTGTCCAGGTCCGGGTTGAGCTTGAGGTAGAATAGCCAACGCGCAGCGCAATCCTTCGTCGGCATCCATGAGCCAGAAAATCACGCTCGACTCGGTCCTGCTTCTCGGATTTGCTGGATTCTTCTCCGCGCTTTTAACAGTTTGTGCGCCACCGCTGCCGGAAGTTATCCGCGATCTACTGCCCGGCACTTTGTTCGGAGTGAGCCTTTCCCTATGCCTCTGGTCGCGCAAAATCCTGCGCAGTTTCTGGAAAACGCTGATCATCGTGGCCGCATCCTCAATTGCATTATTTTGCGCCGCGCTGGCGGGGGCTGGCATCGAATACTTTTCCCCGTGGCCGTCCGCCCCCGAGCCGGGGAAGGGTTTCTCGAACCTTTCTGCTACAGCATTGTTCGTCGGCGGCACGTTGGGGGTATTCCTGTTCCTCGCCACAGTGTTACTTCTGGTCCGTTCCGGTACTCCGTGGACAAGAGTTCTGCTTAGAGCACTCGGCTGGTCACCTGTGGGCGGTTTTCTGGGTATAGTCGGATGGAATTTAGGACCTTGGTTAGGCGCTGTTCTGTGGACATTGCAAAACACACTAGGCCTCACGCGCTCGCACGACACATTTGCAGACGCCATCCCTCGGGGTGATGCGGGGATGAATTCGCTGATGCTGGTGTGGCAGACGGGGGTGGGACTCGTATTAGCATTGGCGTTGGCTGACCAACAAGCGGCGGCTTTGGATGCGGATGGGAAGTCTGGCATGGTACCTACGAAATCTTTTTCGTGAGTGTTACGCAGTAACCTCCGCGTCTCTTGAGTGCGGAACGCCCCAATCGGGAACACTGCGAGAGAGGGGTATTGAATCTAATGACGTATTACACGTCAAATTCTGAACAGGTTTCGGAGTTGCTCGGGAGTTAACTGTCACATAAGGCTTAACTTCCGATTCGTTTTCGTCGTAGCATATTTAGATTGAGTCAGTCCGCCAGGACAACCTACCCGCATCAGGGACTCCGAGACAAAGCACTAAAGATGCTGTGTCCAACTGTTGCCGCACTATGTCCACTTGCTTTTGTAACTTCGCTTCTTCCTGCCTTAAGGCCGCTAATATATCCATGAATCCTCCCAGGGGCGGTATCCTCTCACGTCCAAGACCTCGCGTTAAGCTCGTACCGAGAAGGATAGGTAGCCTATCCGACCATGGCCGAGCCGGACATCGGGATTTGCAGCGCAAATGGTGTGAATGCTAGGTTCTCCGACACTCTCCGTACCGAAGACTCTGCTTCAATGACCGCTTTGGCCGAATTCGATAACCTTTCGGTGACGCCCTTCGTGACCCGAGTCTATTCACCTTTTCCGATAAACCATCGTTTGGTGTCGTGAGTCCCGGAGGCTATTATGGATGCATTCGCGAATGCGAGTAATGTTCCTTGGGAGACGAACGATGCCTTTGGAAATAACACAGCGTGACATCAATGGAATCTACGTTCTGACGCTCAAAGGGCGTCTTGTGCTCGGACAAGAGAGCAGCGGGTTGCGTACAATGATCGACAATCTTCTCGCGTCCGGCGTCACACGGATTGTCGTTAATCTGGAGCACGTCAACTATGTTGACAGCGCTGGCCTCGGCGCACTCATCGAGATGCATCGAAAGACAAAAGCCAAAGGCGGAAACCTCAAGCTTTGTAATCTCAGACCGAACTTGAGGCAAGCGTTGGAAATCGCACGGCTGCTGCCGATATTCGAAACGTGTCCGACTGAAACTGCGGCGGTTGCAAGTTTCTGAGGACAGCGGACGGTGCCATAACTCGGACGGGCATTTGTAACTGCGAAGGAGTTGACCGAGGGAGTTCGAACAATTTGATTGATAGCTATTCCGCGTGACCGTTTGCTGAGTAGCCAAATTTGATTCGATCATCAATAGGTTCTACTTGCCGGTCCTCAGGCGTGGTCACCACGGTGCAATACGCGGTCAGGACAGTGCGCTTCACAATCTTCCACTCTCTCGCAACTTCATTGAAAGTCTAGCACCACTCAAGAGCGAGCGCCTTCGATGCAAACGGTAACCTCGTTTCGGGCGCAAGCCTTGTCTCGGACAGCGGTTTCAATCCCAATGCTGGTAGCCCTGTTGCGGCGGCGGAGCCATCCAGCTTGATGATGCTTGGCCTCGGCATGCTCGGCTTGGTCGGCTTTAGCTTGAAGAAGTCTCTTTAATTTAAACGTGGCAAAGTAGGACCAGAAGGGCGGCTCGCTCCCTCCTCCGGGACCATCCATTCCCCCTGGAACGTTAGTACCTTCCGCCTCTTGACCTCTTCCGCTTCTTCTCCAACACTATCCCCAGGCCATCGCTCCCCGTGACCATCTCAACCAACCCCACTCCCCCGCACAATCGTCGCCGCAGCCAGCGCGTTTTGCTGCGGATGCCCATCCTCGTCATCGCCCGCGGCTCCGATCAACAGCACGTCTCTGAAAACGCCTTCACCACCAACGTCAGCGCCCACGGCGCCCTGCTCCTCATGTCCATGCGCGTCGCGCTCAACCAGAAAATCCTGATCCGCAATACGGAAACCCTCGAAGAACAATTCGTCCGCGTAGTCCACGTTACTCCCGCCGCCGAAGGCAAATCCGAAGTCGGTGTCGAATTCCTCAAACCCGCTCCCAAATTTTGGCGCATCTCCTTCCCCCCCGACGACTGGACCCCCAAAGACCCCGAAATCACCGCCGACACCTTCTAACTGAGCTTCCCGCTCCGACTCCCCTTTCAACCTCTCACCCCTCTCCAGCATCTAACCCTCATGCCACCAACCCCCGTTTCCACTTGCTCTCCCTAACTATTTCCCACTAAAGCATTCCGTCCGGCTTTATGCGAAACTAATACTGAGTCACAAAGGGGATTCATTTCGGCATGAATACCGCAATCGGCATCGTTCTCGTTCTCGGCGTCATCATCCTCGTCCACGAATGGGGACATTTCATCATCGCCCGCCTCTTCGGCGTTCGCGTCGACGTCTTCTCCATCGGCTTCGGCCCGCGCCTCTTCGGCTTCAAGTGGGGCGCCACCGATTGGCGCATCAGCGCCGTCCCTCTCGGCGGTTACGTCCGCATGGCCGGCCAGGACATCACCGATGTCGACTCGAGCGACCAGGTTCCCACCGGCGCTCCCGATGAACTCATGTCCAAAAAGCGCTGGCAGCGCGCCCTCATCTCCGTCGCCGGCCCCGCCGTCAATCTCATCTTTCCTATAATCCTTCTCAGCGCTTACTACCTGATCGCCGGCGTTCCCTACGCCGCCTTTCTCAACAAGCCCATCGTCGTGGCCGCTCCTCCTGCGCAGCAGACCGCTACGTCCAACGCGCTACAGTCCGGCGATCATGTCCTCTCCGTCAACGGCCTGAAAAATCCCACCTGGGAACAAGTGCAGTCCCTCGTCTCTCGCACCGCTCCCGGCACTTCTCTCAACGTTGAAGTCGAAAGCAACGGCACCACTCGCACCATCTCACTTCCCCTCAAAAATGAGACGGGTGCGCGTCCCTTCGGCTACTACCCAATTCCCGCCCGCATCAGCGAAGTCGCTTCCGGCACGCCTGCCGACCACGCAGGCCTCCGCGCCGGCGACGTCGTCCGCGCCATCGACGGCCAGAAAATTGACTACTGGGATCAGTTCGTAGACCTGGTTCGCGGTTCCGGCGGCCGAACGCTTCAACTCGAAGTCGAACGCGGCGGCCAGACTCTCACTCTCGCCGTCACGCCCAAGCAGGGTATCGCCGACACCACTGACACCAAATATCAGATTGGTGTCGCTCCCGAACCCGCCCTCGCCTACAAGCGTGTCGGCCTCGCGCAATCCGTCTCCGAAGCCCGCTCCCGCACCTGGGAAATCGTGGAAGACACCATCGGCGTCTTCGGCAAACTTTTCAGCGGTCGCGTCTCCGTCAAGCAGCTCCAAAGCGTCGTCGGCATCTCCCGCGCCGCCGGCGAAGCCGTCTCGCAGGGCCCCTTCACAGTTATCTCGCTGATGGCCCTCATCAGCGTCAATCTTGGCATCCTCAATCTTCTTCCCATTCCGATACTCGACGGAGGCCATATCCTCCTGCTCTCCCTCGAAGGCATCCGCCGCCGCGATTTCAGCCTGACCTTCAAAGAACGCTTCATCCAGGTAGGCCTCGTCTTCCTCCTGGTCCTATTCGCTTACGTAATGTACAACGACGTAGTCCGTCTACTACCAAGCCACTCCTGACGTTCCCGGGAGCGGTTTTCTCTTTACTCCCTCTTCTCTGTGCTCTAAGCGCTGCGACCTCTGTGTTAAGTCTCTCCGTCCATTCCGGTCGGGCCCAACAGACCATTGGAACCGCTTCGGCAACGTAACCTATTCTTCCCAAAGCACTTACTGAAGCACCAAGCAACTCTTCACGCTCTCAGGTGTTAAATAAAAGTGGGGCCATGTTGCACCGTGCCCGAAGGGGGTTGTTTGCCGACTCTCTCTACTTTTCGCTGCTTGACCCGTGGATTTTCCTCGGCTGCCAAGGCTACCCGTGCGGCGGTTCCACCCCTACTTCTCTCCTGCCTGGTCGTGGCTCTCGTCTGCCCTCGCGCATCCGCCGATGTAGGCGTCGTCCTCAACGAGTCGCTCGACCTAAGCATGGACCGCATCACCGGCACCGGGCACATGGCCGTCTATTTCTCACGTATTTGTGCGGACTCGCCCACAAAACTCCGCCTGTGCCAACCTGGCGAGATGGGCTCCGTCATGAGCACCTACATCAATATCGGCGAAGACCAATCTTTTGAGTGGAACATCGTTCCCCTCAACATCTATCTCTATGGCGTCGAAGATTCCCGCAATCGTCCCATCTTCAGCTCCTTCAAAATCAAGCACGCTCTTGAAGAACGCTACCGCGAGAACTACCTCTCCGGCTATTGCGCCACCTCCGCCTGCCAAACCAGCACCAAAGCTGAATGGCGCGAAATGGTCGCTGCCACCCTCATCCGCGGCGTCTACATGTTTGTTGTAGATACCTCAGTCGAACAAGACCGCCAGCTCATAGCGGAGTTCAACAATTCGCCTAACGAGAATCATTTTAACGGCGCCACCAACAATTGCGCGGACTTCGCCCGCCACATCATCAATACCTATTTCCCCCACGCGGCCAGTCGCGATGTCCTCAACGATTTCGGAATGACCAGCCCCAAAGCCGTGGCCCGCACCTTTACGCACTACGCCCTTCGTCACCCTGAAATCAATCTCCGCGTAATGCACTTCGCCCAGGTCCCCGGAACCATCAAGCGAAGCAGCGAAGTTCGCGCCGGAACCGAGCAACTGTTTCGCTCGAAGAAGTTGCTCATCCCCATGATCGTCTTTGCCAACCAGGCATTGCCGGTCGTCACCGCTTCCTACGCCTTCACGGGCCGATTCAATCCCGAACACGAATTCGAACAGCATCCCGCATCTGACCTCGCTCCGGAAGATCTCTCATTCTCTCCCCGACTGCGGGCCGTCGCATTGCAAGACGAGCGCACGCAAATCGTAGGCACGTCCGCCGAGTGGAAGAACTATCGCAAGGCCTTCAAGACGGAAATCGAGGAAAACAGCGGTTCCCCTGAAGCCCACGACCGTTCTCGTTTCTTCAAATATCTCGACGAAAAGGGAACTGCCCTCGTCGACTGCAACGGCGTTGCCTGGATGCAGCTCTCCGATAGTGGGGAGTCTGTCCGTGTCGGTATCAGCGCAAGTAACGTCTTGGCTCGAGAATCCGACCCGCAACTCTCCTACGAACTCTTGCTCGTCCGCACTTCCGTTTTTCTAAAAAGCCCCAAACACCGCCGCGAGACAATGCTGGAATTCCGTCAGGATTGGGCGAACCTGCAGCGCGCCTCCGCAGTTTCCGTGAGCAAGACCGCTTTTCCAAAGCTCGCTCGCGTCACACCGATCCCCGGCGACACCTTCTGAAAATACTCATTCTCCTGGAGCGCTCGTTGAAGTTTTTCCGCTCTCGGCCCGCTGGGTTCCACCAGACGGCAGTTTCGACCGAATCAGCGACTCCACCTGCTTCCACACCGCCGGATCGCACTCAATCTCCGTGTGGTATTTCATGAACACCCGGTCGTACCAGGGATAGTTCTCGCACTTCAGCGTCTTCGCGCCATACTCGAACCGGAAATTGCCAAGAATCCGCGTCCTCGCCGCGTCCGCCGCTCGAATCTCCGTCTGTCCGTGCAGAAAACCATCCGCCTCATAAAAATTGGCGGCCTCCGCCACGTTGGCGGGAATCACCGCATCGTTCTGCCCCATCTTGGCAACGCTGTCCACCTGTATCGTCAACAACACGGGAATTTTCTGCTCTCCCAACTCGCGCGCCAGTGCCACCGTTTCCGATCCGCCCCAACTCATCCCGTAAATAATAATCTGTGCACCCCGCTTCTCCTCTTCTGACAATCTTCCGTCGTGGTCTGCATCCAGCATTTTCAATATCTCCTGGTATGCCTGCTCACGGCGCCGATTCTCAAATACCTCCACGTATACACCCGAGGCGTAGGCATTACGGAGCCGCGAGGCCATTTGCACCGGGCTGTGCACCCGGTTGTCATGCCTGACAAACCCGCCGACGAATCCCACCACCATCACCGGCGCTTTCCCAGAAATCGCTTTTTCACTCGGTTCATTCAAGGAAAGGGAAGTGACCGCCACGTTTTGCCTAGGGGCGACGGTAAGCCCTGAACACAACAAAAGAAATATCACGATGAAAACTCTTGGACGCCCCACGATGCACCTAGCCGCAGAGAAGTTGTCCGGCTCTCCGAACTCACAGATTACACCCTCTGCCACGTCGCCCGCGACTTCTACCGCCACGTCGAAATCATGCTCGTGCAAAAAAATAGGGTTTCTCCATGTGGAACTCACCTGGAGAAACCCTTTTCAAATCAGGTCAGTTGGAAATCAAACCGTCACGAAACACGCACGCTGATCGCCACGTACTTGCCGCCGTCCTCGCGATACGTTACGTCCGCGTTCGCCCCGACCTGCAACTTGCCATCGACCGTCGTATTCTTGTCGATCTGGAAAGTCATCGACTTTGGCATTGCCTCTTGCATGTTCTGGCCCAAGTTGGACATCGTGTGGCTCGGTCCAACAGTCAGGGTAAACGAGGTCTTCTGAACGTCTGCGATCTTGCCGGAAACAGATTGCGTCGCCGCAGCGGTCTGCTCATGCGTCGCAGGTGTGTTGGGAAGTGTGACAGGGAGCGCGCAAACCACTGCCACAAGAATCAGGCTCGCCATGGCGGACAAAATCAGTTTCAGTTCTTTCTTCATTTTTACACCCTCCTGGAGGTTTTCGACTGGTACTCCGAGGACTGCAGACGGAACGCCACCTTTATTCAGGAAGGCCGAAAATCGGCTATCTTCTCTTGTTTATTGATCTTGCGAAAGGTGAGGATCACTCGGTTGGCTGTGTGGGGTAAGTACCGGGACTGGAAATCTCTTCACGCTCAAATACTTATCTTCCTACCCATCCCGAAGAGGTAAAAGTTGCAAGCCCATACTTTTTACACAGCCCATCGGCAAATCCTGTTGCGTGGGAAATATGCAAAAAAGCTGCCGGCTCAATTGTGCAGGGGCGACCGCAGATTCGCAGAGCCATCGTCGTTGGCTCTCGGATCTCGTTGAGCTTCGGCCTTGGAAATCGGCTGAGGCGGCGTGGTAGAGTCCAAAAAAGAAGGGTTCAAAGACGCTGTCAGGTCATAAGTCTTCGCATGATCTGTCAGGCTCGTGACCAGCAACTCGTAGCGGAATCCCTCCGGATGACTCCTGCTGCGGAGCAATACAAGAATCCCCCGTACTTCCGATTCCGAGTGGACGATGATTTTACTTCCCGCCGAAACCGAATCTACAACCTCGCCGTGAAACTCGCTGCCATCGCGATCCACACTGGAGTCGACGCCATTCAGCATTTTCACGCGAATCACGGTCCCTCGCGGCAAGACGTCCATTTCATTTCTATCCGTTGGATTCAGCCGTGTCTGCACGTGAAACGTCAGTACCGCTCCCGGCTGCGCATGAATCGGTTCGATCCTCGTATTTTGCCCCCGCGCTGTTCCTCCGAACACACACGTGGAGCACAATACTACTGCCGCGAAACGATGCATGGGCTGGGACCTTCCTTCTCCAGAAATTAACTTCAGCCAAAATCAGTCTAGATTTGCGTCATAACACCGTCAACGCGAATTCCGCCCCGCGGCACGCAAACATAAACTTGGATGCATAAAAACAACCTATGGACGGCCAAAATTGACAATGTAAATTTTATATGTCCCCCAAATGACAGAACGCGCTCGTCATACCTCTTCTCTGCGCCCTCTGCGTCTCAGCGTACTCCGCGTTAAATCTTCTTTCTTCTTCTTTCCCCCCAATTTCCCCCACTCCCTAATCCTGCTAAACTATCCTTTCATGTCCGCTTCACCCACACACCGCGTCTCTTCCGGCGAACGCATCAACTCTGCCGACACCACCGGCCACCTCCAGATAACCCTCCGCGAAAAGGGAATTCGCCTCACCCGCCAGCGCCGCGTCATCCTCGAAGTCATGGACAACGCTGAGCAGCACCTCGACGTCGATCAAATCCTCGAACGCGCCCAGAAAATGGACCCCGCCGTCCACCTCGTCACCGTCTACCGCACCATCGACCTCCTCAAAAAGGAAGGTCTAATCGACGAACTCGACCTCCTCCATCTCCGCGGTGACCGCCACTATTATGAAACTCACGGCCCGCGCGACCATATCCATGTCGCCTGCCTCCGTTGCGGGAAGGTCCGCGAATTCGAATCCCGCCTTTACGAACAGCTCAAGGAACAGATCGCCCGCGACTTCGACATGCAAGTCACCGTCTCCCGCACCGAAGTAGGCGGCATCTGCAACGACTGCCTCGCCGCCTCCAAAAAGTAGGGGACACATCTCTTCCGGCAAAACTTCCAGGCGGCGCGCCGCCATTCACTTTTCGACACCACCATCTTTTACACACTTGGCACTTGCCTAACAGTCATTAAAATATTCTTGGCTACCCAACATGCTGACATCTTTCGTTTTCACCTATATCGCAGGTCCCCTGGCCGCATTCTTGCCTGCTCGCTGGCGCAAAGTGCTACCATTCGCCGGCCTCGTTCAGTGGCCACGGGCCGCTACGCTGAGCGGCATGCTCGAAATCGCAGCCGCCATCCTCGCGCTCGCCAATTGGTACCAATACACGATGTACCCCATCGTGGATCGCGGCGTGGATTTGGCGCTAAACGGCAAGCTGGGCGGAGTGACCGACCAACAAATCGCCGGTGCCGCGTATACCGTTTTTCTTTTCCACCCCCTCACCTGGGTGCTGGTCTATTTCTTTATGGAGGGAGCGGTGCGTCTCTGTGGAGCGGCCTTCGCGGAGAACGTTCTTGGCACGCTGCCGCTCGGTCTCATCGATCGCACGCTGTCTCTCGCGACGCCTCGAACTAAGGCGAGGCCATCATTGCCGGAGCAGCGCAACGCCCAGTCGTTTGCCGGCGCAGTACGCGAACGCGCATTATTCTCGCGCCTCAAGCAGGTCCCGGACGAACTCCATTACGCAACCGGGCAGGCGCAAGAGCTGCTCGAGATCTGGGCCAGCCGCCGCAAAGACGACTGGCTCGCCCCCAAGGTCGTGCGCGTGGACGACCTCTACTATCGCCTGGAAGAAAACTCGGTAGAGAGCGGGCCTCGTCCGTTTCGCTATCGCTTGCGCCGCCTCGAACGCGGCGTGCCCGGCCGCAATGTCCTCCTCTACAAGACCGAGGACGCTGTCGTAAAGCAGTGAACTCAGGTAGCACAGGCTTTAGCCTGTGTTCTTAAGCGGTGTAGGGGCGGCTTTTCGCCGCCCTCTTGGGTTTCTCTTCTCTGCGCAATCTCTGCGTCCTCGGCGTCTCTGCGTTATCGTTAATCTTTTCTTTCCTGCGCTAATCCCCATCGATCTCATCGTAAAATATCTTCACCAATGCTGCAGCGCCTCCAAAAAATCCTCGCTTCCGCCGGCATCGCCTCCCGCCGCAAAGCCGAAGAAATCATCACCTCCGGCCGAGTCACCCTCAACGGCCAAGTCGTCACCGAACTCGGAACCAAAGCCGATCCCGACACCGACACCATCTCCGTCGACGGCAAAGCCATCAAGCCATCCCAACGTCTCCTCTACCTCATGCTCCACAAACCCAAGGGCTACGTAACCACCGTCAGCGATCCCGAAGGCCGCCCCACCGTAATGCAACTCCTCGGCCCACTCCCCGAACGCGTCTATCCCATAGGTCGCCTCGACTACGCCAGCGAAGGCCTCCTACTCCTCACCAACGACGGCGCACTCGCGCAAAAACTTACCAAAGCCGGCTCGCACGTCCCCAAAAAATATCTCGTCAAAATCAGCGGCCGCCCCGACGAAAAATCCCTCGCCCGCCTCCGCAACGGTGTCCACATCACCCTCGACGACGACCGCCGCGTAAAAACCTCGCCCGCCAAAATCCGCCTCCACGAAGACGCTCCGAATCCGTGGTACGAAGTCACCCTAATCGAAGGCCGCAACCGTCAAATTCGCCGCATGTTTCAATCCGTAGGCTTCCTCGTCGAAAAAATCAAACGCGTCCAGCTAGGCCCCCTAGTCCTCGACGTCCCCCCCGGCAAGTTCCGTTCCCTAACCATCCGCGAAGTAGCTCAACTCAAACACCTCACCCCCTCCCAATAATCTCGCTCTCGGCTCTCTGTGCTCTCCCGGTGTCCTCTGTGGTGAACATTCTTGCCGTTCTCTTCTAGAGCGGTCTCTGCGAGCTCACGATCTCTGCGTTATCTCTTTTTATCCGCCCACACCCGTCCTAAAACCTCTTTACACAAAGCTTTTCCCACTAACTAAATTGTTTGGAATTTCCTAACTCTTCCCCAACAAATCCCGCGCAATAATCATCCGCTGAATCTCGCTCGTCCCCTCGTAAATCGTTATCACTCGCGCATCCCGGTACATTCGCTCCACATCCGACTCTCGCGAATACCCCTGGCTCCCATGAATCTGTACCGCCTTATACGCCACGCGGTTCGCCATCTCGCTCGCATACAATTTCGCCCGCGAAGCCGCCGACCCCATCCGTCCTCCCGAATCCTTCAAACTAGCCGCGTGATAAACCAACGCCCGTGCCGCCTCAATTTCCACATGCATATCCGCCAGCATCCACTGGATAGCCTGAAACTCCCCAATCGCTTTCCCAAACGCCGCGCGCGCCTGCGCAAATTTCACCGATTCATCCAGCGCCCCCTGAGCCAATCCCACCGCTAGCGCTGCAATCCCAATCCTCCCGCCATCCAGCGCGCTCAACGCAATCTTCAGCCCCTGCCCCTCATCTCCCAGCCGCCCCGTCACCGGCACCAAGCAATCGTTGAACAACAACTCCACCGACGGGGACGACCTCTGTCCCATCTTGTCCTCGTGACGCCCAACTTTGAATCCACGATACCCTGGCTCCACCAGAAACGCCGTAATCCCTTTCCCCCCAGCGGCAGGATCAGTTTTTGCAAACACAATGAAAACGCCCGCTGCCGATCCGTTCGTCACCCAAGTCTTCGTCCCATTGATCCTGTAATTGCTCCCATCGCGCACTGCCGTAGCCTGAATCCCCGCTGCGTCCGACCCCGCCGCCGGTTCCGTCAAACAAAACGCGCCCAGAATCTCTCCCGCCGCCAGCCGCTTCAAATACCGATTCTTCTGCTCCGCATTCCCAAACGCCAGCAGGGGCAACTGCACCGCCGAATTCGTAACCGAAAGCGCCGTCGCCATCGCCGCATGCACTCGCGCCACTTCCTCAATCATGAGCACATAGGAAATCGTATCCAGCCCCGGCCCGCCCCACTCCTCCGGCATCAGCATCCCGCAGCAACCCATCTCCGCCAGTTTTCGGATCGCCTCAACAGGGAAGTGCTCCCCCCGCTCCCACTCCTTAACATGCGGGCGCACCTCCGCCTCCATAAACGCCCGCACCGTCTCCCTGATCAGTGTCTGATGATCGCTAAGCTCAAAATCCATTGCTCTGACTCTTTCTTATCTCTGTGTCCTCTGCGCTCTTCCTCTGTGCCCTCTGTGTTAAAACTCTTCCTCATCTCTGCGCCCTCAGAGTCTCTGGGTTAAGCTCTCTTCCTCTTCTTCCTCTCCGCTGCCTTCCCGGTCTTTAACTCCTCCGCCTCTCCCTCATCCAACAACCGATATCTTCCCCGAGGAATCCCTTCCACCGTCAACGGCCCCAATCCCACCCGCATCACTTTCTCCACCGGATGGTGTTCGCGAAACATCAAATGCCGCAACTTCTCTAGCTTCGCTCCCTTCGTCCGCACCTCATACCAGTAATTCGCAACATGTCCGCGGCTCGCATCCGGTTGCCGCAACGTCTGCATCTTGATCCCAATCTCTTTTCCCAGTCGCTCCAGATCCGTCAGCGTCAGCATTCCCTTGATCTTCACATGGTAGACCTGTTCCAACTGATCCCACTGCTTCAACATCTTCGCTGCCAGATCCCCGTCATTCGTCAAAAACACCAATCCCGTCGCCGAATACTCCAGATTCCCCACCGGGTACACCCGCTCCGGAAATCCCCGCAACAAATTCCGCAGATTCTTCCGCCCCTCCGGATCAGCCAGCGAAGAAACCACCTCCGCCGGTTTGTGCATCAACATATAAACCACACGCCGATCCGATCCCTTAATCGTTCGCCCCGCAGCCTCAATCTTGTCTTTCTCCGGATCCGCCTTGCTGCCCAGCTCCGTTACCACCTTCCCGTTCACCAGCACCTGTCCGGAAAGGATCAACTGCTCGGCATGCCGCCGCGAAGCAATCCCCGCCCGTGCAATAATTTTCTGCAATCGTTCCAGCATCTCAGTAGCACAGGCTTTAGCCTGTCTTCTCTCCTTCAGCACAGCGGTCGTAATCTATCGGAAACTCAAATGTGGACTCTTTAGGGGGTCGGACCTTAAGGTCCGACATAAAGCAACGACGAAAGTTGGGCTTTAGCCCCTGAGGAAATCTTTCTCGAACTCTTATTCCCCGGCCGCGGTCGTCTTCGCGTTAGGAGGTGGCGGATCTTCGTCCAACTGGCCGGAGGGCATCCCTTCCGCCGTCGCCAGCGCCTCATGTTCCCGAAACCTTTCCGCCTCCGAAAGTTCCTTCTCGACGTGCTCAATCGCTTCTGCAGCCGAAGCATGAGCGTGCTCGCCCATCGCTTCGGCTGCGTGTGCCGCATCCACTTCCGGATGCAACTCCGCAACCTGCTCTTCCGTCACGTCACCGTGCGAGATCCCTTCATCCGTGCCCAGAGCTTCCCGCGCCAGCGCCTCAAACTCCTTCAGGCTCGGCAATTCATCCAGGTCGCTCAGTCCAAACCGCATCAAAAATTCCTTCGACGTCTTGTACAAAATGGGCCGCCCCATCACTTCCTTGCGACCCGCCGTCGTAATCAGCTTTTTGTCCAGCAGCGTTGAAATCACGCCCGAAGTATTCACCCCGCGAATATCCGAAATCTCCGGTGCCGTCACCGGCTGCTTGTAAGCAATCACCGCCAGGGTCTCCAACGCCGGCATCGAAAGCCTCAACGGCGGCCGCAACGACTTGATGAACCGCCGCACCACGTCATGGTGCTGTGGCTTCGTGTACATCTTGTACCCGCCCGCCACCGCGCGAATCTCGATCCCGCGTTCTTCCACGGCGTATCCCGCAATCAACTCATCCAGCGCCGATTGCACCGCCAGCTTCTCTTCGCCCAGCGCCGCCGCCAGCTGGTCAATCGTCGCCGGCTCATCCGCGGCATAAATAATCGCTTCCAGCGCAGCTTTTCGTTCTTCGTTAGTCATTTTCGCGCTCGTCCACCACAGCCCGCCACAAAACTCTGGGCCACTCTCTCCAATAATCGGGACATCAAATCATACACCATCTCCCCGCGTCCCTCCCGGTAACACAGCCTTCAGCCCGTGCTCTTGGGATCTTTTGTGTTCTAGCGGCTGCCTTCCGAGGCGGGCGCCTTTACGCCCATAGCCCAGACTTATCATCGCCCATCCCCGCCAACTATTTTCCCGTCGTCCCCGCCAACAACTGAATCAATAGCTTCGTAAACTTCTCATTGTCCAAATCCGTCTCGACATGCACCAACTGCTCTCCCATTCCGGGATGCTCTTCCTCCGTCCAAACCAGCGTGTTTCCATATCCCGCCGTATGCGAAATATCCATGTCCATATATAAGCTCACTTCCTTCGTAATCACGCTCGGGTCCAGCCACGCCACCGCCGCCAACTCATCCCACAAATATTCCTCATCCGAATACTTTCCGATATACGCCGCCGATGGAGTCCCCGCGCTGGCAATCTTCTGAATCATTTCGTTCGTCATCCGCGTCTTCACCGAAATATCCACGGTAGTCACGGTGATCTTCTTCCACGGCGCCCGCAGCACGATGTGCACTGCCTCCGGATCCCACCAGAAATTAAACTCCCGCCGATTTTCCGTTTTCCACGCCAGCGGCACCTCAGGCGCGATGCTTCCACCCATCACCACCAGCTCCTGCGCCAGCTCCGCCACCTTGGGATCAAGGCTCAAAGCCAGGGCGATATTCGTCATCGGCCCGCCCGCGTAAATCGTCACCTCGTGCGGATACTTGTGCACCATTCGGATGATGAAGTGCGCCGCGTCTTCCTCCTCCGCCTTCCGCGTCGGATTTCCTTCCGGCAAATCCGGCACCTCATATGGCCCATGCACTTCGCGCACAAATTTCCCCGTGCCGTTCTTCGTCCAAGCGCCCTGGTAGCGCACTTTTCCATACAGCCTGGACCACCGAGCAATCTCCTCCTTGCTGTTGATCAGCGGAAAGATCGCCCCGGGATAAACCTTAATTTCCGGATGGTTCGTCAGCTCCAGCATCCGCAGCGTGTGCGCCACCTCTTCATCCCGCCACTGGTCACCCTGACAATCGT
>Ga0210405_10002782_pt1 | contig 17812 bp, 15 predicted proteins | sample IncBWH11MmetaG_FD_155492 | JGI IMG/M metagenome (GOLD analysis project Ga0210405, IMG submission 155492) | Forest soil microbial communities from Barre Woods Harvard Forest LTER site, Petersham, Massachusetts, United States - Inc-BW-H-11-M | ecosystem: Environmental > Terrestrial > Soil >... | reverse complement strand
GCCGTTGCGCGCGCTGGCGCCGGAAGCATTTAGATTCGGCGCGAACGGGCCCCAATAGAAATCACGCTTTTGCAGCATGGCAACATCGGCGCCACTGTGGCTGCGCATTACATCCAAAGTGGCCAGCGCGAAGGGATGATCGGGAGCCGACTGCTGGGAAGTGCGATGAGCCGGAGGCCAATAACCCTTTCCCGTGATATACGTATTACCCAGTCCATTGTAGGTCTTCTCGGTAGTCTTATCATTTTCAGTTTCGTTTACGTTGAAAGTCTGCGCGAAAAAGCCGCCGACTTGAATGTCACGTTGTTTGCAGGCCTGGCTTTGGCTTCCGTCACATTTGGAGTCGGAAAGCGTAATGACGCGCAAGGGGTTGGGGAGCCTGTGATGCAGAAGATCGTAGGCCCTCCACGGCACTACAACAAATTGGCGGAAGTCCGGGGAGAGGGCTTCTGTCTTTTCGCCGACGGTATTCACAGGGTCGGGTAGATCGAAAGTGGCGTGCAAGTTGGCAGTCGCCGCGGCGAAGTCGGTTGCCGACGACACAACGACGTCGAAGTTTAACCGGGTAGGCCCGATCATTACATTGGCCAAGTTCCCCGCCAGCGTTTCCGCCTTGCCGCGATCCATCTGCGCCAGCAAAATCTTGATCGGCCTGGCATCTTTCGGTATGCCGTTCACTCTCCGGCCCACGAGATCGAAGTGCCGCAAAGCAAGTCCTATGGATGTCGCCGGGTCCATGGTATCGACGGTAGTGCTGTAGGTCTCCTTCCCTGGAGGTACCGTCTTTAGGCTTTTGCCACTGTCTTCCTCTTCGGCCAAATCGTTGCGCCAGGAGAGGTTATCTCGTCCCACCAGCGCAGTCAGATCTTTATCAACAATACCCACCAGGACAACCCAGCTGACGGTATTGTCCGCCCGCGTGATTTTCTTGACCAAGTAAGGCGCTGTGGCGGCTTGGGTGAAAAGCGGCTCCGCCACGGTCAGGCGCAAGCAGTAATAATCCTTCTTCTGCGGCTTGCCTTGATGACCTTGTGGATCGCCTTTTACACATACTCCATAAAGCGCGGGCAGACGCTCGGAAAATTCGGGCAGGTCGAAATCCCAAACCGTACTGCCATCGGCCTCCTTGGTGCGACTCCAAGAAGGTGGGCTGCCACCGGATTGTTTCACGCAAGCTTCAGGATCCAGAGCATCCAATCCTTGTTGAGCCCTTACCGGACACAGAAATGGTTGGAAAGAATCGCCGGAGATCGACGAGGAAGGTGAGTCGGAAAACTGGAAACGAAGCTGGCGCGCGAACGGAAGCAACACGCCGTTATCGCTGGCGTCGAGCGACTTAACCCCGGGAGGCAAACCGGGCAAGAATTTGAGGTTCTCCTTGTCGGAGTCAAGAATTGCGGGCGGCTTCTTGCCAGGAAGATAATCGGTCTTGAGGACGAGATTGGCGGCCAGGACGGAAACGGGGTGCATGCCTATTGCCTTTTCTGGAACATGCGCCAGCCGATCGGCAATGCGCCGCAGCCGTTCCGGACCGAAATAGAAATCGTCCTTGCCGGGAACCACGGCGTCATAGCCGGCACGAGAGAGAAAGCAGCCGACGTTGTCGCCGATAGTGTAAGGCAGCTTCCTCTCGTCCGGGGTCTGAAGCCAGGCTCCTTGCGGATCGCGCGATTTGGGAGAGAGTTCCCAAGACTTCTGGTCGGAGGTCCGTTTCCGGTACACGCGTGACTCGAGCGTGACGCCGAAATTATCTCCCATGCCAACCAGGATGTCGGCGTCCGTCTTGGGTGCCTGGAGAACAGTGCCGTCTTTGGCTTTTATTCCACTCCTAAGGGTCTCTATCATCTGTAGAGCAGGAGTGGCCGGGGACGATGTCGCCGGGCGCGAGGCGACTGGCAGATTGAGTTCACCACTCCATTTCTGATTATCGTCCGTATCACTCGGACAACCCTCGCGCTCGATCACGCCGTCTTTTATGACGTTGTCCTCGAAGTCATCGTTCTGCCATTGCGGCAGACGATAGTAGCCGAGAAGGTAACCAGTGAAAAAGATTTTGAGGTTCGCAGGAGTCGCCGCGCCCTGAGATTTGGGCGCAGTGATGTCCCTCCGAGTCGCAGAAGTATCAGCCGCCGCCGTTTGGGTCTGCTGGCCGGTGGCCAGTATGACAAAGGGCCCCAAGACGACTAGTACAAAGAACGCGGTCCGGAAGTTTATCATTCTTCTCCTCCGGGGGAAGCGCGTGTTTGGACGCGAGTTTTACCCGCCTCTACCGACTTGTCAAGTGACACGGGAGGATCACACTCGGATCGAAATCAATTTCACTTCCCCAATTCACGTACAATCTGCAGCACTGCTAGACTGTGCCTTCGCTCTCTATAACGAAAATTCTCGGGAGAATCCTTTTTGCCTGGCAATCCTGTTTTAGTGGTTCATGGCGGCGCGTGGGCCATGCCGGATGATGCGGTGGAGGCGCATCTGCACGGCGTGCGGAACGCTCTGGCAGCCGGCTGGCGCGTGCTGGAGCGCGGGGGTGCGGCTCTCGATGCGGTAGAGGAAGCTATCGTCATCATGGAAGACGACGAGACATTCGATGCGGGGCGAGGGAGTTTTCTGAACCGTGACGGCAAGGTTCAGCTTGATGCGCTGATCATGGACGGAGCGACTTTGCGCGCTGGCGGCGTGGGATGTGTAGAGAGGCTACGCAATCCGGTGCGCGCAGCGCGGAAGATTTTGAGTGAGAGTCCGCACGTGTATTTTGTGGGCGAGGGTGCAGAGCAGTTCGCCGCCGAGCACGGCGTTCCCTTGTGCGAAAACAAAGAGTTGGTGATTTCGCGCGAGGTAGAGCGCCTGCGTGATTATCAGCGGGCGGCAGCTGACATACCGTCGAAAGATGGCAACGACTTGTTCGCGCCGGAGATTTCCCATGACACTGTGGGCGCGGTCGCGCTTGATCGCGATGGCAACATTGCTGCCGCGACTTCCACGGGAGGAACGCTGAATAAAGCTCCCGGGCGGCTGGGCGATTCGTCTTTGATCGGATGTGGTTGTTATGCGGACAATCTGAGTGCTGCGGTTTCGACCACCGGCTGGGGCGAGCCGATCATGAAACTGGTGCTGGCGAAATGGACCGCCGACCGAGTGCTGGCTGGTAATTTGCCGGAGTGGGCCGCGGAGGAAGCCATGAACAATTTGCAGCAACGCGTCAACGGACATGGCGGAATCATCGTGTTGAACGCGCAGGGACAGTTCGGCATCGCGCACAATACGCCGCGCATGGCTTGGGCGTGCAAGACGCTTAAAAAAGAAGATGCAGGAATCGAGCGCGGAGTGCTGTAGGTTGCGCAGGGGTTTTACGCGATGGGCCGCAATTTTCCGCTTGACAGAGAGGCCCAATTTTAATCAATATTAAAACGTTTCAATAGGCTGGACTGCAGGCATTTTCTCTATGGCTGCGTCCGCCTCTCGCCTTTCAATCTTTCCCTTGGGTAACGGCTCCGACGTCAGGAGGATGTTATGTCGCCGCACTCGAATCGATCCCTCCGGTTTTTTCACATCGTTCTTCTTTCGGCTTGCCTCTGCATAACAGCTTTGCCGGCCTTTGCCGTTACCGGTTACATCCGCGTGAATCAAATCGGCTATGAAGCCGATCTCTCGGCGCGAGCTTACCTGATGACTTCCAGCGTGGTGAGCAGTGTTAGTTATGCCGTCAAAAATTCCGCTGGCTTAACTGTGGCTTCGGGATCGGTCGGCGCGACGCTGGGGACGTGGGGAAGTTTCAGTGTCTATCCGATCGACTTTACTTTGTCAGCGGCGGATACTTACACGATTTTAGTGAGCGGGCCCCTCTCCGCAACCTCACCGGCATTCCGAGTGGACACTCCAGCGAACCTTTACACGATACCGCTGGCGAACAATCTTTATTTTTACGAAAACGAACGCGACGGTCCAAACTTCATCGCAACTCCGCTGCGCACCGCTGCCGGGCATCTCAACGACGCGAGCGCGACAGTTTATAGCAGCCCCGCCTTCAACAATAATGACCTCATTCTCGGCAGCCTGAGCCCGACCGGCGCGATCATAAACGCGGAAGGCGGATGGTGGGACGCAGGCGATTATCTTAAGTTCGTGCAGACGCACAGCTATGTGGTCGCACTGATGCTGATCGGCATACGTGACTTTCCCAATCAGATGGGAAGTTTATCAACCACCTCGAACTTCACCAATGAAGCGCAGTTTGGGGTGAATTGGCTGCAGCAGATGTGGAACGACTCGACGCAAACGCTCTACTATCAGGTCGGCATCGGCACCGACTTTAAGAGTTTCAATTACCTGAGCGATCACGACATCTGGAGGCTGCCGCAGGCCGACGACCCTTACGGCGGAACGAAATCGCAGTATCAATACATCCGTCATCGGCCGGTTTTCGTCGCCGGAGCGGCGGGATCGAAGATCAGCCCAAACCTTGCCGGGCGGCTGTCTGCGGATTTCGCGGAATGCTTTCAGGTGTTCGACGCTACGAATCCTACGCTGGCCAATCAATGCATTTTGGAAGCCGAGCACATTTTCGATCTGGCAAACACCGCACCGACCGGAAACTTGCTGACAACTGCTCCTTTTGATTTTTATCCGGAAAACGAATGGCGCGACGATATGGAGTTGGGCGCGACTGAACTCTACTTCGCTTTGCAGCGCGGCAATCTGCCGCAGGGATTGCCGCACACCAATCCGGCCTACTACCTGAAGACGGCGGCAAATTGGGCATATGCCTACATTCACGGGCCGAATGATTTGACCGACACGCTGAATCTTTACGACGTGAGCGGACTTGCACATTTCGAACTTTATCGCGCGATTTCGCTCGCGGGAAATCCGCCGGGACTGGCGGTCTCGCAGACCGATCTGCTGAACGATATGCAAAACCAGATGACGACATCGATCGCGCAGGCGAAAGATCCGTTTGGATTCGGCTGGCCGTGGGGCAGCTATGACACCGTCTCGCACGGCGCGGGGCTTTCGGTGATGGCCAAGGAGTATTCCTACCTCACGAACAACGGCACCTACGCGACCGACTCGCGCCGCTGGCTGAGCAACATCTCGGGAGCGAACGCGTGGGGAGTGAGTTTTACCGTCGGCGACGGAGATACGTTCCCAGATTGCATGCAGCATCAGGTCGCGAACCTGATGGGATCGTTGAACGGACAGCCTCCGGTGCTGCGCGGCGCGGTGGTAGAAGGGCCAAACAGCGCGGCGTCTTCGGGATTGCTGACGAACATGATGACGTGTCCCCCGGGCGGCGGCGATGCTTATAAGAAGTTCAACGGCAATGGCGCGGTTTATAAAGACAACGTGCAGTCGTATTCAACTGACGAGCCAGCCATCGATCTCACGGCGACATCGTTTCTGATGTATGCGTGGGGAATCGCCGGGGGACCGGACGCGGAATTCGGTGGCAGGCACACGACGAAACCACAGCGGATCGAAAGCCGCGCTGCAAAACAGTAGCTTTTCGCAAGCCACTACGGCGTGATTTCGTATACCACGCCGGCATTAGCGGTTCCGCCCTGCGAAGTTGTTCCGTAGAGATTTCCTCTTGCATCCTGGACGAGATTCGCTGGGCCGGGAAAAACCCCGTCCCCAGTGCCCGCTGCAAAGCGATGAATCACCGTCTCGTTCCATGTGTTATTGGAGCCGGGCTTCAGTTCGTAGACTGTTCCGTGGTGAGCGCCTCCAGTGTACGTGGTCCCGAAAAGATCGCCTGCCTTATCGAGAATCAGCCCTGACTCAGCATAAGCTCCATCTTTGCCGCCCAGGAAAGTGTGGAGAGTCTTCTCGGTCCAAGTTCCGTTCGTACCGGGGGTAAGCTCAAACACGGTGGTCGCGGATGTTCCATAAAGATTGCCCGAGCTGTCGAAAATCAACACATCAAAGGGGCCACTTCCGCCGGCGCCAGGAAGTGCGTAGATTACTTTTTCGCTCCAGTTACCGTTCGAGCCGGGCGTTAGTTCAAAGACCGCTCCATAGTCGCGAGGCCCCGCGCTAACGGTTGTGCCGTAAAGATTGCCTTTGCTGTCCAGGACCAGAGGGCCGTCGGGATTGGCGCCATCGTTCCCGCCCGTGAAGCTATGGAGTACCTTCTCGGTCCAAGTCCCGTTCGAGCCGGCGACCAATTCGAAGACGATACCAAATCCGTACGCTCCTCCAGCCAAGGTTGTGCCGTAAAGATTGCCCGTGCCATCGAAGATCAGGGAAGCATAAGGTTCCGAGCCGTCGGTGCCTGTGAAGCTATACAAGATCTTCTCGGTCCAGGTTCCGCCTGATCCGGGCGTCAGCTCGAAGACGGTGCCTCCGAAAGAAGGCCCGCCTCCAATAGTGGTTCCGTAGAGGTTACCCTTTCCGTCGAAAATCAGACTTCCAAAAGGAAACACGCCGTCATTGGATGAGCCTGAAAATGCGTAAATCACTTTTTCGGTCCACGTCCCATTTGCGCCAGGACTTAGCTCGAAGACGGTGCCACAGTTGCAGGAACTTACATTTCCCCCGGTGCCAGTAGTCCCATAGAGATTGCCTTTGCTGTCGGGGATCAAGCCGCTATATGGGGAGCCACCATCCGCGCCTCCGGTAAATGTGTAGATTATTTTTCTGTGGCTTGAGCGGGCAGGTTGGGGACGGTCGTCAGAGCGAACACGGCCAGGGATAGAAGTCCAGTCAACACGGCAGAACTGGTGTGCTTCATAAACACTTCTCCTTCTGATTTTGTTGGAGGAACCAGGGGAAGTTACTTCTCTCTAGCGGTCTAGAAAGTTATCACAAAGCATTGCCGGGTACAAACGCTTGCTGGGCGCAGCTTTTCGGCGGATAACGCGGGTGAAGCCGCCTTGATCTGAGTGGGGCGATGTGACGGCTCGGCTGAAGCCACGCCCTTTCAAAACTTCGCACCTAGAGCCACCCTTTGGTCCTCGCGATTCTTGATGCTTCCACGCGGTTGCTGGCGCCCATCTTACTAATTGCTTCGGAAAGATAATTTCGCACCGTGCCTTCGGAGAGGCCGAGTTCTGCGGCGATGTCGCCGCTCTGCAAACCTTCACCGGCTAGGCGCAAAACTTGACGTTCACGATCGGTGAGCGGATCCATTTCTGCCCAGGCCTCGGTCGCGAGATCGGGATGGATGACGCGCAATCCCTGCTGCACGCGCCGAACCGCCTCGGCGAGTTCTTCGGCGCGCATGTCTTTGAGGAGATAGCCCAAGGCCCCGACTTCCATGGCGCGGCGCAGATATCCGGCGCGCGCGAAGGTGGTGAGAATGATGACGCGGGTGCTGGCGCGGCGGCGCTTGAGTTCGGCAGCGGCGTCGAGTCCGGTCATGAGCGGCATCTCGATGTCGGTGATAAGAACGTCGGGCTTATGCGCGAGAACGGCCTCCAGCGCTTCCTTGCCGTTGCGCACCTGGGCAATCACGGAGATGTCGCCTTCGATTTCGAGCAGGGCCGCGAGGGCGCCGAGCACCATGCCCTGATCCTCAGCGAGGACAACGCGAATGGTTTTGCGGCCTTCCTTCGCGATAGGATTCAATTGGAACAGTCCTCTGTCTGCATCTTCGATGTGGCTTGCTTAAGCGGCAGGTTGATGGTGATCCTGGTGCCAGCTTGAAAGTCGCGGGTCAGTGTGCCGCCCAGCATTTCGACGCGCTCGCGCATGCCACGCAGTCCGTTGCCTTCGCTGTGAGCGCCTCCGCGGCCGTCATCTTCTATCTCGAGATGACATGAGCCGTTGCGCTGCCCCAGCCGCATGCTGCAATTGCGGGCCTGCGCGTGGCGCACAACATTGGTCACAGCTTCCCTCACCGCCATCGACAACACGCTCTCATGCATTGCGGGCAGAGCCAGTTTCGCCGCTTCGCATTTCACCGATACGCCCGCAGTCTCGAGCGTCGCTTTCGCTTTGGCGAGTTCGGCCGGCAATCCTTGCGAACGATAACCGCGGATCGCGTCGCGCACCTCCGACAGCGCCTGGCGCGAAATCTGTTCCACCTCGCGGATCTCGTTGCCGGCGCGCTGAGGGTCGCGATCCATCAACTTCCCAGCGAGTTCGGATTTTAAAATGATCACTGAAAGTGTGTGACCAAGAACGTCGTGCAGGTCGCGGGCGATGCGCTCACGCTCAGCGACCGTGGCAAGATGTTCAATTTCGTCATTGGCCATGCGCAACTTGGCGAGAGCGCGGTTGCGTTGCGCGAAATAAATGTTGCTGCCACCGACCGCAGACGCCAGTCCTCCGGCGTAAAAGAAAAACCACCCAGAGAGGTGAAAGACTTGAGTTTCAATTCCAGCGAGTGCAACAATCCCGGCAATTAGCCCGACCCCCGCGCGCTCGGTTTGCACGCAGAACGGAACGAAGGCCGCGGCGAACACAAAGAAGGTGGATGCGCCTCCGTTGATGGGCGCAAATACAAGGCCGAGGATAACCATGCCTGCAATGTGCAGAAGTGAGCGCGGCTTCTGCAGCCAGAACAGGCCAAAATAAAGAACCAGGAAGATAGCTGTAGCAAGAGCGGTGAGCGACCACATCTTCCAGCCGGCATGATCGAGGATGGGCTGGATAAAAAAGAAACTCAAATAGGCGAGCCAAATAAAAGGAGCCCAGCCGTGTGCCTTGTCGCGAGGTGAGACGTTGAGCGTCTGCTTGAAGTCATACGCTTCGCGGGCCCGTGAGGAATCGGGTGCGCCGGAATATTCTGAATCGCTCATGCTTGTTGATTAGACTTAGTGGTATACGCTCTATTGTCTCCCATGGCGTCAATTCCGATGGCGATCAGCCGTTGGCTTCGCCCGCCACCGCATACCATATTAAGATTGCAGCTGGAACCAACAGAGCCAATCCTCGAGGTCCGCTGTATAGCGCGAGCAAGCCTAGCGCAACCAAGACCAGCGACCAACCTGCAGATTTGCCTGATTGAGTTTTCATCGATTGCGTTTTCATGGCTCCGTCCTTTCTTAATATTCGCGTTGTAAGATCGAGTTCAAAATCGAGCCGATGACGCTCGATATCCACGCCGGTCTCAGCCGTACAGCTTGCCCTGATCGCACTGAAAACCAATTCGCGCCACGCCAAGGCAGATCAGCGTGAAGGCGAACAGCAGTTCCCAGTGCGTCGCTGCAGACTCGTGACATCCCGCGCCAACCACTCCCAGCGCCAGTTGCGACAAGTGATAAGGAGGGAGCGCGAGCGCGATCTGCCGCACCAGCTTCGGTAGGAACATGTACGGTACCCACAAGCCGCTGCAGAACGAGAGCGGCAAATAGAACATGTTGATCACAGCGGGAGCCGAGTTTGGCCCCGCGAAATATCCAATCGCCAATCCCATGGCAGAAAAAGGAAGTGACCCGACAGCAAGCGTTCCCAGCAACGTGACCATTTGCGCGAAAGGCAAACGCACTCCGCCGAAGCTGATTCCCAGCACCAGCAGCAACGAGACGACGATAGCGCTGAAGATCATGCTGAGAATAACTTTGGCCGCGAAGTAAGCGAACGGAGGCATTGGGCTCGCGCGCTTCACCTGCAACCATCCCAAGCCGCGGTCGGCAGCCAAGCCGGACGCAGTTCCGAACAACGAAGCTCCCATCACGCCGAAAGTACCGTAGGTTGCGATTAAGTAAGTCGGCACGCTGGTAGCGCCGATGGTTTCTTTGGAGTTCAGCACCAGACCGAACAGCACATAGAACATCAACGGAAAGCTGATGACCGACGCTGTGTAGACACGTAGACGAAGATTCTTGAGAAACTCGTACTTCGCCTCTTTCAGATAGATTTCGGCGGTGTGGCTCACCGAACGCTCCATCCCGGTGTTGCTCAATGCCGCTGTGGCAGTGCTCATTGTTAGTTTCCTCGCTTTTTCACGCGTTTCGCATTTGGAGATGCCATTCAATGCCGTAAACGGATCGATACGTGATAATCAGTTTTGGCGATCTACCTTCTGCCCGTTGTCTTGTGTGAGCGCCAGGAATGCCTCTTCCAAGCCCGCGCTCGTGATCTCGAGCGCCGAAAGCGATACGTCGCGGGCCAGCAGTGCGCGCACAACAGGTTCAGCTTCTCTGGCCTGGATCTCAACCGCCTCGCGATCCTGCCGGACATTGGTGACGCCAGGAATCTGCAGAATGCTCGCCAGCCCTAGCGATGTAATGCAGCGGATGCGTTTGCCGCTAGTCTGCGCCTTAATCTCAGCGGGCGTGCCCCCAGCAATAATCTCGCCTTGATTGATTACGGCGATGCGGTCGGCGAGCGCGTCGGCTTCTTCCAGATAATGCGTGGTAAGAAGCACCGTCTTGCCGCAATCGACCAATCGGCGGATTTCTTCCCACAGGGTGCGCCGGGCTTCGACATCAAGTCCCACAGTCGGTTCGTCGAGAAACAACAAGTCCGGGTTACCGCAGATGGCCAGCGCAAATAAGGTTCGCTGTCTCTGGCCTCCAGAAAGATCTCCGAATTTACGATCACACAATTTCTCCAGGCCGGCTGCGGCAAGTACATCGTGAAGAGGCAGCGGGTTGGTGTAGTAGCTGGAGAACAAATCAATGTGCTCACGCACGCGCAACGTTTCCGGCACGCGGCCCACTTGCAGCATCGCACCTGTGCGGAGGCGATTCTGCGGATTGGTTGGATCTCCGCTGAACACCCGGGCCTTGCCGGAATTAGGCTGGATGAGCCCAAGCAGCAGTTTCACTGCAGTAGTCTTGCCCGCGCCGTTGGGACCGAGCAGTGCCACGACCTGGCCGGCTCGCACTGAGAAATTTACGTTTCGTAAGGCTCGAACCTTTTCATAATTCTTGCTGACCGCTTCGAGACTTGCCACAACAGTTCCCGTATCCGACCGCAGCGCGCTTGGTGAATATTCCGTAGTTGCAATCATGTTGGCCATCCTTACTTACGCTCGCCGTTGATCTTGCCCGGTGAATGCATCATCGCGAAATGCGCGGGGCCGCGCCAGTGGAGTTCATCACGCGTTCAGCGTGACAAATGTCATGAGAGCGAAGCAGCATTTCGAAGAAAAGATTGTGGCCGGAAGACCGAGATTCCCACATCGGGAACAATCGCCAAAAGGGGCATTTTTGCAATTTCGAGGTTCGCTTGTTACGAAATCCGAACAATCTTCGTCGCCCCGACGGGTTCTAGAACTTCTCACAAGCAGGCCAGCGCTTTGCCGCCAAGCCCGTAAACCATAGAAAAAACATATAGTAATGCTTGTTCCGAATTCGTAACAAAATTTACATTGGAAAACTTTCTCATAAATTCATGAACACAAAACCGTGCATCCTGCTATGATGTGCGGCACTTCGGATATTCAGTCTTGGGTTCTATGGAGAGATTATCCATGTTGCCGGCCGGTAAGAGTCTTCGTACATTGCGCGAGAAGCTCGGCCTGACCATGCGCGATATTGAAACATCCAGCGCCCGCATGGCCGAGAAATACCGTAACGAGGAATTCTCAATTCCTCCCAGCCGTTTGTCGGACATTGAGACCAAGGGAGTCTTGCCCAGCATTTTCCGTCTCTATACTCTGGCCGTAATTTATCGTCGCGACCTGCGGGAATTGCTGACGTGGTACGGCGTTGACATGAACAATATCGCCGCGGATCTTGGACTGGTTTCTCCGCCGCGTTCGCACGTTTCAGAAGCTCTTCTTGGATTGTCTTCCGTGCAAATTCCAATTCGCATGGACCCGGGCTTCGACGAACAACGCACCAGCAATTTAGGACGCATGGTCGAGCGCTGGGGTCTGGTCCCGTTGTCCTATCTCGCGAAGTTTGCTACCAGCGAGTTCACTTATGGCTACATCGGCAACCAAGATTTCACTATGTATCCGATTCTTCCTCCCGGCAGTTTTATCCAGGTCGATGAAACTCGAACCAAAGTGTTGGAGGGATCGTGGCGTTCGGAGTACGAGCGGCCTATCTATTTCGTGGAAACCCGCGAGGGACACACCTGCTGCTGGTGCAGCATGCGTCGCGAAGATGTGATCCTGCAGCCGCATCCGCTGTCGCCGGTTCCAGTGCGAGTGCTGCGCCATCCACAGGAAGCGGAGATTATCGGCCAGGTTGTGGGAGTTGCGATGAAGCTGACGGAATGGCAGCCGGTGGGTTCTTCTTCAGGCTCGAAAGGGCAACCAACACTGAATTAAGGTGACTCGCGGATGCCGCGTCTTCAGGGGACGGGAGCAGTTCGCTGAACTGTTCGCGCATTCCTTCGACATAAGCTTGCTCGGTTTTCTCGCTGCCGCGGCTGGACTCGTGTAAATCGTCTTCCAGTTCCGCGATCGGCGTGCGCAGCACATCGGACAATACTTCCGCGTGAGCCGCCTTCAGGGCGCGGTCGGAAGATTCCTCGCCGTGTACCAGAGACAATCCCCAATGATGGTAGCCGTCTCCGCGACGCCGGAGAGAAGCCAGGTAAGCCAGCTTCGCCAGCAAGCCGGAAATCGTGGCCAGCGTCGTTTCTCGTAAATCTTGTAAAGCCGATTTCAGCGTCACGGTTTTGTTTACGGCCTATTGAAATGAACGGCTAAGTGTCCCGCACCAGATTCCAATACTGGGAGCAAACCAAAAGTATCATGGTCAGACCTCGGCACCAATGGGAAAAAGGTGCTACCGCGCGCACGAAGTTCCTATTCGGGCAACGATCATGGCTCGACTTGAATCGGTCCGCCCCTAATTCGGCGGTCATCCTGAGTGCAGCCGTTTTTCAGGCGGAACGAAGGATCTCCCACGGACCGTATCCATGGGAGATCCCTCACGCGGCTGGGGTGCGCCGCGTTTCGGGATGACGCCCTCGTAGGAATAAATTGAAACTTAGGCACTACCCTGGTAACGATTTTCTTGCAGCGCCGAAATGAGAAGGGTATAGTGCCTAGGTTGTCGTGAGGCTGTTGCCATGCTGTACCCGCATTCACTTCTGTGGCACTACCTGTGGGTTGGACCACACGTTCTGCAGTTGGTGCTCGCCATGCTCCTCTGGCGGCGAGGATTCCATAAGCAATTCCCCTTTTTCTTCACCTACCTAGTCTATGAAGCGGCTGAGGAACTCACGCTTTATGCTACGGACGTTTTCCGATTGGGCACCGCGAGCGCGTGGTGGCGCACCTGTTGCGCGGGAATGGCAATCGAAGGGCTGCTGAAGTTCGCATTTTCCCTTGAATTGCTCCTCCATCTCGCTAGCTCTCGGCCATCCTTAGCTAGACGGGGTAAACGGCTGATCGGCAGTACCGCAGCGGTTCTTGTCGCGGCTGCGGCGTGGGCGGCCTCCTACGCTCCTATTTCCGAGCAGTACCCGCTCGTCTCTTACGCGTACATTGTTGGGCAGACGATCTACCTAATCCAGTGCGGCCTCTTGCTCTTCATTTTTCTTTTTGCCGCGCACTATCATCTCGAGTGGAATAGATGGAGCTTTGGCATCGCCTTGGCGTCGGGCATCTCAACTTGTGTCCACCTTGCCACTTGGGCCGTGTTCGCGAACATCGGGTACTTAAGGAGGGGTTATTTGCTCGACTTTCTCAACTCAGGCATTTATCACTTTTGCGTCCTTCTCTGGTTCTATTACCTGCTCTCTCCAGCGCACCCAAGCCCTGCCTCAATCGATAATCGGGTCTCGACCGAAAGAGAAACAAATGTGCCGGTTCGCCGAAATGGGCAAAGGCTTGAGCCAGCGCGACTTCTCGCGCGTTTCTAGAAGTTAGCCTTGAAAGTTTGTTACGAATTCCGAAAAAACTACGGCCTGTAGTTACCTAGCAGCTGATGGGTAGAGGATGCGAATATCACGGCTTGCTGTTCCAAACAAGGAGAAAACGAACGTGAAGCATACCCTGCTATTAGTAGCCGCAGCCCTTATGTTCCTCAACACTTTGGTAGTTCCCACTGTTGCCCATGCCGATGGCGGGATTGGCAACGTCGGCAGCGGCGGCGGCAGGCCGTAAGTCTCCTGGCAGCGTTACGAAAACCGAACACGATTTGGATTGCTCCCATCGCTTGCGGCAGGTCGCGGTATAGTATCGAGCCACGACCATGCTGCAGCCCCATTCATTGCTTTGGCACTATCTCTGGCTCGGGCCGCAGGTTCTGCAAGGTGCCCTCGCTGTAGTCCTCTGGCGGCGGGGGATCCACAAGCTCTTCCCGTTCTTCTTTGCTTATCTCATCTTCGGGGCGATTGAACAATTCACCCTTTACGCGATGGACGTCGTTCCGTTTGGGAGCGTCGATGCCTTTTGGGAGGCTTTTTTTGCCGGAGCGATCATTGAAGGAGCGATCAAGTTTGCGGTAATCGGGGAATTGTTTTTTCATCTCCTCCAATCACGCCCGGCGATCGCCAAACTGGGCAGTCGCCTGATTAGTGGCGTTGGTGCCGCAGTCCTGCTGCTGGCCGTTGCGGCGGCGGCTTACACGCCGGTCGTGCACCGGCCTCTTATCTCGATTTCCCGCGCTTACATTCTTTTGCAGAGCTCATATGTGATCGATTGCGGGCTCGCGCTGTTCCTGTTTCTATTCGCCGCACATTTCAAATTGACTTGGAACTATCGCGCCTTCGGAATTGCCTTGGGCTTAGGCACCGTCTGGTGCGAGCACATGGCGGCTTGGACTCTTAGCGCCAGCGGGGTCTTACACAACAAGAGTTACCTGCTCGACTTCGTCAACACAGGCACGTACCACGTTTGTGTCCTGATCTGGTGTTACTTCCTCCTCGTCCCCGAAAAAGTTGCCACTACGTCTGCGGTTTCGTTGCCTGAGAATAATCTCGATATCTGGAACCGGGAATTGGAGCGCCTCCTACAACAATGATTCTGGCCATCGTTATAGTTACCGCCGCAATCCTGGCGTTAGGAATAATCCTGCGCCTCGCTACAATCCAACACCTGCAGGTCTCCCGAGAAAGAGCTGGGCAGGTAGGGTCGATCCGTCCAATCGACATCGAAGCTTTTCGTAATTTAGTTGACTCTGCCGAAGACGAATACCTGCGTCGAAGGCTTTCGCCCGCCAAGTTCCGCGAGGTCCGCCGCACGCGTCTGCGCGCCATGGCTGCTTATGTTCACGCAGTCGGTGAAAATGCCGCGGTGCTGGTGCGCGTGGGCGAATTGGCTCTGGCCAGCGGCGATCCGCATATTGCCGAGGCTTCCCAGCAACTAGTGAACGACGCGCTGCTGTTGCGTCGCAACGCCACTGTGGCGCTGGCGCGGATTTACTTCGCGTTGGCTTGGCCATATTCGAGTTTTGCCGCGGTCCGTGTGGCCGACCGTTACGAGCGGCTAAGCGGCTCGGCGATGCTGCTGGGCAGGCTGCAGAATCCTGCTATTGCAGTTCGTCTCTCCGCCTCGCGCGCCAGGTGACATCCGTCACAGACGCAAGAGCGGCATGTGCGCCATTCTTGCGTCCGGCATCGCCGTGACTCTTGCCGCCGCACGGGGTAACTCGGCCATCACCCCGCCTCATTCCTGCCTTGTTTTCGGCACCGTCTGTGGTGTACAAACCAGCGGGGAGTTGCCACCCCAGAAAAATTGCGCGCGTTTCTGCCATCCGCCGACGCAATTCTTTCGGCACCTCGAAGTGCCGGAGTCGAGGGAGACTCATGGTCCGAAATATGATCCGCAATATGAAAAATTTCTCCGCTTCAATTTCAGTGTTAGTTGTGCTCTCCGCCATCGCTTTCGGCCAAGGAGGTGTTGCCACCGGCGATCTCCACGTATCGGTGAAGGATCCCAAGGGCAACGTTGTCGCCAATGTGAAGGTCACGGTAAGCGACATTGCCAAGGGCTTGGAACGATCTGCCACCGGCGACAGCGAGGGTGGCTACAGCGTTCGATTGCTACCTCCGGGTACGTATAGCGTAACAGTGGAAGCGCCGGGTTTCGGCAAAGTTGAGGCGAGAGACGTGAGCATCACCGTGGGTGGAGTAGTGGAGCTTCCGGTGGCCCTTGCGGTCGCAACCGGCAAAGAAGTAGTCGAAGTCACCTCGCAAGCTGAATTGGTGGAAACCTCGCGCACGTCGACGACCGACACAATTGGACAGCGGCGCATCGACAATCTTCCGATCAATGGCCGCAACTACATCAACTTCACGCTGACCGATTCGCAGGTGGTGCGCGATAACGCTCCGAATCTTGGACCGGCACAAACATCAGGCCTGAACATCAGCGGCCAGCGTGCGCGCTCGAATCTGGTGAACGTTGATGGGGCCGATGCTACCGATAATTCTACCGATGGTGTCCGTTCAACCGTATCGCAAGAGGCAGTGCAGGAATTTCAGATCATTACCAACAATTACGCGCCCGAGTATGGCCGTGCAGCCGGTGGCGTCGTGAACATCATCACCCGCTCTGGCTCAAATGATTTTCACGGCGACGTCTTCGGCTACCTGCGCAACCGTAACTTTCAGGCGGTGAATCCGTTCAGCACGGTTCCAAATCCCGCATATACGCGCGTGCAAGCGGGCGCAGCGTTCGGCGGACCTATTAAGAAAGATAAGACGTACTTCTATTTTGCTTACGAGATTACGCGCAGGCACGAAACTGGATTCTCCAGCGTTGGGCAGAACAATTTCGGATTGGTTCCCTTCGACACGTCGCAAGTAGGATTACCCTTCGGAACATTGCAGCTCACTCCCGATCAAGTGAGCTTTTTCACAAACCCTGCGACGCTCGCGGCGGAAGCCAATCCCACATTCTTAGGGGGAGTGGAACAGTATGCTGTTCTCGCCGGTGCTTCATCGGGCCAGGCAGTTCAGGGTACTTGGCCAACCCATTTGGTGGCGGCCTCTACGCTAGGCGCCCTTACCAGTTTCTCCGGTTTTCCAACAAGCTGTACGCCCGCAGCATGTGCCGGGGCGATCTTCGGTCCCAGTCACGTTCCCGCCTCATTTCAGAGCCTGGGCTCGCAGGTCGGAAACTTCCCCGTTTTTGAGGGCACCAGTCTTTACTCGCTCCGCCTGGACCACAATATTAACAGCAGCAACCGTCTTACGTTGCGAGCCAACGTAAGCCCCAGCACGACCACGGGACTTGAGGGCAGCGGCGAAGATCAACCCTCCGGTGAAAACGCCTACTCGCGCACAGCCGAACAGACTTACCGCGACGTGACCGGCGTGGTGGAAGACACCTGGACGCTTGGCAACAACAAAGTGAATGAGTTCCGCTTCCAGTACGCCCGTCGAGGCCTCTCGTATTTTTACAACACCTCGATTGCCGCGGGCGCCGATCCCGCGGTCAATATTCCCGGCTTCTCTTTTACCGGGCGCGAACCCTACTCCTACGTTCAGCGTACCGAGCAACGCTACCAGTTCACCGACAACTTTTCCTGGAGCATCGGCGCCCACAATATGAAGTTCGGCGCCGACGTCAACTACCTCCCACTCGCCGCTACGTTCACGGTGAACTATGGTGGCGTCTACGACTTCGGCAGTTTCAGCTCTGCTAGCCTAGGCTTTGTTTCACCGATACCCGGTGATCCGTTTCCCGCTCTCTCGCCGGTGCAAGCCTACGGCGCGGGGCTCCCGGGAGATTTCGTCCAAGGCTTCGGAAGTCCCAGCGACTCGTTTCACAACATACAGATCGGCGCTTTCTGGCAGGACTCCTGGAAAGTTCGCCGCACTCTTACTTTGAACTACGGCGTGCGCTACGACGTCGAAATCCCGCCCACGTTCAAACCAATCACTCCGCTCGGCCAGGCCGGATACAACTTCCTCAATCTGCAGAAGGGCATTCAGACTGACAAGAACAACGTTCAGCCACGCGTCGGCGTGGCATGGGACCCAAAGGGCGATGGCAGAACGGTGGTACGCG
>Ga0210405_10002780_pt1 | contig 17814 bp, 14 predicted proteins | sample IncBWH11MmetaG_FD_155492 | JGI IMG/M metagenome (GOLD analysis project Ga0210405, IMG submission 155492) | Forest soil microbial communities from Barre Woods Harvard Forest LTER site, Petersham, Massachusetts, United States - Inc-BW-H-11-M | ecosystem: Environmental > Terrestrial > Soil >... | reverse complement strand
TGTATCTCCCGAAGATGCACGACGCCGGCTGGACCCTCATAGCCCTGGAATGGGAGCGCGAAGTCGAAACCTCCGCCACACCCGAGCCTCCCCAAGAAGTTCTAGGCTCCGAAGAGATCCCGTTCGGCCTCCGCATCGCCGCCGACTGCCATCACCTCGAAGACGACCCGCTAGAAACCCAAACGCTCAAATTCCTGGCCGAACTGATTGTCCAGGACGTCTCCTTCACCAGCATGGCCGACGCCCTTAACGTTCGCGATTACCGCACCCGCGACGGCCGTCCTTGGACCTCCGCCGCCGTCTTCCGCCTAATCCCACGCCTGATCGACGTCGCCCCTCGCATTCTCTCCGGCGCCGAATGGGACTCCCGCAAAAAGCAACTTTCTCGCGTCACCTGGAACTCTTAACCGGCCAAGCGGCAACTCTAGTCCGTCGCCTGGTTCGCTTGGCACTAAAGCGCCAGGGATTGCATGCACCCTTGTCTGCGTAGGCCTGCCACGCCCTCCTTCTCTCACCTTCTCTCTCCTTGACATTCTACCTATCCTGTCCTATATAGGTAGAACGTCTAGGAGACGCAATGCCCCTCGAGAAATCGGACCTGCTTCAAGGCACTCTCGACATGCTCATCCTCAAAATCGTCGCTCTCGGCCCCGTCCACGGCTACGGCATCTCGCTACGCATTCGCCAAATCTCGAAGGAAGTCCTGCAAGTCCAGCAAGGCTCCCTCTATCCCGCCCTACATCGCCTGGAAAAGCGCGGTTGGCTGGCTGCTGAGTGGGGCGCCTCTGAAAAAGGTCGCCAAGCCAAGTTTTACAAATTGTCGGCAAAGGGCCGCAAGCAACTGGAAAGCGAAGAATCGAACTGGAATCGTCTGGCGGCTGCGGTCGCCAACATCATGCAAACCGCCCAATAGGAGTTAGCCATGTCCTGGTGGAAATCCTTACTTCCCAAGCGTGCTTCCGACGCTCAAATGAACTCCGAGCTTCGCTTCCACATCGACGAACTCACCGACGAGAACATCGCCGCTGGCATGCCCCCCGGCGAAGCCCGCCGCCGCGCCATCCTCGAATTTGGCGGCCAGGAAAAATTCAAGGAAGAACTTCGCGACGTCTACCGCATCCGCCTTCTCGACGCCTCCGTCGCCAATCTCAAATCCGCCCTCCGCTTCATCCGCAAATCTCCTACCTTCTCCGCCACAGTCATCCTCACCCTAGCTCTCGCCATCGGCGCGAACAGTGCCGTCTTCTCCGCCATCGACGCCATCCTCCTCAAACCTCTGCCCTTTCCCGACGCCGATCAGCTTATGCGCGTCGACCAATACAATCCGAAAACTTCAAGTCCCTTCCACATGGTCGCCCCGGTTCGCCTCGAAGACTGGAATCGTCTCAATTCGACGTTCCAAGCTCTCACCGGCTACTACACCGAAGACGTCTCCGAATCTACCAGCGCTTTACCGGAGAAAGTGACTCGTGCATGGGTTTCGCCGCGCTTCTTTCAAGTCTGGGGCGTGGAACCTGCGCCAGGGCGGGAATTTGCCCCCGAGGAGGAGACTCTCAACGGACCGCCTGCTGTCCTAATCAGCGATCGCTTCTGGCGTCGTCGTTTCAACGCCGATCCCAACATCATCGGAAAAAATCTGCGGCTTGATGGCCACTTAAATCCCATCGTGGGCGTGATGCCGCCCTCCTTCCTCTTTCCCAACCGCGACACCGATTTATGGTGTCCCATTCCTGGTGGCATTTCTTACGGTCCGCCTCGCGAAAATAACTGGTTCATCGTCATCGGACGCCTCAAACCTGGCGTTACCGTCCCACAAGCTCGCGCCAATCTCGCCACCGTGCAGGCGCAGCTCGGTCGCGAGTTCCCCAAAACCGACGCCCAGCTCTCCGTCGGAGTCGAGCCGCTTAAGGAAACCACTATTGGCGATTCGCGTCGTTCCCTGTGGCTGCTCTTTGGCTCTGTCACTCTGCTGCTGTTCATCGCGTGTACTAACATTGTGGCTCTGCTCTTGTCTCGCTCGGCTCAGCGGCAGCACGAAATCTCCGTCCGCTTCTCCTTGGGCGCCCCTCGCGGCGCGCTCATTGCCCAATTGCTCACGGAAACTTTTCTTCTCGCCTTGATCGGCTCTGGTCTCGGCCTCTTTCTCGCGGCGGCGGCGTCTGACATCTTCCGCTCTCTGGCCGCGCAGCTTCCCCGTGTCGAGGAGATCCATCTCGACGCTCGCATCGTCCTGTATTCCTTGGCGTGTTCGGTTGTAGTCACCCTGCTCTGCGGATTGGTTCCCGCCATTCGCGGCACCCGCCGCAGTCTCTCTGCTTCGCTTGCTCAATCCAGCCGCTCGCAAGTCTCGGGACGAAATCCGCTGCAGCGGCTTCTGGTCGGCATCCAGGTTGCCCTCGCCGTCACGCTGCTTGCCGGCGCTGGTCTGCTTCTTCGCAGCTTTCAAGAACTTGGCCGCGTCAACCCCGGCTTTGAAGCCACCCACATTCTCACTTTCCTGCTCAGCATGAACTATGGCGAGACCGGCGATTTGAAAAAGCTGCGCCAGTTCACCGACCGCGTCCTCGAAACTCTTCGCGCCACGCCGGGCGTCGAAGCCGCCGCAATCTCCGTGGGCGTTCCGGGCCAACCCCTCAAATACCAAACGGAAATCAAGCTCGCCGAAGGACGCGCCGAGAGCGAACCGAAACTCATGGCCGACAACCGTTTAGTCTCCGCCAGCTACTTCGCCACGATGAAAATCCCGGTGCTATCGGGTGAACTCTGCCGAGAAACCGATGGCCCGCCCACGGTAGTCGTGAATCGCGCGTTCGCCAGCGCCTATTTCCACGGCACGTCTGTCATTGGCCGTCATGTGCAATCCTTGAATTTGGGTTACTCCGGCCCTGCCGAAATCGTCGGCGTCGCCAGGGATGTCCGCGAAATAGGTTTGGACCAGCCGCCTGCGCCCACTGTCTACTGGTGCGCCCCTCTCGCGGAGCCAGGCACGTATTTCCTTGTCCGCACGCGCAACGCCCCCATGACCATGGCCGAAACTATCCGCAAGCAAATTCGAGATATCGAGCCGCAACGCTCCCTCTATGATTTCGCCCCGCTCGAGCAGCATTTCTCCGACGCGCTCGCCGAAAATCGCCTCCGCACTATCCTGCTCACGTTCTTCGCCGCTACGGCCCTTTCCTTGGCCTGCATCGGCTTGTACGGCACGCTCAGCTACAACGTCAACATCCGCCAGCGCGAAGTCGGCCTTCGCCTCGCCCTCGGCGCCCTCCGCGGCCAAATCGTCAAACAATTCCTCTGGCAAGGTCTCGCCGTGTGCATCCTCGGCTGCTTAGCCGGTTTCGCCCTGGCCGCCGCCTCCACCCGCGTCCTAGCCGGCTTTCTCTACGGCGTCTCTCCCTCCGACGTCCCCACTCTTTCCGCGGTTGTTCTCCTTGTCCTCGTCGTCGCCGCGGCCGCTTCCCTAATCCCCGCCATCCGCGCCTCCCGCGTAGAACCCATGCAAGTCCTCCGCGAAGAATAGTCGCCACAAGCCGTCATGGCAGACGGTCTGATCCGGAACTTCTCCGGACCCGACCTTGCACAAAGCTGTGATATAAGCTCTTCCATGCTGCGCGCTACAGACTCGCTATGGCTGAACCGTCTCAGGAAAGCTAAAATCAAGGTAACTTGCTCACTTTTAAAAATTGCCAGCCTTGGTCTAGTGTACGCATTGGTTTCATCTGCGCCTGTAATGCCGATTGGGGCCACAGATAGAGAAGCCCTTTCGAACACGCAGACCCCCACGGCGATTCGGGAATCACCCGCCGGACTCCAAACGCAACTCGATGCGATTCTTAGAATCGCAAAAACCAAAAACGCAAAACAGTTCGATGACCTTGTGAACGATCTTCAAATCCCGGAGAGCGCAACTTGGTTCTCTGCCAACTTCGGAGAGGAACTAGGCTCGGCTCTCGCTGCCACCTACAAGAGCTCCTGGAAGGATTACGAAGACGCCATCGTACGCATGTTCCGCGACGAGGCCTCTGGAAAACACTTACAAGTCTTTGTGAAGGAGTATTCGCCTTCTACACCGGCTCCCAGCGATTCTTTCATTCAGGCGATCCTTCAGAATTCCAAGAATCCGCTAAAGCTGTACACGGCGGGCGTCGGAAAGGATCATCCAATTGACAGTCTTCCCGGCATTTACGTCTATATCCAGGGATCTTTCCGTGTGGTGAATTGGCAGACCTTTTACGGCCTGCCGAACGTGAAACCAGCCCGCATGCGAGTCGCTACTTCGGTCGCGATGTCTCAACTCATTCGCCAAGTCAATCCAGTTCGCTTCGAGGAAGCTCGCCAAAAGCATCTTCAGGGAACCGTCTTGCTTCATGTCGTTATCGATCGAGATGGAAGTGTCGTGCGGGTTGATCCAGTCAGTGGCCCGCCTGAGCTTATCCAAGAATCTGTCGAAGCTGTTCGCCAATGGCGGTTCAAACCCACTCTTCTTAACGGAGACCCGGTGGAAGTGGACACCACCGTCGCCATCGTCTATTCAAAAGCAGAATAGCTGCTAGGCAGTCACGCTCAAAGAAATCAATACACGGTTGTAACCGAACCTCGAAAGCCCTACTCTATTTCAAATCTGATGAGCACGGCTTAGGATGCGCACGCAGCCCTCTAATCTACCGGGAGGAAGCTTATGAGTTCCGACCTTTTTCAAAACCAAACCACCCGCCGTGAACTGCTGCGAGGTTCAGCCACGCTCGCAGGCAGCGCTTTCTTGGCGCAACTCTTCCCCGGCAGCCTTCTCCATGCTGCCGTCCCTGGCTACGCGCTACAAACGCCCGCTCCTGCAGCCGACCCCGTCGCTGCCGCTCGCGCAGGGACGGGCGCCGTTCCCATGCAAGCCCAAAAGCTAGCGGACAATCTCACGTTGCTATCTGGCCCAGGCGGAAACGTGCTTGTCCTCAACGGCCCCGACGGCAAATTCGTCGTCGACACTTTCGTTGCTCCCGCCTGGCCTAAACTCAAAGAAACCCTCGACGGCCTCGGCAACGCTCCTCTGAAATACGTCATCGACACCCACTGGCACTTCGACCACACCGACAACAACGCCGCCCTTCACGCCGCTGGCGCCACCGTTCTCGCCCACGAAAACACCAAAAAACGCATGTCCTCTCCGCAAGACATTCCCGTTTTCGGCTTGCACTTCGAGCCTTCGCCCGCCGATGCTTTGCCTCAACAAACCTTCCCCGCCAGTTACAAGCTGCAAGCCAATGGCGAAACCCTCGCGCTTCAACACTTTTCTCCCGCTCACACTGATTCGGACATCTACGTTCATTTCCAAAAAGCCAACGTCCTCCACATGGGCGACACTTTCTTCAATCACATGTATCCCTTCGTCGACGCCGGCACCGGCGGCAAAATCGACGGCATGATTGCAGCTGCCAACAAAGCACTCGCTCTTGCCGGCAACGACACCAAAATCATTCCCGGCCACGGCCCGCTCGGCAATAAAGCCGACCTCACCAAATACCGCGACATGCTGGTCACCGCCCGTGACCGCGTCCAAAAGCTAAAGTCCGCGGGAAAATCCGCCCAGGAAGCCGTCGCCACCAAGCCTCTCGCCGATCTCGAAGCCTCTTGGGCCCATGGCATGCTCAGCAGCGACCTCTTCATCCAGGTCATCTATCTAACGCTCTAGCTCCCCGGCCTTCTTGTGGAAGTCGGTCTAGCCGCCCGATTTTTGACCTGAAGGCGCCAGCAGGTGCTGACCCCGCTCTTCGCTGTACTTTTTCCACAGGTTTTCCTCAGCCCTCCCGTCGCTAACTCCTTGTACTCCTTGCGTTCACGACTCCCCTTGTCAATTTCCCCCTCGTCATGCGAATGAAATGGAAAAAATATATTAACATCTGATAAACATATTGCTACCATGCGGTGGGAAGTTCGCCTTCCAGCCCGATCCGTCTGTTCGCACGAACTCGGCACCGATACTCCTACAAAGGTCAGTTTTGACAGCCCTTTTGTTCTTATGCTCTTACAAATTGCCCAGGGGTGTGTATTTGCTCTCATCAAAAATCCTCGATCGCTCTTTGCACTCTTTTGCAAAAAGAGCGCAAAGATGGGCCCCTTCCTTTTCACACCCTTGCGCACTCTTCAAAAAAAAGTGCTCTCGACAACCCTTTTGCAATCAGCAGTTTCCGCACTCTTTTGCAAAACACCCGGGGTGGCACCCCTCAAGTCAAAAAGCAATCGTCTCTGACTACTTGCGAACCGGAGCGGATTGCGTCTTACGCAGATCACCGTCGCAGGCCAAAATCACGGAGCACCACCAGTCACCAGTCACTATCTTCCCCTCTGCTATCCTTATGCTCCTGAACAACATCCAAATCCCGAATCCCGTGTCACCCACGATCCGAAGGAGCGCCATGCAGTCGCTGCGGCTGAATCCGATTCTCAATACCGACTCCTACAAGCTCACACATTGGTGGCAATACCCGCCCGACACCCGCCACATCTATTCCTACGTCGAGTCCCGCGGCGGTATGTTCGACGAAACCATGCTGGCCATGCTCCAGTACATCGTCAAATCCAATTTCGCCGGCCAGGTTTTCACTCTCGAAGACATTGAAGAAGCCCGGCGTTTCGCTCACGCCCATTTCGGCGGCCACCCTAAATCGTTCAATTACGAAGGCTTCAAATCGCTTTACGCAAAACACCGCGGTTGGCTTCCGTTGCGCATCCGCGCCGTCAAGGAGGGCACGGTCGTCAAAAGTCGCAACGCTCTCATCACCATCGAGAATACCGATCCCGATTTTTATTGGCTCACCAACTGGGCAGAAACCGTTCTCCTGCAAGTTTGGTATCCCATCACGGTTGCGACGCTCTCGCGCGCCATCAAGCAAGTCATCGGCAGAGCCCTCGTCCGCACCGGCGATCCGTCGCTTCTCCCGTTCAAGCTCCATGACTTTGGCTTCCGCGGCGTTTCCTCGAAAGAATCAGCTGCAATCGGCGGTGCCGCGCATCTGTTCAATTTCCTTGGGACGGATACGCTGGCCGCCATCCAGCTCCTCAATCAATTCTATTCGGCGGACCTCACTGCAAAAGATCCGCTCAGCTGCGCCGGGTACAGCATCCCCGCCTCCGAGCATTCCACCATCACCGCTTGGGGAGAGGAAAACGAGGGCCAGGCCTACGCCAACATGCTCGAGAATTGCCCCGAAGGGGTCGTCGCTTGCGTGAGCGATTCCTACGACATTTACAACGCCGTCCGCAATCTCTGGGGCGGCGCGCTTCGCGACAAGATTCTCCAACGCAAGGGAACTCTCGTCATTCGCCCAGACTCCGGCGATGCCGTGGCCGTTCTTGAAGAACTTTTCAAGATCGTCGCGGAAGTCTTCGGCTACGAAGTGAATAAAAAAGGCTGGAAGACCACGGTTCCCAACGTGCGCTTCATTCAGGGCGACGGCGTGAATTTCTACACCATTCAAAACATCACTGGACAGCTCACGCGCAAAGGCTGGTCCCAGGATATCTGGAGCTACGGCATGGGCGGCGCGCTGCTCCAACAGGTGAACCGCGACACTCTTAAATTCGCCCTGAAATGCTCCGCCATCGACCGCGGCGGCAAATGGCACAACGTCTACAAAAATCCCAAAACCGATCCGTCTAAAGCCAGCAAAGGCGGCCGCTTCAACTTAATCCACAACGGAAAGGAATTCACCACCGTCGAAGTCGCGAACGATTCCCGCCATCCCGACAACTCTGCACTCGGCACTAACGCTCTCGAAACCATCCTCGAAGACGGCAAAATCCTCCGCGACATGACCCTCCAGGAAGTCCGCGACATCGCCGTCAAATTCGACACCTATAATGAATCCGCATAACTTTTATCTCTGTCACGCGAGCCGAGCCGCGCATGCCGGCGGAGCCTCCAACACGCGCTTTCCTTGCCTGTGTAGGTGCGGGTCTTTAGACCCGCTCTTTTCTTTGCGTTCCGGTTTTTCTCGCCGCCGCCGCGGAGGCACGTCATTTCTTAACAAACAAAACGCAATAATCGCTGGTCGGCCAATCGTCAGCAATTTTGTCCAGCTGGAAACCAGCTTTGGTCAGTTCGTTGATCAGAATTTTCTGCTGGATCCCATGATCTTCGCGATCCTTCGGCACTCCTTTTACTTTCCCGTACTCGGGATGCGGAGGAAAGTCAATAATCGCCAGCTTGCCCCCAGGTTTCAGCGAACGAAGAATACTCGCGTCAAATTCCAGCGGTTTCGTAAGATGATGATACACACGCCGCAGAAAAATCGCGTCGCAACACGACGCGGGCAAATTCGTTTCCGCGTCGCCGCTCTCGACCACGTCGACGTTTTTCAAATTCCGTTTCGCGATTTCGTCGCGCAGCTTCGCAAGCTTTTCTTTGTCGATTTCCGTCGCAAACACTTTTCCCGTAGCACTGACTTGTTCCACGGCAGCGAATGCGTAGCTTCCATCTCCCGCGCCGATGTCCGCGACAACCGTCCCAGGCTTCCACTCCATGAGCGCCGAGAGTTTCGGAATTTCATCGGATGCGGAAGCCTTCGCATGCAGCGCGAGTAGGAAGGACGCTGCTGCGACACAACCCAACACAAGCAGAAACCATTTCGTCCTGCTGATTTTTCGGTTCATGGACAATTCACGCTTTCGCTGCGGGAAAACCGCACTTCCAGAGAGCGCAGCTCAGTCTTCGCCGATGTCTTCGTGCCACAGCGCCGGATTCTCACCGATAAATTTGCCCAGCATCTCGACACATTCTTTAGACGCAAGATCGATCACTTTGATTCCGTTTTCTTGCAGCCAGTCGATCCCCCCGCGAAAATTTACGGATTCCCCGACCACTACGATTCCAATTCCAAACTGACGGATCAGCCCGCTGCAATACCAGCAAGGCGCAAGCGTCGTCACCATGATTTTGTCTCGATAGCTCTTCTGCCGCCCCGCCTTGCGAAACGCGTCAGTCTCGCCGTGTGCGGAAGGATCGCCGTCCTGCACCCGGCGGTTGTGCCCGCTGCCCAAAAGCTTCCCCGCGCTATCAAACAGAGCCGCGCCGATGGGAATTCCGCCCTCGGCGAGCCCGCGCCGCGCTTCTCTAATTGCCGTTTCCAGCATCGTCAAATACTTCTCCGAGTCCATCTAGGAATCCTCGCTTCGTTTGTCGCGCCCATATCGCGGCGCGGTATCAGTGTTCGACAACATTCTGCGCGGCAGGTTGAAAACGGCGGTCACTGGCTATTTCAGGGACGCTTGGACTTTCTCGCCGTATTCGCGGGCTTTGGCGACAATCGCGGTTTCGTTCAGCGTCAGAAGTTTTTTGTCGCGCATGACGACGCGGCCGCCGATCACAACAGTTTCGACGTCACTGCCTTTCAGCGCGTACGCGAGCTGCGCGTACACGTCGTACATGGGAACAGCATTCGGCTCATCCAGCGAGATCAAAATAATGTCAGCCTTTTTTCCAACTTCGAGCGAACCGATTTCTTTTTCCATGTGCAACGCTCTCGCCCCTTCAATCGTGGCCATTTCTACTACGGATTTTGCACCGAGTGCGCGAGGATCCATTTTCGTGATTTTTTGCAGCTTGGCGGCGAGGTCCATCTCTTCCATCAAGTCGAGGTCGTTGTTGCTGCCCGCCGGGCCGTCGGTTCCGAGACCGACCGCGATGCCCGCGGCTCGCTCTTCGATCACTGGAGCCACGCCGCTTGCGAGCATCATGTTGCTCGATGGATTGTGCACGCAGCCGACCTGGCGATCCGCAAGAATTTTTCTGTCTTTTTCGTCGACGAAAATGCAGTGCGCCGCGAGGACATCCGGGCCAAGGATGCCAAGTTTTTCGAGATACTGGACGGGCGTCAGACCGTTCTGTTTCAAACTGTCGTCCCATTCCTTTTTCATTTCGGCGACGTGAATGAGGATTGGCGCGTGGTACTTGCGCGCGAGGGCAGCGGAATCCTGGAGAGTTTTTTGCGAGCAAGTATAGATGGAATGCGGCGCGATAGCGGCATGAATGAGCGGATCGTTCTGCCAGCGCTTCAGAAATTTCTCGGTGGACTCGAGCATGGCCGCGTTGGTTTTATTGTCGGGCGCGGGAAAATCGAGCAGCGTTTCCCCCAGGACGCCGCGCATCCCGGCGGCCTGGGTCTCCTCGGCGACGGCATCTTCGAAGTAATACATGTCCGCGAAAGTCGTTACGCCGGAACGGATTTGTTCGGCGGCGGCGAGGCGCGTGCCCCAACGCACAAAATCTTCGGTAACGTTTTTCGCTTCCGCAGGGAAAATATACTTGCGGAGCCAGTCGTCGAGGGTGACGTCATCGTGAAGGCCGCGGAGCAGCGTCATCGGAACATGCGTGTGGCCGTTGATAAAGCCGGGAAGCACCAGCTTTCCTTTCGCGTCCAAAGTCTGAACTCCCATGAGGCCCTTCATGGCTTGCATTCGGAGTTCCGACTTCGTTCCTACAAAGGAAATGGTGTCGCCACGAACACCGATGATGCCGTCCTCAAGGATGCGGCGCCCGGGATCCATGCTGACGATGGTAGCGTTGGTGATGAGCAGGTCGAAGCCCAGGGCCTGTTTTGGCGGAGCCTGGTTTGCCGGAGCCTGGGCGGCCGTTGGCACAATACCGAGCAAGACAAGGACGAAAAGGAGAAGAGATTGTTTCGGAGCGGAAGACATTTTGTCGGCCTCGTGGAGTGAAGCTCGCGGTTTGAAGAACGCGGCTACAAATTCGACGAATCAAACGGTTTCGGAAATAAATCGCGCATTTGGAGCGTTTCGGTTTTGCCTTTTAAATTTGCCAGAATCACGGCGACATCGCCGCAAAATTCCCAGATCAACTGGCGGCATGCGCCGCAGGGCGGTGTGAGCGTGTCCGTATCCGTGACGACGGCGATGGCGTCAAAATTTCGCTCGCCTTCGCTCATGGCCTTGAAGATCGCGATTCGCTCGGCGCAGACCGTCAGGCCATAGGTGGCATTTTCCACATTGCAGCCTCCGAACACTCGGCCCGAAGTGGCGCGCAGCGCGGCCCCGACGCGAAAATTTGAATACGGCGCGTGCGCATTCTCGCGCGCTTGCTGCGCGGCTTCGATAAGCGGCTCATGTTCGGTCATGCGTTAGATCTCCAAAAATGTGAAAAGCGTTCAGAGGTTGGTCATCAAGAATTGGTGAGCCGGGCAACGGGCTTTTCCCGGCTAACGATCGAGATTGAAGCGGCGGGTGGTTTTTCACACAGAGGTCACAGAGATCACAGAGAAGAGGCTGGGTCTTCATGAGAGTTCGGCGGCGATGCGCGGGATTACGTTTTTCAGAAGCGCGATGAACTGGCCGCGAACGCGCTCGGTGGTCTCGAGAACTTCCTTGTGGTCGAGCGGCTGATCGAGAATCCCGGCGGCGGCATTTGTGACGCAAGAAATGCCGAGCACGCGCATGCCCGAGTGGCGCGCGGCAATCACTTCCGGAACGGTGGACATGCCGACCAAATCGGCGCCAATGGCGCGCAAATATCGTATCTCAGCGGGAGTTTCGTAGCTTGGGCCTGCAAGCGCCGCGTACACGCCTTCGTACAGGCCGATGTGGTTGCGGTTTCCCTGGCCGACAGCCATTTCGCGGAACCTTCTGTCGTAGGCGACGGTCATGTCCGGAAAGCGCGGGCCGAAGCGGTCGTCGTTGGGGCCGGTGAGAGGACTGACGCCCTGAAGATTGATGTGATCTTTAATCACGACGAGCTGGCCTTGTGTGAATTCGCGTTTGATGCCGCCGGCGGCGTTGGTGAGGATCATGGCGGTGACGCCCATGCGCGCGAAGACGCGAATCGGGAAGGCGACGTCTTTGGCCGAATAGCCTTCGTAGAGATGGACGCGGCCTTGCATTCCAGCTACGGGGATTTCGCCGACCGTTCCGATGACGAGTTGGCCGGCGTGTCCGATGGCGGTGGAGCGCGGGAAATGCGGGATATCGATGTAAGGGATTTTGGCGGCGTTTTCGAATTCATCGGCAAAAGCGCCCAGGCCGGAACCCAGGACTAGGGCCATGCGAGGCCGTAGATCGGTCTTGGAGAAAATAAAATTTGCGGCGGATTCGGCGCGTTCGAATTCGGATTCGGGGTTTGTTTTCTTTGGAGATTTTCGTGGTGGGCTCATGCTGTCGTTTGGATTTTACCTTGAGTTGAGGCGGTTTCACTAACTGCGGAGCACAGCCGGGATTGGCTGTGCCACCTGGCGATTGCGCGGGGAGATAAGAAAGAGCGGGCACGGCGTGCCGTACCCCTAGGAAAGAAAATCATGAAAGGATGCCAACGATGGAGGCGGACATGAGGTTGGCCATGGTGCCGGCGAGCATGGCGCGGATGCCGAATTTGGCTAGCTGGCCGCGCTGGTTGGGAGCGAGCGCGCCGATACCGCCGATCTGGATGCCGATGGAGCTGAAATTCGCGAAGCCACAAAGTGCAAAGGTGGCGATGCGAGCGGAACGGGGATCGAAGGCTCCGGCATTGATGTACTCGCCCAGCTGTTGGAAGGCGATGACCTCGTTGATGACCATGCGTGTGCCAAGCAGATTTCCCATGGATACACACTCTCGCCAGGGAATGCCGATGATCCAGGCGACGGGAGCAAAGAGCCAGCCGAAGATTTCCTGAAGGCTGGATGGGAACCAGGTCAAGTGAAGGCCTGGGTGCGCGAAAAACCAATTGTGCGCGCCGCCCATGAGGGCGTTGACCAGATAGAGAAGCGCGATGAAAGAGATGAGCATGGCGCCGACGTTAAGGGCGAGATGAAGGCCGTCAACGGTGCCGCGCGAAATGGCGCCGAGAAAATTGGATTCTTTCTCCATCTCTGGCATTTCGACGCGGCCAGCCGTGAGAGGCTGCTCAGTTTCGGGAACGAGCATTTTGGCCATGAGCAGCGTGCCGGGCGCAGTCATGATGACGGCGGTAAGAAGATGTTCGGCTTTGATGCCGAAGGCGATGTAAGCGGCCATGATGCCGCCGGAAACGTGGGCCATACCGCTGGTCATGACCACCATGAGTTCGGATTTTGTGAGTTTATCCAAAAAAGGACGGATGGTGAGCGGCGCTTCGGTCTGGCCCATAAAAATACTGGCGGCCACGTTGAGCGATTCCGCGCCGCTGGCGCCCATGACGCGGGTCATGACCCAGGCGGCGATTCGAATGATGAGTTGCATGACGCCAAGGTGATAGAGGAGCGCGAAAAAAGCAGCGATGAAAATTATCGTGGGGAGGACTTGAAAAGCAAAAATGAAATGCTGGGGAGAGGCGTCGAAACCTGGAGTGGGAGCGGCGGGTAGGCCGAGTTCGCCAAAGACAAATTTGGAGCCGTAAAAAGCGTAGCTGAGGAGCAGATTGACGTAGTAGCCCGCTTTTTCAAAAAGATAGCGGCCGATGGGGAAACGCAACACAAATATGGCGAAGGAAAGTTGCAGTCCGAGGCCCCAAAGAACGGTCTTGAGCTTGATGGCTTTGCGATCGGTGGAGAAGAGATACGCGAGGCCGAGCATCGCGAGCAGGCCGAGCACCCCGGTGAAACGTCCCATGCGTGGACCCCTTTCTGCTCGGCCGGAAGGGCACGATGAATCGTGCCCCGACACCAATTCGTGCGGTGTTGCCAAGCGATGCCGAACAAACGCCCCGAAATCGCTGCCGGCAGCGCTAAGCCCCGATAATGCGGCGAATGAGCGGGCGGCTTTCGCGCGGCGCGACTTCGCCGATTTCGTAGCTGGCAGCGATGAGACTTTGCGCTTCGGCCAGCTTTGCGCCGCTATTGTAATGAATTGTGACGAGGGGCTCGCCTTTTTCTACGCGGTCGCCGATGCGTTTGTGAAATTCAAGGCCGACGGCGTGGTCGATGGTGTCTTCCTTTTTTTCGCGACCACCTCCGAGCGTCGCGAGAGCAGTGCCCAGTTGTTCGCAATTCGTTGCAGTGAGGAAGCCCGCGGAAGGGCTCGAAACATTGGCGCGGGACTGCGCCTGCGGAAGAAGTTGCGGGTCTTCGACAATCTGTTCGTTGCCCCCTTGAAGGCTTATGGCTTGCTTGAATTTTTCCTTGGCCTCGCCGGTGGAGATCATGGCTTCGGCGAGAAGGCGGCCGTCGTCGAGGGACTTTGTGCGGTCGCCGAGAAAAAACATCCATGCCGAGAGTTCGATGCTCAATTGAACGAGATCGGCTGGGCCGCCGCCACTGAGAACCTCGATGCACTCGGCGACTTCATTCGAATGGCCAGCCATGCGGCCGAGAGGCTGGCTCATATCGGTGATGAGGGCGACAACTTTTTTGCCCATGCGCTCGCCGGTTTCCACCATGAGTTGCGCGAGCAGCACGGAATCTTCTTCGCGCTTCATAAAGGCGCCGGAACCGGTTTTGACGTCGAGGACGAGAGCATCGATGCCTTCGGCAAGTTTTTTGCTCATGATGGACGCGCAAATGAGGCCGATATTTTCCACGGTAGAAGTGGCATCGCGGAGGGCGTAGATTTTTTTGTCGGCAGGAGCAATTTCGGCAGTCTGGCCAATAAGGCCCATGCCGCATTCGCGGAGAACGCTGTAAAACTCTTCGAGAGAAAGATTGACGTTGAAGCCGGGAATGGATTCGAGTTTGTCGAGCGTGCCGCCGGTGTGGCCGAGGCCGCGGCCACTGATCATAGGCACAGTGAGTCCACCGGCGGCGACAATGGGAGCAAGAATGAGCGAAGTCTTATCGCCAACGCCGCCGGTGGAATGCTTGTCCACTTTTCTTCCGGGAATGCGGGCGAGATTGAGGACTTGGCCAGAGCAGAGCATAGCCTCGGTGAGCGCAGCGAGCTCGGAACGATTGATGCCGCGAATCCACACGGCCATGAGCCAGGCCGCCATCTGATAATCAGGAATTTCGCCGCGCGTGTACTCGGAGATCAGGAAGTCGATCTCCTCGCGGGAGTGTTCACCGGAATCGCGTTTTTTGCGGATGAGGTCGACGGCGCGCATGCGTGAGCGGAGAATGCCACGGGAGCGTAACATCGAGCGAAAACGCCGTCAACGCGCGCGCAACGGCGCTGGTGTAGATGAGAACGAACGCCAGCGCCGATCGCTTTCGATCCGTCATACAGGAGGTTTGGCAGCGTTAGGGTCGGCGGTATCTTTTCCCGAGTCCAAGCGCGTCGACGGATGCGTGGTCTTGAACAGATTTTCGAAGACCTCCCTGAGTTTATCCGTGGCCTGCTTCGAAAACATGCCTGCCAGGCCAGCCATGGCTGCGATGCCGTACGGACTCAGGTCCTTTGCACTTCCCGTTCCAGCAATTAGTCCGCCGCGAGCGGCGAAATAAACCATCAATGCGAGAGCAGAACCAATGAAGGGCCTTAGCCCGTACCACCACTTCCAACTGGAGATGAAGGTGCGGTTGCCGAGAAACTCCGTAAAAGAAGTGGCCAAATGGATGAAAGCTCCGAGTGCTCCGACAAGCGCGACCAGGCACAAATAGTCTGTCTCCAGGTCCAAGCTTCTCTCGAAGAGTTTGGGGATGATCGTGACGTGGATAACTTCGTCCCCGATGGCGGTCTTCCCCGGCCAAATTCGAACTAACAGATAGAGCATGAGCAAGTTCAGGACAATGAGATAGAATCCAAACAAGATGATCCAAGTTCTTGAGGCCGCTTCGGGGGGGCCGGTTTGAAATGGCGGAGTTGTGCCCATTTGTATTCCTCCAAAATGAGGGCAGGTGTCGAGAGCCCACGAGGAGCGGGGGAACACTCTGACCCAAAGAATAGGAGGCTTATACCACATTTGTTTCTTATTTATTCAGTGACCTGAACTAGACACGGTGAGCGAGAATTAGTTCTGGTGTGCCGGAGGCCGATGATAGTGAGGGGCACATGTCCCGCTTCAGCGGTCATTAGACGCGGTCTTGGACCATGTCAAGCGATCGTCACCCACCAAGGCGAGCGAAAGTATGCTCAAATCCGCTGGGTCAAAGCGGACATTGCGGTATGCGTTCATGAATTTCCGTAGGATCGTAAGAGAGCTTAGAGAGTCTTTTGGCACCAAATCCTTGACGCGCGTTCCCCAGTCGATCAATTTCGATTTGCCATTCAACTCCACTCTGATCTGGCAAGTTACAGTCACCAATCCGCTGAACTCGACACAAGCGACGCCCGGAGTGCTAGCAAAGTTCTTGCAGCCGCCATCCGGTTGCAGCCGTAGCTCATGGTCGAATTCATCCAACTGGCTCGCATTGCTTGCACCAATAATAGCCGCGGAAAGTTTCTGCTCTTTACGAACCAACAATGTATAGAAAACCAACCGATACTTAAACTCCGGCGGAATGTTCGTCAACTCAAACTCTGGACCATTATTTTGAACCTCTTTTCCAAGGGAGGCGGGAGTGAATCGAATACCGCCGACGCGACGAAACTGGATTTTCCTGTTGCTCGCCGGTTCCACGTCGAAGTAGACGAAGCTTACACCTTCAGGACCCTGTGGCGTCTGAGCTTCCTCGCCGGTTTTCGGTGCTCTGAAATAAGCGCGCTCAATCTTTAGACGCATACCCGGATTCAGATCGAGACCGCTCCGATTCGGGCGATATCCGTAATAGTTGAATAGGCTTTCGGGTGGCTCCATAGGCAAGCTTTGCAGAATGAAATTGCGAATGATGGAATCGGCATCGCCAAAACACCCCTCTCGCTGCAACTGATCCAGCTCCGTCAGCACAACGAACAGTGCTGCAATGGAGTCGCCTTCAGGGCCAACGAGACCGTTTAGATCGCCAATCCATCGTTCTGTTGATGGCAGCGTGATCAGCACAGAATCGGGATGTTTCCTGGCGATTTCCACACGGAATGGACCCTTTTCGGCCAGGCAATCCGTAAGCCGGGATGCCTCAGGCGAGGGAAGATTCATCTTGAGGTTGATTGCCAAATTATTTGGGTTGGATTCTGGGATCGAGGGCGGAAACAGAAGCGGTTCACCATCCATTGACTCCAGGCGAAAGAGAGGGCCGGTGGTTGCGACCGGCCGTCTCGCCGAACAACCAGCCGACGTGAGCACGATCAATAGAAGTGCCGCTAGCAAACTTTGATCTGGCTTCAAACGCATCAACGTTTCCCGGCTGGGCTTTTACCTAGTTAGATAGATCGAGCGAATAGACCACGGTGACGGTGGTGTCGACTTCGATGGGTTCTCCGTTGAGTAGAGTTGGAGTGTAGCGCCACTGACTGACGGCTTCGACGGCGGAGCGGGCAAGGTCGGGATCGACTTGGCCGTTCATGACGCGGAGCGAGAGCAGTTTGCCATCCATGCCGACGACTGCGTGAAGGACGACGGTACCGGAAATTCCGGCGGATTTGGCGGATTCGGGGTAGACGGGAATGGTGCGGCTGGTGAGCTTGGCGGCTTGAACCGTGCCGCCGACGCTGAGGCGGGATGGCTTGCCAGAGGTTGCCTCAACGGGGACAGATTTTGTGGAATTTTCGGGAACAACCATCACGTGTTCCGTGATTGCTCCCACTTGCAAGGTGAATGATTCAGAGAAGTCGCGGCCGGCGTCGAGCGAGACTTGCGGTACGCGATACGTTTCGAAACCGGGCTTCAAAACCTGCAGCTCGTAGTTTCCGGCCGGCAACGGTTTGAAGGTGAAATTGCCTTCGCGGTCGGTGGTGGTCATGTCCATGGTGTTGGTTTCGTGATTGGACATAATGACGGTGGCGTTGGCAACGCCGGTTCGGCTCGGATCGTGGATAGTACCAGAGGTTTTGCCTGCGAGATTTTGCGCGGGAAGGCGAAGGGCGGCGAGCGGAAGCAATAAGCACAATGCA
>Ga0210405_10002778_pt1 | contig 17823 bp, 15 predicted proteins | sample IncBWH11MmetaG_FD_155492 | JGI IMG/M metagenome (GOLD analysis project Ga0210405, IMG submission 155492) | Forest soil microbial communities from Barre Woods Harvard Forest LTER site, Petersham, Massachusetts, United States - Inc-BW-H-11-M | ecosystem: Environmental > Terrestrial > Soil >... | reverse complement strand
GCCGGAAATGCTGACGCGCTTCAGCTATGCCTACGACCAAGGGCATGGTGATTTCATCAACGGATCGCGCCTCGTCTATCCGATGGAAGGCGCCGCCATGCGCTTCTTGAACCGCATGGGAAATATCTTCTTCGCAAAAATGCTGAGCGCCGTGCTGGACGTCCGTCTGGGCGATTCCCTGTGCGGCACGAAGCTGGTAACGCGACACGATTATGAGCGTATGGTCGCTTGGCGAAAAGACTTCGGCGAATTCGACCCATTCGGCGATTTCGAGCTGCTCTTCCCGGCCGCGGAACTTGGCCTGGAAATCGTCGACGTTCCCGTGCGTTATCTGGCGCGCACTTACGGCGAAACAAATATCCAGCGGTTTCGCCACGGCCTTCAGTTATTGAAGATGACTTGGGTGGGCCTTGTACGCATCAAGATGGGGATCCGAAAGAAGCGGCCGAACATCTCAGAAAGTATCGCGAGTTAGCTTAGGGAGTGAATGGGTTTTAGAGCAAAGGACGTCCACGTACCCTGAACGCTCAACGGCAAACTCGATCGCGCGATCGTGCGCAGCCAGAGTGGTGGCCGCGCGGGTCAAAATGTGAAGCTGATAGCCGGCAGCGCGAAAAAAATCGAGCAACGCTAACGGCTCGAAACCCAGCTCCCGCATCCCATCCGGCGCGTACTCGAAAGCGATCGACATCTGAGGGAATCTTTCGAGCGTTTGCCGCATGCCTTCGCAAACGGCCAGTTCATAGCCCTGCACATCTATTTTAATGAAACAAATATTCTGCAGATGGCGCGCGGCAACAAAGCTATCCACGCTGGTCACGGCGACCGTTGTTATTTTTGAATCCGAAAGTCTCGATGTTTTGAACTGCTCGGTGACCACGCGATGATCGGCCGAGTGCTCTTCGTTATGCCAAAACTCAAGTGAGCCGTCGGCGCTGCCAACGGCCATGTTGAAGATTTCTACCGCATCGCCCAGATTCTTACGGCGAATAATTTCTCCAAGAGTCGCAAAACTGGCAACGTCAGGCTCGAAGGCATAAATTTTCGCTGGCCGGTTGATAGCAGAGGCAAAGACACCGGCCGTATAGCCGATGTTCGCCCCAATGTCGAGAATGTCACCGCCCGCAAAAAGTTCCGGGCTTCGCCGAGTGAGCGCCCAAAACGGATCTTCGTACCAGCGCTTATATAGAAAATACAAAAAAAGAAACCCGCGTTTGAACAAAGCGAGTTCAAGCAACCCACTGGAGCGCGCCAGATTGTAGCCGCGCGTGAAAATGTTCGCGGATGATTTACTGTTCAAGATCTCTCCAGCACGAGTAAAACTCGCAGAGCCGCCACACCGCGCCACAGCGGAGACGTCGCGCGCTCAAATTTCGAAACAGCCGGATACAAAAACTCCGGCAGCAAATTCATCGGCTTGAATCCGCCGCTGAGCAGATAGGCGAAAAGGCAAAAAGGCTCGAGGGCTAGTAGTTTGAACTCGGGAAGAGAGCCTAGAGTGTTTGCACGATGGCTGGGCCCGAAAAGCAGATAGGGAATGGCTTGATTCCCATCGAAAGCCATTTTTTCAGGCGCTTCTCCTGACGGATTCGAAAACCACGGAGTTTCCGAAAGATCGCATCGCTCCTGGTGCAAAAACCGAAAAATAAAATAAGAAAAGGGCGTGATCCACGGCTCGACGAGTAGCAAGCGGCCGCCGGGAGTCAGAATGCGCGAGACCTCGCCGAGAAAAGTCATGGGCGTGGCGAGATGATGCAGCATGTCCAGACCGAATACGTTTGTGACGCTAGCGCTTCGAAACGGAAGCTGTTGCGCATCGGCGATGGCGTCGAGCCATGGGCACCATATCAAGTCTGTCGAGAGAATGTCGGGCGCGAACTGCTTGAAAAACCCGGGTCCCGCGCCAACTTCGACCGAGATTCCGTTTGCTTTTCGAAAAGCGAGCAGCCGCGTGAAAAATTCATTTTGGTAGACGCGCCGCAGAATCGGTTTCCGCTCCCAAACGCGGCGGTGCCGCAGAAGCTGCTCCTGAGCTTGCGTGTCGATGGCCACTGTGTGTTTTCCGATTGTACTGAGTTCGGCGGCGAGCCTGCACGCAAAGCTCGCAGTTTGCTTCGACAGGGTAACTAATGATGCGGATGCCCCGTGTCGGCTCATTTCAACACCCGTGAATTTTGTTACGCTGATCAGGCAATGAATTCCATTTCCAAATCTGGCGAAATTCAGGACCCCGAACCTGCTTCGGCCAGTCAGGCGAGCTCTGCCGGTTCGAGTTCTCCGGATGGTTCGACGCAGCCGTCCGGCCGAAGGCTCACCGTTTTTCTAGCGCTGTTACTCGCCGTCGGAACGTCAGCGGTCTACGCACCAGCAATGCGGAATGGGTTCGTGAATGTGGACGATCCGGATTACGTGACGCGGAATCCGCATGTCCTGGCGGGATTGACCTGGCCGGGTATCCACTGGGCGCTTGGCTCTAGCTATCCTTCTTCAAACTGGCATCCCTTGACGTGGCTTTCGCACATGGTCGACGTACAAATTTACGGAAGAAATCCCGCCGGGCATCATTTCACGAGTGTACTCCTACACATTTTGGCCGTGGTGCTGCTGTTTCTTCTAATGCAACGAGCGACGGGTCACGCCCTGCGAAGCGCCGCGGTGGCGTCCCTGTTTGCAGTGCAGCCCCTAAATGTAGAGGCGGTCGCGTGGATCTCCGAGCGCAAATCGGTGCTGTGCGTCTTCTTGTTTCTGCTGGCGATTGGAGCCTACGGCTGGTACGCGAAGAAACCGAGCGTTGGACGCTATCTGTGGGTGGTTTTGTTTTTCGGACTTGGAATTACGGCCAAGGTCATGGTGATTCCCTTCCCGTTTGCCTTGTTGCTGCTGGATTACTGGCCGCTAGCGCGACTGCCGGGAACGGATGCAGTAGGCAGGCCGCGAACGTTCCTTGTCGCGCTGCGCGCGCTGACGATTGAAAAGATTCCGCTATTCGTAATGGCACTAGCCGGAGGGTTTGTGACCGTCTACGTGCATTCGCGTGAGCATGCGCTCACCCTAACGATGCCGTTTAGCTGGCGATTCAAGAATGCGATTTTCTCTTACCTAGCCTATCTCGCAAAAGCCATTTGGCCGGTTGGCCTTGCGCCGTACTATCCGCATCCGGAAAACACGCTGACGTGGACGATCGTGGCTCTCGCGGGACTGGCGTTGGCGGGAATCACATTCCTTGCCTGGCGATTCCGCGAACGCAAATATCTGTTGATGGGCTGGCTGTGGTATCTCGGGACAATGCTGCCGATGATCGGGTTTATTCAGACCGGCCGCCAGGGAATGGCGGATCGTTTCATGCACATTCCGATGATGGGGCTGCTCCTTGCTTTGGTTTGGCTCATTGGTGATTTGGCGGCGGAGAAGCACTGGCAAAAAGAAATTGCCCTGGCGATTTTTCTGGCGACGCTTGCGCCGTTTGCCGCGGTGACGATCAAGCAGATTGGCTACTGGCACGACAGCTACACCCTCTTCGCGCATACGCTCGAAGTGACCCAAAACAACGGCTTTGCGGAAAATGATTTCGCCGTGGCGCTTATGGAGCGCGGCGAACCACAGCTTGCGGCGCCTCATTTTGTGGCTGCCGTGCGGCTGAGCCCCGACCTGGCATCGCCGCATTACAATCTCGCGGTTCTGCTGCAAAGACAAAACCGTTTGGATGATGCGGAGCGCGAATATCGCGCGGCGCTGGCGCTATCGAGCGACCAGGCGGAAATCGCCCAGTCGCACAACAATCTGGGAATTCTATATTTAAGCGAAAGCAAGTATGCAGAAGCGGCGCAGGAATTGAGCGCGGCTATCGCCATCGATCCGACGGAACAAAACAGTTACATCGGTCGCGGCACGGTGGAAATGCAAACCATGAACGTGGACGCGGCGATCGCGGATTTTGCAAAGGCTTCGCAGATCGCGCCATCGCCGTTGGCTCTCTACTGGCTAGGACGGGCGCTGGAAAGTAAAGGCGACACGCAACAAGCGGCGAAAGCGTATGCCGCAGCGCTGCAACTCGCGCCTGCCATGGCCGAGGCGCGAACTCGGTTAGAAGCTTTGCGACAGAAAACCCAGTAGTTAAAATTGAAGTGAGTGATACTCCCTAAATATAGTCGAACAGAGTCATGAAGCCGAAATCCATATGAAGTTGCTGGTGACAGTGGAAAAGAGTGAGGCCGGGATTGTCGGCCACAAATTCGATTTCGGCTTCCTGGTATCTGCCCAACATTAGGACATCTTTCCTCATGCCAGCTGTAGGCTTTCCGGCGATGCTGATGATCTCGAAGGTGTGGCGATGGAGATGGATGGGATGGATGTCGTCGCTGGCGTTGCGCATACGAATGCGGTAGCGCTTGCCCTCCATCAAGTGAAATGATGCTGGGACTATCTCGCCGGTCATGGGGTAAGAGACGCCATTGATGGTCCATCGATTGAATCCTTCTTCGGCAGCGTTTTCCTTCGCGAAGGTCATTTCGAATCTCTCATCGGGGATGTAGGCGATCCCGCGAGGAATGGCGAAGCGCAGATAGCTCCAGCGAAACGGCGGCGGTGCGATCCATTGCGGCTTGCCGGAGTGGTTCGCGTATTCGACGACGATGCCCATTCCATGTGGGCGATCATCGTTATCGAGATCGCCCATGATCCAGACGCCGGGATGGTTCATTTCCACGAGGGCAGAGATGCGTTCAGCCGTGCCGAGCCAAACGACGGGAACCTTTGCGGGATTTGGGACGGGATTTCCGTCAAGTGCAACTATCTCAAACGAGTGACCTGGCAACGCTAGGCTGCGAATCTCCGTCGCGCTTCCGTTGAGAATGTGAAACAGGACGCGCTCGCCGTGCTTTACGCGCATAGGCTCGCCGTGGCCCAGCATGCGTCCGTTTATGGTGAAGGAGCGGTAGCCGACTTCGAAGCCCGGCGGCATGCCTTTGGCGAGCGAGGCTTTCATGGCGGCTTCGCCGGTCTCCTGGAGAGACTTGTCAGGAGCGGAAGGAGAAAGAAAATCCATGGCCATGTCGCCGCCGCGACCGAACGTCGGCTCAAATTCTTTTAGGACAAGAAAAACTTCGCGGTCGTATTTGCCCGGATCTTGGCGCGGCTCGATGTAGACCGGCCCGACTTGGCCGCTGTATTGTCCGGCCGCTAGATTGGCGCCGGCGCGGTTGTGCGTGTGATAGAAACGCAGCCCGGACGGCTTCGGGGTGAATTGGACGCGACGCTTGCCGTGAGCGGGGATGAACGGAGTGCCTTCTTCGGCGGCGCCGTCCACATCGACGGGAACTTGTTGGCCGTGCCAGTGCACCTGCTCGGGAGTATCGGTGTCGTTGTAAATGTCGATGGCGACTTGTTGGCCTTCCTTGAAGCGAAGAAGAGGACCTGGAAATTGCCCGTTGTAAGTGGTCGCAGAGATGATGCGTTTCGGGGCGATCTCGATCGGGGAGTTTTTGATGTGCAGAGTGTAATCTGTGTCGCCGGAATCGGCAGGGAAAACAACGGGACCGCCGCCCTCTGCCATTGATTCCGCCTGTGTAAGGCTGCCCTTCCGAGAAAGCAGTAAGGTGCCCGCCGCGAGGCTAGCCGTTTTTAGAAATCGCCGTCGCGATTCTGCAAAGTTGTTCATAGATTCTCTTCCAAGGAGTATTGAAGTTTCATCGAGCGTTTTGAGTCCGCGGTCTGCCCGCCATCGCTGTTACGGCAGCGCGAATGTGAAGAGAGCTGAGCCGGCGGCTACGGCGACGTATTGTTTGCCGTCGATGGCGAAGGACATGGGCGACGAATAGACGGATGCACCGCACTGAAAGTGCCAGAGAGCTTTTCCTGTAACGGCGTCGAGCGCGATGAAATTCCCTTCGGCGTCGCCAGTAAAAACCACGCCGCCGGCGGTGGAAAGCACTCCAGACCATGTGGGCGATGGATGTTTCCACTCCCATTTTATTTTGCCGGTATCGGGATCGATAGCGCGAAGCGCGCCCCAGAAAGGAGCGGTGTCGTCATTTGGAAAATACGCGCTGCCGTAGTAAGCGTGACCTTCTTCGTAAGGTTGCGGGGCGGTGCTGAAAATATCGCACTGCTCGCGGGCGGTAACGTAGAAGAGTTTTGTTTGTGGATCGTACGTGGGTGACATCCAGTTCGTCGCGCCAGCCGCACCGGGGCAGACACGGCTGCCTTCCGGAGTGGGAGAGGCTTCTTTGAGCGAAACGGGCCGCCCTTCCGCGTCTTTCGAAGTGCTCCATGTGACTTTGGCGTAGGGATTCGAGAAGACGAGTTTTCCGGTGGAACGATCGATTACGTAAAAAAATCCGTTGCGATTGGCTTGGGCGATTAAATGTTTTTCGCCTTGATCGATCATTACGGGAACCTGCGTGGCATCCCAGTCGTGTTCGTCATGCTTGGTGAATTGAAAATACCATTTGAGCTTGCCGGTGTCGGGATCGAGGGCGAGCAACGAGTTGCTGTAGAGATTGTCGCCGGCGCGGCCTTCCCCGCGATTGCTCGGCGAAGGATTGCCAGTGGTCCAGAAAGTGGTGTTGGTGGCGGGATCGTAAGAGCCGGTGATCCATGCTGGCGCGCCGCCAATTTTCCAGGAGTCGGCTTCCCACGTTTCGTGGCCAGGCTCTCCGGGGCCAGGAACCGTGTAGAAGCGCCATTTGCGTTCGCCGGTCGCGGCGTCATAGGCGTCGATGAAGCCGCGGATGCCATATTCGCCTCCAGAGACACCGACGATGACGAGATTTTTGATGGCGAGCGGCGCGAGAGTGATGCTGTACCCTTTGCGGTAGTCAAACGCGGTGGCGTCCCACACGACATTGCCTGTTTTAGAGTCGAGCGCGATGACGTGTGTGTCGAGCGTGCCGAAGAAAACTTTGTCTCCGAGGATCGCGACGCCGCGATTGACGCGTCCGCAGCAGGGGCGAATATCCGCAGGGAGAGCGCGCTGATACTGCCAAATGGGACGGCCTGATTTGGCGTCGAGAGCAAACGCGCGGTCATCCTGTCCGGTGGCGTAGAGAATTCCATCGACAACGAGCGGCGTAGTTTCAAACTTGCCGCCGGCCATCGTTTGGTAGGCCCACTTGGGGACGAGCGCGCTCGCATTGGACGCATTGATTTGATCCAACTTGCTGAAACGATGGCCGGAATAATCCCCGGAATACAAAAGCCAGTTCTGGGGCTCTTTCGCGGAATCCAAGAGACGTTGCGGCGTGACTTGGGAATGTGCGTTGGACGCGATGAAGGCCGAAGCGGCGAGAAGTAAGAGTGAAGCGTGCAGCAGCTCTTTCATAGTTGGCTTCTTCATCGCGCGCCTACGCTCAACAGGAACGCAAGGATGTCCTGGAGATCTTTTTCGCTTAACATGTTTTGGTCGTACGCGGGCATGAGAGATTCCCGAGATTTTTCGTAGGAGCGAAGCTTATCTTTTTCGAAGAGATGAAGCTGTTCGCGCAGATCCAGCATTTGCAAAGTGAAGTGATCTTCGTTCAAGACGACGCCAACGAATTTTTGACCGTCGGCGGTTTCGACTTTCACGGTTTCATATTCTTGCGAAAATTCTTTCATCGCTTCGGAGATGCCCTGTGCGAGGCGGCGGCTGGGATTGCGGACGGAGTCGACCAGGTAATCCGTGGCCCGGGCGGAGCCGGTGGCGGTGAGGTCCGGGCCGAGACGGCCTCCCTTCCCTTCGATCATGTGGCAAGTGGAACAAGCGGCCGTGCCAAAGAAAAGTTGTTTTCCATGCGCGGCGTCACCGAGCGGCTGCGCGGGAGCTTTGACCTGGACGCTGCGAATATAGGCGATCACTTGCCAGATTTCCGTATCGGTCATCCCCACACCTTGCTGAGTTGCGCCATTGGGCGGCATCGCTGTGCCTGGAACGCCTTCGTTGATAGTGCGAAAAAGATCGTTGTCGGCATTTCCGTGGCGCTTTTGTGCGCGCGTCAGATCGGGGCCGCGACCGCCGCCGCGCGCGCCGAGTCCGTGGCAAAAGGCGCAGTTGGAGCGAAATTGGAATTCGCCGAGCTTCGAGGCTTTGGGATCGTTGGCCAGGGGATTGGTGTCCTGCGCAGAAAGCTGAACCGCCGAGAGACAGAAAACAATTGTGGCGAGGAACGCCAACCAGAAGGAGCGATGAACAGTGAGCCTCTGCGTCGTTGCGGGGCGTCCATTTTTACTCGATTTGTTCAAAGCAGGCATAGTTGCGGAACCTCCTGCGGTTCTGGAGAAATCGCGGCCACTATACCATCCTGGAGCGGGCATTCGGCTCGGAGAAAAATTGCGCGGCGCGCTGCGAATTTGTGATGAAGGCCGAATTATTTCATGGTTCTCGTAAAGGAGATGTTTCGGACGCGGCCGGCGAAGAGATCGCAGCCGGTGACGTGGCCTGAGGCATCGCGCCGGAAAACGATGGCAGTTCCAAAGGGGCCTTGGAATTCGTCGAGTACCGTGGATTCAAGGATAGAGGGCTCCTGCCAGTTCGTGGCAAGAGTAAGCTTGCCATCCTTGATTGCAAAGCGATAGTTGGCTTGGAGTTCGGCGCTGGTATATTCACCAGCGTACTGCGCGAACTTTTCCTCAGAGGCCTTAAGCGGTTCATACCTTTCAAAAATCTGCGGCGCAGAGTCTTTGAAACTCAGCGTAAGGCGTAAACCGGAATTTGGCTGGGGGTCGAAAGCGATTTCCGGGCCGGACGTGGTGACGAAGTGGGTTGCGTCGCGAGGTTTGAAATGTGTGCCAAACGCCTCGATATCCACATTTGAGGCGGAGATTTGCAGGACGGAGTGGGAGTCAACGTTGCGATACCAACCGGCGAAAGGCTGGGGGTCCACACGGGCAGCGGAGGGAGGAGGAGGTTCCGGCGAGAGCTGGCCGGCGAGGTAAAGATCCGCGACCTGCTCGGAGAGGTGGCTGGGATTGCTGGTACCGACATTGCACAACGTGATGACGGAAAATTTTTGTTGAGGGAAACGCAGCAGCTCGGTGCGGTAGCCGAAGAGGGCGCCGCCGTGTTCAACGATGGGGAGGCCGCGATAAGTAGTGATGAACAGGCCGAGGGCGTATTCGATTTGTTTTCCGTTGTTCAGTACACCGGGCGTTCGCATTTCCTTCAACAGCGTGCCTTTGCCGAGTTTGTTAGCATAGAAATTGCGGTCCCACAGCTGGAGATCGTCGACGCTACTCATCAGGCCGCCGTCCCCGACCTTGTCGAAGTTGGTGGACCAGTCGACCCGGAAGCCACCCGAGGAGCGCGGCTCGTAAGCGGGGACGCGGCCGGGGACGACGACGGTGTGGTCTTCATAAAAGCGCGTGTGAGTCATGCCCAGCGGCTTGAAGATATTTTCATCAGCGAATTGAGTGAGCGTTTTGCCGGTGGCGCGATGGACCACCACACTCATCAGAAAAAAGTTTGTGTTGCTGTAGAGGAATTCTTCGCCGGGCTGGTAGTTCAGGGCTTTCTGGCGGGAGAGCAGATCGAGCAGTTCGGCCGTCGGGTGGATGTCCTCGAAATTGCGTCCGGCGAGGAGGAGCAAACCGAGAATGTCGCGAAAGCCGCTGGTATGATGCAGCATTTCACGAAGCGTGATGGTCTTGCCGTAGGAAGGAAGCTCGGGGACGTACTTGCGAACGTCATCATCGAGCGAGAGAAAACCTTGCTCGGCAGCGAGCACGACGCTGGCGGCGGTAAATTGTTTCGAGACGCTGCCCATGTAGAAAACGGACTGAGGCGTGAGAGGAACACCCAGTTCGAGGCTGGCCGTGCCGTAGCCTTTTTTGTAGACAAACTCGCCGTCGCGGACGACGCCGAGCGCGCAGCCCGGCGAGTCGGGTTTGTCGTAAGCCGCAAAAACCTGATCGACCTTGCGTTCCAGATCGCTTGCTCCCTTCGCTTCGTTGTAGGCGAAGGAAGCGGCTGCAACCAACGGGACGGTAGACAGAAACAAGAGGACAGCGCGGCGGAAAAAGCCCATGGCCTGGACTCCTTGTGATTCAGTGAACCAGCGGAGGAGACTATATCCACGTGGAATTCAAAGCAAAGGTTTTTGCAATCAGTTAAGAAGAAAGCGGCTAATGGGCAGTTTCCGGTTAATCAGGGATGAGAAGGCCGGTCTCCGCGGGATGCGATACGTTCCCAATGTTCGACGTGCTCAAGGCACAATTAAAAGGAGACCGGCTATGAAAAAGACTAACACTGTTCGCGTAAATGGAAAGATGATTTTCAAAGGACACAAGCTCACGATTGGTTTAGACCTCGGCGATCGCTCGTCGAACTACTGCGTTTTGGATGAAGCGGGCGAAATCCTTCTGGAACAGAAACGAGCGACCACACCGGAAGCGATCGAGCAGATATTTCGGAGGATACCGCGAAGTCTGATCGCCATGGAGACCGGAACACATTCCCCCGTGGCTAAGCCGGCTGTTAAAGGAGCTGGGACACGAGGTGCTCGTGGCGCACGCGCAAAAGGTGGAATTGATCAGCAAGAGCAAACGAAAAGATGATCGACACGATGCGCGGACACTGGCGCGGCTGGCAAGAATCGATCCTGCGCTGTTGGGGCCGGTACGGCATCGCAGCGCGAAAGCACAAATTCATCTGACCGTGATCCGGGCACGTGCGGAATTGGTGAGTGCCCGAACCGCCCTGGTGAATGCGGCGCGAGGATTGGTGAAATCTTGTGGTGAACGGCTGCCGAAGTGTGGCACGGAGCAGGTGAGCCGGGAGCTGGCTGCGGCATGGAGCGCGGAGTTGCGGTTGTGGGTGAGTGGAGAGGTATACGAACCACTGCGCAATAGCTACAAAGCGATGCGCGCCGCGGCCTAGAGTGAAGAGCGGCCCACAAAACAGGGGATGCTAGGGGTCGACGGAGTTGGCGATCGTTGTTGCTAGGCGACTCGTGCTGCCTGAACACCGCACATGCCGGGCGAAGCGGGTGAGCGAGCCAACTCGCGGTCTACTCTGTCGGAGATGTGCCCGGTCTGTACCCCGCCTCCTGCCCCACCCTCCCTCCCGTTTTTTTAAAGTTAGGATTCTAAAGGACTTAAATTCTATGTAAGTTGATTAGAATCAACAGCGCTTACGGACGCCTTCGCAAGTGTTGATTCTAAAGGGCTTGGTCGCTAACATACTTGTGGTCGAAATTGGTTGTTAGGGGACATACGAGCGATGAGATTGGGGCCGCATCGGGTCGTGCTTCCGCGGTGACGACAAAGACCGCAGGGCTGCGCGGACTCCGCCCGGCGCTACATTTCCTGGAGTGAGCGCGTCTTGATGCTTTGCGAAATGCGACAAAACGAGCACAGCCCAGGATTGGCTGTGCTACTGTGCCCTAAAATGAAAAACGCGGCAGGGACGCTGCCGCGATCGGAATCCGCAGAACTTCCTAAACCCATTATAACATTTTGGGATTCTTTGTTGAGACTCTTTGTCCACAGGGCGTCGCTTCGCAGAAACGGCGCTAGCGGGGTAAGATGGTCCGCCACTGGATTGAACTGAATCGAGCTGAGTTGATAGGACAACTGAGATGACAACTGACGCTAATGAACAGATGCAGAGGCCGCTCGAGGCGGTGGACCCGGCGATAGCGGGATTGTTGCGGGAGGAGGCGCAGAGGCAGGCTACCGGGCTGGAGTTGATCCCATCGGAGAACCTTGTGTCGGAGGCGGTTTTGGAGGCGATGGGGTCGATCTTTACGAACAAGTATGCGGAGGGGTATCCGGGGAAACGGTATTACGGCGGGTGCGAGTACGCGGACAGAGTGGAGCAGTTGGCGATTGATCGGGCGAAAGAGTTGTTTGGGGCGGAACATGCCAATGTGCAGGCGCATTCGGGGACTTCGGCGAATGTGGCGGTGTATATGTCCACTTTGCAGAAAGATGATGTGGTCTTGGGGATGAATCTTTCGCATGGCGGGCATTTGACGCATGGGCATCCTTTGAATTTTTCGGGGCGGATGTACAAATTTGTGGCGTATGGCGTAAAGAAAGAGGACGAACGGATTGATTACGAGGAGATCGAGAAGCTGGCGCTGGAACACAAGCCGAAGATGATTGTGGCGGGGGCGAGCGCATATTCGCGGATGATCGATTTTGAGCGGATTGCGCGGGCGGCGAAATCCGTGGGGGCTTTGTTTTTTGTGGACATGGCGCACATCGCGGGGTTGGTGGCGGCGGGAGTGCATCCTAGTCCGGTGCCGCATGCGGACATTGTTTCGACAACCACGCACAAGACTTTGCGGGGGCCGCGAGGCGGATTGGTGCTGTGTAAAGCGGCTTTCGCGAAGGAGCTGGACAAGCTGACATTTCCGGGTACGCAGGGCGGGCCCTTGGTGCATACGATCGCGGCGAAAGCGGTGTGCTTGAAGGAAGCGATGGAGCCAAGCTTTGCGGAATATCAGAGGCAAGTGGTGGCCAATGCGAAGGCGCTGGCGGCGGCGATTGCGAAGCGCGGGTTCCGGATTGTGACGGGCGGAACGGACAATCACGTGTTTTTGATCGAGGTGCATTCGCGCGGGATTACGGGAAACGATGCGGAGAAGGCGCTAGATCGCGCGGGGATTACGGTGAACAAGAATTCGATCCCGTTCGATCCGCTGCCCCCGATGAAGGGAGGCGGGATCCGGCTGGGAAGCCCGTCGGTGACGACCCGGGGAATGCGGGAAGCGGAAATGGAGCAGATTGGCGGCTGGATTGGGGAAATTCTTTCGCATCTTGGCGATGCGGAAACGGAGCAGCGGGTCCGGAAGCAGGTTGCGGATTTCGCTTCGCGCTTCCCGATTTACGAGTCGCGCGTGCGCGGGACATCCCGCGCGGAACACGCGCCTGTGTGAACCCAAATGAGACAAGGAATCATTGACGCGACGCTGGAATTCGAGAAGTGGCTGGGCGCGCAACTTCCGATCATCAAGCAGGACCTCCGGCTGAAACACCAATTCATGGCGGAGGCGGCGTTCCCGTTCTTTCGGGCCACTTTCTATCGGTGGCTGCAGTTGTGGCCGGAAGTCTGTGGCGATCTGGCGAAAGCACCCAAAGTTCTTGCTGTGGGCGATTTGCATATCGAGAACTTTGGGACGTGGAGGGACCTGGAGGGGCGGCTCATCTGGGGTGTGAACGATCTTGACGAGGTCTATCCGGCGTCTTATGCGATCGACTTGGTGCGGGTTACGACGAGCGCGTATTTGGCGATCCTGGGCGAACACTTGAGCATGCCACGGCGCGAAGCATCGGAAGCCATCGAGGAGGGCTACCGTGACGCGCTTCGGGCGGGCGGGAAACCGTTCATTCTGGCGGAAGATCACCAGTGGCTGCGGCTGATGGCGCTGAGCAAGCTACGGGACCCCGTGCATTTTTGGGAGAAGCTGACGCACTTGCCGTCTTTCACGGCAAAGCCTCCTGGAGAAGTGCGGGAATTGCTGGAGGAATCGCTGGCGCCCAAGAGCGTGTACCAGCTGAAAAAGCGAATCGCGGGGCTGGGGAGTTTGGGGCATCCGCGAATCCTGGCGATTTCTTCCGCTGGAGGAGCATTTATTGCGCGCGAGGCGAAAGCGATCCGGCCTTCGGCTTCGGTGTGGCACAACAAGGCGTCGTCAGCGGTGGTGTACGGACCAAAGCTTGTGGCGAGCTGTTTGCGCGTTCCCGATCCATTCGTTCGCTTTCATAACAAGTGGGTGGTGCGGCGGTTAGCGCCAGATTGCTCGAGGATCGAGCTGATTTCGCTGACGGCTGAACGGGATGAAGCGCGGCTGCTGTACGCGATGGGATGGGAGACGGCGAACATGCACTTTGGCTCGCCGCAGGCTATTCCGCAAATTAAGCGGGATTTGGCGAAGGGAAAAAGCCGATGGCTGCACAAAGCGGCTAAAGCGATGTGCAAGGTTACGCTGGATGATTGGGGAGACTGGCGTAAGGGGTGGAAGAAGCTGACGAAGTAGCGTGCCGCGTAAGATTTCGCGCGTGTGCCCGAAGGGTTTGCCCGCCGGCGTTTCCAAGAGTCAAAAACAGGCTGTTTTGGCGGGATTTTGCATACTGTCCTTGCCCAGGCCGCTGCTACTTGAGTGCGGCTGACCCAAGACTGTCCCACAGGTCAGTAGATTCTCATGTGAAGGGCGCGTAGGTTCAAGAAGGACTGGGATGGGAACCGTAAACGCGACCCCGCTCCTCGGCGAACCAGACACCAACTGGGTGAACGCAATATGTTTTATGGGTGACCGCGAAAGCGGTCCCAGCCAAACGCGGCACCCGGGCGGCGTGTGTCCTCTTCTTTGCAGTGCGCGGCGAGTTTCCTGCTTCCCGGGGAGTCCTATCGCTCACCCATCCTGAAAAGGTTGGGGGCAACGAGGTGAAGCAATGATGGACACGGAAGCCTTCCGCGAATTCAAGACCGGGTTAACGCTGCTGCGAGACAACTATGCGGTGAAAGCATTGCCGCACATGAAGCGCGCAGTGGATCTGGATAAAAACAATCCGTACTACATGTCTTACTTGGGAGTGGTGCTAGCGCGGTCGGAACAGAAGTGGGGCGAGGCGGAGCGGCTGTGCGATACGGCGGTGCGCATGAAGAGGAACCAGGCGCAACTGTACCTGAACCTGGCGGAAGTGTACGCGACAGCGGGACGACGAGATGAGGCGGTGGAAGCGCTGCAGTCCGGGCTTAAATTTGCGCGGCGAGACGTGCGGTTGACGATTGCCATGAACCGGCTGGCCGAGCGGCGGCCTCCGGTGCTGACGTTCCTAACGCGGCAAAACCCGATCAACCGGCAACTGGGAATGCTGCGGCACAAGACACTGCAAATGTTCGGACAAGATTAGTCTCGACTTTTCTCCACCCCCAATAACAGAAAGGGGCGGATGGCTCATGGCCATCCGCCTCTTTTTGTTTTTTAGAATGAGTTGACGCCGACGGGAACGCGGCAGCTACCAGGCTGAGTTGGAAAAGCCCGGGACGACGGGCTGCTGCACACCCATTTCCATGAGGATCTTCAGGCCAATCCCGAACATGCCAGTGGACAGAGGATCTCTGCGAACGACTTCCGCTAGGTATTCACGGTTCAGCGACATAGGAGCCTGGGAATAAGGCAAAGTCAGAAAAAGGCGCATGCCGATTTCGTAACCAGGCTCGCTGGTCTGGAAGTAAACCCCGCTACGAGAAACGCTGAGGGTTCCGCGCATGTCATCGAAGTGGTCCTTCTCGGGATCGGAAGGACGAATACGCATGAGCTGGGTGATTTTGCAGCGGCGAGTGCCGCGACGTTCCTTCGTTGAAGGTTTCGAAACGGATGTGCCACTAGTGCCGGGTGTCTTGCCCATAATGCTTTGCTGGGTCTCCATGAATGCCTTGCCTCTCGCGGAAGGGACGCTTCAAAAGAGAGTGTAAGGCTAGCGAAACACAAAACCTATAGCTGAGAGGTACCGTGCGAAAGAGTAGGACGCACGGAAGGAATGATAGTACGGAAGTACTGTAAAAGGAAGAGAGCAGGGGAAGTGATTCCGCAAAAGAGAAGAATAAGAAGGATTTAATGGTGAGTTCCGAAGTGACTTGAGGGATCGGATTCGTACCAATGTGGGACTCGGTTGGAACACGGTCCTAAGGAAGTCCGGCCCCAAGAGATAGGTACGATGAGAGATATTTGAGGACGGGAGGAGAGAGGATAAAAAGGAGTGCGGCTGCGGAATTGCAGAAGTTGTTTGCCAACCGCAATAGGGGATTCCCTGATGGGGATGAATTCGCGGAGGGGCAGCAGAGATTGGTGGAGGATATTCGACTATGAATACGGCGGCGCGGCGAATCTCTTTTTCAGCAGGCGGCGGTCAGCAGCAAGAAGTGGTGCGAGGAGAGCGTGGGGGAAGTGTGGCGACGGCGGAGAAAGCGGCACGACTGCGAATGGGCGGGGCAGGGGAGGCGAGGGCGCGCGTGTACATAGCGGCGGAAAACCGGCTGTTGCGTGAGGCACTGTCCCGGATGTTGATGAAGCGTGGGGACATCGATGTGGTGGGATTGAACAGCGCGGGACCGTTTCGGGTGGAAGGATTGATTGAGGAGAGAGCGGATATTTTGCTGCTGACATCGCGGGGGAGTCTGGCGGAAGATATTTTCGTGATCCGGCAAGTGCGATTGACAGCCTCCACGGTGCGAATTTTGCTAGTAGGAATGACGGAAGACGATGGGGATTTTTTTCAGTACGTGCGAGCAGGAATCAGAGGGTATCTGCCGCGGGACGCGTCGGCGGAGGACGTGCTGGCAGCCATGCAAGCGGTGCAAGCGGGCGAGGCGGTGTGTCCGGGTTCGCTGTGCGCATTGCTTTTCAGGTTTTTCGAGCGTGAGGCCACGTCGGTGCACTCAGCAACCATTCACCCAAGGCTGGGGTTGACGCGGCGGGAACAACAGATCGTTCCGCTGATTGCGCAGGGACTGACAAACAAGGAAATTGCGAACCAGTTCTGCTTGTCGGAACAGACGGTGAAAAACCATCTTTACCGAATGAAGCATAAAGTCGGAGCGGGCGACCGGTTTGGGATTGTACATCTTTGCCGGACGCAGGGGTTTTTGGTTTAGAGCATTAGATTCCGCAAGAGTTTGGCTCTATAAGGCGGCATCTCCGGCGGCACCCGGTCCGTCCGCATCCGGCGCAGCTTGTGGAATGCTTGCCAGCAGCCGCCGATTCCTACCTTCAGGTGACTTCTTTCCACAGTTTGTGCGATTCTTTGTCCTCACTGAGAGGCGAGGACGGTCACGATGCTGAAAAAATTCAAGGATTTGACCGAAAAAGAAATTCTGGCGATCGCCATCGCGGCGGAAGAGGAAGACGGGCGGATTTATGGGGAGTTTGCGGACGCTCTGCGAGAAGACTATCCATCGACAGCGGAGATGTTCGAGGAGATGCGTAAAGAAGAGGTGGGACACCGCGATCGTTTGTTTCAAATGTTCCGGCAGCGTTTCGGGGAGCGTATTCCGCTGATCCGGCGGGAGAACGTGAAGGGTTTCCTGCAGAGAAAACCAGTGTGGCTGGTACGGCCATTGGGCGTGAAGGTGGCGAGGAAGCAAGCGGAATTGATGGAACTGGAGGCGGCCCGGTTCTACGCACGAGCGGCGAGCAGGACGACCGATGTGTCCACCCGGGAATTGCTGAACAAGCTTGGTGATGAGGAGAGAAAACACGAGCGGACCGCGGGTGAGCTGGAAGAGAAACATTTAACGGCGAGCGCGAAAGCTCAGGAAGACGAATCACACCGCAAGCTGTTTCTGTTGCAGGTCGTTCAACCCGGCCTGGCGGGGCTAATGGATGGGTCCGTTTCTACGCTGGCGCCAATTTTTGCAGCGGCCTTCGCGTCGCAGAAGAGTTCGGAGGCGTTCCTTGTAGGGCTTGCGGCATCGATCGGGGCCGGCATATCGATGGCATTTTCGGAAGGGCTTTCCGATGATGGATCGTTGACAGGGCGGGGCTCGCCGTGGCTGCGCGGCTTGGTGACGGGACTTATGACTACGGCTGGGGGAATCGGGCACACGCTTCCCTTTCTGATAGGAAACTTTCACGTCGCAACGCTGGTGGCGGTGATCGTCGTAGCGGTTGAGCTGATGGTCATCAGTTTTATCCGGCACCGATACATGGATACGCCGTTCTTGCAGGCGGCGTTTCAAGTGATTGTGGGCGGAGTGCTGGTGTTTCTGACGGGATGGCTGATCGGTAGCGCGTAGAAACCGTGCGAGCGTCGGATTAGTCTGCCTGAGCGGCGGCGGGAGAGGGTGCGTGGCCGTGCTTGCGAACGCCTTGCAGCCAGGACTGCAGGCGATCCATGTAGATG
>Ga0210405_10002777_pt1 | contig 17825 bp, 22 predicted proteins | sample IncBWH11MmetaG_FD_155492 | JGI IMG/M metagenome (GOLD analysis project Ga0210405, IMG submission 155492) | Forest soil microbial communities from Barre Woods Harvard Forest LTER site, Petersham, Massachusetts, United States - Inc-BW-H-11-M | ecosystem: Environmental > Terrestrial > Soil >... | reverse complement strand
ATTGAAAAGGCCGCCTTTCCTGGGATTCTAACTACGTCTTAGACAACGCAGTTATGCCCGAGAAAGCGGCCTTTTTCCACTCTTATTCAAAGCTTCGTTCTCAATCCTCGTGAGATTTCCGGGTTAGCCCGTACAGTACAACTTCACGCGAGCCCACCGTCAGGGCCAGCAGCATGCAGAGATGCTGCAAGGTACGCGGGATGTCGGATGTGTTGGCGAATGCCGCTTGTGATAAGCCGCCGCTCTTGACCGGACCGCAGTCCCCTGCGCCCCGCGACTTGGATGTGAAAGAAGTGCAGGCGCGAGCGAGGGTAGATGAGAATGGCCGCAGCGAAGGAAAAAACCGCCGCCAGCCACGCGGTCGGCGTGCGGTACAAAACGGCCTCGCGCCATCGCCAAGTCAGGAAATAGGCGACTGCCATCATGCCGAACCAAGACGGGATGATTACGAGAAGCCGTGATTGGCGCGCACGCAACATCTTGAGGCCTTGAACGAATAGAAACCGCAATTCCCGCTAGCGACTGCGTTTCCGCTAAACTTTTGCTGGCGTGTCACGCAAAGATGGAGCATCCCGCCGTTAATCGTAAACGCAGAAAAACTTGTAAGTGTCTTGGATTTGCTTTGCGCGCAGGGCAGGTAGGATTTGGTGGGCGTATTCGGCGAACTTCGTCTCTGCCGCCAATTGCACAACTTTTTCGAAATAACTGATGGCCTTGAGGCGCGCCTGCTCGGCGCCTTCGTTGTACCGCTTTGGGTCGACATAGTCTGCCATGGGACTGTCAGCCGTTTCGTTGCTCAGTGACCACCACGTGGCATACGCCTGGCCGACAAGTAGTAGGATCGCCGCTCGATGCGCACTCGTCGGCCGTTGCTGTAGAAAGGATTCCCCCCGGCGAATCACCTCCCGAAATTGCTCGGGGCCTTTTGCGCAAGTCTTACTGGTATCCCAGCCCAGTTCGAGAAGAACAACGAAGGCCCTCTCTCCCCAGTCGGTCTCGGGGTATTGTTGCCAGACCCGCCAAAGAAGATCGCGTTGATAATAAAATCCTCCGCCCAGTTCAGAATATTCCAGTGTCAGTTTGTGCTCGGCAAACTGGCTGCGAAGCTGATTGCACCGCTCCTTATTCTCTGAGGGACACCAAATCTCATTCGCTACAAGATCAGCCGCCAAGAGAATTGCAGGCCGTTGATCAGCCTGTCCGTTCTCGACCGCATCGATAAGTTGATACACAAAACGTTCGCGACCAGAGTCCGGGCTCTGGGCCATCGGAGCCCCCAAAAACTTCTGGAGCTCGGGGAAGGCTGGGACCAGGTTGTGGAGGAGTGCTTTTCTTAAATCCTCCTGGAATTCCTGCATGGGATCCAATGAGATTTCAAATCTGGACCTGGAGGGTATCTGCTCTGGCAACGAGCGCGACTCGTTCGGCGTGCCGGTGACGAGCGCCATGGCAGCTTGCGGATCGGCCATAGTTCTTGTGACCGGCTGAGTAGCCCGCAGAGCCTGTACGGAAGACGGTGGCACCTCCCGCAGCCGGAGATAACGGTAGAACCACCCGGCGGTGCTGAGGGCTGTCGTCAAGAATACGAAGACGACAATAACGAAGACGGTCTTCCAAGGATTCCTGTGCGCGAGCTGTTGCATTGTTAGATCCTGTACTGCACCGGTCTTTAGCCCGTCAGGTTGTAAATCAAGCCGAAGGGATCCTTGACGTAGCATCTCGGAAAGCCCGGCTCATCCTTGATGATTTCACAACCGTTCTTTACTAGCCGGACCTTGGTTTCTTCGACGTTGTCAACCGTCACTTCCAAGACTGGCCCCAAGGACGGGCCAGGCTCGATGAACAAATTGATGTGCTTGCCATGGAGGCCGATCATCTTCGGGTTGTTGTCGGTAATTTCGAATCCGAGATGGTTGACATAAAAAAGAGCAGCTTTCTTAGGATCTGGGGCTTGAATCAGAATGTCTGTACCAAAGCGGTTTGCCATCTTATACCTCGCGAGGAAGCATAGTACTAACCTACGCAGCGTTAGGTCGAGACAATCCGCAACGGACGGCACGACGGCGAATCGCTCTGCGCCGCACGGATGCACTAAAGCTAGGAGGTATCGCATGCTTTCTGCGAGACTTTTGGATAAGAATCCTGGTTCTGTTCCTTCCTGTAGTTCTCATCAAGCGATCAGGAAAGCTGACCTATCCGTGAAAACTCTCTCTACATTGATATGGGGGAGTACTCTTCTCCTGGCGGCTTTCGGTTCGGCGGGTTGGTCCGCTCGCACCGCCAGGATCAGCCGAATTACCGTCGCTGACACCTGCTCGTGCTGCCGCCATTGACGAAAGCGCGCGCACGTTCATGCATACCGTGGCCCATGATGTCACTCAAGAGGGACCGCTGGCGTGGCTCAAGTTCTTTAACACGGGCCCGGAATTCTTCATGGCCGTTAACGGACAGCTGGCGTTCCTCGAACGCCGCTGCCGCAAAAGAGGGCACTCAGAATTTTGCGCGGACCATGAACCGTATCGACTTGACATGGGGCGACGATTTGCGCGTTGATCCGCTCGCTGCTGAACTCGCGGTCGTCGCAACGTCGTGGCGCGAGATCCAGGTAGATAAGGCTGGGCACCGTATCGAGGAAACCGGCTACTTTACTGCGCTGGCCGAGTATCGAGACGGTCGCTGGCGATTCCGAGACACCCACTGGTCGGAACCTGTATCACCGCCGCCCGCGCGTTAGCAGTTCGCAATTTAAGAGTGTCGCTCAGCGCCAATTCCCGGATGACGGTCAACTCGAAAGTAATGCAGATGTTGCAGACGGCAGGCGGTGTTGGTTGCTTAAGATAATTACGTCTCCGAGACAGCCACTAATTTCGGCGGTAGGAACTCCACTGTTCCCAGCTTGCTCCCGCATCAGCCATTAGCCGATTAGGAGTTCATCCAAGCGATTGTAAATACGCGTAGTTGGCGTAAGATAAGCGGAGATGAGGACCACTCAATCTGCGCTTGATCCGTTCACCCTCCTTTGCGTGAAGTTTGCATTGCTTGTCGCCCTGACGCAGCCCGTTATTGGTCTCGTCTTTCTTATCCTAATCCAGTCCTGGAACCTTCCTGCCATCGAGGTCAGCGCATCCCTTCCCGCTGTCCGTGATAAATACGAAGCGTTACTATTCCCCTCACTTCCTGTTTTCTCACCTCGACCGCCCCCGGTTAGCTAAGTCCTCGCGTTCGTAAGCCCGTCTCACAACAACTTCGCCAATCCACTTGTTCCCGTTGCGTCACATGTTGGATTGGCGGGGCAGCCCTGCAGATAGCACCGCTATTCGTTGTCACGAACATGCGACCCGGCTCCTGAGAAATGGGGAAAATATGAGATCGAGTTCCACTGAGTCAGGTGAAACGCGTAAGGCGCACCCAACAAATCAATCTTCCCACATCGGGCCGAAAGACAAATCCACTCCGGAACTTCGCATCCTTGTAGCGTCGCTCCTATCGATGGTCGTCATCATCGGCTACATGAAGTTCTCCGGACCGAGGCCGCCGGAGCATCCACAACAACAAAATCAGCCAATGCAAACCGGACCAACTACAGCAGGGACGCCGGCATCAAACGCCCCTGCTGCCACATCGACACCAGCAACCGCGCCGACCGGAGCCGCGGCAACGCCAACGTCTCCCCCGGTTGGCGATTCGCAGGAACGCACCATCGTGGTGGAAAACGCTTTGTATCGCGTAGAATTTTCCAACCGTGGCGCGGTCGTGAAGAGCTGGCAACTGAAAAATTATAAGGACGACTCGAAGCCGCAAAAGACGCTTGATCTGGTTCATGCAAACGCCTCGGAACAGATCGGAGGCTGGCCGCTATCGCTGGTGATCGATGATCCTCAACAGGAGAAGGCGGCGAACACGGGGCTCTACAAAGTTTCGAACGATTCGTCTTCGCTGGAAGCTCCGGCAGATTTGACCTTCACGTGGAGTGATGGCCACCTGCAAGTGATGAAAACATTTCATTTCGATCAATCGTATACGGTAAGCGTCGAGACGACGACGGTGAATAACGGGGCGCGCGTACACGCGGGACTGGCGTGGCTCGGCGGATTTGGCGATCCTACGGCGACGGACCCCGCGCCGTTAGCGGCCGTGAATACGTTTTACGGCGAGAATAGCAAACTGACCACAGCTGCAATTAAGAAACTCGACGGTCGGGAGAAGTGGAGCGGAATTTGGATCAGCGGTAAGCAGTTCAGCGGTATTGAAGACCGCTATTTCACCGCGGCGTTTTTGCCCCCACTGGACGCGCACTCTACCCCGCTTGAAACGCGCTACTGGAAAGACTTCCACAGCATTCAGGTGGACGGCAAAGAGCAGGCAGATCCTATCGCCGAAGTAGCCACGGCAAGCGGCGCGCAGCCAATGGCCATGCGCGTTTACGTTGGCCCGAAGGACTACGAGGACCTGAAGGCCATGCGTCCCCCGCTGAATTCGTTGGTGCAATTTGGCTGGCTGGAGTTTATTGCGGACCCGATGTTTCACGGGATGAAGTGGCTGCATGAATGCATACCGAACTGGGGCTGGACGATTGTGGTGCTCACCCTGGTCATCAATACGGTGTTGTTCCCGCTGCGCATATCAAGCTACAAGAGCACGCTCAAAATGCAGCGCGTGGCGCCTGAAATCAAACAAATTCAGGAGAAATATAAGAAGTACAAGCTGAACGAACCGCGCAGGGCCGAAATGAACAAGGAAGTCATGGCCGTGTATTCGCGCGAGGGAATCAATCCCGTTGGCGGCTGCGTTCCGATGCTGCTGCAGATGCCTCTCTGGATTGGATTGAATACGGCGCTGCGCGGCACCATTGAGTTGCGGCACGCTAGCTGGATGTGGATCAACGATCTGGCATCGAAGGATCCGTATTACATTTTGCCGGTGACGATGGGCCTCTCGATGTATCTGGTCTCGAAAATGACGCCCGTTACCACCACGGACTCACAGCAGGCCCAGATGACGAAAATCATGCCGCTGATGATGGCGGGTATGTTTGTGATTTTTCCGTTTTCGAGCGGCTTGGCGTTGTATATTCTGACCAGCAACATGGTGGGTATCGTTCAGCAGTGGTACCTGAACAGGACACACCTCTTACCCGCCCCGGTAAAGCCCGCGCAAGCCAAGAAATAAGAGTACAAGTTGGGCCGAGCTGCTGGAGCTCGGAACCGCAACGGAATGATCGTAAACACCGAGGTGTTCGAGCCCAACGGAACAGCGGAACGTGATGCGGCGCTGGTAATGCTGGAACGGATTCCGGGAACGAAGCAGGTGACCGTAGGCGGCGACAAGGCATACGACACGGCGGATTTAGTGGACGAGTGCAGAAACTTAAAGGTTACGCCGCACGTGGCTCAAAACCTGGAGCGGCCAGGTGAGAGTGCGATTGATGCTCGAACGACGCAGCACCATGGATATGCCATCAGTCAGGGGAAGAGGAAGCGTATCGAGGAGTGCTTCGGATGGCTGAAGACGATCGTGCTGTTGCGGAAGCTTCGGCATCGGGGAATCTTCAAGGAGGGATGGGTGTTCACCTTTGCTGCAGCCGCTTACAACTTGGTCCGTATGCGGAATCTGGCGATTCAAACGGCGTAAGCGGAGATCGCAGTGTGTTCGCCGACCGGACGAACGCAATCTCGGGCTACCAGCGGATGCAATCAAGAGTCTTCTCTGACTCACACAATCGCGGAGCCTGGGGAGAATCTGAGTCGCATCAACCGATTTTTCCGCAGCCTGCTAGGAGTGACCAAGACGAGAGGCTTCCTCCACTCGGACCAGAACGTTCTCAACGCAACCCAAAACAGCTTGTGCAGGGCAGTCAATCGAGGGCGAGGTCGTTGCGGGTGCAGAGCCAGCAATTGTTGATGAAGAGCTAGGTTTTCGAGGACGAGGTCCTCGCGGGAGCGGAAAGCGCTGATCATCCACTAGTCTAAGCGGCTGTGAGTGGAAGATCTGCACTTTGAGTTCTAGATCAAGGACCGAAACCTCGAGAGTTTTCTGTCTTGAAATTCGAGTTCGTTCCTCGGAAATCTGGTGATCCGGAGTTAAAATGGAAAGCAAGGTCAAGTGGTTCAACAACTCTAAAGGCTATGGGTTCATCGGCCGTGAAGACGGACCCGATGTCTTCGTCCACTACTCCGAGATTGTGGGAAACGGGTATCGGACACTTCAAGAGGACGACCGTGTCAGCTTCGAGATCATGCAGGGGCCCAAAGGACCGCAAGCTGCCAGAGTCGTGAAGATCGAAGGAAGCGAGTAAGTAACCCGCGCAGGTCCAGCCCTTTTTGGACTTCTCCTTTTGTAAGTGGAAGCGGTGCACTGACAACGTTTACACCGCCGCCGCTCATAGTAAGTTTACTAACGGCGAAAAACCGTAGGCGGTAGGCTGATGGGGTGGACCGATCTGAGTTCGTCAAAGCGCACTGGCGCGATCGCACCATCGAAGACGCTTTCGTGGCTTTCTCCCTGAAGCCGGACGGCAGCATCGAGAGTGTACGTCTGACCGCCGTTTCTCCGCTGGCAGACTCCAGCTTCGACTATCAGGACTCGTTGCTTAAGCTCGCGGAGAAGAAGTAAACAACCAGCAGATATCCCCAAAAGGCCAAAGCAATGGACGCCGAACGAGGATCGGAATCATTGGGTTTCGAGCAGTGATGCTTCGTCGTTAGGTGTTTCGCCGGCGGCGCCGGGGGACGCCAGGCCGGCCATCACTGCCATTAGTTCCGGCAAACGGATCGGTTTTGACACATAGCCGTCCATCCCAGCCTCCAGGCATTTCTCTTTGTCTCCCTGCATACTGTTCGCCGTCATGGCGATGATGGTGACGTGTCCGCCCATGGACTTTTCTTTTTCTCGGATCGCCCTGGTGGCCTCGAAACCATCCATCACCGGCATCTGCACATCCATGAGTACAAAATCGAAGGAGCGCTCGGCCAAGATAGCCAAGCATTCTTCTCCGTTGCTGGCGATGGTGACCGTGTGCCCGCGCTTCGTCAGCAGCCGATCGGCCAGTTTCTGATTGACCAAGTTGTCCTCCACCAGAAGAATTTGCGACGGCGGTACGACTTGGATTGCCGGCTCAGTCGAGATAGCGCGTCGGACAATGGTGGGATGTTTGCCCAGTATCCGCTGGGTGGCGGCTAGCAATTCTGACTGACGAACTGGCTTGATCAAGTAGATTTCAATTCCCAGTTCTCTACAACGAGCCGTATCCTCGGGCCCGCCCGAGGAGGTCAGCATCATGATAGTTGCACCTGTCAGTTCCGGACACTCTCTTATCCGCTCTACTAAGGTAAACCCATCCATTTCGGGCATTTCGCTATCCAGTAGGATCAGGGAATACGGTTCTCCTTGCCTGCTAGCGTCTGTTAGTGCTTTCAGGGCCCACTCCCCCCCGGGCACCGCCACCGGTTTCATCTGCCATTTCTTCAGAATCGTCTCGAGGATCCGCCGATTGGTGGAATTATCGTCCACTACGAGAACCCGCAGACCTCTTAATTCGTCAAGCTCCGCTGGCTGCGGCAAAACCTTTCCTTCGCTGGGTTGGAAACTTGTCGTGAAATGAAAAATGCTGCCCTTTCCTTCCTCGCTTTCGAGCCACATGCGGCCCCCCATCAAATGAACCAATCGCACCGAAATGGCCAGCCCCAATCCGGTGCCTCCATACTTGCGGGTTGTCGAGCTGTCGGCTTGCGCAAATGCCTCGAATACTTGAGCTTGCCGGTCGGCGGGAATTCCGATCCCGGTATCGCGAACGGCAAAGTGCAAGTCAACTTTACCCGCGGAGCTCTCTGCAACGCTTACTTCGAGCACCACCTCGCCCTTTTCGGTGAATTTCAGGGCATTGCCTACGAGATTGAGAATTACCTGACGTAATCGTCCGGCATCCCCAACCACGAAGTTGGGCACCTCGGAATGAATGTCGAACGCAATCTCTAGCCCCTTCTGGTGTGCGCGAAATGCCAGGGCTTTCAACGCTTCGCCAAGGCTCTCGCGAATGTCGAAATCCACCGGATCCATATCCATCTTGCCCGCTTCGATTTTGGAGAAATCGAGTATGTCGTTGATCAGCGAGAGCAAGCTCTCCGCCGAGCCCTTTACGATGCCCATATATTCGCGTTGTTCCACGGAAAGCTCTGTTTCCAGGGCGAGCTCCGTCATGCCGATGACGCCGTTCATGGGCGTGCGAATTTCGTGACTCATGTGCGCCAGAAAATCGCTCTTTGCTCGATTCGCGGACTCCGCAGTCTCTTCTGCCTGCTTCCGAACCACAATCTCCTGTTGTAGCTCTCGCGTGCGCTCCTCGACACTTTGCTCAAGTTCCTTCCCGCGCTGCTTGAGACCCTTGATCCGAGCGGAATAGAGTCCGGCGGCAATCAGAATTACTGCGAAAACGCACAATCCAAGAAACCATGTCGTGCGGTAGAAAGGCGGCACGAGATAGATTGCCACGCTCGCCCCGGTTTCATTCCACACGCCATCATCATTTGCTGCGATCACGCGAAAACGGAAATTGCCAGGTGGCAGATTGGTGTAGTAAGCAACGCGACGGGTTCCCGCTTCCACCCACTCCTTGTCGAACCCTTCCAGCCGATACCGAAAAACCACTTTCTCCGGCACGCGAAGGCTCAGCGCCGTATAGTGAAATTCCAACCTTCCATTCCCGATCGGCATGCGCAGGGACGCGGGGCGCTCGATCGAACGTTGCCCGGCTACTATTTCCTCGACGTGCACTGGAGGAGCGTTGTTATTCAAAGGAAGATGGCCGGGATCCACAACAGCGATGCCTTCCACCGTGGCAAACCACAACTTGCCGTCTTGCGCTTTCCAACCTGGCGGCGGCAACCCGCCATTGCATTCGCGGCTCTTCATACCATCAACCGCGTTATAGGCGACGGAGATTACCTTGCGGATAAGGCCGTCGGCAAAATCGTTCAGCTCCTTCTTACTGACGCGGGAAACCCCCTTATTGGAACTCATCCACAGATTCCCATTGTCGTCCTCGAGAATTTGATACGCCAAATCATCGAACAGACCATCTTTGGCGGTGACCATGGTGAGCTTGCCATTTTTGAGTCGCCCCAAACCACCGCCGTCGGTTCCCATCCATATGGTGCCGTCGCTGTCTTCGTAGAAACAGAACAAAGGGAAATTGAGTCCCTGATGTGAGTCGTAATTCGTGAACTTGCCATCGCGCAAATAACTGACTCCTTGATCGGTTGCAACCCACAAGCCTCCTTCGCGGTCGGCCGTCAGTGTAAGAATGTAATCACCCAACAGTCCGTTTTCTATGCCATATTGAGTGTATTGACCTTTCTCATATCGAAGTAAGCCGCCACCGTCGGTGCCTATCCACATTGCCCCCTCGGGTGTTTGACTGATGGCTCTCACGTAGTACGCTGCGAATTCCGGGTGGCCTTGGAATCTCTGAGGCAAATCTCGATTGGGAGTGTGTCCTACGATCTTGCCGTCCTTCATGCGGTCCAACCCAGCCCTGGTAGCGACCCACAGCATTCCATCGCGGCTCACCCAGAGAGCTCCGACATTGTTCCCAGACAGACCTGTCCTGGCCGTGTAAGCCGTGAATTTCCCTTTCGAGAACCGGCTCAATCCGTTGCTGAGAGTGCCCACCCAAATAGTCCTGGCGTGATCTTCGAGGAGGCTCATGGCCATAGGGCCTTGCAGGCCTTCGAGAGTGCCGTAGGTAGCGAACTTTCCGCGGCGGAGCCGGTTGAGACCACCGTCAAACGTTCCGATCCAGATATTCTGTTCGGCGTCTTCGAGAATGGCCTTAATTTCGTTGCCAGAGAGTCCTTGCTTCTTCGAGTAGTTCTCAAATACTCCGTCGCGTAGCCGGCTAAGTCCCTTGTCCGTGCCAATCCACAATGAACCACTTCGGTCTTGCGCCAGGGTGCTCAAGGAATTACTCGGCAACCCATCTTCCTTTGTCAGTACTGTGAAGTGGCCACGATCGTATCGGTGTAGTCCTCCGCTTCTCGTCGCGATCCAAAGAGCACCCTTGCTGTCGAACGTCAAGCCCACAATCGGACTGTGCGACAGGCCGTTCGTCGTCCCATAGCTGGAGAAGCGCCCCTCTTGGAAGCGGCTCAGCCCCTTGTTAGTACCAATCCATAGATTGCCGTCTGTGCCCTCCGCAATTGCGGACACCACATTGTCCGCCAGCCCGTCCTTCGTGGAATACGAGGTGACGTGCCCGTCTCGAAGGCACCACAGGCCCGCGCCGCGCCTTCCAACCCAAAGACTTCCAGTGCGATCTTCGAAAATGACGCCAATCGACGTCATGCCAGACGGATTCAGCTCCGGATACGGAGTGAATTTCTCTTCCTTGAAACGGATCAGCCAACCGCGGCCACTGCCTATCCAAAGACTTCCGTCGCGGCCAACGTAGAGCTTGGTTATATTGTTTTCCGGAAATGCGGGAGTATTCTTGGAATCGTAAACCGCGAAACGCACGCCGTCGAAGCGGGCCAGACCCTCTTGCGTTCCCAGCCATAGATATCCATCAGGTGTTTGCGCAAGTGCCTGAACTGATTGCTCGGGAAGGCCATCGGCAATTTGCCAGACATTGTGAACATACGTGGTCAGGGGCACGTCTGAATTGTCAGCATGGACGACTGCACTGTCGGCAAGCAAAGTGAGTAAGAAAAAGCACACCAATGCTGCGCGCATTAACATCTTTTTCTTCTCGCTGATCACTGACTCATTTCTCGAAGTCCCAGGAACGAACCGAGGCGAGCTCGGGCAGTCGCACTTTGCCAATACATTCTCAGCATTTCACCTGCCATCTTTCGATCGGACGAGAATAGAAGATGCGTCCAATTAAGGAGATACGCCTTGGCGGGAAGCACTTGCAATCGGCCTACTGGGGATGGGGCCTTCTAGAAACACCTGTTCCGAATTGAAACACTGAAGGAGGTGTCTTGGAGCGAGAAGCGGGGGCGCGGGATGCGCCCCATGCTCAAAAGTGGAGGACTACGCCGACAGAGACGCGTGATCAGGTAGTTGATCTGACAGGGACGAATCCAGACGTGACGTATGATTTTCAGGTCGATGCCCGCGCCACCAGATTGGTCGAAGGAAGGAGAAACTACTCCGAGATGCCCACATGGTAGCCGTTTCACAATTAAACGCTGGGATGAGGTGACAGTGTCTCACGCAGTCCCTTTCCAAACACAAAGCACAGATTGAATGCCCCACGGGCCCGAATACGCGGGACTCCCTATTCGGCTCCTACACTTTCGGTAGAATGGCTTTCTTGATTTGCCTGATTCTGGCCTCGTCGCGCTTGTAGAAGATCCACTTCTTGATTCGCTTGGGGCGGGTGAGCCCGGCCTGGCACAGAATCTTCATGTGTTCGCTCGTGGTCGGTTGACTCACGCGAAGCTTGCGCGCGATCAGGCAGCCGCAAACCCCATCCTTCACCAAATCGCCGTCGACTTGCGGAGGGAAAAGCTTTGTCGGTTTCTTAAGCCACTCAAGAATCTGCAGTCTGCGCTCGTTCGCTAGAGCCCGAATTGCCAGAGTCGATATCATTAATACGATTAGGAACCTCCCTAATTATGATAACACTGCAATAGAGATTGGCGGCGGCTGAAATGCATCAATCGTGTACAACTCCCGGCGCGAAGCGATTTGGCCATGGTTTCAAATACCTCCGAAATCTGCTCTCTCGGACCTCGACTGTCGATGTCATTTGACAATCGCCCACACCATCGCTCAGCCGAGAGCGTACGCAACTGGCGCAGTTCCACAGCCCCGACAACCGGTACGAATATGGCGTGAGCGCTCGGCAGCAGAGAACGTGCGCAGCCGTGGCGATCATAGAGGTCGCAGATAGAACTCAATTCGCATATTGTCTGGGTCGTCGAGCCAGATAAATTCCTTTTGCCCGTATCGGTCTTTTTTGATCCCGCTATTGGGAATTCCGGCACGGCCGAGTTGCTCCTGAATCACTTGCAGTTCTTCAAGTGTGCGCACCCCGAAGGCAAGATGATTAAGACCGACGTCTTCCTTCGCATATGGCGCAGACTGGGGTCGATCACAAAGAGAGAAAAATATACGGGTATGGCCGAGCTGGTACCTGATGCTGTCCTCGGTTCGGTGAGGAGATTGTCCCAGAAGCATCGTGTAGAACCGCTCCCTCTTAGTTAGATCGGCAACGCGCAAGACCAGATGATCCACAAATTGCGGATAGATCATGGGATTTCAGGTTCGGAAGGCCTCTGCCGCCAGAAGTGCGAGCAATAAGAAGGCCGGAGATGATGGCCCACAATGTAATCGGCAACTTCCGCCCACCAACTGGGCGCTCGGTCCTGCGTTTCGGGTGAACCCTCACTACAAGTCATGCTATTTCTCTCACATTCTCTATCAGGAGTGGTTTCAACCTGTACCGGCGAGGAATTGCTGTTTAGTTGCCTTCTCCCGCGACAACTCAGATTGGGCTCCGGCGATCACTAGGGCTCCCAACTACAAATAGTATCGTCTTCTAGTTCATCTCTCCTCCAAAGGCCGTTTGAAATCATCTGAAAACCACTCTGACCTGCCTCGTCAATGGGGGGCCTCGCCTTCGACAATAAATAGGCGGCTCTTGGTTGAGTTTTGCCTTAACGGCCTGATCGCGGCATAGGCTGGCGAATCATACCACTCACGCGCTTTCTGCACGCTGTCGAAACCCATTACCACGATGTAGCCCTTTGGCGGTTCGCCCTCGAGAGCCTGGACATGGCCGCCCCGAACGACATAGTGTCCATTGAAAGACGCCACTATTTGCGGCGCCTTCTCGGCATATTTTTGTAAGGTAGTGGGGTCGGTTACCTCGACTTCCGCGATGACGTAGCCAGGTGGCGTCTTCGTTTGCTGCGCGTGAATCGCCGCGGCGCCAGCAACACCGATCGAGACGCCAGCCAGCACTGCCAGCGCCAGTTTGAGGTGGGTCTTCATAAGTTTATTCTCCCCTGTGTGTTTCTGCGAACAAGCATTAACCCGTACAACGGAACACAACTCGTAAAGCAAGGTCGAACGATTACTCTAACCCCGAGAGCCTTCAGGTTATTTCGACGCTGTCGTGCAGACGACCGCAATCAGCAGCGACAAGAATAGAAACGGTCAGCATACGATCGCTTGCGCTGGCGGAGAGCGTCAGCGTTGGTATCCAGGCTCTGACCGTTGTCAATCTCAGTGGCTAGCGCGCACCGGAATGTTTTTCGGCGATATCCGTTTCTTGTCCTCGAATTCTGCAAGCGAAGGCGTTGAACTGCGCTGTCCAGTAGTGGAAGTCATGAACTCGACTGCAGTGCGAATCGAATCTTGTCCAATCCCGCACTACTTCATCGGCGAAAAATCCGTCGGTCGCATGTACATCACGTCTACTTTTTCCACAAGTTTGCTGGCCTGTTCGGAGTTCTTTCTGATCAACTCTTGAAAATCTGGGTCGGCTCGCATAGCATCCCAGTTCTTTTTCGCTTCCTCCCGGCTCGAATGAGCCACGAGGAAAACGAAGGTGTTGTCCCAAGCGGGCGTCTCCTCGGGCACCCAGTAACCCACAATTTTCAGATCGTGTTTGGCGAGTAGCTTTGACGTCGTGTCGCGAAACTGTGACTCCAGCGCCGGCACTTTGCCCGGCAGGGTATGGTAAATGTGTATCTCAAAAACGCGATTGCTATCGGCCCTCACCTGGTTAATGTGGGCCAGACGGGCGGTAACGAGCGATCCAGCGGCAAGGGAAAGCAGGGCGATAGCGCAAACTGTCCTCCCCTTAGATTTCCAGCTCTTGAGTTTCCAGCAGGTGAGTGTCATAAAAGCCTCCTTTTTTTTCGCACAGTATTGAATCTACTGCCTGACGAGTTCATGCTTCCCGAACTGCAACTATCGGATTTCTGAGCCCTCTGGTAAATAGAACGCTTGGCGAGGCGCGTTTTATTCCCTAGCTCAAAAGGAATAAATTAGCGGTTCCAATGAGTTGAATCATAAGAGAGCCAATACTTGCCTCTAAGCTGGATAACTCGGTCCAAGCGCTTTGAGATGGAGGCGCTGCCTCATCTGGGAACGCTTTATCGCATGGCGCGCCAGCTGGCCGGCCCGGACGGAGCCGATGAAATCGTGCAAGAGACATTCCTGCGGGCCTGGAAATACTTTGAGACGTTTGATTCAACGACCAATTGCAGGGCGTGGCTCTTCCGCATTTTGAGAAATACCTGGATTTCCCGCTGGCGAAAGAGACGCTTGGAGCTTCCGCTGACCGACACGGAGGCAGAAACGATTGAGCCTTATTACGATTGGGAGGTTGAGCTTCTCAAAGACGAATTCTCGGCGGGCACGAAGCGCGCATTGTCGGACTTGCCGGCAGACTACCGGATGGTCGTCCTTCTCGCCGATGTTGAAGAGTTCAGCTATGAGGAGATTGCACGCATCATGGAATGCCCAATCGGCACCGTGATGTCGCGTTTGAATCGCGCCCGCCGAATGCTGTTTCGTTTGATCCAGGCCCATCGTGAAGAAGAAATTGCTGAAAAGACTGCTCGATTAGCAGAGCGGATTACCCGGAGAAAACCATGATGGACTGCAAGAAGCTGAGAGAAGTGCTGGATGCTTACGCGGATCGCGAACTATCGGTGGATGCCACCGCACAGGCTGAAGCGCATATCGCCGAGTGCAGCGCCTGCCGTCGAGCCGTTGAAAATTTGGCCAGCCTCCGCGAGGCAGTCAGGACGGCGGCTGGAAAACCGGAAGCACCGCTGGAACTCATAGAGCGAGTCCGCAGCTCGGTTTCACCTCGATGGCATCGGGCCACGGTCATCCAGGCAATTGCGGCTACCTTGGTTCTCGCGGGAGCATTGACGTTTTTCCTTCCCAGTGTTCGGGGGGCGGCTGCCACCGCGCTGGACTTCTTGTCTCTAAAGCTAGACGAGACCCGTCCAGTTGTCTTAGAAGGAACACTGGTATGCCGGGACTGCCTACTGGAAATACGATACGGTTACCATGCCATGTGCGCAGTGACTGGACATCACGGCTGGCTTCAGACGAGCGATGGGCGGCTCTGGGGTATCCTCGAAGGGAATGCCTCTCATGAACTCATTCACAATTCGAAGCTGTTGAGGCGGAGAGTGAGATTACAGGGTCGAATCTTTCGCAAGGCTGGCTCGATTGAAGTGAGCGAGTACGAATTGCTGTAACGAGTCTCCACCAACGGTGAGCTATTACGTTTGGCTTTGACACAGATCGTTAAGAGTGGCACAAGAGTGGGCAAACATTGTCGCCAAGCGTTGACCCAGCCAACCTGTCGACGTTTCCTTCATTAGAGCATGCTTCGCAACAGCGGGATGAGTCCGACGAGCTCCCGCACGAACGGTGTCTCACACATCGGATCTGGAAAATAACGATGAATAGACCACAATTTCCTGCCCACTGGCTGCGCTCTCTGCTGATCTTTGCGTGTGCCCTGACCATGATCCAAATCCCGGTCGCCGTAGGCAGTCAGACCGAATCCGCCGGCCAGCAGGCATCCTATCGTGATCGCGAGATCATCGTGCAGTCTAGGAAAGTTAACGATGCTCTGGTGCTCTCGATCGCGAACAACGGCCGGAAGATGGATGTAGAACTCCCACCCGAGGTCGTTGCCGTTCAGCAGATCGACAGATACCGGGATCGCCTCATCGTCATCGGCGACATCGGAGCTTCGGTATCGCGGGTGATGATCGTTCGTGTGGACACAGGGGTGGCCAGCGACAGCTTCGAAGCATTTACCCCTGCTGTCTCCCCCGATGGCCGATTCATCGCCTTCGTCAAATTCTACCCGCCGCATTCGGCGACCGGGACCGAGGATCACGACATGTTGTACGACATGACCAAAAGCGGCAGAGCCAACCGTCCCGCCGGCTTGGGACTGGATGACCTGTTCGATGTGCGTCTGAACGTCTATCCGGGTCATGGCAATAAGGAAGACGACAACATCGGCGTGCCCGAGCGGCTCGCGCACAACTCACCCAGTTTGATCTTCTGGAGCCCCGATTCCGCCGAGCTGGCTTTTGCCGATCAGACCGAATCGCTCCAGCTGGTGCTGGTGAAAATTGCCGGTACCGCCACTCCCAGCGTGTTCACCATGCCGCTCGATCACACCAGCGTCTGTACGGTGCCGCTGTCGGGAAATCCCTGCCAAGCCTACCTCGATCATGTGAAGTTCGCCGACAACGAGCTGCATGCGTTCTTCAGCGGAGTCGGCACTCGGGGATCCATCCATCGGGAACTCCAGGTGAAGTACGCGGACCTCGCGGCTTCAAAGTAACGGCTAAACCCGTTTGAATCAGTTTCACACGCGACTACTCTGTCTCCTGGAACGCTCACAAATTATGTGGCCCGTTGGATTCAAAAACGCTTGGAAACCTCCACCGCGCCACATAAATTCCAGCGCCACATAAAGGGTCGATCAAGTCTCCAGGCCAGAGTCCTCTATACGCAGGTAGAACAACGATTCCGCAGTTGCGAAATCACACGCGCTACTACATTCCTATGACAGCGCCAGTTGACCTTGGATACGTACTCCGGGAAGGCCTTTCCGTTCAACAATTTCTGTGCCACCATTTACACTTCACATCACAAGCATTCGGTCGAGAGCCGAATGCTCTACCCAAATTCCGTAAGTGCTTGATGGAAAGAATTTTGGCTCCCCGGGGAGGATTCGAACCTCCAACATTTCGGTTAACAGCCGACGTATCAACTTAACCAGAACTTGCCGGAGTTGGCACTAATCGAAGGAAATCAGCAAGTTGCGACTAAACCCGATGAATCACTTTCTCCTTCTTTATTCACCTTTCGTTCGCATTTTCTCTCGACTCATCACAATTAGTACTACATTTTTATGACAGTCGAAGGTGCGACGAAAGCACGCGCCGTTCAGCATTTCCCCAACTTCGAAGCTGTATCGGGAGCAACCGACACGACTCACGCCAAACACTGTTCGCAGCGGCTGAAGGCTGTAACAGTTGTTCAGCTTAGGAAGCAGAGAATCTCCACCAAATGACAATGGCAACGATCGCAGGGACTGCAAAAACGAGCAGAGCAATTGGAGCCTCATCCTTGATGGAGTAGCCGGCCTTACTGACCCCGACCCACATATTTGCGAGCGTGGCGACTAGCCAGAGCACGAGAAAATACTTGATCGTAGTGGTGTCCACCGTCGCTGTTGCGCCGCCAATCCAGCGCCCAACAAGCTGGCATACTCCCAGAAGCAAGATGCCGGCGAAAATGACTTTCAGGGTATGCATTCAGAAATTCTCCCGGAAAGTGCTTGACGTCGACAAGGACCGCATTAGATTTCCACTAGCTTGCCTGCCCAAATATCCAGTCGGTCAGCATTCGTGTTCTCGGCGCAAAAGTTCGAGGAGTTGATTTACGCGCGCACTCTGAAAACACCCTGAAAGGTCGTCGGGATGGAGTTGGAGAATGGACGGCAGCCTGATTAGGGCTTGACGGATCTGCAAGCTGTTTAAAGGGAATCGAAAAATTGTCTCCCATGTCGGACGCCGGGAAGTTGTTTGTGACAAAAGCCCAGTACGAAATTTGACTCATGGCTAGTTTCCATAGACTGCTCCTCAGACGTTAATCGCTCCGCCTTGTAGCACGGCTGCGGAATAGCGTTGCGCGATGCATCTCTTCTCCTATGCAGTTTTCAGGCGTTTGCCCGTGGGATCTAGCTCACGAAGTCCATGCCATCGAGCAGCGTTCGGCGTTTCGAGTCCGAACTGATCGAGAACCCGGGCAAGAATGTGGTCTAC
>Ga0210405_10002776_pt1 | contig 17827 bp, 19 predicted proteins | sample IncBWH11MmetaG_FD_155492 | JGI IMG/M metagenome (GOLD analysis project Ga0210405, IMG submission 155492) | Forest soil microbial communities from Barre Woods Harvard Forest LTER site, Petersham, Massachusetts, United States - Inc-BW-H-11-M | ecosystem: Environmental > Terrestrial > Soil >... | reverse complement strand
GCGAAATTCACTACGTCGGTCGCCCGGTAGATCATCACCAAAGCCAAAGCGAGGCTGGCATAGACGGCGCCGGCGGCAAGCCCTGAGAAAATCTGCTGCAGCAGCTGATGCATCGGGGCGCCATCAATATCCGAGATAGGAGCGGCGGATTTGCGGATCGTCCGCCAGCGTCTTGGCGGGACCCGACATGACCACGTAGCCGGTTTCGAGGAGGTAGGCCTGATCGGCCAATTCGAGCGCCAGGGTCGCGTTCTGTTCGACCAGCAGCACCGCGACGTGTTGCTCGCGTCGTATCCGCTCGACGATGGCAAAAATGTCCTCGACGATACGGGGCGCCAGCCCGAACGAGGGCTCGTCGAGGATCAACAGGCGCGGCGACATCATGAGCGCCCGAGCGATGGCCAGCATCTGCTGCTCGCCCCCCGACAAGGCGCCGGCCTGCTGCCGCCGGCGTTGGCCGAGAATCGGAAAGTAGTCGTACATGCGCGCCATGCCGGCATCGGGCCGGCCGGCCCGCGTATAGGCGCCGAGCCGCAGGTTTTCCTCGACCGTCAAGCCGGTCATGGTGCCGCGCCCCTCCGGCACGTGGGCGACGCCCAGCCCCGCGATCGCTTCGGTCGAGCGCCGTTCCAGCCGCTGCCCGGCGAAATGAATTTCGCCCTCGCTGCGAACCATGCCGGAAATGGCTCGCAAGGTCGTGGTTTTGCCGGCGCCATTGGCGCCGAGCAGCACGCTCATGCCACCGTCCTCGACGGCAACATCGATGCCGTGCAAAACCTCGGACTGGCCGTAGAATGCCTTGACGGCGCGCAGCTCCAGAATCGGCGCCATCAATGCTTCCTTCCCAGATAGGCTTCGGTCACGGCGGGAAGCTTGCGAACCTCGTCCGGGGCGCCGTCGGCGATCACGCGCCCGAAATTGAGCACCACGACCTGGTCGGAGAGGCTCATCACCAGCCCCATGTGATGCTCGACCAGGAGCACGGTGATACGCAGCGAATCGCGGATCGCACGGATGAGAATGCCGAGCTCCGCCACCTCGTCGTGATTGAGGCCGCCGGCGGGCTCGTCGAGCAGCAGAAGCTTCGGCTCCGCAGCGAGCGCGCGGGCGAGCTCGACGCGCTTGCGTGCCGCAAAGGACAAGCCCGCCGCCGGAAGCGCTCCGGCGTGTTCCAGCCCGACGAAGGCCAGCATGGCGCGTGCGCTCCGATCGCGCTCGCGCTCCTCGCGCCGGGCCGACGGCAGCGTCACAGCGTCGCTCAGGGGAGAGTTGCGGCCGCGCGCGTGGGCGCCGACCTTGACGTTGTCGAGCACCGACATGGAGGCGAACAGCGCCGGGTTTTGGAAGGTGCGGCCGATGCCCTTGGCGGCGATGTCGGAAGGCGCGCAGTGGCGCAGCGACGCTCCATTCAAGCAGATGTCGCCGCGTTCCGGCCGATAGAGCCTGCTCAGGCAATTGAACAAGGTGGTCTTGCCGGCGCCGTTCGGTCCGATCAATCCGACGATGCGGCCTTCGCTCACCGCGAAGTTGACGTCGTCGAGCGCGACGATGCCGCCGAACCGCATGGTCAGGTGCGCGATCTGCAGCAACGGCGCCGCCGCGCCGTCTTGCGTTCCGGACGCTGTCCGCAACGATGTCTCGGTCATGGCGATCAGACAGCCATCTGGACGTGAACCTCCCCGGCCCCGCGTCGTGCATTGTTTTTGTTTTTACGGAGTGACGAGGGGGTTGAAAAACGTGACACGACGCATGGTTGCGCGTCAACGCGAGCCGGAACGATATTTTGCCGCGCCGGCCGGAATATTTCGCGAAACCGGCTTTTTTGCCGAACGCCGAACGCGAGCCTCAGCGCGACAAAATTCGTTGCAAGAGCTGCATCAGCGCGCCAGGCGCGGTGACATTCGGGCTGTGGCTCGCATCAAGCTCGTCGAGCCGCCAGCCTTCGACTCTGGCGCGCGCGGCAAACTGACCGAACGGGCCGTGGTCGGCGTAGCGCATGCACTGAATGTAGCTGCGCGGCAGCGTCAATTCGGCGCGAAGACGAATGGGCTGTTGGAAGCACCTGGCCGACTGCGGCATGCGGAATTTCGCGACCCACGCGGCATCATCGTCGGACGTGTCGGGCGGAACCGGATTCGGCGTGACGCGCCAGCCGTCGCCGCTCTTGACGCTGTCCAGCATTCGCTGCCGTGCCTGCTGCGGCAAGAAGTCGACGAGGGCTTGGCCGTTTTCCGGAACAAAGGCGTCGAGATATATGATCCGGGCAACGCGCTCGGGCGCGCGATCGGCGACACCGGTCGCGACCATGCCGCCGTAGCTGTGGCCGAGCAGCACGACGTTGCGCAGCTCCTCGCATTTCAGCACGCCGACCACGTCGTCGATGTGGGTTTCCAGGTCGTTTTCCGGCCGCGCCAGATGCGCGCGCTCGCCCAATCCCGTGTAGGTCGGCGCAAAGAATTCATGTCCGGCCGCCGCCATCAGCGGCCGCACCCTTTTCCAGGCCCACGCCGCCGACCAGGCGCCATGAGCAAGAACGACGACCGCCAAACGGGCCTCCTCTGTTGTCCGCCACCGGACGCCGCACATTAGAATGTGGAGAATGTGGCCGACTACAATGAGCCTTCAGCCGTCTTTTGCAATCGGCGATCTTGCGAAGCGCACTGCCGACTTGGATCAAAGTCGGACACGGCGGTAGTTGACCATGATCTAGGCCGCGCGCGTGTCGGCGACTTTCTCCGGCACCAGCCGCACGCTGTCGAGCGCGCTCTGCACGCCGGACTCTCCGGCCTCGTGATACTGGGCGTCTTCGTTGACGTTCCACACGTCGTAGAGCCGTTGCCCGGCGAGGATGTTGCGCGCGGTGAGCATCGCCGTCATCATCGCGTGGTCCTGGTTGTTGTATTTGTGCATGCCGTTGCGGCCGACCATGTGCAAGGTCGGATAGCTGCCTTCGAGGTCGAGGCGAATGGCGGCGACGTTGTCGCGATAGTCTTCGTCGTAGACCGGATAGGCCTTGGGCTGGCGCACCACGCAGGCGTCGACCACGTCGTCGGCGGCGATGAGGCCGATCTGCGCCACTTCTTTTTTGGCGAGCGCGATCAGATCGCGGTCGGACGCAGCCCACAGATTGTCGCCTTCGAAGCAGAAATATTCCAGGCCGAGACAGCTCATGCCGGCGGGCACCATCTCGGGCGACCAGGAACGATAGTTCTGCACCCGGCCGACTTTTACGCTCGGGTCGTGGATGTAAATCCAGTTGTCGTCGAATAGCTCTGGCTTGCGCACCATCAGCGCCACGGTGAGGAAGTCGCGATAACGCAGCGCGCGGGCATGCAACAGCGAGATCGGCACCGGCTTGATGCGCGGCACGAGTTCCCGCACCGGCGCCGAGTTGACGACGTGGCGCGCGGTAAAACTCTCGCGCTCGCCTTTGGTGGTTTCCACTTCGATGCGCCAGAGATTGGCGGCATCGTCGAATGCGAGCGAGACAAGCTCGCGTCCCATCAGCAGGCGGCCGCCGTTGGCCCTGATCTTGCGCGCCGCCGCGTCCCACATCATGCCCGGGCCCTTGCGCGGGTACTGGAAGCTTTCGATCAGGCTCTTGACGGTGTCGCCGTTGGCTTTGGGCTTGCGGCCGATATGCAGCGAGCGCTTGAGCCCGTTGATGACGGCGGTCAACAGATCGAGGCCCTTGATGCGCTGCGCCGCCCAATCGGCGGAAATCTCGTCGCACGACATGCCCCACACTTTCTCGGTGTAGGTCTTGAAGAATATCTGGAACAGCCGCTCGCCGAACTGGTTGCGCACCCATTCGTGGAAGGTGCGCGCCGGCGCGACGGGAAACATCTTGGCATAGGCGTATGACGCCATGCAGGCGGTCGAGGTGAAGACGCCGAGCTTGAGCAGCGCCTCGAAGGCTTTCAGCGGATAGGAGAAGAACTTGCCGTTGTAATAGATGCGCGACAGCCGCGGCCGGGCGATGAAATCGTCGGGCAGGATCTCCTGCCACAGCGCCACGATCTCCTTGGACTTGGAGAAGAAGCGGTGGCCGCCGATGTCGAACAGGAAATCCTTGTATGCGACGGTGCGGCTGATGCCGCCCACATAGATCGGGTTGCGCTCGATGATGATGACGGAGCGCGCCTCCTTGGTCAGGCAATAGGCGGCCGTGAGGCCGGCGGGCCCGGCACCGATCACGAACACTTCGGCATCGACGCTCATGACTGACTGCCTTCAGAAAGGGTTCGGCTGGCGGGGCGGCGGGGTGCGCGGCCGGAAGGCGAACAGCGCCTGGCCGCTATAGGAGACGAGCGCGCCACAGGCGGCGCCGGCGATCACGGCGAGCTGCGGCAGCGTGTTCAGCGCGGTGACGACGAGGGCGGCAAAAACCGCGTAGCTCACCGCCTGGGCCGAGGCGGCGACCGCGGCATAGCGCATGGCTTCATCGGCGGTGCGGCGGCCGCTGCGGTCGAAGGTCAGCGCGCGGTTGAGCCGCCAAGTCACCAGCGTCGCAGCGGCGAGCGAGACGAGCCGCGCCAGCAGCGGGTGGGGGGCTTGCGCGATGATGAGAGTGAAGATCGCGAGATCGGTGATCAGGCCGAGCCCGCCGACGCCGAGAAAGCGCAACGGCCGCGGCAAAACCGCAAAAAACCGGCGAACTGGGTCATGGTCGGAGCCCGCGTGGCCGGGCATTTCGCCCACCGCCGCGCCGAACTCGACATTGCCACTACGCATGACGCCTTCCCGCTTGCGGGTGGCCGTTTTGGCGCCGTTTCCGGCAGGCCTTCGGCCCGTTGTCCCCTTGCCCGCATCATCCGTGGCAGGCTTTCCTTAATGCCGGGCTAGCGTCACGGTGCGAATTCGCGGCGCGGCGCGACACCGTTAAAAGACCCTCAATCCGAGGCCGCGGCCGTTGCCGCGACCCGGTCGATGCTTTGGTCGTTCTTGGGCCGATCGTGCAGTAACTCAATCGCTTGCGCTGTCTTGCGGCCCGATACCGCCCTCCTATATGAGCCAAGGGAAATCGGCTCGGTGCAGCGGTCTTCAGTCTTGGACTGTGCCCGGGACGATTTAGAGTTGAATAAGGGGGTCGGACCAAGGGCGCCTTTCGGGCCTGCCCGACCTGCCGCTAGAGAGAGGATTTAGGACCATGGGCAAGGTCATCGGTATCGATCTCGGGACCACGAATTCCTGCGTCGCCGTCATGGAAGGCAAGACGCCGAAGGTCATCGAGAACGCAGAAGGGATGCGCACCACGCCATCCATCGTAGCTTTCACCGACGAGGGCGAACGGCTCGTCGGCCAGCCGGCCAAACGGCAAGCAGTCACCAATCCCGAACGCACCATTTTCGCCGTCAAACGCCTGATCGGCCGTCGCTATGACGACCCGATGGTGGAGAAGGACAAGAAGCTCGTTCCCTACAAGATCGCGCGCGCCAGTAACGGCGACGCCTGGGTCGAGATCGAGGGCAAGAGCTATTCGCCGTCGCAGATTTCCGCCTTCATTTTGCAGAAGATGAAGGAGACCGCGGAAGCCTATCTGGGCGCCAAGGTCGAGCAGGCGGTCATCACCGTCCCGGCCTATTTCAACGACGCGCAACGCCAGGCCACCAAGGACGCCGGCAAGATCGCCGGCCTCGAAGTATTGCGCATCATCAACGAGCCGACAGCGGCGGCGCTGGCCTACGGCCTCGACAAGAACAAGGCCGGCACTATCGCGGTCTATGACCTCGGCGGCGGCACCTTCGATATTTCCATTCTCGAAATCGGCGACGGCGTGTTCGAGGTGAAGTCGACCAACGGCGACACCTTCCTGGGCGGCGAAGATTTCGACATGCGGCTGGTCAACTATCTGGCCGACGAATTCCAGAAGGAACAGGGCATTGACCTGCGCCGCGACAAGCTCGCTTTGCAGCGGCTGAAAGAATCCGCGGAAAAAGCCAAGATCGAGTTGTCGTCGACGACGCAGACCGAAATCAATCTGCCGTTCATCACGGCGGACGCTTCGGGGCCAAAACATCTGACCATGAAGCTCACCCGCGCCAAGTTCGAGGCGCTGGTCGACGATCTGGTTCAGAAGACCATCGAGCCTTGCCGGCAGGCCATCAAGGACGCGGGTCTTAGCGCCGCTGAGATCAACGAAGTCGTTCTGGTCGGCGGCATGACTCGCATGCCGAAGGTGCAAGAGGTGGTGAAGCAATTGTTCGGCAAGGAGCCGCACAAGGGCGTCAATCCCGACGAAGTCGTCGCGGTGGGCGCGGCCATTCAGGCCGGCGTGCTGCAAGGCGACGTCAAGGACGTGCTGTTGCTCGACGTGACGCCGCTGTCGCTCGGCATCGAGACGCTGGGCGGCGTGTTCACCCGGCTGATCGACCGCAACACCACGATCCCGACCAAGAAGAGCCAGGTGTTCTCCACGGCCGAGGACGGCCAGACCGCGGTGACGATCCGCGTGTTCCAGGGCGAGCGCGAGATGGCGGCCGACAACAAGATTCTCGGCCAGTTCGATCTCATCGGCATTCCGCCGGCGCCGCGCGGCGTGCCGCAGATCGAGGTCACGTTCGACATCGACGCCAACGGCATCGTCAACGTCTCGGCCAAGGACAAGGGCACCGGCAAGGAGCAGCAGATCCGCATCCAGGCCTCGGGCGGCCTGAGCGAGGCGGACATCGACAAGATGGTCAAGGACGCCGAGGCTCACGCCGAGGACGACAAGAAACGCAAGGCCGAGGTCGAGGCGAAGAACCACGCCGAGGCTCTGGTCCACACCACCGAGAAGACGCTGGCCGAGCATGGCGCTAAGGTCGGCGAGGCCGAGCGGCGCGCCATCGAGACCGCCTTGGCTGACCTCAAGGAAGCCTTGAAGGGCAGCGATGCGGAAGCCATCGCCGCCAAGACCAACACGTTGGCGCAAGCGTCGATGAAGCTCGGCGAGGCGATGTACAAGCAAGCCGAGCAGCAGCCCGGCGGCGGCGGCGGCGGCGGCGGCGAAGGCGACGGTGGTGCCGAAGCCAAGAAGGACGATGTCGTCGACGCCGAGTTCACCGAAGTCGACGACGACAAGAAGAACAAGAAATCGGCTTGATCGGTCGGTCGTTCGATGCTGCGACGAGCCTGCAAATCCGCACCCCCGCCCGCAAGACGGGGGTGCGTATTTTTTTTAACTGATTATTTGTTTAGGAATGATTGGACATCATCAGGGACGCAATGATGGCCAAGCGCTGCTATTACGAATCGCTCTCCGTCGAGCGCACCGCAAGCGACGGTGACATCAAGGCCGCCTTCCGCAAGCAGGCGATGCAGTGTCATCCGGATCGCCATCCCGGCGACCAGAGCGCCGAGCATCGTTTCAAGGAAATCAACGAAGCCTACGAGGTCCTGAAAGACCCCGACAAACGCGCGGCCTATGACCGTTTCGGCCACGCCGCCTTCGAGCACGGCATGGGCGGCGGCGCGGCGGCCGGTTTCGGCACCGAATTCGCCACCACGTTCTCCGACATTTTCGACGATCTGTTCGGCATGGGCGGCCGGCGCGGCCGCGGCTCCGGTCGCGAGCGCGGCGCCGACCTGCGCTACAACATGGAAATCTCGCTGAACGACGCCTATGCGGGCAAGGCGGCGCAAATCCGCATCCCGACCTCGGTGACCTGCGAGGCCTGCTCCGGCTCCGGCGCCAAGGCCGGCACCAAGCCAAAAACCTGCCAGATGTGTGGCGGACAGGGCAAAGTCCGTCATGCCCAGGGCTTCTTCACGCTGGAGCGCACCTGCCCGAACTGCCAGGGTCGCGGCCAATCGATCGACAGCCCTTGCGGGTCGTGCTCAGGCTCCGGCCGGGTCACGCGCGAGCGCACTTTGTCGGTCAACATCCCGGCCGGCGTCGAAGACGGCACCCGCATCCGGTTGGCCAGCGAAGGCGAAGCCGGCGTGCGCGGCGGCCCGCCGGGCGATCTCTATATTTTCCTGTCGATCGGCTCGCACCCGTTCTTCCAGCGCGAAGGCGCCGACCTGCATTGCCGCGTGCCGGTCTCCATGGTGACGGCGGCGATGGGCGGCGAGTTCGAGGTGCCGACCATCGACGGCGGCAAGACCCGGGTGAAGGTGCCAGAGGGCACGCAATCGGGCCGGCGCTTCCGGCTTTCCGGCAAGGGAATGCCGGTGCTGCGCGCCCGGCAAAGCGGCGACATGTATGTGCAGGTCATGGTCGAGACCCCGCAGAACCTGACCAAGAAGCAGCGCGAGCTTTTGGCCGAATTCGACAAATTATCGTCGTCCTCGACACAGCCGGAATCCACGGGATTCCTCGGCAAGGTCAAGGACTTCATCAACGAGCTCGGCTCGCGGGCAAATTCCGAATGAGCCTTTTACCCGGTCGGGCGTTAGTGCCGGGGCGACTGGTCTTTGTCGCCCGGATGTTTTAAAAACGTCAGGATTTTGTCGTGTGGGATGCTTTTGTGGCTTGGGATGTCATGGCTTTGCCCGCCCTCCAGAAATTCGAGCAGCAGATCGGGCGGCAGATGCGTCTCCTCGAGCTCAGGAAGAACATCATCGAGCGCAAGATCGAACGCCAGATCCGGCTGTTCGAGCAAAAGCGCGATGGCATCGGCAAGAAGATCGAAGCGCAAATCCGGCAATTCGAGCTCAAGCGGGGCATCCGGCTCGACGACGAGGTGCGTTTCATCCGCTCCTGGATCGAACGGCCGTTGTCGATCGGCGCGGTGACGCCATCGGGAAAAATTCTCGCCCGCGTCATGGCCGGCTATGTCGATCCAAACAGCACCGGGCCGGTGGTCGAGCTCGGCCCGGGCACCGGTCCGGTCACCGAGGCGCTGGTCGAGGCCGGCGTCGATCCGGCACGCCTGGTGCTGGTCGAATTCAATCCGGCGTTCTGCCGGATTTTGCAGAAGCGCTATCCCGAGGCCACGCTGGTGCAGGGCGACGCCTATAGCATGCGCCGGCTGCTCGAAACGCTGCTCGTCCAACCGGCCTCAGCCGTCGTCTCCGGCCTGCCGCTGGTCACCAAGCCGATCCGGGAACGCTGGCGGCTCATCCGCGATGCCTTCGACCTGATGGTGCCGGGCGCGCCGTTCGTGCAATTCACCTACTCGGTCGCCTCGCCGCTGCCGAAACGGCTCGGCGGCTTCACCGCGGAAGCCTCCAAACGGATTTGGATGAACCTGCCGCCGGCGCGGGTGTGGGTGTACCGGAAAGCCTGAAGGGATCAGGTATCAGGAATCAGGGATCAGAAGTCCGTTCTTGACCTGCGGCGAAACATATCTGATCCCTGATTTCTGATACCTGATCCCTGTCATGCCCAAAATCCTGGTTATCCCCGGCTCTCTGCGCACCGGCTCGCACAATGCGAGGCTTGCCGCGCTCGCCACTAAGGAATTGGCGCTGGCCGAGGCCGAGGTGACGCGCATCTCGCTGGCGGACTATCCGTTGCCGCTGTTCGACGCCGATCTCGCCGCTGGTTCCGGATTGCCTGCCACGGCGGTGCAGCTCAAGCGCATGGTGATGGCGCACCAGGGCGTTTTCATCGCCAGCCCGGAATACAGCGCCTCGGTGACGCCGCTCGTGAAGAACACCATCGACTGGATTTCGCGCGGCCGCGACCGCGGCGAGGCGAACTACACCGCCTTCAAAGGCCGCGTGTTCGCGATCGGCGCGGCATCGAGCGGTTCCGGCGGCGGCATGCGTTCGCTCATGGCGCTGCGGCAAATTCTCGAGCTCGGCTGCGGCGCCCTGGTGATTCCGGAACAGATTTCCGTGCCGCGCGCCGATCAGGCGTTTGACGACATGGACAATCTGAAGGATGACGTTTTGGCCGCCGCTCTCAAGACGGTGGCGCGCCGGCTGGTCGAGCTGGCGGGCGTGCTGGCGTGACCGCGCAGGGGGATCGATCGATGCAGCTTGAACCGCGCGACCGCTTGATCGTTGCGCTCGATCTGTCGTCGGTCGAGGCGGCGCAGGCCATGGTGGCAAAACTCGGCGACGCGGTGTCGTTCTACAAGATCGGTTATCAGCTCGCCTATGCCGGCGGCCTCGGCTATGTGCCGGCGCTGATCGGGGCCGGCAAGCGGGTCTTTCTCGATCTGAAACTGCACGACATCGGCAACACGGTCGAGCAAGGCGTCAAGAGCGTGGCCAAGACCGGCGCGCGCTTCCTCACCGTGCACGCCTATCCGCAGACCATGAAGGCCGCGGTCGAGGCGCGTGAGGGCAATTTGCGCATTCTCGCCGTCACCGTGCTGACATCCTATGACGACGCCGATCTCGCCGCCGCCGGCTGCGATTTCACCGTGCCGGAGCTGGTCGCCGAGCGCGCCGCGCAGGCGCGCGACATCGGCGTCGACGGCGTCGTCTGCTCGGCCGAGGAGGCGGCAAAAATTCGCACCATCGTCGGCGCGAAATTGGCGCTGGTGACGCCGGGCATCCGACCGGCCGGCGCCGATGCCGGCGACCAGAAGCGCATCATGACGCCGTCCAAGGCGATCGCCGCCGGCGCCGATTATCTCGTGGTCGGCCGGCCGATCCTGGCCGCGCCCGATCCCAAAGCCGCGGCGCTTGCGATCGTCGCGGAAATTTCACAGGCCAAAAACTGAAAAGGGAGACGGCACATGGCGAAAGGCTACTGGATCGGGCGCGTCGAGGTGCACAACGAGGAAGGCTACAAGCCCTATGCGGCGGCCAATCCCGCGATCTTCAAAAAGTTCGGTGGCCGCTTCGTGGTGCGCGCCGGTAAATTCGAAAATCCGGAAGGCTCCAGCCGCTCGCGCAACGTCGTCATCGAGTTTCCCGATTATGCCACTGCGCTGGCCTGCTACAACTCGCCCGAATACCAGGCGAACATCAAGGTGCGGCAGCCGCATTCGGTGCTCGATATCATCATCATCGAAGGCTACGACGGTCCGCAGCCGTAATTGGCTCGACGTTTTTTTCCGGAAAGCATGCCATGCCCAAGGGCTATTGGATTCCGCAGATCGATGTCAGCAACCCGGAGGGCTACAAGGCCTATATGGCGGCGACACCGCCGGCGCATGAAAAGTATCGCGGCAATGCGCTTGTCCGCGGCGGCAAATCGGAAGTGGTCGAAGGCCGCGCCCGCTCACGCAACGTATTGCGCGAATTTCCAGATTACGCCACGGCGCTTGCTTGCTACCGCTCGGACGAATATCAGCGCGCGCGACCGCTGCGCTTGCCGCATTCGCAGTGCGATTTCCTCATTATCGAAGGCTACGACGGGGCGCAGCCGCCGGCTTCGGGCGCGCCGCCCGCACCCGCGGCCAACAAAGGCTACTGGATCAGCCACATCGATGTGACCGATGCGGAGGGCTATAAGCCCTACATGGTGGCGGATCAGGCGCCTTTTGGCATGTTCGGTGGACGCTATCTGGTGCGCGGCGGCAAGCAGGAAACGCCAGAGGGCCAATCCCGCAGCCGCACCGTGGTGCTGGAATTCCCGAGCTACCAAGGGGCGCTCGCCTGCTATCGCTCGCCCGGCTATCAGGCGGCAAAGAAGCTGCGTGACGGCAAGGCCGAGTTCGACCTGGTCATCGTCGAAGGCTACGACGGCCCGAAGTTCTGAGTGGTATCATTATCGCCGCCGTGATCTCGGCGAACTCCCTCTCCCCGGAGGGGAGAGGGTTGGGGTGAGGGGGTTCGAGAATCGAAGAACAATCGATGCGCGTCCCGATCATTTCTTCGGCAGCTTGACCTTGCGGATCGCGGCGACGCATTCGTCCCAATCGCTCTCGATCTCCTCCTGCTGGGCGCTGTCGAGCGCCTGCTGCAGTTGATCCAACACCGGCTTGGCCGGATGCCGGGCGATCGCGGCCTTGATCGATTTGATGCCGGCGAGGCACGCGGATTTGTCGTCGGCCCGGGCGGCACTCCCCGCCAGCACCAGGATTGCGACGGCGGCAAGCCAAGCTCGATTGCGCATCTCCTTCACTCCTGTCTCAGGAAACCGGATTTGCCGGTCGGATGTGTAAAACGCCAAACGCATGATAGCGGTTCCTGAAAGCCCGGAAGTCCCCGTCTTGGCCGCCGGTTGCTGGCTCGGCGGCGTGCCGCTATACCCGCGACCAATGGAGACAGCCTGAGACAAAGCCATGTCCGACATGCGGGTGGTGATTGCGGGAGCCGGCGGGCGCATGGGGCGCACGCTGATCCATGCCATCGCGGCGACCAAAGGCTTGGCGCTGGCCGGCGCCGTCGATGCGCCGGGCTCCGCCGTGATCGGCCGCGATGCCGGCGAGCTTGCCGGCCTGGGTGCCAACGGCATCAAGGTGACGAGCGATGTCGCGCCGCTGCTCAAAGCCGCCGACGGCTTGATCGAGTTCACCATCCCGGCCGCGACGCCGGCCTTCGCGGAGCTGACCGCGGCGGCAGGCCTTGTCCACATCATCGGCACCACCGGCCATTCCGCCGAAGAGGAAGCGGTGATTGCGCAAGCGGGCAAGCGCGCGACCATCGTAAAATCCGGCAATATGAGTCTCGGCGTCAATCTGCTCGCCGCTCTGGTCAAGCGCGTGGCGGCGACGCTCAACGACGACTACGACGTCGAAATCGTCGAGATGCACCACAACAAGAAGATCGACGCCCCGTCCGGCACCGCGCTGCTGCTCGGCCGCGCGGCGGCCGAAGGCCGCGGCATCGATCTGGCAAAGCACTCGGCGCGCGGCCGCGACGGCATGACCGGCGCGCGTAAGCCGGGCGACATCGGTTTCGCGTCGCTGCGCGGCGGTACCGTGGTCGGCGAGCACAGCGTGATCTTCGCCGGGCCCGCCGAGCGCGTCGAGCTGACGCACCGCGCCGAGGATCGTCTGATTTTCGCCCGCGGCGCGCTGCACGCCGCACTGTGGGCGCGCGGTAAGAAGCCCGGGCTTTATTCCATGGCCGACGTGTTAGGGCTTGGCGACAAGTGAGATCACGCCATGCCGCCGCCGGTCGCCAACAACAAGCAGCGCCTCATCACCATCTACGTGCTCATCGCCTTGGGCTTCGCCGGCCTGATCGGCGCCCATGAAATTGCGGGCCCGGACGAAAACGCGGACCTGACGCTGCCGTTCATCTTCGCCGCGGCCGGCACGTTATGTTTCGTCGCCGCCGGACTTTTGGCGCGCAAGCTGATGAAGGGCGGGGCTTCGCGATAGTCGCCGCGCGCGACCGTCTGCAAGCTACTCGCTAAATCGCCTTTTTCGCGTTAAATTCGCTGGAACAGCCGAGGCGACGCCTCACCGAGGGCAGGCCATGGTCGATAAGATCACCGCACAGCGCGACGTGGAGTATTTTTACGAGCTGCTTGCGAAAGAGACCGACGAGAACAAGCGCGCCATACTGCAGCGCCTGCTCGCCGAAGCGGAAAAACTACGGCAGTCGGACGACCGAGAAGAAAACCGGCAATAAGAAAATGAACGCCGGCCAAGTCAACGTCGAAGACGGTTGAGTATTGTCATGCCCGCGAAAGCGGGCATCCAGTAAGCGCTGGTTTCATTGCTAAATATAGACGGCCCGAGGGGCGGATTCTTCCTTAAATCGCACGATCAACTGGGAGCGCAGAGAGAATTTGAAGTCAAGGATTGCCTTCGGCAACCGCCGTAGGCGGCGGCCCTTCGGGCCGTCCTTGACTTCAAATTCTCTCTGCGCTGCGATCAGCCCGTGCGATTTAAGGAAAGGTGGCTGCAACGCAGCTTATTTGCCTAAGCCACATCACAGCAGAGCCACGTCCACGCGCCTACTGATTGCGCTGCGCGGCGTCGCTCACCATCTTGTAGGCCTCCGCCAGCGCCGGCTTCTCCTTCGAAACATCGGCGCCGACGCTGGACAGCATCTTCAGCAAGTCGGCCTGCTCGTCGGCCGGCAAGCTGATCAATTCGCCGCCGTTGTCGGTCCAGACCTTGGCGGCCGCGCTGTCGATATCGTTGGCGCGTTGCTGGAAGCTCGCGACGGTGCCGGCGGCGTCCTTCTCGACGATCTGCTGCAGATCGGGCGGTAGCGCATCGAACCATTTCTTGCTGAGCTCGACCAGATAGAAGATCGCGGCGTGGTTGGTCAGGGTGATGTATTTGGCGGCGTCATAGAAGTGCAGGCCGCTGAGCAGTTCGACGCCGGCGACCGAGGCGTCGAGCGAGCCTTGCTGGAGCGCCGTCATGACGTCGCCGGGCGACATGGCGACCGGCGTCGAACCGAGCCGCTTGAACGACGCCGACTGGAACTCGGAGGCAAAAATCCGGATTTTCTTGCCCTTGAAATCGGCCAGATGGCGGATCGCGTTCTTGGCGACCACCTCCGAAGGTTCGGCATAGGCGACGGCGACGCCGTGCAGCCCTTTCTCGGCGCCGAGCCCGAGGTAGAATTTTTGCACCGCCGGATCGGCGGCAACGCGATGGCCCTGAGCCGCGGAGGTTACGAGGCCCGGCGCCGCCAGCACTTCGAAACGCTCGTCGACGCCGACGAAGAACTCCGGCGGGATGATGGCGCACTGGATCGCGCCGAACTGCGTGCCTTCGATCTGCCGCGGGATGGCGCCGAGCTGGCTCGCCGGATAAATCTCGACCTTGATGCGGCCGCCGGAATCCTTCTCGACCGCGGCGCCGTAGGCTTTGGCATAAATATCGAGCGCCGCATTGAGCGTCGGCGTCGTGATCTTCATCGTGAAGGTCTTGTCCTGTGCCTGCGCCGGCCCAACCGTCAGCGCCACCACAAGCGCTCCAGCAGCCGCCACCGGACCTGCCTGCCATTGCCTGCACGAAAAGCTCATCGCGTCCTCCCTGTCAGTTCTTTGGTTGATTGGTTGTTTAGCGAGTTTCGCCGCGAGCGCAAATCGACCGCGGGTTGTCGGCGGTGCGGCTAAGCGTAGCCCGCATGAGCGAAGCGATATGCGGGGAGGAGCGGTTGAGAGTCTGACCCCGGATATCGCTGAGCCTGTCATCGGGCCGGCCACTTCGGGCCGGACCCGTTGGCTCATCCGGGCTACGAAGCACTCAGTCCGCGCGCAGCAGCGAGTGGCCGGTCATCTCCTTCGGCTTGGGCAATTCCATCAGCTCGAGCAAGGTCGGCGCGATATCGGCGAGGCGGCCTTCGCCAACCAGGGCGCGGTTGGGGGCGCCGAGCAGCAAGAGCGGCACGGGGTTTGTCGTATGCGACGTGTGCGGGCCGCCGGTTTGCGGGTCACGCATCATCTCGCAATTGCCATGGTCGGCGGTGACGAGGAGCGCGCCGCCGGATTTTTCGATCGCGTCGGCGATGCGGCCGAGGCCCGCGTCGACCGTCTCCACCGCCTTGATCGCCGCCGGCAAGCTGCCGGTGTGGCCGACCATGTCGGGGTTGGCGTAGTTGAGAACGATCAAATCGTATTTGCCGGAAGCGATCGCGGCGACCGCCTTGTCGGTCAATTCCGGCGCCGACATTTCCGGCTGCAAATCGTAGGTCGCGACTTTTGGCGAGGGCACCATGATGCGGTCCTCGCCGCGATAGGGCTCCTCGCGTCCGCCGTTGAGGAAATACGTCACGTGCGCGTATTTTTCGGTCTCCGCCATGCGCAACTGGGTGCGGCCGGCGTCCGCCACGACTTCGCCGAGGATGTGGGCGAGCGGTTGCGGCGGAAAGATCGTCTGCATGAATCTGTCGAGCTCTTCCGAGTATTGCGTCATGCCGACGGCGGCGGCGAAGCGAACGACGCGCGGGCGCGGAAAACCTGAGAAGTCAGGATCGAGCATGGCGCCCAAAATTTCCCGCACCCGGTCGGCGCGGAAGTTGAAGCACAGCACGCCGTCGCCGTCCTTCATGCCCCGATAATCGCCCACCACCGCCGGCACGATGAACTCGTCGAATTTTTTGTTGGCATAGGCATCGGCGACGACCATGGGTGCATCGTGGAAGCGCGGCCCGTCGGCTTCGACGATGGCGTTGTAGGCTTTTGCCACGCGCTCCCAGCGCTTGTCGCGATCCATGGCGTAGTAGCGGCCGCTCACCGTCGCGATCGACACGGATTTCGGCAGCGCGGCGATGAGGCGCTTGATGTCTTCACCTGCCGATTGCGGCGGCGTATCGCGGCCGTCGGTCAGCGCGTGGACCAGCGTCGGCACGCCGGCATCGGCGAGAATTTTCGCCAGTGCCGCGGCATGATCCTGGTGCGAATGTACGCCGCCGGGCGAAACCAGGCCGATGAGATGACAGGTGCCGCCGCTGTTTTTGAGTTTTTGGATCAGCTCGACCAGCGCCGGCGCCCGCTTGATATCGCCGTTGGCGATTGCGCCGCCGATGCGCGGCAGATCCTGCATGACCACTCTGCCAGCGCCGATATTGAGATGGCCGACTTCGGAATTGCCCATCTGGCCGCCGGGTAGGCCGACGTCCTTGCCCGAGGTGCGCAAAAGGCCGTGCGGCCCGTCCTGCCACAGCCGGTCAAATGTCGGCGTCTTGGCTTGGCGGATGGCATTGTCGGCGGGATCGACGCGCCAACCCCAGCCGTCGAGAATGACCAGCATCACCGGCCGCCGCCGCTGCATTTCACTGACCCTTGGCTCTATCGATGGCCGGGTATCGCGAATTGCAGCGGAAGCGTCAATCAGTACTGACTGTTACGCCGCCGCCCCAACCTGCCCCGCCTCCCAGCCGAGCATGGCGCGCTTGCGGGTGATACCCCAGTGATAGCCGGTGAGATCGCCGGACTTGCCGACGACGCGGTGGCACGGCACCACGAACGACACCGGGTTCTTGCCGACGGCGGTGCCGACCGCGCGCGCGGCGGCAGGCTTGTGGATCTTGCTGGCAATATCCGAATAGGTGGTGAGGCGGCCCATGGGGATTTGCAGCAGCGTTTCCCACACCCGCACTTCCCAATCGGTGCCGATCAGCACCACGCGCAGCGGCTTGTCCTGCTGCCATTGCGAGGAATCGAAAATGCGCCTGGCGATGGCTGTGGTGCGGGCGCTGTTCTCGACGTAGGTGGCCCGCGGCCAGCGGGCCTTCATGTCGGCGAGCGCGGCGGGCTCCTCGCCGGGATCGGCGAAAGCCAGGCCGGCCAATCCGCGCTCGGTCGCCATCACCAAGGCGCTGCCGAACGGCGAGGGGTGAAAGCCGAAAAAAACCGTCAAGCCTTCGCCGCCCGATTTCCATTCGCCGGGCGACATCGCCTCGTGGGTGACGAACAAATCGTGCAGCCGGCCGGGGCCGGATAAACCGACCTCATAAGTGGCGTCGAGCACGCTCGCGGAATCGCGCAGCAATTGCCGCGCGCCGTCAAGCGTGAGTGCCTGCAGGAACGCCTTCGGCGTCAGTCCGGCCCAGCGCCGGAACAGATGATGCAGTTCCGTCGGCGTGACGCCGGCGGCTTCGGCGATGGCTTCGATCTCGGGCTGCTCGCGCCAGTGGCCGCGGATATGGCCGATAGCGCGACGCACCACGTCATAATCGGCGGCCGCGGCCGCCAGCGGCATCGGGTTTTGGATGCGATCGGGTGACAACATGGGAGCCTCCATTGATTGCTCCCGATTTAGGCCGTGATCATCGCTCAAACCACCCGGTTTCTGCGCTCTTTTCCTCCCCCTTTCAGGGGGAGGTCTAAATAGTCGTCCGCGTCGGCCCGCGTCTCGCCTCACCCAGCGCTGCCGACAGCGCGGTGGCGAAACTTTTCTTCTCGTCGGGCCCCAAGAATCCGGCGATCGACAGGCGGCGGCCGTGGGACACCAGGAACAGCCGCTCGATGCCGAATTCCTCATGCACGATGCGGTCGAGCCGCACCCACACCGGATTGAGCGTCCATTCGCGCACTTCGCCGCGCTGGCTGATCTTGCGCACGGTGAGTTCCGTGGCGGTCACCGTC
>Ga0210405_10002773_pt1 | contig 17838 bp, 12 predicted proteins | sample IncBWH11MmetaG_FD_155492 | JGI IMG/M metagenome (GOLD analysis project Ga0210405, IMG submission 155492) | Forest soil microbial communities from Barre Woods Harvard Forest LTER site, Petersham, Massachusetts, United States - Inc-BW-H-11-M | ecosystem: Environmental > Terrestrial > Soil >... | reverse complement strand
CGACATCGACGCGTCCACCGTGAGCTATGTCGAGACTCATGGGACCGGCACGCCGCTCGGCGACCCGATCGAAATGGAAGGGCTGCGGCAAGCTTTCGAAATTTCGGGTGCGCCCAGACCCGGCCCGTGCTTCGTCGGTTCGGTCAAGTCGAACATCGGTCACCTGGAGACCGCGGCCGGGATGGCCGGCCTGATCAAGGCGATTCTCTGCCTCAAGCACCGGGCAATTCCGGCAACGCTGCACTTCACCAGCCCCAACCCCGAATTGCACCTCGACCGGGGGCCTTTCGTCGTGCGCGGCGAGTACGGTCCCTGGGAATGGGACGGCGTCCGGCGCGCGGGGGTCAGCGCGTTCGGTGTGGGCGGCACCAACGCGCATGTTGTCCTCGAAGAGGCGCCGGCCCTGTCGGGGTCTGACATCGAGCCCGGTCCGCAGGTTCTCCTGTTGTCGGCTCGGACGGCCGAAGCCCTGGAGGACTCACGCTCAGCTCTTGCCGCCGAATTGTCCGGCCCGGATGAACTCAACTTGTCTGACGTCGCGTTCACCCTTGCGGGCCGCCGGAAAGAAAACATCCGGATGGCGGCGGTCGTCAACGATCGGCAGCACGCGGCAAATGTGCTGAAAGCTTCGGAGCACGACAACGTTTTCGTCGGTGAGTCGGTGACCGTGGAACCGAGCGCCGAAATGACCTCGGAGCGAGTCGCTTTCCTTTTCCCGGGCCAGGGTGCTCAGTACGTCGGCATGGGGCGGGGTCTCTATGAGTCCGAGCCGATGTTTGCGCAGCACTTCGATCGGTGCGCCGCAGCGTTTGCAGACGAGTTGGGTATCGACCTGCGTGCCGAAGTATTCGACGGGACCGGACGGAGCCTGGAACGCACCGACCGGGCTCAGCCCACCCTGTTCGCCGTGGAATACGCGTTGGCGAAACTGATTGAGTCCTACGGTGTCCGCGCGGCGGCGTTGGCGGGACACAGCATCGGCGAGTATGTGGCGGCCACCGTCGCGGGCATCTTCGACCTCCCGACGGCAGCCAAGGCGGTGTCGATGCGCGCCCGCCTGATGCATGCCGCACCCCGTGGCGTCATGGTCGCGGTGGCGCTGAGTCCCGATGCCATCGCCGAATACCTCTCGCCGGACGTCGACCTGGCCGCGGTCAACGAACCGGGCGGCTGCGTCGTCGCCGGATCCGACGAACACATCCGGGCGTTCACCGATCGGCTCGCCGAACACAAGATCATGGCTCGTCGGGTCCGCACATCGCATGCGTTCCATTCGCGGTTGATGGATTCTGTGATCCCGGAGTTCACCGGCTTCCTGTCCCGCCTGACGCTTCGCGAACCGCAGATACCGTTGCTTTCCAACGTCACCGGAACCTGGATGTCGGCCGGCGAAGCGACCAATCCTGCGACGTGGGCGCGTCAAATCCGGGCAACCGTCAGGTTCTCCGACGAACTCGATGTGCTGCTCGCCGATCCGAGTCGCGTGCTGGTCGAGGTCGGTCCCGGTGGAAGTCTGACCGGGTCGGCGACGCGCCATCCCAAATGGTCGAGCGGGGACCGCGCCGTTCGTCTCATGCGCCACCAAGCTCAGAATCGCAGCGATCGCGACACGTTCCTGCTCGCGCTTGGTCAACTCTGGTCAGCGGGTATCGATGTCGACTGGGCGCCGCTGTCAGCCGGCCACCGCCAGCAATTAGTTACGCTTCCGGGCTACCCGTTTGTGCGCCAACGGTATTGGGTCGATTACCAGGCACCCGTCGCGACGGCGGGGGGAACCGCTGCGACGAATGGGACGGCGCCGTCAGGTGGCGCCGTGACGAGTGCCCACGCGGCCAGCGACGGCAAGTCGCAGATGGAAGAGACGCTGCAGCGCATCTGGGCACAGTGTCTTGGTGTCGGCTCTATCAACCGGACTGCCAACTTCTTCGAACTCGGCGGTGACTCACTGATCGCTATCAGCGTTGCGATGACCGCCGCCAACGAAGGACTGGACTTCACACCACAGGACCTCTACGAGAACCAGACCGTGGCCGCGTTGGCCAGAACCCTGGTTGCCCGCTACGCGGCAGGCGGGCTGGCGCGTCAGTCGTCGAACGATGTGGTGCATCCGCCTCTTCCGCCGAACATCGAGCACTTCCTCGAGCACGGGCTGGCCGAGGCCGGACGCTGGCGCGTTCCCCTGATCCTGCGACTTCGCCCGGATCTTCAGGTCGACGACGTCCGCTCGGTGCTGACCGCTGTGACGAACCACCATGATGCGCTGCGGCTGCGCATTGTTCACCGCGCGGGTACATGGGAGCAGCACATCGGTGAGCCGCAGGAGTTCACCGAACTCGGAACACACTCTCTTCCGGACGCTGTCTTGCCGGGAAGCTCTCAGGAGCGCGAAGCCGTGTTCGAGATCGTCAAAGGGCAGATCCGGGCCCAGGACCTCTCGAGCCAGCCGCTGACCGCCAGCTATATCCGCGGCGCGGCGGATGGGCCGTGCTACCTGGCGATCACTGTGCACGGAGCGGCCGGCGACAACGCGTCGCGCGACATCCTGCTCACCGACATCTTCACCGCGTTCGGGCAACGGCTGGCCGGCGACGAGATTGCGCTGCAACCGGTCACCACTCCGTGGCGTGAGTGGTCACAACGGTGCGCAGGGCTGGCTGCCCATCCCGCGGTGCTGGAAAGCCGCGATTTCTGGCTGGAGACCGCGGCTAAAGCGACCCTGCGCATGGCGGGCCAAGTATCGCAACCGCCTGCGGTGGACGACCTCGTGAGACTGTCGTCGACGCTGACCGTCGCGGAAACAACCGAAATCGACGACGTGCGGCGTCGGCTTCGGGTACCGATCGACGAAATCCTGCTGGCCGCACTGGGCCGGACCATCGCGGCCACGGTCGGTGACGGTGCCGTCGCGGTTGACCTCGGCGGGCCGGGCCGGTCGGTGCTCAAACCCGATGTCGACCTGCGCCGGACGGTTGGCTGGTTCACCACCGTCTACCCCGTCGCTCTCACCTGCTCAAAGGGTGACGCTGGCAGCGCCAGGCAATTGTTGGATGACGTGCACAACACGGTGCAGGCCGTCCCGCACTATGGAATTGGGTACGGACTTCTGCGGTACATGTACGCGCCGACCGCACGACTGCTCGCCGCCACGCGCCCGGCTGACATCTTTTTCTCGTACGTGGGCACGATTCCTGACCTGCCGTCCGTGCCAGCCGGTGACGCTCCGATTCAGTTCGACGCCGACACGGCGATGCCGGTGCGGGAGACGATCCCGGGCCTGGGTCACGCCGTCGAACTCCGGGTGTATCGCGCGGCCGGTGTGCTGCATCTGGATTGGTGGTATGACAGCCGCCGCATCGACCCGGCACGGGCGGGTTCACTTGCCGATGCGTTCTCGACCACTGTGATGGAATTGACCCGGGAGGCGGTCGCCGAGAGTGAAATAGACTTGGCCAGCGATGAACTGTCCCTGGTGGACTTGTCGTCGACTGAGGCATAGGAGCGGCGATGCCCAAGAGGCGAATGCCCAACAGCGATAATGCGGTGGTCGTCGACGGGGTCAGAAAGACCTTCGGTTCCGTTGTTGCGCTGGCCGACATCAGCTTCAAGGTCGGTCGTGGGGAGGTCCTCGGCTTACTGGGCCCCAACGGGGCCGGTAAGACCACCACGGTGGACATCCTGTCGACGCTGACGCGGCCGGATCGCGGTCACGCGGAGGTCGCCGGGCATGACGTCGCTTCCGACCCGGCCGGGGTGCGGCGGTCGATCATGCTCACCGGCCAGCAGGTGGCCGTCGACGACATGCTGACCGGCCGGGAAAACCTGGTGATGTTCGGTCGCCTGCAGGGGCTGAAGAAGTCGCAGGCGCGATCGCGGGCGAAGGACCTTCTCGACCACTTTGACCTGGTTGACGCGGCTGACCGGAGTGTCGGTACATATTCCGGCGGGATGCGCCGACGGATCGACATCGCCTGCGGATTAGTGGTCCGCCCAGAAGTGGTGTTTTTGGATGAACCCACGACCGGACTGGATCCGCGAAGTCGACAAAGCATCTGGGAGCTGGTTTCCGACTTCAAGGAGGCCGGTATCGCCACGTTGTTGACGACCCAATACCTGGAGGAGGCCGACGCCCTCAGTGACCGCATCATCGTGATCGATCACGGCACGATCATCGCGGAGGGAACGGCCGACGAGCTCAAGGAGCGTACTGGAGCAACCTATTGCGAAATCGTCCCGCGCGACATGAAGGATCTGCCCGCGATGGCCGAAGCGCTCGGTTCGTTGTTGCCGGAGCAGAACCGGGCGGCGCTGACCGCCGGATCCGACCGCATCGCGATGCCCGCCGCCGACGGCCCGAACACGCTGGCGGAGGCTCTGTACCTGTTGAACGCGGCGAGCATCGAGTTGGTCGACATCGCTCTGCGGCGGCCTTCTCTCGACGACGTGTTTCTCGCGCTGACATCTCGGGAAAACGGCGACACGTCTGCGATGCGTGTTGAACCCGAAGAATCCGAAGGCCCGTCGGGGCGGCATCGTTTGGAGCGCAATGGCGACACGCCCGTGACGCGCGTCGAAGTCGGTGAACCCGGAGACGCGTCCGGTCGGCATCGTTTGGAGCGCAATGGCGACACGTCCGCGACGCGCGTCGAAGTCGGTGAACCCGGAGACGCGTCCGGTCGGCATCGTTTGGAGCGCACCGCCGACACGTCCGCGACACGCTCGGATGCGGAAGTGCTCCCGTGACCGATATCGCGGCTGTCCGGCCGGCGACATCCACCGTTCAGCAATGGTGGGTGCTGACGGTTCGCGTAATCAAGCCCACTTTGCGCAACGGAGAGTTTGGCACCCAAGTCGCCGCGCCGATCATGTTCACGGTCAACTTCTATCTCCCGCTCAAACAGTTCATGGGCGCCTTCACCCAGGGCACGAGCAGCTATGCGCAGTATCTGATGCCGCTGATTGCGCTGGTAGCGATCTCGTTCGCCGCCATATCGGCGGCGTTGCGGTCAGCGACCGACTCGGTGCAGGGCATCGACCGGCGGTTCAAAGCCTCGCCGATCGCCCCGCTGACACCGTTGGCCGCACGCATGTCGGCCAGCATGTACCGCTGCTGCATCGCGCTCGTGGTCTCACTGGCGTGCGGCTATGTGATCGGGTTCCGGTTCTACGGCCACGTGGCTCACACTGTGGGCTTCTTGCTGTTGGTGCTGCTGATCGGCGCGGTCCTGGCGTTGCTCGGAGACCTGATCGGCGCCGCGAACAAGAATCCCGAAGCCACCACGCCCTTACTGCTGCCGCCGATATTTGTCCTGGGTCTGTTGTCGGCCGGCCTGGAACCGGTCGAACGGTTTCCCAGTTGGATACGGGGATTCGTCCGGAATCAACCGGTATCCCAGTACGTCTATGCGCTTCGCGCGTTGGCCGGGGACAGCACGCCTGCGGCCGGTGCGGTGAGTTGGTCTGTGATCAGCCCGCCACTGATTTGGTTGACGGCCGGTGCGGTGATTGTGCTTCCGCTGCACGTTCTGGTTTCCACAAGGCGGCGCTGATGTCTGTCGCATCGGAGGACAAGACGACCGTCGCGCGCGGTGCATTCGGCGATGTCCGCCGCGCGGCCAGCGGTGACGCTACAGAGAGCTCAGCTCGGCGGCTCGTTCCGCACACCTCGATACTCACCGCGCGATTACTTCGTCGGTGGGGCCGCGATCCTGCGACCGTGCTCGAGTCGCTGGCCATGCCCGTTGCATTGCTGGTGACAGTCAACATCGTTCTGGGAAACGGGATTTCGCAGCTCACCGGGCACAGCGCTCTCTATGGCAGCGTCCCGCTGATCGCGATGGTCGGGGCCATGTCGGGGTCGATGGTCGGCGGGATCGGTCTCATGCGTGAACGCACAGACGGCTTGCTTTCCCGATTGTGGGTGCTGCCCGTGCACCGGGCATCGGGCCTGCTTTCGAGACTGGCGGCCGATGCGGTCCGGATCGTGGGAACCACTGCGGTCATCATGTGCGCCGGGCTCGTACTCGGTTTCCGCTTCCGGCAGGGGATCCTGGCCTCGGTGGCGTGGCTGTTCGTCCCTATTGCCTTCGGGGTGGCGTTCACGATGGCCGTCGTGACCCTCGCCTTGTACACGGCGAACACCATCGTGGTAGAGGCCAGCGAGATCGTCTGGGGAGTGTTGATGTTCTTTTGCACCGGCTTCGTTCCCACCCACGAGTATCCACGCTGGCTTCAGCCGATCGTCCAACATCAGCCGATAAGCTATGTCGTGGAGGCGATGCGCGGATTGTCTCTTGGTGGTCCGGTGTTAGCGCCGGTGGTCGCAATGCTGCTGTGGTCGGCGGGCATTGCCGCCGCGTGCGCGATACCGATGGCGATCGGGTATCGAAAGGCCAGCATGCGTGGCTGATTTCCTAGCCGTCGTGTTCGCAAACCGCAAGGGAGCCTGAGGATGTTTACATCGTCGGTGATCCGGAAGCTGTCGCGTAGCGAAGAAATATTCGCCGAGACAGAAAGTTTCGTGGGTCTCGGAGCGGATGTGCAGGGCCCGATCGACGCCGATGCTCTGTCGGCTGCCTTTGATGCGCTGCTGGAGGCGCACCCGGTTCTGGGTGGCCACCTCGAACGGGGCCCCGACGGCCGCCATCAGTTCGCCGTCGACGATCTACTTCATCCGGGAATCGAGGTGGTGGAGATCGACGATCCTTCCGCCGGAAGCCCCCCTGTGCACTTGAACCAGACCGAGTCGCTGATCCAGCTGCGATTGACCCTGCGCAGGGGAGAGGCGCAGCTGACCCTTTATGTCCATCACAGCCTCGCCGACGGTCACCACGAGTTCAGCCTCGTCGAGGAGTTGTTGTCCTACTACACCGACCTCGTCTGCACAGGAAGAATTCCCGCGGTCACCGTTCAGCCCGCGCCGGACCCGCTGGAAGTTGTTCTCGCCCAACGGGGTATACAGAAACAGCGGCGGTCGGGGCTCGAGCGGTTCATGTCCGCGATGTTCGCCTACGACCTGCCGCCATCCCGGCGAACCGGATCTGACGTCAAACCCGCGGTGCCGCTTCGTGTTCCCATGGCGGGGTGCCAGCTGAGCGAGCGCGAGACACGCGACCTCGTCGCGCTCAGTCGTGCACAGAAGATTAGCCTGAACGGCTTGCTGTCTGCGGCTCTGCTCCTGGCGGAGTGGCGAGTTCGCGGCAGGACGAATATTCCGGTGCCCTACCTCTATCCGGTCGATTTGCGGTATTTCCTGTCGCCCCCGCTGTCTGCGACCGCCTGCACAAACCCTTTGGGAGTGGCCACCTATCTCGCCGAGATCGACCGCAACACCGATGTGGTGACTCTCGCCCGGGACATTGTCGAGACTTTTCGGGCGGACCTGTCCGACGGCGTGATCCAGCAGTCGCTGCTTCACTTCAGCCCGCAATACGTCGGGAATCCACCCGGCTTGCCCGATATCGTCATGTTGACTGACAGCGGTCTGGTGCCGCCCGTGCGTACACCGCCGGATGTGGAATTGACCGCCACCCATGACGAGTTGTTCTTCGCCGTCAACGCCGGGATCGACATGTATCTCAGCAAGATCTTCGCCGGACAATTGGTGGTCGAGTACCACACGCATGCGCCGGCGCCGGAGAAATCGATCGAGGTAATACATTCGCTGCTCCGTACCGTCGCCGAGCAGCATGCCACAACCGGTGTCAGTTAACGGGTCCGAAGGCGTAACGGTGATATTGCAGCATCTTCCGCGCCGGCGGGACCACGCGAACCAGGCGCCTCGACAGCTGGTACGTAGCCGAGGCCCGGCGAAATGTGCTGGCGTCGAAGAACGTGACGGCGATAAGCAAGCGGACCCCGGGGACTCGGCTCAGGATGTCCTGCGGGCTATTGACCGCCCAATACAGCGTCGACCCGGTTCGCCGCACCAGCGTATGCGACTTCTGCGACTTGATTGCCAGCCAATTGTAGAAGTCGACCTGCAGTTCACCGGATGGGAAGTGGTCGACAACGCGGCGCAGCAGCGCGAGGCCCTCGTCTTCTGTCAGATACATGCTGATGCCCTCGGCCAGCAGCAGCACCGGACGGTCTGCGGGAATCTGGTCGAGCCAGGACTGATCGGTCGCGGAAGTGGCGATGAGCTGGTACCGCGGACGGGTTGGAAAGATCTTCTCCCGCAATGCGATTACGGCGGGGTAGTCGACGTCATACCACTGCACGTCCGGACCGGGATCCAGCCGGAACACCCGGCTATCCAAACCGCACCCGAGATGCACGACCGTGCACTGCTGGTGAACGGCCAGGAACTGGCGCGCCCAGATGTCGTACTGGGCGGTGCGCACAGTGATCAAAGGCGCCCACCTGGCGGTGATACCAATCTCGCGGAAGTCGTAATCGAGGCGGCTGACCGCTTCCTTCGCGTACCGGTCGCCCAGGACCGGGCGGTCGAAATCGGCGTCCAGCGCCTTGAGATGCAGGGTCGCCAGCATGGTCTGCGCGGCGCCGCTGAGATCGACGGAAACCTTCTCGGTCACGCATCCGAGGCTAGTATCTGGTGGCCGGTGTGGTTCGGAGTTTGTCGGCCGGCGGTCACCCACTTACCACCAAGGTCCACCACGGACGCCGAACGCTGTCGGTTGTCCCACGCGGCAAGGAGCGGCGATGGCCCAGATTAGTACCATGCACTATTTGCTCGACCAGGCGCGTCGCCGATTCACGCCGACCCTCAACAACATTCCGGGCATGGGTGTGGTCGCGAAGCGGGTGCTCGCTCATCCGTGGAAGACGAAGGTGCTGGCCAAGCCACCCGTCGGCAGCGACCTCAAGCCGGTCCTGGGGGATTCGGGCCTGCCGCTTCTGGGTCACACCATCGAGTTTTTCCGCGAAGGACCGGACTTCGCGCTGAATATGTATCGGAAGCACGGCCCGCTGTTTTTTTCCGACCCGCCGATCCTGCGCTCGGTTGTCGTCTCAGGGCCCGACGCGATCCAGGCGGTGTTCACAAACAAGAACAAGGACTTCTCCCAAGAGTTCTGGAACGACGTGATCGGTCCGTTCTTCAACCGGGGCCTGATGCTGCTAAATTTCGACGAGCATCTTTATCACCGGCGCATCATGAATGAGGCGTTCACCCGCACCCGGTTGGCCGGTTACGTCGAGCACATCGACCGGGTGGTGACGGCCGGCGTGGCCGACTGGCCGACCAACGACGCGCGGTTCCTGTTTTTCCCCGCGGTAAAGCAACTCACCCTCGATGTCGCGTCGACGGTGTTCATGGGCCACGAGCCCGGCGCCGACGATGACCTGGTCACCAAGATCAATCAGGCCTTCACGAGGACAACCCGTGCCGGTGGCGCGTTCATCCGCTACCCCGTCCCGCCGTTCAAGTGGTGGCGCGGCCGGCGCGGCCGCAAATTCCTTGAGGACTGCTTGGCTGAGCGGGTCAAGGAACGCCGCGACGCCGAGGGCACCGACATGCTGACGGTGCTGTGTCACACCGATGACGAGGACGGCAACCGCTTCACCGACGAGGACATCGTCAACCACATGATCCTTTTGCTGATGGCCGCCCACGACACTTCCACCTCGGCGCTCACCACGATGGCCTACCACCTGGCCGCCCATCCGAAGTGGCAGGAACGCTGCCGCGACGAGTCGGCCCGGCTGGGCGACGAGCCGCTGGACCTCGAGTCGCTGGAGAAGCTGGAGACGCTGGATCTGGTGATGAACGAGTCGCTGCGGATGGTGCCCCCGCTGCCGTTCGTCATGCGCCAGACCGTGCGTGACACCGAGTTGCTGGGCTATTTTCTCCCGGCCGGCACGCCCATGATGGTTTGGCCCGGGATGAACCACCGGCTGCCCGAGCTGTGGACCGAGCCGGAGAATTTCGACCCCGAACGTTTTGCCGAGCCGCGGTCCGAGCACAAGCGCCACCGCTACGCTTACGCCCCGTTCGGCGGTGGCGCGCACAAGTGCATCGGGATGGTGTTCGGGCAGTTGGAAATCAAGACCGTCGTGCACCGGCTGCTGCGCCGGTACCGGCTGGAGCTGGCCCGGCCGGGCTATCAGGCGCGCTGGGATTACGGGGGGATACCGATCCCGGTAGACGGCATGCCGATCGTGCTGCGCCCGCTGGGTTAGCCGGCAGGTCGCGCTGTAGCAGCTGCGGTCGCGAGGACGGGACGAGCTTCCCCCGGGCCGTAAACCATCGAGGACTCGATAGGGAGGTGCAGTAGTGACAGAAGCGGCCAGCGAGCAGCGCAGTGACCGGCGGCCACGGGTCTTGCTGCTCTACTACACCTATACCGGGCAGGCACTCAAAGTCCTCGAGGCCGCGGGAGAAGTGTTTCGCGACCGAGGGTGCGATGTGCAGAAGGCCGAGATCGAGTTCACCGACCGGCGATTCGCCGGACGGTTCTCTCGCTTCCCGATGCGACGTGTGTGGCCCGACATGCTCAGTGTGCTTCCGGCCCAGACGCGGCGTGCCAGCGGGGAGATCCGCACCCCGGATGCGGTGCGAAACGGGGACTACGACCTGATCTGCATCGGCTCCCCGACTTGGTGGCGAACCACGAGTATGCCGCTGCGCTCCTTCCTCAAGTCGGACGAGGCACGAAAACTCCTGGCCGGCAAGCCCTTCGCCGTGTTCGTTGTCTGCCGCCGCTATTGGCGGGAGAACCTCACGGCGGTGCGTAAGCTGGGGGAGAAGCAGGGCGGCCGGTACGTCGACGGAGTCCATTTCGCGTATCCCGGCGACCAGCTTCGCTCAATGCTGTCGCTGACCAGCTACCTGGGGACGGGTGAGTACCGGGACCGGTACCTGGGCTTGCGTATCCCGACGACCAACGTCCAACCGGAGCAGCTGGAGCAGACGCGAAAGTTCGCGTCTGCCCTCGCGGATCGGTTATTCGGAGAGAGGCCGGCGAGACCGCGCGACGAAACGCCGCCGCGATGAGCGTCACCTGCAGAAAAGGTTTGCTATGCCGCATTCGTTCGACATCTTGACCGAATCGCCCGCCAGTGTCGAACAGGTTCATGCGGCGTTCAGCCGCGAGGACTACTGGCTGGCCCGCCACGCGGCCTTCGACGTTACGAGCACGCTGGATTCGCTGATCGTCGAGGCCGACGGCACGGTGACGGTGCGCGCCACCCAGCACCTGGGCCACCAGCTGCTACCCGGGCTGCTTGCCAAACTCGTTCCCGGTGCCCTGAAAATCCTGCACAGCGAGACGTGGCGACCGGTTGGTGACCGCCGGGTACGCGGGCAGGTCAGCATCTCGGCTCCCGCGGCGTTGGGATCAGGCCGTGCGGAAGCGTGGCTGGCACCCGTGGACTACGGCTCGCGGCTGCGGTTCGCCGCGACGGTGGAGGTCAAAATCCCGCTGGTGGGCGGCAAGCTCGAGAACTCCATCGGAGCCGATTTGGCTGAGAACATCCCTGCAATTCAGCGCTTCACTACAACGTGGATCACCGAACATGCCTGATGCCGCCATCTGGGTGAGAGCCTGCTACCCGAGCCAGTTGCGCCGGTGGAGGAAACGGACGTAGTCGACCTGTTCGGGTAGTACGCAGTGGACTGCGGCTAGACCGGGTCAGTACTCGGAAGGTTGGGCCGTCATCACAGGGGGCCGGTGACTGGGACACCATAATGTCGCCAGACACCATTACTTGACCGCCCGAAGGGATCACCTCCGGGTATGAAGAACCGCCTCCGATGATGTTGCCCTTGCCGTCAAAGCACGCGATACCGACGCGCGCACCAGGCTAGCGCTCAGTGAGCGTGGCAACGAGCAGGTCCGCCAACCGATTTCCGGCTGCTTCGCCCAATGTACTGAGGCGATGCCGCAGGCCGAGAGACAGAGTGCTGCCCACGGCTATCGCCGCAACCGATACCGCCGCAGCGCCCCAAACCGGGGGCGTGACGTAGAACTCGCTGGGGTGGTCGCCAAAGAACGACGCCAGATCCTTGGGTCTGCCCAGATTGGACACCACGACAGTATCGACGAATCTGGATCTGTTTCCGGTGAGCCCGAGCAGTCGGGGCATACGCCTCTTGGCGCCGAGCGGGAGCGGGGAGATCAACTGCAGCAGGTCTTGCGCGCCGCGCGCGCGAACCTCTCGTCGGATCGGGGCCGTTTGCTCGGCAACGGCTTTGGCTGCGGACGCAAGATCGATCCGATCTCGGCGCATCGTCGACACGCTGACGGAGGAAACCATGTAGCTGACGACGTCGGTCGACCATTCGGCGGGCCTGAGGTTGACGGGCATGAACGCCATAACTTTGTTCGCGTCATCGTTATGTTGTCGGTTCCATTCCTCGATCGCGATCCCGACCGCGCCGATCAGCATGTCGTTGACCGTCGTGCCCTCCGGCCTCCGGGCGTTCAGTTCAGCGAGCTGCTCGGCCTCGATTGTGCGGTGAGCGAAACCAGATCCTGTTCGGCTGTCTGTGGTGTCCGGCGCTACTCGTGCCGGCCGTATTGCGGCGTCTTTGAGCTGGCGTCCACCTTCCAGGGCACGAGCCGCCCGCTCGGAAAAACTCTTCGGGCGCAGCCGCCTCTTGAGATCCCGGGCCTCTTCGAGGGGTAGCGGTGACGGGGGTTCGGGCTTGCCCCGGTATGCGTCGGTGATCGACCGGAGCAGCCGCAACATGCCGATGCCGTCCATTGCGGCATGCGCTGCGTTGAACTGGACGAGATCTCCGTGCGGTCTGCGGGCGACTTGCACACGAAACGGGGGCGCCTCGTGCACCGGGAACGGTGGCGAATAAAAGTCGGTGCGCAGTCGGGCCAAAGTTGCGTCATCGGGGCAGTCGACTACGGGGATCGACATGCGCTTCAAGTCGTCAACAATCTCCCAATGGTCGAACCTCTGGTGGGCCGCCGCGACCACCAGGCGCGAGCGCGCAATGGGATGAGCCATGCACGCGGCGTGGACCGCAGCCTCGAGTTCCGTAGGATCGATTCGCTGCGTGTCCCCTATCTCCATCTGCATGTTCCATGGATCGGAGGCCGACTCAAGATGCAGGAGTGTTTCTTCTCCGCACGTCAGGGGCAGCGTTTGGGTCATACTCAACTCCAGTCGTCGCGACGGTGACGCCACTTATCAAGACTCCCGATCACACGTCGTTCGTCGTGTTTCACAAACCTGCACCGACGTACTCGTTGACGACCCGCGTTCAGGATGCGCCTAACCTGGTGCCAGACCACCCCTAGCATGCCGTGGTGTCGTCGATTGAGTGATGCTATCCCATCGACTCGGCAGTTGCCCTGACCGACAACACCGGGTGATCGTCGCGTGAGCACAGATGCGCGGTGTGGAGCCCGGTGTTTTCCCGCGCACGCGTCGATCGGGGGTTGAGTGTGCTGACCCGGGTCTGGGCCACCGACAAGTCCTTGCCCCCGACGCCGATGACCGCGGCGATCTTAGTGGCTGCCGGGCAGTCAAGAACGTGACGCCCTGGACAATTTTCGGCGGCCGCGGTCCTGGCGGTAGCCGTACCGGCTCGGTTGTCGGTGTTGCCATGTTTCCCCCCAGCATTTCTCGACGCACTTCAAAATACGTGAGCTGGCAGGGCACAGAGGACGTTTGCGCGTTTTGGGTGATACGTTGCATCGGTCCAAGGAAGAGCCTTTACCTACAAGGGGGCTTGCACGTTGCCTAGGTACACCAAACCCCGGTCGCGCTGCGCCGGCCGCTGATGTCCGCGCCCCCAAACGCCGTGCGCAACATGCTCGAGGTGATCGACAAGGGGTATGTCAGCGAATCCCACCCCGTCCCGCTGCTCTTTGTCCACGGGGCATGGCATGCAGCATGGTGTTGGGATGAATATTTCCTGAACTTCTTCGCCGACAAGGGTTATCGTGCGTTGGCGGTAAGCCTTCGCGGCCATGGAAATAGCCCGGCTCTGAAGTTGCGTGCCTGTTCGCTCGCCGATTATGTCGAGGATGTCGGCCTGGTTGCCGACAGCCTGCCCAAAAAACCGGTGGTCATCGGTCACTCCCTGGGCGGCGTTATCGTGCAGAAGTATCTGGAGTCGCACGACGCTCCTGCCGGCGTCTTGATGGCATCCATGCCCCCACAGGGAAATCTCGGATCCGGCCTGCGCTGGCTGAGACAGCACCCGTGGCATTTCACCAAAATGGCGATCACGGGCAAGTCCTTGGCTTATGTCAACACTCCCCGGCTCGCACGGGAGCGATTCTTCTCCGCACATATGCCGGACGCACAAGTCTTGCAGTACGCGACGCGGCTCCAAGAAGAGAGCGCACGAATCGGCGTGGACTGCCTTGTGCTCAACCTGCCCCGGCCTAAGCGGGTGACGACGCCGCTGCTGGTCTTAGGGGCGCAGAATGACGAGGCGCACACCGCGAAGGAAATCCGTGCAACGGCACGCGCGTATCGCACCGAAGCAGAATTCTTCCCTCGCATGGGTCATAACATGATGCTCGAGCCTGGATGGGCTGCCGTCGCAGAACGAATCCACACCTGGCTCGGCACTCATGGGCTGTAATGCTCGGTAACCTTCCCGACATGACCGACACGCCGAACTCTACTGCTGCCGCCTCGGGTGCGTCCGGGGTCGTGCCCAGCGCCGTCGAGGCGCTCGCCCGCCTCGACATGCCGCTGCTCGACGCGATGATGACCCAGCGCGCGGTGCGCCGCGTCCGCCCCGACCCGGTCGACGACGCGGTGGTGTTGAAGTGCATCGAGCTGGCGCTGCGAGCACCGACCAGTAGCAACGGCCAGAACTGGGAGTTCATCGTGGTCAAGGACGGCCGCATCAAGAAGAAGCTCGCCAAGCGTTACCGACAGGGCTGGTCGCTCTATTACCGCACGATGATCCGGCGGGTCGCTGCCCGCGACGAGTCGATGGCAAAGACCGCGCGGGCGGTGCAGTGGCAGGTCGACCACTTCACCGAGATCCCGGTCCTGGTGGTGGCTTGTCTGCGGCTGGGCGCCCGCGACGGGAAGCTGCCGTTGGTGCCGATGCCCCACGCGGTTGAGTCGGGACACTATGGGTCGATCTACCCCAGTGTGCAGAACCTGTTGTTGGCGGCGCGCGCCATGGGCCTTGGTGCGTGCCTCATCACCTTGCCGCTGTGGAGTGTGGCGTCCGCACGCAGAACTCTGAAATTGCCGCATTCGGTGACACCGTGCTGCGTCGTGCCGCTCGGCTGGCCGCGCGGGCGCTACGGGCCCACAACGCGTAGGCCGGTCGCGGAGGTGACACACCTCGATACGTACGGCAATCGAGCATGGAGCGACACCTGATCGCTAGTGTTGCGTGTCGTTGAAACATTTATCGACGCTGCCGCAGCCGACGGTCGTCGCGGAACCCGCCGAGGGCTGGCGCACATGTGCGCGACCAGACGCCGCCTCAATCCTTGGCGAAGCAGTACATCCGGTACGAAAGCCGCCCGCGTTGCAGTTCGCGGTACATCAGCGAGCCTGGCGCACCGACAAACAGGCGGCCGAAGGGGCGTAGGAACGCGGGCAGATGGTGACCGACTAAGTCCAGGTACCGCGGCGCAAGTTTGTCCAGTCCGCGCAGAACCTCCGCATTGATGACCCTCTCCGAGAGCAGCCGCATCGGCGCGTCGGCCATCGCCGCCTCCCACTGGGAGAAGTCCAGGTAGCTGCGGAAATCGGCGTACAGGAAACGCCCTCCCGGGCGCAGCACGCGCGCCACTTCGGCAAGGAAACGGGGAAAGTTTGGGTAGCCGTGTGCGGCTTCGACATTGATCACCGCGTCAAAGGATTCATCGGCAAAGGGCAGGCTCTGGGCATCGCCGTGCACGAAATCCAGCCCGGGCAGACTGTGCCTTTTCCGACAGAAGGCGATGGCGTCTGCGTTTAAGTCCAGCCCCGTGTAGGACGCCGGGCGCAACGTGCGCACAACGTAGGAGGCTCCACCGCCGTGGCCGCAGCTGACCTCCAGTACCTGTTTGCCGCTGAGATCCGCCTGTGTTGCCGTGCGGTGGTAGAGCTGGATGTTGTACCTGTTGCGCTCATCGGGCGCCGCTAGCGGCACCCCCATCGGGGGATCCTCCTCATAGCCGTAGTTGAGCAGAAGGACGTCCTCCGCATCCCACCGGCGGGTCAAGAAGGGATACCAGTACTTGACCATGATCTTTTGGAACCACGAGGCGGTACCGATGGACTTTGAGGGATGGGGCATGCGAGTTGCGGTCACACCGCGGGAGTATTCCACGCAGGAGATCTCGGCGCGGAGTCTTCGGAAACCGCGGGCCGTCCGGCGGGTATGCGTCGGGCGGAGTGGCGTCGCTGGAAGACCCAGGAGCCTCCCAGGTGGCGATCGGCGGCGATATTGGCCAGCAATGCCGCTGTCGTCGTCCTCAGCTTAGCTGGCGTGGTCAGCGACCGATGTAGAGTCAGCGTCGCTCGACACCTTCGCTGTCCGCCGGTAGACCACGGCTCGGCCGCCCCGTGCTGGTGCGGTCGCCACACCGCGCCAGTGACGCCGTTCGCCCGGCGCATCGGTTGGCGCGAACCGCAATTCGCGCAGCAGTGTGCGCAGGGTGACGTCCATCTCCATGTTGGCCAACGCCGCGCCGATACAGCGGTTTACGCCGCCGCCGAAGGGAATCCACGAGAAGGGCTTCGGGGCGCTGACGCCGGCGAATCGGTCCGGGTTGAATGACGCCGCGTCCGGGAAGGTCTCTTCTGAAGCATGCGCCATTCGGATACTCAATATCACTACGGTATTTTCCGGAATGACCCAGTCCCCCAGGCGGATTCGCTTCTTCGTGCGGCGTGTAGTGCCTTCGAGAACCGACCGGGTGCGCAACACTTCCCAGATCGTGGTCTGCCGCAACTCAGATCCGCCGGCGTCGACTTCGTCAGTCAGCCGCGACAGCAGCGACGGATGGCGGCGCAACCGCTCCACTGTCCAGGCCAATCCTGCGCTGGTTGTCTCATGACCGGAGGCCACCAAGGTCAGCAACTCGTCGGCGATGTGCCGATCCGGGATCGGCTCACCGTTGTCGTAGCGGGCCTGCACCAGCAGCGCGAGCACGTCGTTGCGCTCTTCGAGGGCCGGGTCGGCCCGCGCATCGGCGATGAGCGAGTCGACGACAGCGTCGAATCGGCGCCGGTACCGCAGAAATCGCCCCCCCGGACTCCACGGACCCAGATCAATCCGCATTTTCGGCGGCAGCACGGCGATGGCGCCGACCATCGCGACCAGGGGCGGCAGCAGGCCGCGAAGTTCGTCCAGCGCGGGTCCCTCGGCGCCGAACACGGCACGCAGGATCACGTTGAGGGTCATGCGCATCATCGGCTGCAGCGTTTTGAACTCGCGGCCCTCCGGCCAGTTTGCGATCTCGAGCATCACCTCCTCTTCGATGATGTGCTCGTAGCTTCTCGCCCGCTGCCCGTGAAACGGCGGGACCACCAACTTGCGGCGGGCGAGAAGTTCGTCGCCGGCAAGGCTGAACGTCGACCCGGGACCGAATGCCTCCCCGAGATGCCCCGCCCCTGTCGGACGTTCGATCAGATCGCTGCTCGTGCTGAACACGTCCTTAACCAAGATTGGGTCGCTGATCACCACCGCCTGGCCGAAGAGCGGAAAATTGACGGTGAATTCCTTGCCGTACCGTCGGGCCAGAGCAGCAAACAGTCCATGCGTTACAGACAAGAACGCGATGCCCTGCACGATCTTCGGTATCCGTGGTCCTGGCGGTAGCCGTACCGCCTCGGTTGTCTCCCTTGCCATGTCTTTCCCGCGTTTCTTTCGCTCGTCGTGCCGGTACTCAAAAGTATCGGATGCCGCCGCGTCGGGAGGACGTTTGCCACCAACAACGCGCCCCACAACGGCTA
>Ga0210405_10002769_pt1 | contig 17848 bp, 15 predicted proteins | sample IncBWH11MmetaG_FD_155492 | JGI IMG/M metagenome (GOLD analysis project Ga0210405, IMG submission 155492) | Forest soil microbial communities from Barre Woods Harvard Forest LTER site, Petersham, Massachusetts, United States - Inc-BW-H-11-M | ecosystem: Environmental > Terrestrial > Soil >... | reverse complement strand
GCCCGGGTCATCGGCCGGGCCGGCGAACAGCACGCCGCACTCCTCGAAGGTCTCCCGGGCCGCGGCGCACACCAGGGCTTCGGCCAGCTCGGTTTCGATGCTGAACCGCTGCGCCCACCACGACGGCGGCGGCCCGGCCCAGGCGATCTGGGCGTTGCGGTCGCGGTCATCGACGCCGCCGCCGGGGAACACCATCACCCCGGCGGCGAATTCCATCGCCGAGTGTCGGCGCATCAAGAAGACGGAAACACCGTGGGAGCCGTCGCGGATCAGCATCACGGTGGCGGCGGGCCGGGGCGTCAGCGGGACGTAAGGTTCGTCGGTCGACGAGGTCATCAGCGCCTCCGATGGGCCGCGCGGGTGCGAGTGCGCCGGGCGAAGTAACGCCCGTCGATCACGTCGACCGTGATCGACTGGCCGAACGCCGTCGATAGATTCTCGCCGGTCAGTACTTCTGTCAGAAAACCTGCCGCGACGACTTGTCCCTCCGACATCAGCATGCAGTGGCTGAAGCCGGGCGGAATCTCCTCGACGTGGTGGGTGACCAGGACCAGCGCCGGAGCGTCGGGATCGGCGGCCAAGTCGGTCAGCCGGGCCACCAGTTCCTCGCGGCCGCCCAGGTCCAGACCGGCAGCCGGTTCGTCGAGCAGCAGCAACTCGGGGTCGGTCATCAATGCGCGCGCGATCAGCACCCGCTTGCGCTCGCCCTCCGACAGGGTCTCGTAGGTGCGGTCGGCCAGGTGCTCGGAGCCCAGGCTTTCCAGCATGTCGATGGCCCGGTGGTAGTCGACGTCCTCGTAGCGTTCCCGCCACCGGCCCAGCACCGCGTAGCCGGCCGAGACGACCAAGTCGCGCACCACCTCATGACCGGGAATCCGTTGCGCCAGCGCCGAGGAACTCAAGCCCACCCGGGAGCGCAACTCGGACATGTCGACGCGGCCGAGGCGCTCACCGAGCACGTAGGCGACGCCCGACGAGGGGTGCTCGGCGGCAGCGGCGATGCGTAGCAACGATGTCTTGCCGGCACCGTTGGCCCCGATGATCACCCAGCGTTCGTCGAGCTCGACCGACCAACTCACCGGCCCGACCAGCAGATGGCCATCACGTCGCAGCGAAACGTCCTTGAAGTCGATCAGCAGATCGGGGTCGGCTGCGTCGTTAGTCTGGTCGGTTCCACCCTCGGATTCTCTCGAATCCTCGGGTTTCACCTCCGGCTTCCGGTTTCGGGCACTCGACCATCGTGCCGTACCGCGACGCCGCGGCGGCTGTCGGGTCGCGCGGTTATTCGGGTGGGATCTCGACGCGTCGCACCACACCGTCGACCGCGTCCGCGGCCTCGATCTCGCCGCGCGTGACGCCGAGCAAGAACAGCACGGTGTCCAGGTACGGGTAGCTCAGCGAGGCGTCGGCAACTTCCCGCAGCGCGGGTTTGGCGTTGAATGCCACACCCAGGCCCGCGGCGGCCAGCATATCGATGTCGTTGGCGCCGTCGCCCACCGCGACCGTCTGCGCCATCGGCACGCCGACCTGATGCGCGAAGTCCCGCAGTGCCTTTGCCTTACCGGCGCGGTCGACGATCTGTCCGACGACCTGGCCGGTGATTTTGCCGTCGACGATCTCCAGCTCATTGGCGGCGACGAAGTCCAGCATCAGCTCATGCGCCAACGGCTCGATGACCTGCCGGAAGCCGCCGGAGACCACGCCCACGTGATAACCCAGCCGCCGCAACGTACGCAGCGTGGTCCGCGCGCCCGCCGTCAGCTCCAACTCTTCGCCGACCTCGTCGAGCACTTCGGCGGGCAGACCCGCCAACGTGGCCACCCGCTGCCGCAGCGACTCCGCGAAGTCCAGTTCGCCGCGCATCGCGGCCTCGGTGATCGCGGCGACGGCCTTCTGAGCTCCTACCCGGGCGGCCAGCATCTCGATGACTTCGCCCTGGATCAGCGTCGAGTCGACATCGAACACGATGAGCCGTTTAGCGCGCCGGGACAGACCGTAATCCTCCACCGCGATGTCGACGCACTGGTCCGCGGCCACCTGCGTCAACGCGGCCTGCAGCCGGCTTCCGACGCCCGGTGGCGCGGAAACGCGCAATTCCAGGCCGGTGACCGGGTAGTCGGAGACGCCGCGAATGAGGTCGATGTTGACGCCCAGTGCGGCCACCTCCCGGGCCACCACGCCGAACGCCTCGGCGGTGATCGGTCGGCCGAGCACCACGATGGTGTGCGTCGACGGTTCCCGGATGATCGGCAGATCGTCGCTGCGCTCGATGCTGACGTCCAGGCCGACCGCGTGGATGGCCGCCTCGACGTCCGCCCGCAGCGTCTTACCCTCGGCCACCTCCGGTGGAGCTGACACCAGCACACCCAACGTCAGCCGGCCCCGGATCACGACTTGCTCGACGTTGAGCAGTTCGACATTGTGGCCGGAGAGAACCTCGAATAGCGCCGACGTCACGCCTGGCTTGTCGACACCGGTGACGGTGATCAGCGCCGACACCTTGCGGGGTGTACTCAGCTCGAGGGCACCTCGGCCAGCTCCTGGCTGTGGTCGCGGCCCACGTGCGCCTCGGCGCGCAATCGCTCCACCATGTGCGGGTAGTGCAGCTCGAAGGCCGGGCGCTCAGAACGGATACGGGGCAGCTCGGTGAAGTTGTGCCGCGGCGGTGGGCAGCTGGTGGCCCACTCCAGCGAGTTGCCGTACCCCCACGGGTCGTCGACTGTGACCACTTCGCCGTAGCGCCAGCTCTTGAAGACGTTCCAGACGAACGGAATCATCGACACGCCAAGGATGAACGCCCCGACCGTGGAGATCACGTTGTACACCTGGAATCCGTCGGTGGGCAGGTAATCGGCGTAGCGGCGCGGCATCCCCATGTCGCCCAGCCAGTGCTGGATCAAGAACGTGGTGTGAAAACCGATGAACGTCAACCAGAAATGCAGCTTGCCCAGCCGGTCGTCGAGCAGCCGGCCGGTCATCTTCGGGAACCAGAAATACGTACCGGCGAAGGTGGCGAACACGATGGTCCCGAACAACACGTAGTGGAAGTGCGCGACCACGAAATAGCTGTCGGTGACCTGGAAGTCCAGCGGCGGGCTGGCCAGCAGCACCCCGGTCAGACCACCCAACAGGAAGGTGATCAGAAAGCCGATCGCGAACAGCATCGGCGTCTCGAACGTCAGCTGGCCCTTCCACATGGTGCCGATCCAGTTGAAGAACTTGATGCCGGTCGGCACTGCGATCAGATAGGTCATGAAGGAGAAGAAGGGCAGCAGCACGGCGCCGGTGGCGAACATGTGGTGCGCCCACACCGCAACTGACAACGCGGCGATCGACAGCGTCGCGTAGACCAACGTGGTGTAGCCGAAGATCGGTTTACGGGAGAACACCGGGAAGATCTCGGTCACGATGCCGAAGAACGGCAATGCCACGATGTAGACCTCGGGGTGACCGAAGAACCAGAACAGGTGCTGCCACAACAGGACCCCGCCGTTGGCGGAGTCGTAGACATGAGCGCCCAGGTGCCGGTCGGCGGCCAGCCCGAACAGCGCAGCGGTCAGCAACGGGAACGCGATCAGCACCAGGATGGACGTCACCAGGATGTTCCAGGTGAAGATCGGCATCCGGAACATCGTCATGCCCGGTGCGCGCATGCACACCACGGTGGTGATCATGTTGACCCCGCCCAGGATGGTGCCCAGACCGGCGACGATCAACCCCATGATCCACAGGTCGGCCCCGATGCCGGGTGAGTGGATGGCGTCGGTCAACGGGGTGTAAGCGGTCCAGCCGAAGTCGGCGGCCCCACCCGGGGTTATGAAACCGGCCATGCCGATCGTCGCGCCGAACAAGAACAGCCAGAACGACAAGGCATTCAGCCGCGGGAACGCCACGTCAGGCGCGCCGATCTGCAGCGGCAGCACCAGGTTGGCGAAGCCGAAGACGATCGGCGTCGCATAGAACAGCAGCATGATCGTGCCGTGCATGGTGAACAGCTGGTTGAACTGCTCGTTCGACAAGAACTGCAGACCCGGAGCGGCCAACTCGGTACGCATCAGCAGCGCCATCAGCCCGCCGACGAAGAAGAAAATGAAGCAGGTGACCACGTACATGATCCCGATCATCTTGTGATCGGTGGTGGTGATCAGCCGGTAGATCAGGTTGCCTTTAGGTCCTGTTCGCGGCGGGTACGGACGACTGGCCTCGAGTTCTCCCAGCGGGGGCGCTTCGGTGGTCAAGAGCTCCTCCAAACGTCGGGCGGGGCAACTGGGATCAGTGGCACTTGAGTCTAGCGTTCGAACGTGCCCCGCGAGCGACTGGTCCTACAAACTGTCGTACTGGGCGGGTGAACGGCGCGCCTCGTCGTCTCGCGCATGCAGCCGGGCGTCAGCTAACCGGATGTTACCGTCGGACCCGTGCTGTTCAGGGGTGTGCGACCGGTGATGTCCGTTGCCGCTGCGACAGCGATTTCGGCCGCGCTGTGCACTGGTTGCACAACGGGATCGCCGGGCGGCGGTTCATCGCCGACGTCGGTGATCACCAGCACCACCCAAATTGCCGGAGCCGGCGTTTTGGGCAACCAGCGGCGGCCAGACGAGTCGTGCGCGCCGCAACCGGCTGAGCCGGATCCCGGGCCGGCGACTCGCACGGCCCACAACGCGGCGGGGTTGCAGCCCGATGTGGCCCAGGTGCCCGCTGATCCGCAGCGGATCGTCGTGCTCTCCGGCGACCAGCTCGACGCCCTGTGCGCGCTGGGCCTGCAGTCGCGGATCGTCGCCGCCGCGCTGCCGGACGGCTCCTCGAGCCAGCCGTCCTACCTGGGCACCGTCGTGCATCGCCTGCCGGGCGTGGGCACCCGCAGCAGTCCCGACCTAGGGGCTATTGGGGCGGCCAAGCCGGATCTGATTCTTGGCTCGCAGGCGTTGACGCCGAAGTTGTATTCGGCGTTGGCCGCGATCGCGCCGACGGTCTTCACCGGGGCACCGGGTGCGGCCTGGGAAGACAACCTGCGTGGGGTGGGTGCGGCCACCGGTCGGGCCGACGCCGCCGGCGGCGTGATCGACGGCTTCACCAAGAAGGCCCACGACGACGGCGCGGCTCACGACGCCGCCCACTACCAGGCGTCGATCGTGCAGTTCACCGAGAACACCATCCGGGTATACGGTGCCGAGAATTTCCCGGCCAGCGTGCTAGCCACGGTCGGCGTGGATCGCCCTGCGTCGCAACGGTTTACCGACAAGCCTTACATCGAGATCGGCAGCACCGACGCCGACCTGGCGGGCACCCCGGACTTCTCCCCGGCCGACGCCGACCTGGTGTACGTGTCGTTCGCGTCGCCGGCCGCCAAGGACCGCGCCGCAACCGTTTTCGACAGCGATTCGTGGCGCAAGCTGGCCGCCACCCGCGACAACCGAGTCTTCGTGGTCAACAATGAGATTTGGCAGACCGGCGAGGGCGTGGTTGCGGCGCGCGGTGTCATCGATGATCTGCGCTTTGTGAACGCCCCGATCAACTGACGGCCAGCGGTCTGTGATCTCGACCGCACCGCACGAAATACATAGTTTACCTATGCTAATCTGGTTGTGTTCAATAGAATTCGATACGAAACAAGCGCACTCAAGAGGATTGCCCAATGAGCAGTGTTTCCGCGTATGCCGCTACCTCGGCGACCGCGCCGCTGACCAAGACCACGATCACCCGCCGCGACCCCGGCCCGCACGACGTGACCATCGACATCAAGTTCGCCGGTATCTGCCACTCCGACATCCACACCGTGAAAGCCGAATGGGGCCAACCCAATTACCCCGTGGTTCCCGGCCACGAAATCGCCGGCGTGGTGAGCGCCGTCGGCCCTGAGGTCAGCAAATACCAGGTGGGCGATCACGTTGGCGTCGGCTGCATGGTGAACTCCTGCGGCAAGTGCAGCAGCTGTAAGGCCGGGCTCGAGCAGTACTGCAAGCCGGGTGCGACCTTCACCTACAACTCGATCGACAAAGACGGCACGTCAACGCAGGGCGGCTACAGCCAGGCAGTCGTCGTCGACGAGAACTTCGTCGTGCGCATCCCCGACTCGTTGCCGCTGGACAAAGCGGCCCCGCTGCTGTGCGCGGGCGTCACTCTCTTCTCGCCGCTCCGACACTGGAAAGCGGGGCCGGACACGCGGCTCGCGATCATCGGCCTGGGCGGGCTGGGTCACATGGGCGTCAAGCTGGGCGCGGCGATGGGCGCCGACGTGACGGTGCTATCGCAGTCGCTGAAGAAGATGGAGGACGGACTGCGTCTGGGTGCCAGCAACTACTACGCCACCGCCGACCCGGACACCTTCCGCAACCTTCGCGGCAGCTTCGACCTGATCCTCAATACCGTCTCGGCCAACCTCAAACTCGGCGACTACCTGAACCTGCTTGATGTCGACGGCACGCTCGTCGAGCTGGGTATCCCCGAGCACCCGATGGAGGTGCCGGCATTCCCGCTGGCGCTGGCGCGCCGCAGCCTGTCCGGGTCGAACATCGGCGGGATCGCCGAGACTCAGGAGATGCTGGATTTCTGCGCCGAGCACGACGTGACGCCGGAAATCGAACTCATCGAGCCCGGTTACATCAACGAGGCCTACGAGCGGGTGCTGGCCAGCGACGTGCGCTACCGCTTCGTGATCGACACGTCAGGCTTGTGAGGCAGCGGCTTCGCCGTTAGACGCGTCCGCGATACCCGACAGCGGCCAACCGGCGGCGGCCAGCCTGGCGGCCACCCGCGCGATGTTCTCCGGACCGGCGTCGTATTGCGTCATGTCCGAGATGAAGTCCGCGATCACGTCACGGTCAACCGGGCCCTCGACGTCCTCATCGATGGCGTCGACCACTTCGGTGATCTCATCCTCGCTCAGCGGGGTGCTGTGCAGCAGCGCAAGCAGCGGCACGCGGTCCGGACCAGGAACGCCTTCCGGGTAGCCGACCTGCAGCCACCGGATCACTGAACGGAAGAAATCGGCCGTAGAAGAGGGTGTTATCGCCACCTCATCAGTGTCACGAAAGGTGGGTGAGCGGCGCCACCGTCCCGGCGCGCCATTCATACAATTCACGCACCGTTCATCTTTTTCGGCGGTCCTGATCGGCCGATTGGCCCGCTCGCGGCTTGATCTGATTGCACAGGATGGCCAGCCAGAGCAGGTTCTGGTCCAGGGGATTTCTGTAAATCCAAACCGGTCAGCTTCTCCGATCCGTTGGAATGCGATAGCGCGCGGTATTGCGGTGCACGATGAGTACGCGGCACTGACAGCCCGGCCGCCGCGGGATCGGCGCCCAGCGCGACGGCGGACACGTGTCGCTCATGCTGACGCTAGAGCACGTCACTATCCTGTCAGGAGGCCCGTGCTACGACTGCCGCATGAGCCAATCGGGAAACTCACTATTCTCCAAGAGGACTAACAGAAATATGGACAACAATTTACCAGCAGCAGCCGTCGGACATTTCATCATGAAGGTTAGTGACATTAATATCAGTTATCAATTTTATACAGATATGGGCTTGCGTCCGCGCGGGATATTTCCTGACATGGCGATCATCGAATTGCGAGGCGGATCGCATATTTTATTTTTCAATAAAAATGGTGAATTGCCATTTTCATTAACTTCCAGCAACCTTGGACAGCGCAGCGCTTTTTTTAGTGAACGCCTCGATTTGATGATTGATGGCAAATCTAAGAGCGAGCTGGAAGTGTATAGGACGACTCTAATGGAAAGGGGATTGTCTGTGGATGCAATCGCTCAAGACCAATTGTTTGGTCACTACTACTTCGAGTTAGTCGATCCTGATGGAAATGGCATAACGGTCTATACCAGCCACGTGGGCGAATTGCCAGTCTAGATTGGCGGCTCGCCGCCGCGCTGACCGCTGCGGCCGACGAGGCCGAGCAGATGAACGGCTACGACCGAATCACGGTCTCATGACCTAGAACAACACTAGGCGCCAGGTCGGCCCGTCATCCTTCGGGGTGGCGGGCCGATTGTCGCAGCGATCACGGTGCTTAAGACCGTGGTTGCAGCGGCCCATCGATTGGACAGCCCATCACCAGCGCGGCAGCCACCATTGCCAGCCGCCGTAATTACCGCCGCCCCAGCCGCGGTCGCCGCCCCAGCCGCGGTGGTCACCGCCCCAGCCGCGGTGGTCACCGCCGCCCCAGCCGCCGTGGTCACCGCCGCCCCAGCCGCCGTGACCGTCCATCCATGCGGTGGCGATCCCGGCCGGCTGGGCCGAAGCGGGAGCTGCCACCGCCGTCGGTGCGGCGGCGATCGCTGCCGCGGCGGCTCCCGCCACCAACAGCGTTGTGATGTACTTCGGTCGAATCCTCATGGCAGCACTCCTTCGATTGGCGGGGCTGGCCGTGCTTGGCTAGCTTGTCTAACAATGTTCAACACCGAGTGCGCTCGGATCCTTCCCTCAGATCCTCGACGGTCTACCGTTTATGTGTGCCAGCGATCGGCGAGCTGGTGCAGTCAACGACCGGGCAATGGAAGGTCAGGCCACCACTGCATTGCCCGCCCGGCCACCGGCTGCGGCCGGGGCACATGCTGGTCGGGTCGATCGCGTGCTCATGCGGCCGGGATACGATGTGGTGAGCGCCGGCGCGAACGTCAAGGCGGTGCAGAAAATGTGGGCACGGATTGGGCACGAGCCCTGATCCAGCCAACCGATAGATTTGCTGACCTCAGCGAGCCTTACCGACAATTAGGCCTATGAGCTGCGGGTTTAGAAGTTCCAGTCCTCGTCTTCGGTGACGACGGCCTTGCCGATGACATACGACGATCCCGACCCGGAGAAGAAGTCGTGGTTTTCGTCGGCATTGGGCGACAGGGCGGACAGGATGGCCGGGTTGACGTCGGTTTCGTCGCGCGGGAACAACGCCTCATAGCCGAGGTTCATCAGCGCCTTGTTGGCGTTGTAGCGCAGGAATTTCTTGACGTCCTCGGTGAGCCCGACTTCGTCGTAGAGATCCTGGGTGTATTCCACCTCGTTGTCGTAGAGCTCGAAAAGCAGCTCGTAGGTGTAGTCCTTCAGCTCGGCCTGCCTGGCCGCGTCCTCGAGCGCCAGCCCGCGCTGGAATTTGTATCCGATGTAATAGCCGTGGACGGCCTCATCGCGGATGATCAGCCGGATCATGTCGGCGGTGTTGGTCAGCTTGGCCCGGCTCGACCAGTACATCGGAAGGTAGAAGCCCGAGTAGAACAGGAAGCTTTCCAGCAGCGTGGAGGCCACTTTGCGCTTGAGCGGCTCGTCACCGCGGTAGTACTCCATCACGATTTCGGCTTTGCGCTGCAGGTTGGGGTTCTCCTCCGACCAGCGGAAGGCGTCGTCGATCTCGGCTGTCGAGCACAGCGTGGAGAAGATCGAGCTGTAGCTTTTGGCGTGCACCGACTCCATGAAGGCGATGTTGGTGTAGACCGCCTCTTCGTGCGGCGTCAGCGCGTCGGGAATCAGGCTGACCGCCCCGACGGTGCCCTGAATGGTGTCCAGCAACGTCAACCCGGTGAACACCCGCATGGTCAGTTGCTTCTCGTTGGCGGTCAGCGTGCCCCACGACGGGATGTCGTTGGACACCGGCACCTTCTCCGGCAGCCAGAAGTTCCCCGTGAGCCGCTCCCAGACTTCGGCGTCCTTCTCGTCTTGCAGACGGTTCCAGTTGATCGCCGAAACTCGATCGATCAGCTTCAGTTTTTCGGTCACCAGAACCCCACTTCACCAGGCCGGATAGTCGAGCGTGCTCAGGCTTCAAACACTACCCCTGGGGTGCGACAAGCCGAGGTAACACAAGAAGTTGTGTTCGCGTGTCGCGCTTCGCGTCAGTCCAGGCCGGCGTGCCGGAGGGTGTGCGTGAGGCCATCTTCCAGGGCGCTGAGCGCGATGTCGGTGAGGCGGCTTAGTTCGTCGATGTCGTCCGGGTCATGCCCGCCTTTGCTCATCCACTCTTCCAGCGCAACGAACACCGCGGTCGCCAGGCTGTGCGCAGCGATGTCGGCGATCATGGCCCCGTCGGCAGTGGGTGCCGAGCGTTCGTGGATGAAGCGCTGGATCTCGTCGGCGACCTGATCGCGCATCCGTCGAATGTGGGTGGTGATGATGTCTTGGTCGAGGTCGCGAGATCGAATGGTGGCCGCTTCGCGGACCATTGCGAAATCAAAAGGGAAAGCGTCCACGGCTTTTCGCACCGACCTCGTGATGGGTTCCCCGTGTGGACGCAGCGCCAACGCGCGAGCGAACCACTCAAAGCCGATGTCGTAGTCGGCGAAGATCACCGCATGCTTGGACGGGAAGTGCCGGTAGAAGGTTCGCTCGGTGACCCCGACGTCGGCGGCGATGTCGGCGACGCTGGTTTGCTGCACGCCGTCGGCCACGAAGCGCTTCATCGCCGCCTGTTGCAACGCCTGACGCGTGCGCTGTCTACGAGATTCCACACTGTCAGCACACACCAAATGTCACCATTGACGCAAATATGTCAGGTGTGACATTGTGCGGTCGAGGCGCAGGATCACCACGGATCGGGAGGCAGGTCAGCATGGCGGACTACGACGCGATCATCATCGGGGCGGGCCACAACGGTCTGGTTGCCGCCAACGTCCTCGCCAAGAATGGCGCGAAAGTCCTTGTCCTGGAACGGGCGCACTTCCTCGGGGGGATGGCCGCGACCCGGGAACTCTTCGACGGATACAAGCACAGCGTCGGCGCTTGGGCGGTGCTGATCTGGCGACAGGAGATGACCGATCGCCTGGAGCTGACCAAGTGGGGCTTCGAACTGATGGATCAGTGGACGTCCACCTGCACGTTCGGCGACGCCGCGGATCCCCCGTTCGTGATGTACAACGACCTCGAGCGCATGGGACGCCACCTGATGGACGACCACGGGCCCGAGGTTGCGACGGCGCTGGGCGGATTGTTCGCACACATCGGCCGGTTCGCGCCGTATTTCGTCGACTCGGCGTTCGGTCCCCCGCTGGACATCATCGAGGTGATCGCCGAGCAGCCCACACCTGAGGCCCGTCACGATTTCGCGCAGATGTGGTATGGCAGCACGATGGACACGGTCCGCCGCTTCTTGGCGCCGGATCAGGGTCGCTGCATCCAAGGCTCATTGGCGGCCATGTCCATTGACGCCTTCGACGGTGGACCCTGGACCCCGGGCTCGAATGCGTCGACGCTGTATCACTACCTGATCGGCGGCGGCAACGTCGAATACATCATGCCGCGCGGCGGCATTGGCTCGCTCAGCACCGCGCTGTGCCGGCGCGCCGAATCACTCGGCGCCGAGGTGCAGATGAAGGCGCACGTCAAGCAAATCCTAGTGACCGACGGACGCGCCACCGGGGTCGAACTGCGGGACGGCACAACGATTTCGGCTGATGCAGTGCTCTCGTCGCTCGATCCGTACACCACATTCGTCAATCTGGCCGGCGCGCAGAACTTTCCGCCCGACTACATCCGCAAGATCAAGGAAATCAACTTCAACCTGGGATACATCCAGGCCCACCTGACCATTGACCAAGCCCCACAATGGATCGAACGGCTGCAGCCATACATGTCCGACAACGGGCAATGGTGTCCCACCGTCGCCTACGCGCCGTCGCCGGAATACATCAGCGACGCGTGGGAGCAATACCGCAAGGGACAGCTTCCCGACGCCCCGCCCACCTACCTGTACATCCCCAGCATGGTGGACTCGTCGCTGGCGCCCGAAGGTAAGCACAGCGCAACCATTTTCACCCCGTACTTCCCCACCGGACTAGACGCCGACGAAAACCGAAGCTGGAAAGAGCAATACGCCGACACCTGCGTGCAGATCTTCGACAAGTACGCGCCCGGGTTCGCCGACTCCGTCACCAACCGCGTGGTGTTCTCCAACCGCTACTTCGGCAGCACCTTCAGCGCCCACGCCGGCGACTACTCTCATGGCCTGCTGCAGCCCAACCAGCTGTGGACCGGTCGCGTCGTCGAGGGCGAGGACAAGTTCGCGACGCCCGTCGACGGTCTCTACCTGTGCGGGCAATGCACCCACCCCGGCCCGGGAGTGACCGGGATTCCGGGGTGGAACGGCGCCGAGGCCGCGCTCAAGCATCTCAACGCCCGCGTCGCGTAAGGGCGTATGCAAAACGCAAGACTCGGTGTACCATTTGGTACATGTTTAACGAGGACACTATCGAGATCGACGCGCCGCCGCAGCTCGTATGGGATGTCTTCAGCGATGTCGAGCGCTGGCCCGAGTGGACCGCCTCGGTAACTTCCCTGGTCGGGCGGGACGGGCCCGATCTCGCCGTCGGCAAACGGTTCGCAATCAAGCAGCCCGGGATGCAGAAGCTGGTTTGGCGGGTCACCGAGATCGATCCAGGCTCGTCATGGACGTGGGTGCAACGCTCTCCCGGTGTGCTGGTGACCGCCCGCCACGATGTCATCGCCCAACCCGGTGGCCGCACCCTGGTACGCCAGCAACTCGACCAGCGCGGCGTACTCGGTTCCCTCGTCGGGCGGCTGATGGTCAAGAAGACCAAGCGCTTCCTCGAACTGGAGGCCCAAGGCCTAAAGGCATGCGCAGAGCAGCGAAGCCGCGCCGATGGTCCGCACTCCTGACCTGGACCGGCGCAAGCAACTTCTCGATGCACTCGTCGACGAGTTCGCGTCGGGCGGCGTCGGCGACCGGTCGTTGCGCGAGGTAGCCGCCGCGGTGGGTACGAGCCATCGAATGCTGTTGCACCACTTCGGGTCTCGAGAGGGTCTGCTGATCGCGGTCGTCGAGCAAGCCGAGCGCCGCCAGATGGCCCTCGTTCCCGATTTACCCATGAGTCCGGCCCAGGGTTTCGCCACGATGTGGGCCGACCTTCGTCGCCCCGAACTACGGCAGCTAGAACGCCTTTTCTTCGAGTGTTACTCAAGGGCGGCCCAGGGCGAAAAGCCGTTCACGCGTATGGTTCCCGGCGCCGTCGATGGCTGGCTGCGCGAGGTCGAGGCTGCCGCCGATGTTCCATACGATGCTGCGATGGCACGGCTCGGGCTGGCCGTCACCCGCGGATTGCTGCTGGACCTTGTCGCCACCGAGGACGAGGCCGGTGTCGATGCGGCCGCGGAAGCGTTCGTGAACCTGCTAAGCGGTTACCGCCCGGCGGTCGGCCCGTGAGCCGGTGCCCACCCCGAAGAACCGGTATTCCGCGGGTCTTAGCGATCGAGTGGATCGCCAGTACTGCCAGGTCATCCCGCTCCACAGCGTTCGGTTGACGCCGTGCTCGTCGAAGTACCAGCTGCTGCAGCCGCCGGTGTTCCAGACCGAGCCGGCCAGCTTGTCCTGCAACTCGGTGTTGAACCGGTCCTGAGCTGAGCGGCTGGGCGCCAACGCCTGCGCACCGAACTTCTCGACCGTCGCGATCGCCTCGGCGACGTAGTGGATCTGCGATTCGATCATGAAGACCACCGAGGTGTGGCCCAGCCCGGTGTTGGGCCCGAGCAGGAAGAAGAGATTCGGCATGTCGGCCACGGCGATGCCGCGATGCGCCACCACACCCTCCCGGTTCCAGCGGTCCACCAGGTCCTCGCCGCGCAGACCCTTGACATCGACATAGGTGTAGGAGTCGGTGGTGTGAAATCCAGTGGCGTACACGATCACGTCGACCGGGTGCTCGACGCCGTCGTCGGTGACGATGCCGTCGGGGGTGATGCGGGTGATCCGCTCGGTGATCAGCGTCGTCTTGGAATTGTCCACCGCCTGGTAGTAGTTGCCGGCGTAGAGGATTCGCTTGCAGCCGGCGCGGTAGCGCGGCGTGAGCCTACGGCGCAGGTCCTTGTCGCGAACGTTGCGGCGGATGTTCCACTTGCCGACCAACTCGACGGCACGCAGCAGGCTCGGGCGTTGCGTCATCGCGTAGCCCAGGCCCTCGAGCCCCCAGTAGATTCCCGACCGCACCGCCAGCCGCAGACCCGGCACGTTCGCGAATGCCTTGCGCACGGCGTCCGGCAGCAGACCGTTCGGCCGCGGCACCACCCACGGCGGGGTGCGCTGATAGAGCTGCACTTCGGTCACACCGGCGTCGCGGCGCACCAACTCAGGCACAATCTGAATGGCGCTGGCCCCGGTGCCGATCACCGCCACCCGCTTACCGGTCAGGTCGACAGTGTGGTCCCACTGCGCGGAATGGAAAGCGGCGCCGTGGAATTCCTCCATACCCTGGATAGCCGGTAACCGCGGAATGTGTAGCGCGCCGGCACCAGAGATCAAAAACTGGGTGACGTACTCCTGCCCGGACTCGGTGAACACATGCCAGCGGTATTCGCTGTCGTCCCAATGCGCGCGATCGACCCGCGAACCGAACCGGATGTAGCGACGCAGCCCGTACTTCTCGGTGACGCCCTTGAGGTAGTCGAGGATCTCGGGCTGCGGTGAGAACAGCTTGCTCCACGTGGCCTTCGGTTCGAACGAGAACGAGTACAGGTGCGACGGCACGTCGCAGGCGCAACCGGGGTAGCTGTTGTCCCGCCAGGTGCCGCCGATCTCGTCGGCCTTCTCCAGGATGACGAAGTCCACACCCTGACGCTGCAGCGCGATGGCCATCCCCAGTCCGGCGAAACCCGTCCCGATGATGACCGCACGGGTATGCACGGGCAGAACCTGCGCCTCGGGCTGGGTAGTCGACTCGGCAATGCTCATGGGCGCCGCTCCTCATCGCTTCGTCCCCCTCGCCGCTGCGCGGCTGGGGGTGCCCCCACTGCATCGTCGCCGGCGCGGCTCATTTCGGATCGATCTTCCTTCTCAAGTACCCGGTACCCACGGTATCGGAAAAGTGTTGTCGATGGCCGCGGCGATGTCAACGCCGCCGATGCTCAGCTGGCAGCAGAGTCGTGCGGCACCGCGTTGTGGATGGGCAGATCGGGGTCCAGCTTGATGCCGAGCAGCTCGGCCGTACCACCGATGACACCCATCATGATCGTGGTCAGGTGCTCGACGAACTGGTCGCGGGGCATCCGCCGCGGGCTGTCGGGGTCGGATCCCAGCCACCAATCGGTGGCCGACGCCGCCGAGCCGAACGCGGCGAAGGCGGCGAGCTCGATCGCGGCGGGGTCGAGTTCCATCTCGCGCAGCTCGTTGTTGAACATCTCGGCCATCGCCAGCGTGATCTCGCGGCCTTCGTTCAGCGTCCGCATGGTCGACTCGGACTGCTCCGGGAAGCGGCCCTGGATGAAGAACCGCAGCACGTTGGGATGCTCGTCGACCAGGTTGACATACTCCTCGGCGCTGCGGTGGATGATCTCGCGAGCCGAGTTGGTGGCAAAGTCGACCGACGGGAAGACGGCCGCCCACAGCATGTCGCGCAGACGCTCCCCGATCGCCTGGAACAGGTCGGATTTGTCGGTGAAATGCCGGTAGATCTTGGGTTTGGCGGTGCCGGCCTCTTCGGCGATCTCGCGGACACTGAGGTCGGGCCCCAATCGGTCGATGGCGCGGAAGGCCGCCTCGACGATCTCACCGCGCACCTTCTTGCGGTGTTCGCGCCAGCGTTCGCTGCGCGCGTCGACCTTCACCCCAGGCTTCGGGCCCGGGTGCGGCAGGGCGGGTCGGGGAATTCTGACCACGTCAAGCACTGTACCGCGCTGCCCGCGCTGACCTGGGCAGACTGGCTTTACCCGCCGTCACAGCATGCAGGACACGCAGCCCTCAACCTCCGTTCCTTCCAGTGCCATCTGCCGCAGCCGGATGTAGTACAGCGTCTTGATGCCCTTGCGCCAGGCATAGATCTGCGCCTTGTTCACGTCGCGGGTGGTCGCGGTGTCCATGAAGAACAGCGTCAGCGAGAGCCCTTGATCCACATGCTGGGTGGCCGCCGCATAGGTGTCGATGATCTTCTCGTAGCCGATCTCGTAGGCGTCCTGGTAGTAGTCCAGGTTGTCGTTGGTCATGTAAGGCGCCGGGTAGTAGACGCGGCCGATCTTGCCTTCCTTCCGGATCTCGACCTTCGACACGATCGGGTGGATCGACGACGTCGAATGGTTGATGTAGGAGATCGACCCGGTCGGCGGCACCGCCTGCAGGTTCTGGTTGTAGATGCCGTGCGCCTGCACTGACTCTTTCAGCTTGCGCCAGTCGTCTTGGTCCGGGATGCGGATCTCTGCGTCGGCGAAAAGCTGGCGCACCTTCTCGCTCTTGGGTTCCCAGATCTGGTCGGTGTACTTGTCGAAGAACTCTCCCGACGCGTACTTGGACTGAGCGAAGCCCTTGAAACTCGTACCGCGTTCGATCGCAATGCGATTCGATGCGCGCAGCGCATGGTAGAGCACCGTGTAGAAGTAGATGTTGGTGAAGTCGATGCCCTCTTCGGAACCGTAGAAGACGTGTTCGCGGGCCAGATAGCCGTGCAGGTTCATCTGACCGAGCCCGATCGCGTGCGAGTCGTTGTTGCCCTGCTCGATCGAGGGCACCGACCAGATGTGGGTCTGGTCGCTCACCGCGGTCAACGCCCGGATCGCCACCTCGATGGTCTGCGCGAAGTCGGGCGAGTCCATCGTCTTGGCGATGTTCAGCGAACCCAGGTTGCACGAAATGTCCTTGCCCACTTTGGCATACGTGAGATCCTCGTTGAACAACGACGGCGTGGACACCTGCAGGATCTCCGAGCACAGGTTGGAGTGGGTGATCTTGCCCTCGATCGGGTTGGCCCGGTTCACCGTGTCCTCGTACATGATGTAGGGGTAACCGGACTCGAATTGCAGCTCGGCCAGCGTCTGGAAGAACTCGCGGGCCTTGATCTTGGTCTTGCTGATGCGCGAGTCGTCGAGCATCTCGTAGTACTTCTCGGTGACCGAGATGTCAGCGAACGGCACACCGTAGATGCGTTCGACGTCATACGGCGAGAACAGGTACATGTCCTCGTTGTTCTTGGCCAGCTCGAAGGTGATGTCGGGAATCACCACGCCCAGGCTCAGCGTCTTGATCCGGATCTTCTCGTCGGCGTTTTCCCGCTTGGTGTCCAGGAAGCGGTAGATGTCCGGGTGGTGGGCATTCAGGTAGACCGCGCCGGCGCCCTGGCGTGCACCGAGCTGGTTGGCGTAGGAGAACGAGTCCTCCAGCAGCTTCATGATCGGGATGACCCCGGAAGACTGGTTCTCGATGTTCTTGATCGGCGCGCCATGCTCACGAATGTTGCTCAGCAGCAACGCGACTCCCCCGCCGCGCTTGGACAACTGTAGTGCGGAGTTGATCGAGCGCCCGATCGATTCCATGTTGTCTTCGATGCGCAGCAAAAAGCAGCTCACCGGTTCGCCGCGCTGCTTCTTGCCCGAGTTGAGGAACGTCGGGGTGGCCGGCTGGAACCGGCCGTCGATGATCTCGTCGACGAGCTTCTCGGCCAATGCCGTGTCACCGGCGGCCAGGGTAAGCGCGACCATGACGACCCGGTCTTCGAAGCGCTCCAGATACCGCTTGCCGTCGAAAGTCTTCAACGTGTAGGAGGTGTAGTACTTGAACGCGCCCAGGAACGTCGGGAACCGGAACTTCTTGGCATACGCGCGATCCAGCAGGGTCTTGACGAAGTTGCGCGAGTACTGGTCGAGAACCTCACGCTCGTAATAGTTTTCGCGGATCAGGTAGTCGAGCTTCTCGTCCTGGTTGTGAAAGAAGACGGTGTTCTGGTTGACGTGCTGCAGGAAGTACTGATGTGCGGCTTCCCGGTCCTTGTCGAACTGAATCTTGCCGTCGGCGTCGTACAGATTCAGCATCGCATTCAGGGCGTGGTAATCCGTCTCGCCCGGCAATGCGCCGTGCCCGGCGGGCGTTACACGCTCTGCAGTTGCGGCGGTTGGTGACACGTGTCGTCCTTCCAGAAGT
>Ga0210405_10002768_pt1 | contig 17849 bp, 13 predicted proteins | sample IncBWH11MmetaG_FD_155492 | JGI IMG/M metagenome (GOLD analysis project Ga0210405, IMG submission 155492) | Forest soil microbial communities from Barre Woods Harvard Forest LTER site, Petersham, Massachusetts, United States - Inc-BW-H-11-M | ecosystem: Environmental > Terrestrial > Soil >... | reverse complement strand
CGGAGTGCATATGTGGAAAATCCCGGAGAGGCCAGCAGGCCAAAAAAGCCGGCGACTGCGGCGGCGAAGCCTAATCGTCCGTAGGCTGCAGGTCCGAGAGCGCGAACTACTCGCGGGAACACGACCAGAGGTATTGCTTTGTTCAGCAAGTCGAGCAGGATCAAGGCAACCGAGTTGTTGATGATACGGGCGAGACCCACTGCCGGTGGAGAAGACTGCTCCCTTGTCAGCTGAGCGGTCGCATTCATGCTGTGGTCTCTCCCGAACGATGTGATCCCAGTAGTAGAAAATATCGGAAGCTCATGCGCACGCGCTCCGAGCCTGAGTCACGCTTCTGCTCAATACCAGCCAGCGAAACAGCAGTGCGCTTCGATCCGCACCGGCGTGATGCTCTTGATAAAGCTTGGCAACTCGGCCCGGAATGATTACATGGCTGAGTTGCCGAGAGATATCTGCGATTGCTTCTTCCATTGGACGGCGCAGACTGGTGCGAAACCAGGTATCAAGGGGTGGCGTGAAGCCTTGCTTCTTGCGCCATCGGACTTCCGGTGGAACCCAATCCGGCAAGCATCGGCGCAGCAAGGCCTTGCCTTGGCCGTGGGCAAAGTGATAGCCAATCGGCAGGCTAGCGGCAAACGCAAAGAGGTCTCCATCCAGAAATGGAGTTCGACATTCCACCGCGCTGAGCATGCTGGCGCGGTCCACCTTCACTAAAATTTGCTCAGGCAAATATCCATTCGCCATGTCTTCCATGGCTGAAAGCGGATAGCTCAAACGCGCATGTTCGATTGCGGCATCCTTCAGTTCCCGTAACCCTGCGCTCGCTCGCTCTTGATGTTCCCGCTGAAAGCAGGCCAGGGTCGAGGCTCGTTCCTGCTCGGGATAAAGAAGCTGCCAATCGTTCTTATGTAGAAAAGTCAGCAGACCAGTGCCGCGCCATCGCGTGTTCCAGGAGCGAAGCAGGAAGTCGGCGGCGCCGTTCACTCCCGGCAAGCGGCGAAGCGGATGCCACCGCGAGTGCCAAAACAACGGCCGGTAACCACCAAAACATTCGTCTCCGCCATCTCCTGACATCATGACTTTGCAGTGCTGGCGTGCTGCCCGGCAAACAGCGAAGGTTGGAAACATCGAAGCGTCAGCAAAGGGCTCGTCGTAGTGGTCGACAAGATCGTCAAACAAACCCAGCAATTCGGTCGAGGAAAAGTGCACTTCATGATGGTCAGAACCGATGCGCTCCGCGATTTGCCTGGCGTAGGGCGCTTCGTTGAGTTCTTCATCATCGAAGGACGCGCAAAACGTCGTCAGGGAAGCGTTCGGAAGAAGCTCCCGGATCGTGCCGACCACGAGGGTCGAATCGATGCCGCCAGACAGGAAGGCGCCGACGGGGACGTCGCTGCGGAGCCGTAAGCGTACAGCTTCACGAAAACGATTCCGGACAAGCTCGATCGCTTCCATTTGGCTGCAAGGCCGATGTCCATTTGAATTTACAAATTCGGGTCGCCAGTATCGAAATGTCCGCTTGTCCGATCCCGGGCCAAAGACGATGGCCTCACCGGCGCGGAGCTTGGACACTCCGTTAAGGTGAGTTCGTGGCGCGGGAAGATAACCCAGCGCCAGAAACTGGGCCACGCCTGCCACGTCCAAGCTATGATCCAAATTCTCGAGCGGCAGTAAAGCCTTTAGCTCTGAGGCGAAGGCCAAACCTTTTCCGTTGCGGACAGGGGCCCAATAGAGCGGCTTCTCCCCAAAGCGATCGCGAGCCACAAAGAGCTGCTCTTTGCGGGTATCGACGATAGCGAACGCATACATGCCCTCCAAATCGTCGAGCAGGGAGGTTCCCTTTTCCTCGAATAGGTGGACCAGGACCTCGGTATCGCTGTTGGTGGAAAAATGGTGGCCTTGGGCCTCCAATTTCTCGCGCACTTCCAGATAGTTGTAAATCTCGCCATTGCAAACTACCCAGATGGTTCCATCTTCGTTGCTGATCGGCTGGGCACCGCCTTCTATGTCGATAATCGCCAATCTCAGATGACCAAGCAGGCAGCGCCCATCCATCAGTGTCACGCACTGTCGCCCGTCGGGCCCTCTATGCTGAAGGCGCAACTGCGCTTGTTTAGCCCAAGCCTGAGCAGAAGTGCCTAAGGGGCGCGCTGGATCGAGGATGCCAAATATTCCACACATATTCAGGCGCTTCGACGTTGGGCGACTACTTCTTGAAAAACCTCACACCATTGCTCGGCGATCTGATCCCAATCGAATTTCTGCGAATGATGGGCGGCGGCTGACGCCATCGACTGCCGCATTGCCGAATCGCACAGCAGCATGTCCAGGTATCTGGAGAGTTCTGCATCTGACTCTGCCAGGAAGCCAGTCTTCCCATGCAGCACGTACTCAGGGTGGTACACGCTCATGGCGATGGCTGGCAAGCCGCAAGCAGCCGCCTGTCCGAGCACTTGAGGATGACCCTCGACAATACTTGGGAAAAGAAAAGCATGCGCCCTTCGCATTTCTTCGCCAAGTTGCACGGGTGGCAGATGCCCCAGGAAGGAGACGTTGCGGCACTCGTACTTTTGACATAAAGTGCGGCATGCTTCTTCGGATTCACCGCGTCCTGCCAGGCGAAACTCTACATTCGAACAGCGAGCAGCCTGCTCGATCACCAGTTCGACTCGCTTCCACGGTCGAAAGGATCCCGCATAAAGAACGGTTAACGCTCGGGAGTTACCATTCGATGTTGCGTCGTCATTCGGAAAGAAGAATCGCCGGTCGATCCCGTTGTAGATCGTTCCTGCTGGGACGCCAAACCTTTGTTGTACCGTTTCCGCAACATAGGATGAGTTTGCGAACACGGCGTCGCCCTCGACAATGGAGCGTGCGACTAAGCTATTTTCCACTGCTTTGCTCATTACCGAAACGATGTGTGTCACCACCGCCGTTCTGAGCCGAAGACTCTTGCGCAACGCGAACACTACCCGATCGAGCGGCCCGAACCTTGGATAGAAATAGATGTCTGGACGGTAAGCAACCGATCGCATGAGCAATTGTGCGGTGTTTCCGTGCTTGTAGTAGGGCAACAGCTCGGTGTTCTTGCGCGCGGCAATGCGCGGGTCAGGTTTGCTCTCGGAAATCATAATCACGCGAAACTGCTCTGCTGGCAGGCGGGCAACAATTTCTTTCACGGTAAGATTCTGAGCGTTGGTATCGTCCTCATCGGCAAACGACGGCGTGAAAATTGTGATGGGTCGAATTGGGGACCTTGTTTTCATTACGTGCCAGCCAAAGAATCACAATCTCGCGTTCACTTCGTTCCGGTCGCCATCCGAGAAAGCTGTCACCCGTTGCTTGCAACGGGCAAGGAATAAGTTCCCGAGAAAAGATCCTGCAGGTCGTCGAGTGCCATAGCCTTCTGAGGCGCCCCCTGCTGGAGTGATTGTTTGTCCTGGTTTGCAAGCAACTTTGGAATTTCGCTGATCTGGTCCGGCGATTCCAAAACGTGACCCACGCCAAATCGCGCGTATTGCTGAAGATATCCGGCCCATGAATCTCGTAGCCATGCGCACAGGAAGACAGGAATGCCCAAGGCACAGCACTCCACAGCGGTTGAAGATTGCACCGTCAGGGCAAATCGCGTGTTGCTCCATAATTGATCTGATGGTGGGCCTGCAAGCACTTCTATCTGGCACTCATGCTGCGGAACGAGGCGGCGTAGCATCTTTCGGTGGCCTTTGATGCTTTCAAAGGGATGAAGCTTGAAAACCAGTTTCAGACCGCAGGTCTGAGCGAGGGCGTACAACCGCGGCAAAAGATCGCGGTAGACTTCATCGCTGCGCCACCCGCTGCTCGCATAGGGTTCGGTGAAAAAAACCAGCCACCGACCCGAACGGCGTAACACACGCGGCGGCTTCGACGATACTGGTGGCGCGACGACTATCTTCTCCGGCGCAAGACGGCAAATGCGCCGCAGGTAATCGCGCTCCATTTCACTCTTCGCCAAATAGACATCTGCATGGTTCGTCTCGATCGCCATTTGGTAGTCGAGTGCGCCGTGATGGCAGGCGAGAACTGGAAGCCCACGTTTCCGGGCCATGATGAGCGGAATGCTTGAAGGAGGATTGCTCGCATCAGCCGCAAAACAAGCGGTCACATTCTCGGATTCGAAGACCTGGCTCCAGGCATCGCGAAGCGCCAATCCCCAATGCAGAAGGGCAGGAAACCGTCCAAGCAATCCCATCTCATCAGCCATGTTGAAGACGTCGGCGCCATAAACAAGATGCTTTCTTAAACCGTTCCACGAATCGAGCAGGGAAGCGGTTTCCAGCTTGTCGCTCGGTACGAAGTATGGCGACAGCGATGCCGACCTGACGTTGGGCGGAATCGCCGGGAGCTTGGCATTATTCCTGGCGTGGACTAACAGGAACTGATGAACCGGGATCTGCTCAGCGTAGGAAAGCGCGACACGAGAGACGTTAAGGTAAGCTGACGGGAGCAAGATGACGGGCATACCCGTCGGGCGTGTACGGCGAGCAAAGCGGCGACGGATGGAATGATGGCTGTCGAACTTGTCCGCAAGAACCTGAGCAAACTCAGCGGTGTCGAGCTGCGAAAAGACTTCGTGATAGTGACGCATCCGGTGAATGACCGCTCGGAAAGGCCTTTCCAAGATCGTCAGCCTAGCGCCGAGAAGTCTCTGCGGAGCAGTGGCAAGGGGATGGAGCCGAGTTGCATACAGCTCACAATTCTCGCCCAGTTCTTTCGAGAGCCGGTGTACGAGCATCAGTTGCCGAAGCTCAGCCACAATCTCCAGCGACAATACATCCCACCAATCGATTCCCCAGCGGTCCACCAGGTAGCCTGTTCCAAGTTGCAGGAGTTCTCGCGTGACTCGTAGATCGTCGACTTCTTCAGCGAAGTGGTAAAGGCTAAGCACCGGACAGCCTGCCTGGCGGCGCCAGTTCTCGTAGGTACTGTCTGGGGCACGCGCAAAATCAATGATCAGATTCCAACGCTCGCCGGGGGTGGGCCATGGAAGCGTGTCGGCAGGATGAAGCAGCAAGACTCTCAACCTTGCCCGCCTCCCACAGGCACACGTCCCAGCATCCGCCGAACGCCATGCTCAAGACGCGGAGAAGATTTGATGGCAGTAGCAACGTGATAGCGAGCAGCTTCCTTGAGGTAATGCGTAGTCGAGGCAGTAACGGTAACGTCCAACGTCTGGCGAGTACCTGTGGCGAATCGCTTTTTGTAGCCCTCCGCTCCCAATCCCAGATCAACCCGCTCGACTGCAGGATCGTCACAGGCAGCTTCCACGATTTTCGAAAGAAGGCAGAAGCCAGGAGAAAACTTGCGCCAGTCATTGTTGAACGTTGGCTGATAATAAAACCAGCTTCCTGAAAACCTGAACCCATAATTCCACGCGACCGAGTTATCCCCAACTCGGAGGCAGGAAAGCACAATCCAGCCCGCGGTGGAGAGCAAGCCAGCTAATTCGATCAAGAACACTTGCCGCTCCGGATGTGACAAATTGCTACGCCTGCCTGTAGCGGAGAATCGCGCGATATGCGCTCGTATAAACTCCGGAAGGCTTGTCTGAAGATCCTCACGCGAATTCAGATGATCGATGCTCAACGGTCCGAAACTTGCTAAGCATTTCAGGGAATAGCGAAGCGCCTTGCGGTTGGCCACGACGTCCCGCAGCTTTCGACGCTCCACAGACGATCCCAGCGTGATCTGAGAACACAGGTGGGCCGGACGGGAAAATGCTCTGTAGCGTTGCGGCTCAGTGGTTGTGGGAAAAGCGCTGGAGGTAACAGAATCCGCCGGCAGGTTCGCAGCCACTAACGCAGGTATTCTTAATCTTCGCAATTCCCCTAAGACCAGGCTTACAAAATCCTCTCGGTTAGCGGGCGATGAAATAAAATCGCAATAATCCGCCGTTGCGCTCGTCAGGAAGAAAGTTCCTCGTCGCATACTATCGGTGGCCAGCGCTACCACGCCGACCAGAGAATCCTGGTCGTAAGCCAGAATCAACAACGGTGCGACGGAACTGCTGTAGGCGCGGCTTACAGCCAGCGCCCATTCGTAAGTGTAGAAAACCTCCGGACACTCCATTTGCAGCACGAGTCCATTCCACTGGCAGGCCAAGCGGTCGTCTTCGGGAATTTCTCGATGCAGTACTAGGCGCAAAGCGTTTTTCTCATCGGATGAGATTTTGCAATTTCGTTGTAGCTCCAATTTCTCCTCAAGCGTTCGACCCCGCAACAGCGCTCACGCTTGCTGGTCTAAACAATTCCCGCAATGAGCGATGAAAGCCCGAAATGTGTGCCTCGAATTCTGCGAGACTCATATCAGCCGTAATGTGGACGCGCGGCAGGGCGAATTTCGGAGTTTGCGTTCCGAAGGCGCCGCCCGCGTTGAGAAATGCAGCTTTAAAGCCTGCTCGTTCCGCCATTTCCAGTTCTCGCGAAGTCACCGAAGACAAATTGCCGAACGGATAAGCCAACGCCCACATCTCTTGTTCCAAGGCCAGCTCCAAATTACGCTTGCACTCCGAGATTTCGTTCCACGCCACGTCGTCCGATGACTGTGACAGCATCGGATGAGAGAGGGTGTGCGCACCGATGCTCATCCCGGCCTGGCGGAGCCGATGAAGTTCAGCCAGGTTCAACATCAAGAATCGCCGGCTCAGTACAGGGTCGTCGCGGTATTCAGCATCCCACTGCACAGAAAGTCCCAACTGCATCCTTATTCTCGCCAAAAGTGTTCTCCGGCGATTCAGGTCGTATTGCGAAAGCTTCGTTACAAGATCCCACCACGAAGAACGCTTTTCTTGTTGGCTTACCTCCGCGTGCAGTCCGATTTCGAGCAACTCCAACGTAAAGCGTTCAGGAGCTGCCTGGAGCATCAGATAAAGTTCCTCGTACCAGAGCATTGTGGGCGTTGGGCTGAGAGAAGCGCCAGTGACAAAGAATAGGCACTCAAGACCGAATTCCTGAAGAATCGGCAGCATGTCAAAGAGCGAACTCCGCAAGCCGTCATCGCAAGTCAGAAGGACGGAACGCGGAGGCAATTCATGCCCGCCCTCACACCAGAGCAGGAATTCTGTTGGAGAGATCACCTTGCGCTGTTTCCTGATGAATCGCATCTGCCGACGAAATGCATCCACACTCAACAGATTGCCATCCAGGAATGGGTCGACAATTTTGTATCCAGTGGGCAACACACCGTGATACGTCAACACGGCGGGTTCGGCCCCGGCTGTATGGCGAAGATACCCTGCTCTGGACAGGCCGGGATAAACAATGTGCTTCAAGAACGGACTGACCAGCCTCATGCCTCGGCCACCAGATCCCAGTTCAGGGGAGTGCCCTTCTCGATGTCACGAGATGCACGTTTGCCGACGATCTGCGGGAGATGCCGGGTGTGTAGTCCGTGACCGGGCCGGATCGAGCGGACATTTTGCGCGCTGAAAGGTTCTCCCCGCCTCACATCCTGGACAACAAAGAGCGACCGGCGAAAGACGCGGCTGCTGCGTTCGCTGTCGGTCAGGCCGAAGCGAATTTCTCCCAAAGATTTCTCGGCAACTCGAACCGCTTCCACCATGGATTTGAACTCTGCTGGCTCCAGGGAAAAAGCGCTGTCGGGTCCCTTCAGCGATCGGGATAAGGTGAAGTGTTTTTCGATGATGCATGCTCCCAAGGCCACCGCCGCCACGGGTACTGCGATATCCATGGTGTGATCCGATAACCCGACCGGAACTTCAAACCTTCGTATAAGCTCAGGAATCGTCCGCAAGTTCATCTCACTGGGGAGGGCGGGGTAGGCGCTGGTGCACCTCAGCAATGCGATTTGCCCGGCGCCTGCATGACGAGCAGTCGCGATGGCTTCCTCAATCTCCTCAATTGTCGCCATGCCCGTCGAGATGATCAGCGGTTTGCCGGTGCGCGATATTCTCTGGAGAAGCGGAATGTCAATTAGTTCGCAGGATGCGAGCTTGTATGCCGGCACTCCCATGCACTCCAGAAAGTCCACGGCGGTTGAGTCGAAGGCAGAAGCAAAGAAGTCGAGCTTAAGATCGTCGGCGACCTGTTTTAGTTTGGGCTGCCAATCCCAAGGCGTGCAAGCTTCGCTATAGAGTTCGTAGAGGGTGCGGCCATCCCACAGCGTGCCACCGCGAATTTGGAAGAACTCCCGATCACTGCTAATCGTAATCGTGTCGGGCGTGTAGGTTTGCACTTTTACCGCGTCAGCCCCAGCGGCCTTGGCGGCCTCGATGAGACGGACTGCCTGGTCAAAGTCCTGGTTGTGATTGGCGGAAAGCTCGGCGACGACGTACACCGGTTGGCCCACACCGATTTGCCGATCTCCGATTGTCAGATTCGTGATCATCGCGCTCCCGCATTTACAGAAACCATGTCGCTGACTTCGTCTGGCAGAAAGGGAATCCGCCGTCCGCCCCGTAGGATTTCAAGCGCTTGCGCGCCCTCATTGAAAATCAAATCGAGAATTGAGGCATACGGACAAAACGGGGGAAACAACTGCCGGTACTGGGGATGTTCGTAGTGCTGGAAAACAACGTCGATGCCCCTGTCGAGCAGTACATCAATCTCCTGCAGCAAGTACGCCGAGGACCCGAGAGGTGAAAGGTATTGCTTGGCGCCGAGCGACTCGCAGATGTTGGCCAACAGTTCCGTCCGCCTGCCTGGTTGCTCCAGGCGAGACGATCGCAATAAACGGGTTTGAATCCCCAGCACGTCCATAAACCATTCGATTAACCGGACGTCCAGATCGGCGATCAGTGTGGCGTCCGAACTCCTTGTCGTCATCCGGGCACTGAGATCCTCAAAGTAGTTATCAAAAAACGGCGAGCGACGATAGTTCAGTTCAATGGCGCGAAGGTGATTGCGCCAGAACTCGATATCGCGAATTTCGACTTCGTTAATCAACTGGCCAAAGCGTCCGCGGAATAAGGCGGGCACCGTGAGCCATTGCAGTCCGGCCGGAGCCTTGATTCGATTGCGGTGTTGCCAGGACTGCTTTTCGAATTGAACGTTATCCAAAAGGACAAATGTGTCGACCTGATCGATCAGGTCGAGGTAGCCGAGCCAGGGCAGGTACGCGGGCTGCGAAATCGCTATCTTCATTTCGTCACCCGGTCTTTTCCGTCAGCACAAAACGCTCGGTAACCTTCTGGAAGCCCAACGATCTCCAGAGTTCTGTGGCGCCGGAGTTGCCCTCGACCACTTCCAATTGAATCTTCGAAGGCGACGACTTCCACAGTTCATCAATGACCTGTTTTGCGCAAGATCGAGCAATGCCTTTTCGGCGCTGCTCGGGAATGACATAGACCTCATAGATTGCGCCTGTGAGACGCGGTAGAAACCGATGTTCTTCCACCCCGAAAAGAATGAATCCCGCAGGCCGGCCGTCGACGATAATCCAGCGAAGCGAATACTTTCGATCGTTCTCGATCTTCTCGAAATAGGATTTCTCCCAGTCTTGCGCTGGCGTGAACATAGGATTCAATTCCCGGAAATGCTGCTCCGCCATTTTCAGGAAATCCTCGTGCTCATCAGGTTCGACCGCGCGCATGCTTAGCCCAGGACAATCCACTCCACTAGACAGAACAGAATCGAGAACCCGGCCAATTCCTTCGCCATCCACCACTGTCCTTCCCAGTTGAGCCATCCGTTCTCTACGATCCTGGCACGCCATAGTTTCTTCTACGGCACGAACTAGACTGTTTTGATCAAAATCTTCGACCGAACCCATACTGTGTACCGCCCCCATGGCATCGAGTTCTGCCATGATCTGCCCCTGAACTGGGGTACGGAAATAGCTTAAGGTGGCGCAGCCCATGTACAGAAGTTCCCAAAGAGTTCCCCCCGCGCAGATGATTGAGACGTCAGCCTGCGCCATCAAGTCGGGCATGTTGCTCGCGTTGCCTACAAGGTGGATTGGCAGATCCAACTCCGCCACTCTTCGCTGCAACTCAGCCAATTGCGGATTGCTGCCGCCGGCGACAACTGTGATCTCAAGATCTGGAACGGAAATGTTGGGAAAAGTCTCGATCAGACGTAGCGTAAGGTTGTCGGGATCGCTGCCGCCCATGGTGATTAGCAGCTTCCGGCCAAGCCGGGGGATTGTGCGCCGCCAGTCGCGCCGTACCTGAAACTCGCGCCGTAGCATGACGTAGCGTGGACCAAGCAGCAGCTGGGTGTAAGGCTCGCGATTTGGGTACATCGTCTCGCAGGCATGGACGTTTTGATCCAGCACAATGTCTGCCGAATGGTGCTTGCATTGACCAAGGTCGTCGATGAAAAACAGTTTTAGGCCCGCTCGCTTCAGGTTGCGCTGATACTCCGAATCGAAGCCATAGCCATCCACGATGACCCATGTGGCCTGACGATCGCTTGCCAGTGCTGAAACAGTGCAGACGTCTTCAATGCTATTGGGAGAAGCGTGAACTTGGACAATTTCCATCCCTTCAAGGCGCAGGCGTGCCTCGATCGCGGGGGTCGATTCCGCCATGGCAAATACGACATTTCCGCCGGCATCTTGCCACGCCTCGGCAAGGGCTAGGCAACGCATCACATGGCCTGTAGCTATCGCGATACTGGCGTCGGCGCGGATGATTAGGGTCCTGGCCAACATCAGGCTCCGTGCAAGGTTTTTTGGATGACGTGCGAGTTTAATTCCGCAAGTTCGGGCTCGCGCTCCAAGAGCTCAGTGACTTCTCGCCAGCTGAAATCGTCCTTGTTGCCGAATCGCGCGTAGATTGCCCGGAGTAGTTCGAGGTCTTCTTCGGTGTCGAGCGTCCAGCGATATTGACTATGGTCAACCTGCCCTTGGTGCGAAACCAGTCGGAATAATTCTGGATGTTCGTAAAAGTATGGCGTCACGTGTTCTCGCTCGTAGGGTTGGCGGGTATGACGCCAAGCCTGTTCAAGCACCTTCATGGTGAAAACTTCCGTATCGAGGCCGCGCGGATAAGTCCGTGGAAATGAGTTGCTGCAGTAATCTCCGCATCGCAGCTGAAACGCGCGAATAGTTTCGTCCACCAGATCAGGGTCGATCACAGGACAGTCCGACGTAATGCGCACCACGATTTCCGCCGCGAACATTCGTGCTGCCTGGTAGTAGCGATCCAGAACATCATCCTCGGAGCCGCGAAAACATGAGACTTCGAGCCGCTGGCACTCACGAATAATCGCATCATCGGCCGCAGAATCGGTGGTAGCGACCACAATTTCGTCGATCATAATGGCTCGCCGCAATCGCCCAAGGACCCGGGCTAGAACGGTTTCGCCGCCCAGATCCATCAGGACTTTGCCGGGCAAACGAGTGCTGCCCATTCGGGCCTGGATGATTGCAACGATCTTCATCGGAACCTTGCGACCTCGAGTACCTAACTAGTTGCGTGCAACTCGACGCAGCATAAACATCGAGTCAACATTCTGATTTCCTATGTACGGAAGCCGCTGCTCCAACATCAGTTCCAAATCGTCGAAGCGCGCCAGATACTCCCTCGCGTAGTCCATCTTCCAAAGCAGCTCACTGTGTCCCCGATAATTGATTTCTGTCGCAACCGGTGCGTAATACTCGGATCCCCAAATGTAGCTCTTTGCACATCGATGAATTTCTTTCAGGGCAGCCGGAATATTTTTCGGCGAGATATGTATCAGGACGCCCGAGGTGAAAACCAGATCGAAGAATTTGTCTTCGTAGGGCAGCGCAAACGAGGAGGCCTGGACAAGGTTTACATTCTTCGTTCTGGATCTCGCCATTTCCAGCGCGTGGCTCTGTACATCCGCCCCGTGCAGGTTGGAATAACCCAACTGCTGGAGAAGCAATAACTGATTGCCCATGTTGCAACCGACTTCCAGGATTCGCGCGTGGGCTGGAATCCCGGCAAGGAAGCGGCGGTTCAGTTCAGTTCTCGTGACGCCATAGTTTCTTACCCAAAGCGCGTCCACTTGTTGAGGGGTAAGACAATTTCGGATCGTGTATTCTCTGCCGAACTCTCCCCGCCATTCTCCAAGCTGCGGCGTTTCTTGCGCTGTTGACATCAAGCCCTCCCGGCTTGTGAAGCCCTAGGTTCCATAATGCCCGACGACTTTACGAACTGCGCAGACCACGTCTTCTACATCGTTATCACTCATGCCATGAAACATCGGCAAACTGATCAGGCGCTCATAGGCTGCTTCGGCCACGGGAAACTCCCCGCCCTTGTATCCAAAGCGATCGCGGTAGTACGGATGACGATGAACGGGGATGTAGTGTACGTTCACGCCAATATTCTCCGCGCGTAGCGCCTGAAAGAATTCGTCCCGGCCAGCCGATAGCTTGGTTAAGTCCAGACGTATCGGATAGAGATGCCAAGCGGGATTGACATCCGGGCGAACGACGGGGGCGACCACGCCAGTCATGCTGCGGAACTCGCTGGTGTACTGAGCCGCAATTTGCCTGCGTCGCGCCAGATTCGCTTCCAGCTTTTTCATTTGCTGAAGACCAAGAGCGCAAGCGATGTCGGTCAGCCGGTAGTTGAAGCCCAGCAGTACCATTTCGTAGTGCCATTGGCCCGCGCGCTGCCGCTGCCTCGCATCGCTGGAGATCCCGTGATTCCGAAACCGGCGAAGAGTCTCGGCGAAGACAGGATTATCGGTCGTGACCATGCCGCCCTCACCGGTCGTCAAATGCTTCACGGGATGAAAACTGAAGACGGTCATATGCGCGACACCGCCCACACGCCGTCCGCGGTACTCCGCGCCCAGGGCGTGACAGGCGTCCTCGATCACAATCAGCCCGTGGCGCTCAGCCAATCGAAGAATGGCATCTATGTCAGCGGGATGGCCAGCATAATCGACGGGAAGAATTGCTTTTGTGCGTGCGGTAATCCGCGCCGCAACCTGTTCGCGATCTAAGTTCAACGTATCCTCGAGAACATCGGCGAAGACTGGCGTCGCAGCCTGATAAAGCACACAGTTCGCCGTGGCAGCAAAAGTCAGCGGAGAAGTAATGGCCTCATCCCCTGCTTGCAGCCCACAGGTGAAAGCCGCTGCGTGCAAGGCGGCGGTGCCAGAGCTGAAGCTGACCGCGTACTTTGCGCCGACCCAGGCAGCCATCGCTTCTTCGAACTCAGCGACCTTGGGACCTGTGGTCAGACAATCGGAGCGCAGCGTCTCCACCACGGCCTGAATGTCGCTCTCATCGATCGATTGTCGTCCGTACGGCAACAGAGTCCTTCGGACGGGCGATCCGCCGAGGATCGCGGGCACTTCACTGCTTACTGGAGCTACGGTCATGAGTCTCCCTTTATGCCGGTGCGCGTAGCTTTTCTTCCTGGGGCCAGGCGACGACCAACGGAGAAGTCTCGTCGACGAGTTCGTACAAAGCCTCGGCGCTCAGCCATTGCGGATTGTTGTCGCTGCTATAGCGGAATCCATCGGGAAGCGGCCGCGCCTGCTTCCAGTTCTCCTTTCGCCACCAGGGATGCGCCGGCTGGATCACATACATGTCATCCATTTCGAGTGCGTGGCGAGCTTCGTCTTCCGATAGCAGCACCTCATGCAGTTTCTCGCCCGGGCGTATCCCGATCGCTTCCACATCGCAACCCGGCGCGATTGCCTCGGCCATTTCCACCAGCTTCATACTTGGAATCTTCGGAACAAAGATTTCGCCGCCATGCATCTGCTCGATACAGCGAACCACGAGTCTGACTCCCTGCTCGATCGTGATCCAAAAGCGAGTCATGCGGGAATCGGTGATCGTAATCCTGCCCCGCTTGCGCTGCTCCTGAAAGACCGGAATCACGCTGCCACGGCTGCCCAGCACATTGCCGTAGCGCGCACAACTGAATCGAGTGTTCTGCGCGCCGGAATAGGCGTTCGCTTGCACGAACATTTTCTCGGCGCAGAGTTTAGTCGCGCCGTACAGATTGATGGGATTTACAGCCTTGTCAGTGCTGAGTGCCAGAATGCGGCGCACGCCGCGGTTGATCGCGGCGTCGATGACATTGCGGCCACCCATAATGTTGGTCTGGATGGCTTCGAAGGGATTGTATTCGCAGGCCGGAACCTGCTTGAGCGCGGCGGCATGAACCACGACCGTGACCCCGGAAAATGCGCGTTCCAAACGCTGGGGATCACGAACATCACCGATGAAATAGCGCAAGCTCGGATGATCAAACCCGGATGCTCTCATGTCATGCTGCTTGAGTTCGTCACGGCTGAAGATGATGAGCTTTTGCGGGCGGTATTCGCGCAGCATGAGTTCGACGAACTTCCTGCCAAAAGAGCCCGTCCCGCCTGTAACCAATACAACCTGTTCGGACCAGTTCACGATGTAATACCTCGAAGTGAGTGCATCTCTCCAAACGAACCTGCGCGCTTTAGCGCGCGTCGCTTACGGTCGAAATCAAATTTCAGCGCCAGTATAGCGGAGATAAGCGGGAGTCAAACCTGTGGGAACCCCCGTTAACACTAAGGAACCCGCCTAATTAGGAGGGATCGGTGTTCACCTTACGATGCTAGACTGGGCCGAATATCAGTAACAGGAGGCAGCGACGGGGAGCCAGATGGATTCATCAGGACCGCTATTACCGCTGAATGGCCAGATCCTGCGCGAACTCCAGCCTATTGAGTTCAACCGCAATGCCGCACCGGGTCCTTATTCTGGCTTTCCCACGCAAGATTCTCTGCTCCGGGAATATGTGCGGGTTCTGATCAAGAGCAAGTGGATCGTGATTGCGAGTGTGGCGTTGGTCGTGGGCGTCGTCGCGATTTCCACCCTGCGTAGCACACCGATCTACGAAGCGGTCGGCAGCATCGCCATTAACAAAGTGGACCCAGTCACTTTTAACCTGAAAGATTCATCCGGCGGTTTCGATTACTACGATCCTACTGACCTGGATACCGAGGTGCGAATTCTGAAGAGTGATCTGTTGGCTCTCCAGGTTATCCGGCAGCTGAATCTGGACAAGCAGCCGGAGCTGGAGGCTAAGAGTAAACCCTCGCCTTCCTCACTGGATCTGACAACCGATACGATGCAGCCGGATTCTGCAAAGACCTCGGCTGCTCTAGCCAACTTCAAGGGCAACCTGCAGGTCTCTCTCGTTCCAAATACTAGAATCATCGAACTCCGTTACCGCAGCCCGGACAAGAATCTTGCAGCGCACGTAGTAAACACACTCGCCAATACATATGTGGAGCAAAACTTTAAGACGCGATTCGAATCCACGATGCAGGCGTCGGACTGGCTTTCGAAGCAGTTGGTCGACCTCCAAATAAAAGTGGAGACTTCACAGGAGAAACTGGTCAAGTACCAGAAGGAACACGAGATTCTGGGGATCGACGAAAAACAGAACATCACCACCGCCAAACTGGATGAGTTGAATCGGGAATTGACCTCGGCCGAATCCGCCCGGATGGAAAAAGAGTCGATCTACCACTTGGTGCAGTCCGGTGATTCTGACTCAATCGCCGCCGCTGCGGCCGCCAACTTCGATGGTGCCGCCAAAGGTTCCAACGCCAATTCAGCGCTGCTCGAAAAGCTGCGTGAACAGCAAGCCGATCTCAAAATCCAAGTGGCGCAACTGAACACGCAATTTGGGTCTTCCTATCCGAAATTGGCTCAGCTGAATGGTCAACTCAAGGAAGTCGACGAAGAGATTCAGACGGAAATGCGCAAGGTGGCCGCCCGTCTGCGCGGCGACTATCTTGCTGCCGTGCAGCGCGAGAGCATGCTACGCAACGCACTGGAGCAGCAAAAGCAGGAGGCTAACAAGCTCAACGAGAGTGCCATCGAATACAGCCTGCTCAAGCGGGATGTCGACGCGAACCGCACACTCTCAGAAGGCTTGCTGGAGAGATTGAAAGAAGCCGGTGTTACCGCAGGTTTGAGGTCGAATAACTTCCGCATCGTGGATGTGGCTCGGGTTCCCACCTCCCCCTCGGGACCAAACCTTCCGAGAAATCTTGCCTTCGCACTGGCGCTGGGTCTTTCCACTGGCATCGGGCTCGCCTTCCTTTTGGAAAGCATGGACAATACTGTGCGGACGCCGGAACAAGCGCAAACTATCTCAGCGCTTCCGTCCCTGGGCATGATTCCTCTCGGATCCAGAAGCACCAGGGAATTGGGCGGTCGAGATAAGCTGGCGCTTGCCTCGTCTAAAGAAGCCGTAGAACTTGTAACAAAATCGCGTCCCCGGTCGCAGATGGCGGAGTCCTACCGCGCGCTGCGTACGTCGTTGCTCCTCACATTTGCGGGAGGCCCCCCAAACGTCATTCTGATCACCAGCGCTCTTCCCGAGGAGGGCAAGACCACGACCAGTGTAAACTCCGCGATCGTGCTAGCCCAGAAGGGCACGCGAGTTTTGTTGATTGACGCGGACCTCCGCCGGCCCAGCATTCACAAGACACTCGGCATGGGTCCGAAGATCGGGCTCAGCAATGTACTGACTGGCGCCGCGACCCTTCAAGAAGCAATTATTCCCTCGACGATTCTGCCTGACCTCTTCATACTGCCAGCCGGAACGCCGCCACCGAACCCCGCTGAACTTCTAGCCTCCACAAAGATGAAAAATATTCTTGCGGAGCTGCGAAAACAATATGACCATATTGTCATAGACTCTCCGCCGACGCTGTCCGTTACTGATGCGGTGGTAATGTCGACCGACGCTGATGCAGTTGTCCTCGTCATTCGGTCGGGACACACCACAAAACCGGCGCTGCGGCGCGCGCGGGACATCCTTCTGCAGGTGAACGCGCGGGTGTGTGGCGTGTTAGTGAACGCTGTCGATCTCAATTCGCCCGACTATTATTATCACTACGAATATCAGGGAAAGTACGGCCACGGATACTACCAAGAGGATCCGCTGAGCAAGACGGAGGAAGTCGCTTCCGAAGCCGCCTCCGGCGGAGCGTAGTGTGGGGCCGTATCAAGATAGGGTTCACTCCCACGAAAACAGCGGCTTGCAGATTCCGCTCCAAAGCCCAGCCCGTAAAATTATCTTCTTAAGCGCATGCCTGGCACTCACTGGGCTTTACATCGGGTTCGTAGCCAGCGAATTCCTGGCTGATCATTTTTCCAAGAAGCTCGACCTCGCGAGCCTCCAAATAGCCGCCCGCCTAAGGCCGGAGAATGCAGAGTACCAATACCGGATTGGGCATTATTTTCTTGAGAGCCAGCACGAACCAGCGACTGCTGCACAATTCTTCAAATCGGCGACTGCGCTGAACCCGTACAACGCCAGCTATTGGCTTGCACTCTCCAGAACTTATCGGAGGCTCGCCGACGACGACCGTCAAAAGGATGCTTTGCAACATGCCATCGCCGCTGATCCCTCCACTCCCGATGTTGCTTGGGAGGCGGCTAATTTCTACTGGACCATGGGCGAGACGGACAAGGCACTCCGAGAATTCCGCGTGGTTCTGGAGAATGATCCTTATTTGCCACCCGAAGCTTTGGATCGCTGCTGGCGTATCAAACCGGATGTCGAAGCTCTCCTGCGGGCCGTTGTTCCGCGCAACGCCGATGTTTACTCGTCATTTTTGGATTTCTTGATTTCCAGGAACGAGCCGGTCGCAGCGGCAAGAGTCTGGACGGAGATGGTGAAGTTCCAACATCCAGTGGAGACTCAGCATGTCTTCAATTATGTCCGATATCTCGTCGATCAGCGGGATGTGGCTCATGCTAGTCAAGCCTGGCAACAGGCGGCGAGCTTATCCGACCTTTCCGGATATCAGGCCTCGCCGGAGAATCTCGTGGTTAACGGCGATTTCAGCTTGCCCGTGCTGAACGGCGGATTCGATTGGCTGTATGAGAAATCATCCGATGTCTCACTGGCGCTGGAC
>Ga0210405_10002767_pt1 | contig 17850 bp, 12 predicted proteins | sample IncBWH11MmetaG_FD_155492 | JGI IMG/M metagenome (GOLD analysis project Ga0210405, IMG submission 155492) | Forest soil microbial communities from Barre Woods Harvard Forest LTER site, Petersham, Massachusetts, United States - Inc-BW-H-11-M | ecosystem: Environmental > Terrestrial > Soil >... | reverse complement strand
GAATGCTGGACAAGGCTACCTTGACGCTGGGCGACAACCGAAAAGTGGATTTGTCGCAGACGGTGATCTTCCTGACGTCCAATCTGGGCGGCGGTGAGATTGCCGATCTCGTGCACGGCGGGATGGGATTCGTTCAGCCGGGGGATATACCGATTGCCGGCCTGGATGAGAAGGTGGAACGCACAGCGGTGGGAGCGGCGCGCCGTAAGTTCTCGCCGGAATTCATGAACCGCCTCGATAAAGTGGTGGTGTTCCACCCGTTGCAGCGCGAGCAGCTTCAGGAAGTTCTCGATATCGAGCTGGGACAAGTGCAGCAGCGGGTCCTGGACACGGCCAAGGGGCAGTTTCTCTTTCGGGTGACGGACGCTGGGCGCAACTTCCTGCTGATGGAAGGCACGGATCAGCGATACGGCGCGCGCCACCTGAAGCGCGCCATCGAGCGGCACGTGGTTTACCCGCTGGCAAACCTGCTGGCCACGGATCAAGTCACGTTGGGCGATCTGGTACGCATCGATTGGGATGAGAGCCACAAGCAACTTACGTTTGTGCGCGAAGGCGAAGGCGCGCTGGTGCAGGCGGCATCGCAGGGAGCCTCCGGCGGCGGCGCGGCCACGGTCGAAGCCATGGACGGAAAGTCGGCTGAGCCGCCGTTGCAAGCCACGACGGAAGAGAGAAAGTCTCGAGCGGCGCAGCCTGGCGGGGGCCCCGGCTCGTCCGCGCAGGGACGGAAGAAGCAGGAGCGGTAAATAGTTAAAGCAGAACTTTAACTTTAACGGGGCGCGTCGAAAGATGCGCCCTTTTTGTCGTTTGGGGGCGGACACAAACTGTTTCAGCTCTCTCAGTTTGCACGCCGATGAAACACTTTCTCACGGCTGAGACAGTTTCCAGAACTGCGAACCCTGTATGTTGTTGAGTTTCCTCTGTTTTTGGACATCCTAAGGTGTGGAAAAGATTGGCACTTCTCATGCAGTATGACACGAAGGCGCGAAAGTTGAGACGCTACGCGTTTGGGCGAGCTAGACGCGGAGAAGGGGTTGATGAAATGAAAGCCGCCGTTCGCCATCAGCTGGATCCAAGCATCCGAAGCAATGATACGTGCGATTTTCACTCTTCGCTGCGGGCCAAGATCGTGGGGCAGGAAGAGGGCGTGCAATCCCTGGTTGACATGTTTCAGGTGTTTTGTGCCGGATTGAACTCGCCGGGACGGCCGGTAGGGAACCTGCTGTTCCTGGGGCCTACTGGTTCGGGAAAGACGCGAATCGTGGAAGCAGCTGCCGAAATCCTGTTCGGGGATGCGCGGGCGGTCATTAAGGTCGATTGCGCGGAGTTCCAACATTCGCACGAAATTGCCAAGCTGATTGGTTCCCCTCCAGGCTATTTGGGCCATCGCGAGACGCATCCATTGATCACGCAGGAAGCGCTGTCCGCGAGCCATACGGAAAAACTGAAGCTGAGTTTTCTGCTGTTCGACGAGATCGAAAAGGCCAGCGACGCCCTTTGGCAACTGCTGCTGGGGATGCTCGATAAGGCGACGCTTACGCTGGGCGACAACCGCCGCGTGGACCTCTCGCAGACGGTCATTTTCCTGACGTCGAACCTGGGCGGGGGAGAGATTACCGAACTTATGGAGGGCGGCATGGGCTTTGTTCGCCCGCCCGAGAAGCCAGCCGCTGGCTTCGATGAAAAGATCGAACGAACGGCCGTGGAAGCGGCGCGACGCAAGTTTTCTCCGGAATTTATGAATCGCTTGGACAAGGTTGTGGTGTTTCATCCGCTCAGGCGCGAGCAACTGGAACGGGTTCTGGAAATCGAGCTGGGCCAGGTGCAACAGCGCGTTCTGGAAACGGCCAAGGGGCAGTTCCTGTTCCGCGTCACCGATAACGGCCGCAACTTCCTGCTGCAGGAAGGAACGGATCAGCGCTACGGCGCGCGGCACCTGAAGCGCTCCATCGAGCGCCACGTCGTGTATCCGCTGGCGAATTTATTGGCGACCGAGCAGGTGCACCTGGGCGACCTCGTGTGCATCGATTGGAACAAGGAGCAGGAGTGCCTGACGTTCACCCGCGAGGGCGAGAACCTGGCGATTCCCGCGCGCAAGGTTGAGGCTGCTGCGGCCGCGCGCACCGCTCCGGCAAAGAGCGGCAAGTCCGCGGATGCGCCCGGCGTGACGCTGGCGCCTGAGCCTGCGCCGCGCATGGTTCGTTAAACCAAATTTCTGCTCGCGGATTCCGCCCGGGTGGCTTGCTGCCCGGGCTTTTTCTTTTCTTCCCCAACGGCTGCTAGAGTAACCTTGAATCGAGGAATGCCATCCTACCTCACAGGGTTTTGGGGAGGTCATCGTGAGCATCCGCGCGCGGAAAGGGAAAACTTTCAAGGGAGACGCTGGCTGTTGGCACCGTGCGGCGCGGACGCATCGCGGATTCGCGGCGGGAATTCTTCTGGGCTTGTCTTTACTTTTCATTCCCGGTGCCCTGGCGCAACGCACACAACTGAAACAGGGTTGGAACAAGTTCTCTCCCCAGGACGACATAACCCTGGGCAAGCGAGCAGCCACCGATGCGGAAAAGCAGTTGCCGCTCTGCAATGCACCGAGGGTGGATACGTACTTGACGGAGCTCGGCACGCGTCTGGCGCAAAAGCTGCCCACCGGCGGCGTGCAGTATCCGTTCGAATTCCATTGCGTGAACGACAAAGCCATCAATGCGTTCGCATTGCCCGGCGGATACGTGTTTGTGAACCGCGGCGCGATCGAAGCCGCGGACAATGAGGGGCAGCTAGCTGCGGTGATGGCGCACGAATTGTCGCACGTGGCCCTGCGTCATGGCACCAACCAGGCAACCAAGGCGATGCTGGCGCAAACCGGCTTGGGCATCTTCGGCGCCGTTTTCGGGGACAGCACGGGCGGCGCGCTGTTGACCACCCTGGGCAGTTTCACGGCCGGCGGCGTGCTGCTGCGTTATTCGCGAACCGCCGAATCACAGGCCGACGTGATGGGCACTCAGGTCCTCTACGACACGGGATACGACCCGCGAGCCATGGCGCAATTTTTCGAAAAGCTCGAAGCGGAGACGAAGGGGAAAAACCCTCCGGAATTTTTCTCCGACCACCCGAGTCCGGAGCGCCGCGTTGAACGCGTCGATGAAGAGATCGACAAATTGGGAGGTGCTCCGCCGAACGCCAGGCGAGACTCCGCTGAATTCGAGGCGATCAAGCGCGAGGTCCTGGCGCTGCCCGTGGTGAAAAAGGTGATTCCCGGAGCGGCTGGCCCGGTTGCGCCCCCCGCGCTGCCATCTCGCAGCTTCGCGGAATACCAGGCGAAGTCGTACTCAGTCAAGTACCCGGACAATTGGAAGAAGTATCCCGATAGCGACGGAAGCGGCGTTTCCCTTGCGCCGGAAGGCGGTGTCGTGGGCGACGGGAGCGGCCATAGCGCCCTTGCCTATGGGCTGATCATCGGCGTAGCCCAGGCCAAGGGCGATCCCAACGATGCGAACGTTCTGAATAACGCGACCAGCCAGGTGATTCAGGAACTTCAAAAGTCGAACCCGAGCATGAAAATCACGCGGCAAGGCGAGCATCTGCGCTTGAACGGCCAGCCGGGCCTTTCGACGTATCTCAGCAATGTTTCTCCAGCCGGCGGACAGGAAACGGATTGGGTGGTGACGGTGCTGCGTCCAGAGGGTTTGGTCTATTTCGTGTGCGTCGCTCCGCAGTCTGCCTACGACAATTACGACAAGACGTTTTCTTCGATCCTCGACAGCGTTCGATTCACCCATTAGAAAGAATGGACGGAATCGGACGGACCTGGCCTGCGCAACGTTCACCTCTCTGTCTGTCCTGTGGCAAAAAAAGAGCGGGCGCTACACAAGCGCCCGCTCTGTATGAGCGATTTAGTACTGCTTTGTTGTTTCCCGGCTCCCCTTGCCTATCGGTCTGTGTCCAAGCCCGGCAGAACCGGCGTGCCTTCCGACCTAACGGCATCCAGCGCAGCCGGGTCGAGTCCCAGCAGTTGCAGGATTGTGGGAGCCACTTGCGCGGTTTCCACAAAGCTGTGAAGGGTCTTGGGCCGGACGTCCGGGTTCGAGACGAGCAGCATTACGTTGGTGTCATCCCACGCATAGCCGCCGTGCTCAGATTGTTTCTTTAAATTGCCCGTGTAGACCACGCCTACGTTTGGAATCACAACGATGTCGGGAGTACGCGGGTCGCCCCCTTCCCGAAGCTTGCAGCAGGGACCGGGGTTATTCGGCACGCCAGGCGGGTTGAAGAGGGTATTCAGTGAGGCGCCGAAGTAGATCTGGCCCAATCCGATCGTTGTACCGGCGTTCTCTAAGGCGGTCACTGCGTCGCCAGCCTTGGTTGAATCCGCAAGCCAGATCTGGGAAATGTCGTCCTCAGCCAGTCCGAGGCCATTGTTTGGATCGCTATAGACCGCTGGGAGAAGCGCCCCGATGATCCCGGATGGCGGCGTACCGTTGTTACCCGACTTCCCCGGAATGGGGAAGAAGCGGTTTGGGTCGATCGGCGACTGCCCGTGTTTGGCAGTGATTATAATCGCAGTCGAGTCCAGTAGGTGGTGGCTCCTGAGCGCAGCGACCATCTGCCCGATCGCCGCATCGACGTACTGGATTTCGGCCAGCATTTTGGGTCTTGGTGTACCCTGGGCATCCTCATAACCGCCTGAGTTTGCGTCAGTTCGGGTTGCGGAACCGGGTTCAATCAGCTTTTGTCCGACGCTAACCGCCTGGAAGTTCATGCCGAAGATTACTGGGACAGGAGCCTTGCTTGTACCGAGGTGCGTCCTGCCGTGGATCTGGTTGAGCACGGCGTTGACCTTCAGTTGGTCGTTGCATTTGATAGCGTCGAAATCGATAGTCCAGTCGCCGCCATTGGGAACAAGCGTGCCGCAGTCGAAACCATTAGCCGTCGTTAGCCCTGGCAGGACAATCTGGAGAGAGTTAACTTCCGGCGAATAGTAATCATCCACGTTGCTGGGTTGATTGGTTCCGGTGGGGCCGGAAACGGACGCGTAAGCAGCGTGCTTGTCGGACCAGGCCGTGTAACCGCCGGCGGCGTGGATCACGCCAAAGATGGTGTTCGTGCGAACGAAGTTCCAGGAGTAAACGGGTTGGCAGTTGTTGAACGGATCGCGAATGAGCCGGTCGGGATTGATGGATTTAACGCCACCGTCGATGGCATCTAACGGACTGGTTGGAGGAAAGGGGCGGCCGTTGAGCTGCGTCTCGTCGAATTCGTTGCCTTCCTCGTATTCAGTCTGTGTTCCGGTTGATCCGTCTGAGTTTCGATGGATTTGACCTACGACACAATCCCCGCCCGGCAGTTGGTTGCCGGTAGCAATCTTCGGCGGCGCCAGAACGCGATCGTAACCCACGTCGTAGAACGCGCCTACTGTTCTCGGTGAGCCGCCGGTAACCAGCGCCATCAAGCCAGGAAACGAATCGGACGGCCTGGAAGTGGTGGTACGGGTATAGTTCACGCCCGTCTTGCCCAAGGCGGCCAAGGTCGGGCAGCTGTTGGATGCCACGCAGTTTTCGTAATCAACCGCGTGCATCCCATCAATACTGATGAGGAGAACATGCTTGACTTTGTGTCCGTCGCCAAATTCATCGTTGGCGCGGACAGGTGCGGGAAGAGTAGTGCCGATCAAACCGATCGACAGGGCTACTGCTAGCAATCTTTGTTTCAAGTGAATCTCCTTTATTTGGGAAACGAGGATCGAGACGAACGCCTCAGCGCTGAAGAGTAGGCCTGCGGTGTTACGGAACGGATAACGCTTGATGGAAGCTCAATGAAAAGACGAAAATCGGCGCGATTCTGGAACGGATTTCACGGGCGAGTTGTGGGTACCAGCATTGCTAGCATTATATAAACTGCAGGCCGCATTCTTACCCGCTCGTGGTTAACTCGCTAGCCGTCTTGTCCGCATGCTGCAAGCGATGGACTTCCGCCGCGCGTTGCAACGCCTCGGTGATGCTGCCGCATATGTTTTCCGCGCCGACGTGGCGTTCGAACTCCGCTTGCTTCATCAGCTGCGAAGGCTGCTCGCGCGCTCCGCAGAGAAGCAGCGAGCGCCCGGAAGCGTGCAGCGTGTCGGCGAGGTCGCGAATAGCGCCCAGGCCGGTGGCGTCAATCGCGGTCATATTGCGCAAGCGAAGGATCACAATGGGCGGCAATTTATCGATGGAATGGAGAATGTCAGCGAACTTGTCGGTGGCGCCGAAAAGAAACGGGCCATGAATGCGATAAACAATCGCGTAGTCCGGAATGTCCTTGCCTTGCAGGACATGCACGCGGCTGTCTTCCACATAGTCCTTGGTCACAGGGCTTACCGTGGTGGTTCTGGAAACTTTTCGAATGAACATGAGCGCCGCGAGGAGCATCCCGACTTCCACGGCAAAGGTCAGGTCCGTAATCACCGTCAGCGTCAAGGTCAGGAGCCAGACGGTGATGTCTGCCTTGCTCAGTTTTAATATCTCGGGAATCTCTTCCCAATCCCCCATGTTGTACGCCACGATCGTCAAGATGGCGGCCAGAGCGGCGAGCGGAACGTTCTTCACCAGCGGCGCGGCGAACAGGACGATAGCCAACAGCGTTAAAGAGTGAATGATTCCCGCGATTGGCGTCTTTGCGCCGGAGCGCACGTTGGTGGCAGTTCGCGCGATGGCGCCGGTGGCGGGAAGTCCGCCGAACAAGGGTGAAACGATGTTCGCGATGCCCTGGCCAATTAATTCCACGTTTGGATTGTGCTTGTCATTGCTCATGCGGTCGGAAACGACGGCGGACATCAGGGACTCAATCGCGCCGAGCATGGCCACGGTGAAAGCAGCGGACAAGAGCTGCGTGAAGACATCATAGTGGAAGTGCGGAATAGCCAATCGCGGCAGGCCGCTGGGAATTCCGCCGAAACGCGTTCCAATCGTTTCGACGGGCAGATGCAACAGCATGACTGCCGCAGTTGCGCCAAACGTGACCAGGATCGCGCCGGGGATTTTCCGGGCGTACTTCAAGCAATAAACCATCACCGCAATCGAAAGGATGGCCACGGCGGTTGCGGGAACTGAAAAAGTATTCCACGACTGTCCAAAGGCCATCATGCGGTGAAAAAAATCACCGGGGACGTGATCCATCTTCAGGCCGAAGAAGTCGCGAATCTGCGTGCTGGCGATGAGGATGGCGATTCCGTTGGTGAAGCCCACGACGACCGGCCGGGGAAAGTATTTCACCATGGTGCCCATGCCAGTCACGCCCAGCAGCACGAGGAGGACGCCCGCCATCATCGTGCACATGAACAGGCCGTCGATCCCGTGCTTGGCGATGATGCCCGCAACCACCACGACGAATGCTCCCGTTGGGCCGCCGATCTGTGTTTTCGAGCCGCCCAAAGCCGAGATCAGGAAGCCGGTGACGATGGCGCAATACAAACCGGCTTGGGGCGATACGCCCGAAGCAATCGCAAAGGCCATCGCCAGCGGCAGCGCCACGAGACCTACGGTCACACCGGCGACCAAATCGGAGAAGAATTTGTGGCGGTCGTAGCCGCGCAGCAGGAGTATCGATTTCGGGAGCCAGGCTTCGACGGCGGGTGTCATGCGGCTATCTGCCCAGGGAAGAAAGTGTCTACCTAGATCCTAGCAAGGAGCAAGCGAGAATGGTTGCGTGGCGAACCGGGTCTGTGTCTTGAAGGAAATCTTGGGTTGATGCGCGCCTGATGGAAATCTTTTTTTCTCTCTCAGTCAGCGGCTTCGCTCCGTCGCGTGGCCGGCTTCCAGCGCAAAATCGGCTTGCGCGCGGCGCCGACTTCATCGAGACGGCGAACGCGTGTGGTGTGCGGTGCCGTCTTCACAATTTCCGGGTCCGTCGCGGATTCCTCAGCGATGGATTTCATCGCGTCGATAAACAAATCGCATTCTTCTTTGGACTCGGACTCCGTCGGCTCGATCATCATCGCTCCCGCCACAATCAGCGGAAAAGCCGTTGTGTAGGGATGAAAGCCGTAGTCGATCAGCCGCTTGGCGACGTCCATGGTGTTCACGCCGTTTCTCTTTTGAATGGCATCGCTGAACACCACTTCGTGCATCGAGGGAAGGGAATAGGGTAGTTCGTAGACGCCCTCAAGCTGCTTTCGAATGTAATTTGCGTTCAGGACCGCGTCTTCGGTGGCTTGGCGCACTCCCGGGCCGTACGCCAGGATGTATGCCAGCGCGCGAACCAGCACGCCAAAATTTCCGGCGAACGCTTTCACCCTTCCGATGGAATCAGGCCGCACCGGTTCCAACGCCAGCCGCCCGCCTTCTTTTTCCACGAGAATGGGCACCGGACGGAACGGCTCGAGGATTTTCTTCATCGCCACCGGACCTGCGCCGGGCCCCCCGCCACCGTGCGGCGTCGAAAACGTTTTGTGCAGGTTGAGGTGCATCACGTCGACGCCCAGGTCGCCGGGGCGCGTCACGCCCGTCAGCGCGTTCATGTTCGCGCCGTCCATATAGAGCAGCGCTCCTTTGGCATGGAGGATTTCCGCGATCTCCGGAATTCGCTGCTCGAAAATCCCCAGTGTCGAGGGATTGGTGATCATCAGCGCGGCGACGTCTCCGGTCACCAGGTCGCGGAGTTTTTCCACGTCAATCTGTCCGTGCGATTCGGACTTGATGTTTTCCACTTCGTAGCCCGCGATCACCGCTGTTGCCGGGTTCGTCCCATGCGCGGAGTCAGGGATCAGTACTTTCTTGCGCGGATTCCCCTGCTTTTCCAGGTACGCGCGAATCAGCAGCAGGCCGGTCATTTCGCCCTGAGCTCCGGCTGCGGGCTGTAGCGTGATGGCGTCCATGCCGGTGATTTCCAGCAGGCACTTTTCGAGCAGCCGCAGAATCTTCAAGCAGCCTTGCGAAAGCTCCTGGGGTTGATAAGGATGCTCGGTTGCAATGCCGTCGAGCCGCGCGACGAATTCATTGACGCGCGGATTGTATTTCATCGTGCAGGAGCCCAGCGGATACATGCCCAAATCGATGGCGTAGTTCCAGGTGGAAAGACGCGTGAAGTGGCGGAGAACTTCGATTTCGCTCACTTCGGGAAAGCCTTCGACGCCCGCGCGCCGGTGATGCGCGCCGAGAGCTTTGGCGGCGTCGGCAGCGGGCACATCGAGCGGAGGCAATTCGAACGCGCGCTTTCCCGGCGAAGACTTCTCAAAGATCAGCCCTTCGCTCTGATTCGTGTGTCTCGAAGCCTTTTTTATTTTCGTATTCATTTTCCTGTTTTAGCTTGCCCTTGCCTGCGGCGGGCCATTTTCCTTTGTAGGGACGCCCGCCACGGCGCGGGCTGCGCCTTACTGAGAACGTTGCCTTAAATCGGCCGCGCAAGCGCCAGCTTCAACGCCTCCGCGAATCGCTCGATCTCTGCCCGCGTGGTTGTTTCCGTGACGCACACTAGCGCGTGCTTGGTCAGTTCCGGATACCGCGTGCCAAGTGCCAGCGGCCCGATGATTTTTTCGCGCAAGAGCTGGCCATTGAGTATTTTCACCGAGCGCGGCATCTCCACCGTGAATTCGTTGAAGAACGGCGCGTCAAATGTCCGCCGCACGCCGGGAATCTTCAGCAACTCTGCCAGCGCGAACTGCGCCTTGGACAAATTCTGCTCCGCCATCTCACGCAAGCCTTCCTTGCCGAGCAGCGTCAGGTGCACTGTGGCTGCGAGCGCGCAGAGCGCCTGGTTCGTGCAAATGTTCGAAGTGGCCTTCTCGCGGCGGATGTGCTGCTCGCGCGTCGCGAGCGTCAGCACGAACCCGCGCTGGCCCTCGGAGTCTGTTGTTTGCCCTGCGAGCCGCCCGGGCATTTGCCGCACGAACTTGTCCCGCGAAGCAATCACGCCGGCGAATGGCCCGCCGTAGCTCGGCGGCAGCCCGAAGCTCTGGCCTTCCATCGCCACGATGTCCGCTTCCACCGGCGGTTTGACGATCCCGAGCGAAACTCCTTCCGCAATCGCGACGACAAACATCGCGCCGGCTGCGTGTGCGGCTTCGGCGATCGGCGCGTAAGATTCAATCATGCCAAAAAAGTTCGGCGACTGTACGACGACTGCCGCCACGTCATCCTTCAAGGCCGCCTGCAACGCTTTTGCATCCACCGTGCCGTTCGCCGTAAACGGAATCTCCTCCACACGCAAGCCGGAATTCTTCGCGTAGGTCTTCAGCACGTCGCGGTACTCCGGATGCACGGATCGAGTCACCAGCACACGCTGCCGGCCTGTCAAGCGTTCCGCCATCAACACCGCTTCGGTGGTCGCCGTCGACCCGTCATACATCGACGCGTTCGCCACCTCCTGCCCTGTGAGCTGGCACATCAGCGTTTGGAACTCGAAGATCGCCTGCAGCGTGCCCTGCGTGATTTCCGCCTGATAGGGTGTATACGATGTAAGGAACTCTCCGCGCTGGATGATCGCGTCCGTCACCACTGAACGCAGATGGTTGTACACTCCCGCGCCGAGAAAACTCGTGTACCCATTCGAATTCTCCGCCGCGCGCTCTTTGAAATACTGAATGACTTCTGCTTCCGAATATGGTCCGGGAATATTCAGCGCTTCGCGCAACCGGAAGCGTTCCGGAATACTGGAAAACAGTTCGTCAATGGATTTTGCGCCGATGGCGGCGAGCATCTCTTGCCGCTCGGCAGGGCTCTTCGGGAGGTAGCGCATCAGGCCGAAGCTTCCTGGCCCTTCGCCGCAATGTAGGCTTCATAAGCGGCGGCGTCCATCAACCCGCTCAGCTCAGCGGCGTTGGTCAGGCGCACTTTGATCAGCCAAGCCGCGCCATGCGGATCAGTATTGATTTTCTCCGGCGCATTCTGTAGCTCACCATTGGCTTCAATCACCTCGCCTGCGGCAGGCGCGTAAATCTCGCTGACGGCCTTCACCGACTCGACCGTGCCAAAGGATTTTCCAGCTTCGATTTTCGTTCCTAGCTTGGGCAGCTCGACGAACACCACGTCGCCCAATTCATGTTGCGCGTAGTCGGTGATCCCAATTGTTGCGACTCCGCCGTCTACCTTGATCCATTCATGTTCCTTGCTGTAACGATAATTCTTTGGATATGCCATCAGACGACTCCTTGAGATCGTTTTCCGCCCGTCATGATACTTGTTGAACCGCAGCTTTCTTTGCCCGCTTGTAAAACGGAGTCGGCACCACCTGCGCCTTGCACTTCTGCCCGCGAATCTCCACGCGCAAAACCGTGCCCACCGCCGAATACGCCGGCGGCACATAAGCCAGCGCGATATTTTTCCCCAGCGTCGGCGAAGGCGACCCGCTCGTCACCACGCCGATGGTTTCGCCAGCTTCATTGCAGCAGCAATATTGGTCGCGCGCAATCCCACGGTCGATCATTTCAATCCCCACCAGCGTGCGCCGCAATCCCGCCGCTTTCGCCTTCTCCAGCGCCGTGCGTCCCACGAATTCGCCTTTTTCCATATTGCAGTAGCGATCCAGCCCCGCTTCCCACACATTGGTCTTGTCGCTGATTTCGTGCCCGTAGAGCGCCATCTTCGATTCCAGCCGCAGCGTATTCCGGCATCCCAGGCCGCAGGGAACCACCGCGAATTCGCGCCCCGCTTCCATCACCTGATTCCAGACCTTCTCGCTGGTCGCCGCGTCGGAGGGGACGTAAATCTCAAAACCGTCCTCGCCCGTGTAGCCCGTGCGCGCAATCAGCGTGTTCTTCAAGCCACAGACCGTCCCATGCGTGAACCAATAATTCTTGAGGCCTTCCAGGTGGGCGTCCGTCAGCTTTTTCATCACATCGATGCCCCGCGGCCCCTGAATCGCCAATTGCGTGTAAGCGTCGCTCAGATCCTCAACCACGCAATCGAAATTCCGCGTGTTCTCGCGCACCCACTGGATATCTTTTTCGCGCGTCCCGGCATTGATCACCAGCAGATAATCATCTTCCCCTAGCCGGTGCACGATGACGTCGTCCACAAACGTCCCTTCCGGATACAGCATCGCCGAGTAGTGCGCCTGCCCGATCGCCAGCTTCGATGCATCGTTCATGCTGATGTGCTGAACCGCCGCCAACGCCCCGCCGGGCCTCGCGCCGCTGTGGATGCGAATGTCCCCCATGTGGCTGACGTCGAAAACCCCCACGCCGGAGCGCACCGCCTTGTGTTCCGCAATCAGCCCGCCGCTCGATGGGTATTCGACAGGCATCTCCCAGCCGTCAAAATTGACCATCTTTGCGCCCACGCGCCGGTGCAACGCGTTCAGCGGCGTCTTACGAAGCGCGCTTTTGTGAGGAGTTGCGGGGGATTCCATTCCAATGGCTCAAGCAGAAATCGATACTAGCACGCGCTCTCCAGCGGGTCAAAGAAGCCCGCTAACAACCGGAGTGAGCCGTTCTCCCGATAAAGGAGGTGAGCAACTCGCGCATCAAATCGCACCTTCGCCTTGCCGCAACCTCCCATGGTCAGGTAAAGTTTTCTCGAGAGGCCCCATGCAAGCTCCGACCAATTGCGCGCAATGCGACTTGCCGGAAGAACGCTGCAGTTGCGAAAGGTACTGCACCATCTGCAAGGGCCAGCACAACGTCCGCCTTTGCTCCGACGGTCTCTACTATTGCCCGGACTGCCGCGAAGCCTGCGACGTCTCTCTGGCCGGCCGTGGCACCTGAGCCGAAGACCTTCCGCTTGCTCCTCGATGCCGACGCGCGCCTGGCCGCGGCTGCTGGAGGCGTGGTGCGCTATCTCGCCGATCTCGCGGGCTTCGAGAGCGACGCCGTCGCTCGATTGCAGTCCGCGGTCATCGCTGCGTGCGCGCAAGCTTTTGAGCAACTCACCGCCGATCATCCCAGACTGGAAATCACCTTTACGCGCTTATCCGACCGCATGGAAGTGTCGCTAGCCCCTCGCGGCGACGGCCTTCCAGTGCTTGGCCTCAACACGGCGGTATTTGTTCCGGGAACCGGCGGCACGGGATCACCTCGGCGCGTTTTCGCCGGCTTCGATCGCACCCAGTACGGAACGCAGAACGGGGAAGCCGTCACTCGCCTGACAAAGTACATCGGCCACGTCGCTCCCAAAAAATAATCGTTGTTCCTAACAAAAAAGGGCCGGACAGCACGGCCGCCGACCCTTCCCGCTTGCACGGTTTCGTTTTCCAAACTCTACATCTTCAGCGCGAAGGTATTCTTTCGAATGAGCGACGTCATCTGGTCGTCGCTGAGGGATAGCCGCAGCGTCACGCGGTCGCCCGCGGGCGTCACGCGCGCCTGGTCCAGCAATTGTGCCAGATCCGGATTGTCCTTCTGCGCCTGGTACCGTTTGTAAAGGAACGCCGCTTGCAGCAACTGGCCCAGTGTGTTCGCATCATCGGTCGATCCGCACACCGCCTGGAACTTTCCATCGAGGCCGCTGCTCGCGTCCACGTTGATAATCATATTCTGCATCCGCGCCACCAGTTTCGCCGCTTCCGGGAACTGCTGCACTTCCGGCGCCAGTTGCTGCATCGCCAGCCGCGTGTAGGCGGGATTCAGCACGGCCCACACGACGCCGCTGCCGTTCGCTTCGTTGATCAGCGGGAAAAGCGTCTCGTTGCGCATCAACCCTTCCTCGCTCCCAAAGCGCACCTCGATCATTTTTTCCAGCACCGCGCGATGGCCAAACGCCGCGGTATTCGAATCCAGGAAAAAGAAAAATAAATCGTTCGCTCCCGAACCTGTGCCAAAAGCAAATAGCGTGTAACCCCGCGCCTTGGACGACGGAAGCTTTTGCTGCTTGAAGTACGCTTCCGTCGAGTTCGGGTTGTAAGTCCCCAGAGCCACTCCGACGACCTCTTCTCCGGTGGGAACCTCCGTCGAGCCCGCGCCTTCGCTCTTCGCGCTCATCCCCTCCGCGACCAGGCCCCAGGCAAGTTCATCGACTTGCGAGTTCGGATCAATTCCCGCCGAAGCCAGAAATTTCTCGAATTGCCGGAAGCGGTCGGGGAGCATCTGCTCCTGCAATTGCGGAAACCATTTCAGCGAGCGCGCCTTTTTCAAGTCGGCGTAAGCAAATTCACCAATCTCTTTGGGAAAGAGCGCGATGATGTCTGCACCAAGGCGGCCCGCTCGCGTCGGCTTCGGCATCGCCAGGGACATCGCCACCAGCATCCCGGCGGCCACTAGTCTGCGGATCGCCGGCCCCAGCCGCCTCCGCGTCACACCTGCATTCGTTTTCCGTTTCACGTCGTGCTCCTTTCGAATGGGCAAGGTGAACTCTTAGTCTACGCCCTTGTCGCGCGGGTTGCATTGCCAAGACGCTCCCGCAGCGCCGAGATCTTCACGCGCATTGAAGCGACATACGTGGCGTCCGTCAGCCCCTCGAGATTGATTTCCACGTTCGCCAGCGCTCCGCGAGCGCCCGCTTCGGCCATCAGCCGCGCTACTTGCAAGTCTGACCGCATGGATGCTGCGGCGATACCCTCCAGTTGTCCGAGGCGTTCGAAAAGCTCAAGGGCACGCGTAGCTACTTTCATGGGCACTTCCGCCGCGCCTCGCGTGGCCTTCTGTATCGCTTCTTCGCGCTGCCCCGTTTCCTGCGCGTCTCCCTGTGACAATTTGAACGCGGCCATCACCGCGTCGTAGGAGGCCGCGTCGCGGTCAATGGCCTCGGTAAGTTCATCCGCAATTCTGCGCATCTCGTCCAGCGCCGTCGAGAGTTGATCGACAAATCCCGCTTGCGATTTCTTTTTCCGCGAAAGCCCTGCAACCATCTGCCCCAGGGCCGCCGCCAGCGCTCCCGCAAACGCCGAAACGCTTCCTCCTCCTGGCGTTGCTGTGGGAGACGCCACCGCCTCCAGAAACGGGCGCGCCAATCCCGCCAGCCTCTCGCCTTTACCCCCTTCGAGCGGCGCGCCGCTCAGCGCGGCTTCCAGCTTGTTTTCAAAAACCTGTGCCGGTGAAAAGTCCTCCAGTTGCAAGAAAAAATCTGCCGCCATCTCGATGGCTTTTTTCGGAATCAGCCCGACGATTTCGCTCCCCACCGGCGTCACCCCGTAGCGCTCCGCTTCCCGCTTCACCATCGCGTATACGCGGTGCATCGGCGTCTGCTCAAAGTCCGTCAGGTTGATGGAAACCTGCGCCAGGCCGCGCGCCTTCAGTTCCACCCCCATCGATTTCACATACCGCAGCCCGCCCGACGAGTACCGGATAGCTTTCGCGATTTTGTTCGCGATGCCAACATCGGAAGTATTTAGATTCACATTGTAGGCGATGAGAAACTTGCGCGCGCCAATCACGGTCACGCCCGCCGTCGGATGCACTTTCGGTTCGCCCACATCCGGCTGCCGGTCGAGATTGTGCTTCATCTCTTCGCCCAGCCCTTCGAACTGCCCGCGCCGCACATTTTCCAGATTCACGCGGTCCGGCCGCGTCGCCGCCGCTTCATAAAAGAACACCGGTATCCGGTAGCGCTTCCAGATTTCATGGCCTACCCGCCGCGCCAGCGCCACGCAATCCTCGATCGTCACGCCTGCAATGGGAATGAACGGCAGCACATCCGTTGCGCCCACCCGCGGATGCGCGCCCGTGTGTTTCGTCAGGTCGATCAGTTCCATGGCCTTGCCGGTTCCCAGCAGCGCCGCTTCTGCCACTGCATCCGGCTCGCCCGCCAGCGTGATCACGCAACGGTTATGATCCGCGTCCATCTCTCGATCCAGCACATAGACGCCCGGCACGCTGCTCATCGCCGCCACAATCGCGTCAACCTTGGAAGGATCGCGTCCTTCGGAAAAATTCGGCACGCACTCGATCAGTCGTTTCATCGTTTTGGCTTTTTGTCTTGTTGTCCCGCCCAGTTGGCAGGCAGCTTTGGTTTTCGGTCTGGCAGCGTGGGCCGTTGGTACACAAACGCCGGCTTATTCGGATTGCCTGGCGCCGCCGGGGCTGGTCCATCTGAAGCTGGAGCCGGCGTCGACGCCGGCGCGGCCTTCTTTGATTCTTGCGGAGCCGGCCTGACCACTCTTTGTGTCGGCCACGCTCTCGTTGTCCCTGGCAAAGTTTTCAATGGCCATTGCGGTCCGATCATCGGCTTCATGTTTGGAGGCAGCGGTTGGTTCATCATTTGTGCCGGCGCTTGCACCGCTTGCTTGGCCTTTTCGCGCGACCCAGCCTTTGCTTGCTCTTGGCGGTACCCCCGCACCTGCCGCGCAAACCACAGAAACGCTCCCACCCACAACCCGGAAACGACCGCATTGTACCCGGTCAGCCCGCCTGCCTTTCCCAGAATCATCACCGCAAGGCACATTGCCGCCACGAATCCGTAGAAATACTCTTCAAACAGGCTCTTGGTCTTTCGCGGCGGCCCGATCTTGAGAAGGCGGATTCTCTTTACCTTCGAATAGTTAAATTGGGGCTTGTTCGGCGGCATGGATTACGCGACCACGCTTCACGGTCATCCAGCAATGGTTCACTCCAAAATAATAGGGAATTTCCCGGTAGCCGGCCACTTCGAATACCGCGATGTCCGCTTGTTTGCCAACCTCCAGCGATCCGATGCTTTTTTCCCGCCGCAGCGCGTACGCCCCGTTGATGGTCGCCGCCGCAATTGCTTCCGCCGGCGTCATTCGCAATTGCGTGGACGCCAACGACAAAATCATCGGCATGCTCACCGTTGGACTCGTTCCCGGATTGTAGTCCGTCGCCAGCGCAACAATCGCTCCCGCCTCAATCAGCGCCCGCGCCGGCGCATACTGCTTCAATCCCAAATGAAAATCGCAACCCGGCAGCAGCGTCGCCACCGTTTCCGATTTTCCCAGTGCCTTGATGTCGCTCTTATTCACCTGTTCCAGGTGATCGCAGCTCGCTGCGCGCATCAGGACGGCCAGCCGCGTTGCGCCCGTCCGCGAAAGCTGCTCCGCGTGCATTCGCGGCGTCAGCCCCCATTGCCGCCCCGCCTGCAGCACGCGCTTCGATTGCTCCACCGAAAATGCCCCGCGGTCGCAAAACACATCGCAAAATTCCGCTAGCCGGTGTTCGCCGATGTGCGGCAGCAAGTTTTCTTCAATCAGCTTGATGTACCGTTCCGCTCCGCCGCTCTTTCCTCGGAACTCCGCCGGCACCACGTGCGCCCCAAGAAATGTGGACACGATCTCCAGTGCTTGCTCCGCCGCCAACTCCTTGTGCAGCCGCAGAATCTTCAACTCGCTAGCAACATCCAGCCCATACCCGCTCTTCGCTTCGACCGTCGTCGTTCCATGCGCGGAAAACTGTTTCAGCGCTGCAAGCGCGCGCTTCTTCAAAGCCTCGCCCGTGGCCGCCCGCAGCCTCTTCACCGAATTAAGTATCCCGCCGCCCTTCCGTGCAATCTCTTCGTAACTCGCCCCCGCAATCTTCAATTCATACTCTTCCGCCCGGCTCGCTGCATGAATCAAGTGTGTGTGCGAGTCCACAAATCCAGGCAGCGCCACCCGTCCGCCCAGATCCATCTTCTCCGCTGCGCGCGCCTCCGGTAGCTTTTCCACCTCAGCCCGCGTCCCAACAGCCGCAATCAAGCCATCGCGCACCAGCACCGCGCCATCCTCGATCAAACCCAGTTTGGAAAGGGAAGTTCCGCGCCGCGGACCGCTCCCGCGCAGCGTCAGCAGTTGCGATGCACCGGTAATAAGTAGGGAATCCGCCAAGGCGCACGTATTATGCCGGAGCCGCATCAATCCTGCACGGCAGGGTGGGACAGGCATTCCTGCCTGTCTCTTCTTCCTCACAGCATCGGCACCTTTACGCCCGTCTTCTTCGCAAACGCAATCGCCTCAGGATATCCCGCATCCACGTGGCGCGCCACGCCCATTCCCGGATCATTTGTCAACACCCGCTCGATA
>Ga0210405_10002766_pt1 | contig 17853 bp, 14 predicted proteins | sample IncBWH11MmetaG_FD_155492 | JGI IMG/M metagenome (GOLD analysis project Ga0210405, IMG submission 155492) | Forest soil microbial communities from Barre Woods Harvard Forest LTER site, Petersham, Massachusetts, United States - Inc-BW-H-11-M | ecosystem: Environmental > Terrestrial > Soil >... | reverse complement strand
TCTTGTCGTCTGCGTGTCGGCCAAGCTCAAACTCGCTCCCGAGAAAACGATCTCAGCTTCCGCTGCCAAGCTTCGTCTGCTCAAGCGTCTGCATTGCACAATGAAATTTGAGAAGCAAGCCTGGCAAGCGGGCGCGCGCCTGATCGCGGGCGTGGACGAAGTCGGCCGCGGTTCCCTGTTCGGACCGGTCGTTGCCGCCGCCGTCATTCTCGACCCCGGTTATCGCGTTCGAGGCCTACGCGACTCCAAACTGCTGCTCGCCGAGCGGCGCGAGGTGCTAGCGGAACGCATCCGCGAACACGCCGTCGCATGGGCCATCGCGGCCGTCGATGCTGCCCGCATCGATCAGATCAACATTTATCAGGCTTCGCGTGTTGCCATGCGCGAGGCAGTTATTCGTCTGAAGCCCGGCCCAGACCATTTACTGATCGACGCCATGCGCCTCGATTGTGAGCTGCCTCAGCGAGCAATTATCCACGGCGACGCGCTCTCCGCCTCCATTGCTGCCGCCTCGATTCTCGCCAAAGTGGAACGTGATCGCATGGTCCGCGAATGGGATCCGGTCTTCCCCGTGTACGGACTGGCTTCGAACAAGGGATACAGCACGCCTCACCACCTCGCCGCCCTGCGCCAGCACGGACCGTCTCCTCTGCATCGCCAGTCGTTCGCTCCGGTCTGGAATAATCCCGTGCCGCAAGAGGTTCTAGCCTTCATGCTGGAAGAGAAGCCGGAAGGTGCGTTCGAAGAAATCGCCGAAACTGCAGTTTGAAGAACTGCATGCCGTCGACATTGGTATCTCGTGGTCCATGTGCAGAAGTTTGCACGTTGACAGGGTCCACACTTGTGCACTAAAGTTGCGGACGCTCTACTACCGGGCATCGTTTTTAACTCTCGCTCCAACCGGGTCCGATTAGTTCTGAGCCTGCTGGCCTTACAGTCTGGAATCTAACGAATCAAGTTTGGCCAGTTCGTCAAGGTAACTAAGTGGACTTCATCAGCGCCCGAATACCTCCCTGCATTCTATTGGCGGTTCTGCTTGCGCCCCTCGGCTACTCGCAAGAATCTCGCAGCCCAAACCCTGCGAGCTCTTCAGGAAACTCAACGTCCATACCTGCAAAGAAGACTTCGGCGGGAACGGACCGAGTAGTACTTAAAGTTGGCGATGTGGAGGTCACCGAAGCAGAGTTCGAGTCCAGGATCGCCGCGATCGAACCGCAAGCGGACCCCGATAAGGACAGCGCCACGGGGAAGGACCGAAGAAAGTTGGGCGATGACTACGCTTCTGTGCTGATGCTCTCGCAACAGGCGGTGGCCAATCACCTCGACTCTTCGCCCGAGGTTAGCCGGCAGCTAGCCATCGCTCGCATGCAGGTTCTGTCCGACGCTGAATTCGAGAGTCTGATGCGCAAGGCTGCGCCGAGTTCCGAAGAGATCAGCCAATATTATTCTGCCCATCTGTCGGACTATGACGAAGTGCAGATTCGCAGGCTGTTCATTTGGAAACAGCGAGACAACTCCAAGACTGCGCCGGTTTTGAGTTCACAGGCTGCCAGAGCCAGCGCCGACCAGATTCGTAAGGAGTATGCGTCAGGAACAGACGTGAAGAAACTGTCGGAGGATGTGAGGAGGTCGGGCGAGGGCATGCTTGATCCCGAGCCGCTCACTTTTCCGCGTGGAGAGTTGCCGCCGCAATTGGAGAAGGTTGCGTTCACCCTCAAGGAGGGCGAGTGGTCCGAGGTTGAAGACACTCCGGCGCGCCTTCTTCTGATTCAACTGGTCAAGCGCGACCGTCAACAGCTTGGGCAGGTGTCGGCGCGTATCGAAAAGAATCTGCAAGGCGAAAAGATGCAAGCGTTGTTGGACGATCTGAAAAAGAAAGCCGGAATCTGGATGGACGAACAGTATTTTGGGACTGCGGTGGCTCCTGTCCCGGGCGCGCAGCGGCGTAGTTTTATCCCACCGTCAGAGCTTCAAGAATCAGCTAAAAAAGGGGAAAACAATGGAGATGAACGGCAGAAGTAGAAGCTTCTGTTATCTTGCGCTTTCAGTGTCGTTACTGGCGGCGTGCGTCTTTCAACCGTCGCTGGCCAGCGCCCAAATGACTTCGATGGGCGTCGACTGCTCCCAGATCAACGTTCCGTCGCTTATGATGCAGGACAACATGCGCGCCGGCCGTATCCTGATTGAATGCGGCATCGTGCAGGGGGGACAGCCGACGGTGGCGGGCGTGGCTCGCAAGGCGACCGCTCCTCCCAACATCCGTGTTAGCAACGGATCAGATTGCAACTCCGGTTCCGACGTTTGTGGTAGTGAAAGTATGGTCGCGGCCAGCACCGCGGACAAAGGCCAAACCATAGTGGTCAACTACAACGCCAACTACGACGACGGATCGACATATACGGGAACGTCCTACTCCACCGATGGTGGGGCGACGTTCAAAGAGATTCAACCGGCGCCCTTTGCGACCGCCCACGGCTTCAATGCTGGGGATCCGATCGTGGTTTTCAACTCCAAGTTGGGCAAGTTCTTCGCCGGCGATTTGGTAGGGAACTGCGGCGGTCAGGGGGTCGGCTTGTGGACCTCTAAGAATGGCAAAAGCTGGACAGTTGGAGCTTGCGCCCATAACGGCAGCTTCGACGACCGCGAGTCGATGTGGGCAGACAACGAGCCAACCAGTGCTACGTACGGCCGCATGTTTGTCACGTACAACGACTACACGACAAGCTGCGGGGTGGGTGGATGTCTCTTCGTTACCTATTCTGACGACGGCGTGACTTGGAGTACCCCAAAGCAACTCAACACTGGAACCTTCTTCCGCAATGTGCAAGTCACTGGCTCACCACGCGGGGCCAAGTTGATCGGAAAGAACAGCACGGTATTCATCGCCAGCATGGATGAGGGTGGTGGTGGGAACGCTACCCGCCAGAACCTTATGTTCCGCTCAACCGACGGTGGCAAAACCTGGACCCAAGTAACGATGGGTCCGCGTTACAATCCGGTCGGTGATCAGAGCTGCGGATACTTTTACCAAGTCAACCCCATCATCCGGCACATGGGTTGGGGGGAACCGGCAGTCGGCCCCAATGGCGTGGTCCACTACGTCTACTCCGGGGCAGGGACGAACGGCGACCACGGGGACATCTTTTACCAACGTTCGACCAACAATGGCAAGACCTGGTCTAAAGCAATCAAGCTCAACACCGACAAGGACGCTCCAAACAAGACGCAGTGGATGCCTTCGCTGTCGGCAACCTCGGACGGCAACGTCACCGCCTCTTGGTATGATCGTCGCAAAGCGACCAGCGCTTGCAACAACGTTGGAGATCCGGGATGTAACTACGAGCGCGTCGGCCGTCAGTCAAGCACCAATGGTGCTTCTTGGCTGGCAGACATCACAATCAGCACCAAAGTGATCACGCAGCCAGCCCAGGACGACCAGTTTGTTGTCTCCTGCTACGCGGGTGATTACGATTACAACACGGCGTTGAACGCGGCTGACGCGGGTAACTCGACCGGGTCTGCCTATATTACCTGGACCGACGGTCGAGCTAAGATCGGCGGTGTACCGGTACAGAACGTGGATTTTGCCACGACCCCCGAGCCGTAGAACGTCCTGTTAACCTAAGAGGGCAGCATTTCCGCTGCTCTCTTTTTTTTGGGACGATTGCCGCCCGTCACACTCTCTGCTCTCGAAAAAACCGTCATCCCGAACCCGGCGACAGCCGGGTGAAGGATCTCGCGCGGAGTGCGACAAACTTGGGGGAGGCCACGCGACCGCTCTATTCTTGCCAGTCCGCGCGACATCCTTCGCGGCCTGACGGCCACTCAGGATGACGTCAAGGGAAGAGAAAAACGAACAGAGGCGGCAATAGCGCGCAGGATCACGTCAATAACTTGCACCCACCAATTCACGGATACGAACGCTCTGACAACGTGACTGTCGAAAGTCGTCATCCTGAACCCGGCGTCAGCCGGGTGAAGGATCTCGCGCGGAGTGCGACAAACTTGGGGGAGGCCACGCGATCCTCTATTTCTGCCAGTCCGCGCGAGATCCTTCGCGGCCTGACGGCCACTCAGGATGACGTCAAGGGAAGGGAATGACGCCCAGAGGCGGCGATAGCGCCACTTACGATGACGTCAAGCAACGCCAACACCGATGATATAGTTTCATGCTCCACAATTTTTTCCGGGGGCTGGATGCGATTCAGAAAAAGCAGAACGATCATATGGGCGATTCTCTGTGCGGGCGGTGCGTTTTGCGCTCAGACATCAGCGGCGCAGGCCACGTTGGCGATTCGTGGCGGAAAAGTTTATCCCATCAGCGGACCGCCGATCGAGCATGGAGTGCTGGTCGTTGCTAACGGGAAGATCGTAGCGGTAGGTGAGGAAGGCAAGATAAAGATTCCGCACGGGGCCACGGTCGAGGATGCAACCGGCAAGATCGTTATGCCGGGTATCGTGGACTCGCACTCTCACATTGGAATTATTGCCAATCCCATGGCCGAGGACTCGGGCGACGCCAATGAGTCGAGCGGCCCGATCGAACCTGGGCTGCGCGCGATGGATGCCATTGATCCCGCCGACCCGAATATCCGCATGGCGACCGCCGGGGGAATAACTAGCGCGAACATTATGCCGGGCAGCGGAAATGTGATGGGCGGACAAACAGCATACGTCAAGCTGCGCGGCAACACGATTGAGCAGATGCTGATCCCGGGAACCATTGGCGGAATGAAAATGGCGAACGGGGAAAATCCGAAACACTACGGCGCCAAAGATAAAGCTCCCATGACGCGCATGGAGGAGGCGGCGCTGGCCCGCGGAATTTACGAAAAGGCCACGCAGTACAAAGCGAAATGGGAGGCTTACAACAAAGCGGTCGCGGCTGGCGACAAGACTGCGAAGCAGCCGGATCGCGATCTTGACCTCGAGCCGGTGGTCGAAGTTCTCGAAGGCAAACGGGTCGTCCACAACCACACCCACCGGGCGGATGACATTATGACGGCGCTTCGCCTGTCGGATGAATTCCACTACCGTCTGGTAGTTCAGCACGGAACCGAATCCTGCCTGGTGGTGGACGAACTTGCAAAACGGCGCATCCCCGTGAGCTTTACGATCGTCGATTCTCTGGGTGGAAAATTTGAGACGATCAACCTTGACCTCGGGTGCCCGGGCAGGCTCGAAAAAGCCGGTATCAAGGTCGCATTCAACACCGACGATCCGATTACCAGTTCGCGGCTCATCATTCGCCAGGCTGCGCTGGCGGTGCGCGGAGGAATGAGCGAAGAGGCAGCTTTGAAGGGGCTGACTATCTATCCCGCGGAAATGCTCGACTTGGGCAATCGCATCGGGACACTTGAGCCCGGCAAAGACGCCGATTTCATTGTATTGAGTGGGCCACCTTTCAGCGTCTATACACATGTGATCGAGACGTGGATCGAGGGGCAGAAGGCCTTCGATCGCAGCAATCCTAAAGATTTACGTTATGCGACGGGTGGATTCGGCCTTGTTGATCGCCTTCCAGCCTCACCTCGAGGAGGGAACTAATGCGCCCGCTTCGCTGCTTCATTCTGCTGCTCTGCGTAGCCTCGGCAACAAGCCTGCCGGCGCAAAATATCGCGGTGCTTGCCGATCACCTTTACACCATGGCGGAAGGAACGCAAGGCGCACCAGGCATGGTATTGATCCGCGACGGAAAGATTGAAGCTGTGCGTCCCGGCCCGCATCAGTCGTCGCCCGAGGGATACACGACGCTTAAAGCCGCCTTCGTCACCCCTGGCTTGATTGACACAGACACGACCGCAGGGATTTCCGGCGCCTTCAACATTCCCGCGGATCAGGACGAGGACGAGGCGACCGATCCTAATACCGCAGATGTGCGCACGCTCGACAGCTTCAATCCCAGCGAACGGCTTTTGAAGGTTTTGAATCAATATGGCGTGACCACGGTGCAATCGGCGCCCGGGCCGCGGAATCCTATTGCTGGTCGCGCCGGCATTTTCAAGACTGCAGGACCCGGCTCCACGCCCGCGACAGTGGAGCAACTGGCCGTTCGCCAGGAATCCGCCATGGTATTTAACCTTGGCGAAACTCCCAAAGTTACTTACGGAAAGAAGGAAAAGGCTCCGACCACGCGCATGAAGACGGCAGAGATCATCCGTCATGCACTGTCAGAGGCCAAGGCCTATGAGGAGAAATGGGACAAGTGGAAAAAGGATGGCTCTGATATTTCCAAGCAGCCCGCGCGCGATATGAAGCTTGATGCCCTGGTTCCCGTCGTGGACGGGAAACTGCCAGCTATCTTCAATGCATATCGCGCGGACGACATTGACACCGCCATCCGCATCGGCGCCGAGTTTCATCTCCGGTATATGATGGCTTCCGTAACCGAAGGCTATCTAATCACCGATGCGATTCGTCGCGCAGGTGTGCCGTGCCTGGCCGGTCCAGTGATGCAACGGTTCGAATCGCTGGAGACTGCCAACGCGACCTTCGAGAATGCCGCAATTCTCAAGCGGGCAGGAATTCCGGTCGCGTTGATGACTGGTTACGAAGGCTACGTTCCGAAGAATCGCATCGTGCTTTTCGAAGCTGGCGTCGCCGCCGCAAACGGACTGGGCATGGAAGAAGCGCTTAGCATGGTGACGGCAGATGCGGCAAAGATCCTCGCTATCGACGACCGTGTCGGTGCGCTCGCCCCCGGCAAAGACGCGGATATCGCACTCTTCGACGGCGACCCTTTCGAGTACACCAGTCACGTCATAGCGGTGCTGACAACTGGACAAGTAAGCTACCAGCGAAGCAAATGAATCGGTCGCTCTTCCCCATCTGTGAAAGAGTTTGCAGCATTGACGTACCGCTGCACCAAGCGTAGCGTCGAGACTTCGGCTTCCACGTTTTATTTCCGGGCAAGCCGGTGAGGAGAGTTCATGCGATTCGGGTTTCGTTATGTTGTGGTGTTTGTCTTAGGTCTTACTTTAAATTCGGCCGCTTGGGCACAGTGGTCGTCCAATCCATCCAAGAACCTTGCGCTCGCGGACAGACGCAGCGGAAACGACCAGGTGCAGCCAAAGGTTAGGCCGCTCTCGAACAATGGATGGTACGTGAGCTGGTTCGATGCTAATCCGAATAGCCCCCCGCCGATCGGCTACAGCGTTTTTTTGCAGCTCTTGAACCCTGGAGGCGTGGAGCAGTTCCACCACGACGGCATAGAAGTGGCCCACTTGGGCAACAGTTCGACCGAGGACTACGGCCTCGACGTTGACACCACAGGCAACGCTCTGCTTGCCTTTCTCGACACACGCGAAGGAGCCAATCAGCAGGTCACCGCAGCGAAGATGAGTCCCGCGGGAAAAGCTCTCTGGGGAAAGCTTGGCGTGCAACTCACTCATGGCCAATCAGCTTCGAATGCCGCTCCCAAAATCGCTGGGACGAGCGACGGTGACGTCGTCGTAGCCTGGACGAGCAACAGCAATGTCGTACTCCAAAAACTCGACCCGAGCGGTCACCCTCTGTGGGGCAAGGGCGTTGTGCTGTACGGATCCGGCTACAACTACGGCTTGGCCGACTTACATGCGACCGCTGGCGGGTCGGTGATTGTATCGTGGACGCGCGACCATGGCTTTGGCAGCGATCGGTACCTGTATGCCAACAAGCTTTCGGCGAGTGGAAAGCTTTTATGGGGAAAGGGGCATGTGCATGTCCTTGACAGCGGTTCGCTTCAGTTTGGCAATTTCCCATATTTCGTTCCCGACGGAAAGGGTGGCGCCGTGTTCGCCTGGTACACCAGCAGTCCATCTCTGCAATGTTTCGCGCAGCACATTCGCGCCGATGGCAGCGAGGCTTTCCCGCATAACGGCTCGGCCGCGTCGACCGATACGAATCAAGTGAGGGTTTCGCCAGCAGGATCCTACCTCGGAGCCACGGACGAGGTGTTTCTGTTCTGGACTGAAGAGGACTCCAATCAAGTGTTGAATGGAATCTACGGACAGAAGTTTAATAGCACGGGTACCCGAGAGTGGGGTGACTCTGGTTTGACGGTTGTGCCTTTGGGGGCGGATCAGCAGATTTTCGTTCAGAATGTGCAGATCGGCGTAGGCGCCCTCGCGTTCTGGGTGGATCAAGCTGGGTTCGGGGCTACAACCATCCAGGCAGCCCGGCTCAACAGTCAAGGAAAGTTCGTCTGCAAGCAGTTCCCCGTCTCCTCGCTGCCAGCCAACAAGGCAGGTCTGTCGTCGGGCAAAGATCCTTCGAGACTTTCAGCTGTGGCCTGGGAGGACGACCGCATCGGCAATAACGGCATTTATATCCAGAACGTCAACCCCAACTGTTCGCTGGGCCAGTAGCATTTGTGATGGGCATTGCGAGATGGGGACTTCTTTGATTTGTGCGGCCGACCAGCCTCTCTTGTTGAGCTCTACACGACGCGGGTGACGACCGGCGCGCTCACTTATCCCAAGCGAAGTTTCCATCCTGTGCTCGGCGGAGGATGGAACGCAGTCCAGGAACCGGCTGTTTGGCCGCGGTAAAAGCAGGTTTCTCGACTCCGCTCGACCATCCGCGACTGCGGATGATTTTGCTGCGCTCGAAATGACAATGCGAAATTGAGAGTCACTCTATTTTGCGGTGCTCAATAGGTCTCTCGCTGCCTACCCTCGTGTCCCTCGTGGTTGATCCTTTCAAAATGCGTTTACCACAAAGGACACGAAGGCACACAAAGGAACGCTGTGACTAGGCCCCCCTTGCCGGCGTCATTCCCAGCTTCATGCGCATCTCCTTCGCCAAAGCGTCCACGGCTCGCATCTTGGTCTCGGCGAACAAAGGGAGATTCGGCACGTCCAGCACCATCTCACAAGAAAGCAGCAATGCCGTGATCGAATCCTTCAGTTCGCTGCGCAGTGCCTGTTCCGCCTCCTGCCTTGCCACCAGCAATTCTCGCTTTCGCCGGTGAAGCGCTGACCGCAACTCGCGTGACACTCGCTCGATTCCGTTGATGGCGAAGTTCGAATAAACGGGCACGGCGGTTCCCATGTGTTTCAGGATGGTGTCGACGTCTTCGGGTTCGGCATCGAGCAATAGTTGATCCATCACCACGGCTGAAAATTCGTGCGTCTGTAGTTGCGTTACGGCTTCGCGCAACGTTGCCGCCACCTGCACAGACTCAGCTGCGGTTTCCTGAAGCGCTTGCACGCACTCCTGAATTCTTGCCAGAGATGTAATCAATAGAATCATGCTCTGAGCAATTGCACGTGATGCGCCAGACTCTCCAACTGATAACACGTGGGTTGCGCGAATCGTCCAGTTGCAAGGGTTCCATTGCGGGAAGCTCGGCCCGGATTCGAACCAACTAGGCTTGAAAATCGTGCTCCTTTAGCTTGCGATAGAGCGTGGTCTTGCCGATGCCCAGCAGCCGCGCCGCCAGTAGCTTGTCTCCGTTGAGTTGCGTGATCGTGCTGAGAATCGTCTTCCTCTCCACTTCCGAAATGGGGATGATTTTCGCAGAACTGTCCGCTTCGACCATGCTGTGGCCGTTGCCTCCATTGAGGGCACTGGGCAAATCGGCGACCTGGATTACCGGCCCGCTGTTCATGGCGCAGGCCCGCTGCAAACAGTTCTCCAGTTCCCGCACATTGCCGGGCCAGTCGTAGGCCAGCAGGACCTTCATGGCATCGTCGCTGAGGCTGCGCTCCTGTCCAAAATCGCGAGCCATCCGCTCCAGAAAATACGCTGCCAGCACCGGGATGTCTTGCCGTCTTTCCCGCAAAGCGGGAATGCGCAGGTTGAGCACATTCAAGCGGAAGTACAGGTCGCGCCGGAAGGTTCCCTGCGCCACCGCAGCTTCCAGGTCGCGATTCGTCGCAGCGAGGATTCGTACATTGATAGTCGTGCGCCGGGTACTGCCAACCTGGCGAATCTCCTTCTCCTGAATCGCTCGCAGCAGCTTGGCCTGCAGATCGATCGGGAGTTCTCCGATTTCATCGAGAAACACCGTACCGCCCTCGGCCATGGCCAGCAAACCTTCCTTCGCCTGCACCGCGCCGGTGAAAGCGCCTTTCACATAGCCGAACAGTTCACTCTCGATCAACGTGGGAACCAGCGAGCCGCAGTCCACGGGAATGAACGGCTTGTCCCGAAAAGGGCCCGAGAAGTGAATGGATCGTGCCACCATTTCCTTCCCGGTGCCGCTTTCGCCCAGAATCAATACCGGGTGATTGCTGAGCGCAGCCTTGGCGATCATCCGGTAGAGCTTCTCCATTTCAGGCGCGCGCCCTACGATGCTGCCAAAACCCAGCTTTGACTTGATCTTCTCGCGCAGCATGCGGTTCTCGGTTTTCATCCTCAAGTGGGTTGCAACCCGCTCCAGCAGGAGCTTCAGTTCGTCGATTGTGAAGGGTTTGGTCACGTAGTCGTAGGCGCCGTTCTTCATGGCCTGCACCGCCGACTGTACGGTAGCGTAACCGGTCACAACCACGACCTCGGCGTCGGGACGGCGCTGCTTGATCTTGTGCAATGCCTCTAATCCGCCCGCTCCGGGCAATTTCAAATCCAGCAGAACCACGTCCACGGCTTGCAAGTCGAGCAAGCGGTAGATATGTTCCGCCGACTCAGCCACCATGGTGTTGAAACCCAGGGACTGCGCTACTTCGCGGCACACATCGCGAACCGCGCGTTCGTCGTCGACGATCACCAGATTTAACAAGTTCGCCGCTTCAAGCTGCGGCGGATTAAACGCGTGGGCGATGGCGCTGGTCATAGGGATTTACCTTTTCCTTTCGCTTTCCTCGGTCCTTGAATCTTCCCATTCGGAGGAGGGCTGATCTTGTCCCCAACTCCGGGAACATTGGGCAGTAGGGATTTCGCTTCAACTCGGGGCAGGTGCACAAGCACCCGCGTGCCTCTTCCAGGCTCGCTTTCGACTTCGACTGCCCCCTTCCTGAGTCACAATTCGATGGACCGTGGCCAGTCCCAGTCCATTTCCTTTTCCCGGCTGCTTGGTAGTAAAGAAAGGCTCGAACAGCCGGGAAAGGGTTTCCGCATCCATGCCGCAACCCGTATCGCAAACTACAAACGAGACCCAGGAATCGCAAAATTGGTTGCGCGCGTCGCGTTCCATGATCGGCCCATCGCAGTTTCGGGTGCTCAGAATGACCCGGCCCCCGTCAGGCATGGCGTCGCGCGCGTTCAATACCAGGTTCAGGATGATCTGTTGTGACTGAGCCAGATCGATCTTCACCAAACCCAGATCATCGGCTAGCTCGGACACCAGTTCGATGTTCTCGCGGCCGCGCAGCGCCCTCAGTATCCAACTCATCGGAAATATCTTCCGGTAAGCGGTTGTGAGGACGGGAAGAGATGTGCTTCTCTTTCTTCTTAGTTTCTATCACGGAGAGTTGTTTAAAAGGTTGGAAAGATAGACAGGGCTACCAGCTAACGGGACTTTGTGGCTACCTGCTCCTCTACCACCGATATCGATGTTTTGATACCTACAGGATAGACGAGGGTACTTTTGCAACAAGTTTCTCTACCATATTCATTTGTCCGAGTCACTGGTGCAGGCTCTTCAGGACGGCTATCCTCATGCCTTGCTAGGGCTTGTCGGTGGTAAGCTTCCCGGACACTTTCCCGGCTTTGCATCCCCCAACCGACTTGTCGGATTGCAGTTGGACGTGTCCAACTCCGCTCGACGCTGATCCTGAACGCTGCCACTGTTATCTCCTTTGTTCTAACTGACTGCCTGAGCAGCCAAGGCTGATCTATCTTCCGTACACTCCGGATTATAAAGCAGGCCTGGACACTCACTTGGTAATCCCTAGAAGATTTTCTATGCTTTCCGTCGAGATGAAATACCTAGCTCCGACTCTTTTCCCTACCAACTCCCCTCTATTAACCAGCTTGATCAAAGTAGGCGGGGTCATCCGCATTCCGCTCTCTCTTATCCGCTCTATTGCTTCCTGCGTAGACATCCATTGAGTAGATGTGTGTTGCTGAATGATTGCCTTGATGCGCTGTCTCATTAGGTACCCCTGAGCTAATTCCTGATTAACATGGCAATAGAAACTACCTATTGCCACTTTACTCCCAAGCAGTTACGCCGCTGCTGACTTGCCGGACTTTCCTCCAGCCAGCTGGGCCTTGAGACGGGCATTCTCTGCTTGCAGCTCGTCCACTTTCTTCTGGGCCTCTCCAGCCTTGCGGAGCTGGCGCTCTTGCTCATACAACTTGTTGTACCGGGTGACAATCTGCTGGTTCGTCATGCTGCCATCGGCTTTGGCGGCCTTGAAAGCATCAAATGCGCTCTTGGCGTCTTGCGGTGTCATAATCGATCTCCTATAGTCCCATTGGGGACGTGGCTAAAGGAAGGCGGCAGTCGCCAAGTGGCGTCTTTCCGGTTTGTCTTTCCTTTGCCATATTGAAACAATTATTGCATTTTTGCGTTTTATTGTCAATACATATATTTCCTTTGTTCTAAATAGTTTAGCAGGCACAAGAGATGCACGTAACGCGGCCCTGCTTATTACTTGTAACATATTGAAAACAAACACGTTACACGTTTTAAGTCTTGGCCTAGGAAGAGGGAGGCAATGACATATGTTGAGACCTACGAAATAATAGGAGCTTTTTAGAATGAGATGGGGGAGTCTCCGGGATTCCCCCCCCCCCCAATCAGGCGCACGAGCAGATTACGCACCTCGCAGATGACATCATTCAGGCAAAGCAAACGAGGTTCGATCGCGCGTTGCCGCGCGACGGCCATCAACTGCTGGATGAGTCCCGCACCCTGCTCCCCGGCTTTGCGGATCTCCTCGGCAAAACGTCGTAAACGATGGTTCTCCTCCAACCCGGCCAGAATCAGTTCGCTGCAAAGAACCATCCCGGTGAGCAGGTTGTTGAAGTCGTGGGCGACCCCTCCAACGAGGCGGCCGATGGCCTCCATCTTGTGGGCCTCACGCAGTTGCTGCTCGGTCTGCGTTTGTTGGCGGTCTCCCGGTTCCTCAGTTCTTAAGTGAAGTTGTGCGATTGCGCTCATAGCTCGCGTCTGTCCGATTACAAGAGAGGTAGGAGTCACGCCTCCGGGCGTGCTCCCGATTTGGGAAGTTTAGGCGGGCTTCCCCGGGGAGCGCTGTGATGGTTGAACAGGAACTTGCGGATTCAGAACCGAACCAAAACGGGAGGAAGAACGTGGCCCCAACTCTTAGGCCCACAACGTACAAGTGCACTTCACGACAGCTCTAACCCAATCGATGCAAAGGCTGAGCTAGTCGAAAGGTGAAGCGGTGCCCTGTGGAAAACCTGACATCGCCCTGACCGGGAAGGAAAAAAGAGGCGCTGCCGCTTCCGGAATTCACCGCCGATTCTGCCATCTCGCCTCTGGCGTCAGCGGTGGAGCTCTTCATCGTCGGAGTTTTGCGGTTTATATATGATCCGCCTTTGGCAAAAACACTGGTTGTCTGCAAAGCAATCGATTTTCCGTCCACGGCCATTGACACAAGAGTCACCCGCAGGTAGCCGGGATCCGCCGGGCCTCCTGAAGCCTTTGCCGCTATCACGCTTCCGCTAAACGGCGTCCCCCGCGGCAACACTGTCTTGCCAGCAACCAACACGGGCTCATCGAGCACTGCTTGAAAAGAATCTCCGACTCGAGAATCTGCGCTGGAAAGGCCTAACTGCAATCGCACAGTGAACTTGATGCCGACCGGAATCTCGTCGGTCGTAAATTCAGAGGTGGGAGAGAAGCCTGTGTTCTCAGAGACGCGATCAAAGGGGAGCTGATTGCTGTCACCAGTGGCACCCGATGCCGGGACGGCGAGCTGGCGCGAGCATCCCGTCACCCAGGCCGTGGTTACGCAGGCCAAGGTCAGAACTGCCCCCAACCTGCCGGCCCGCCACCATTTCTTCATGAACGCATCCTGCCCGTTGGGAATTATTCGTGGCAAGTCGCAAGCGAGATACCAACTCGAGAGCGCTATGAATCATGGGTTTAACGGCAGAAGTCGATCCAGACCGATGTAGATTTTGCCGTCGCGAATGTAGGTGCGGGCGTCCGCACCCGTGCGAGCCTCGACAAAAGTCTCTGTAAAACCTACTGCAAGCCTTCTCCGTGTACCCTGCCCCGTTCTCCGCGACCTCCGCGGTCTAAGATTTGCCGTTCTCGGAAGGTTTTTCAAGGTCCCACTTATTATATTTTGACCATGGTCTATGACCATGGTATAGTTTTAAAACGAAACTCTATGGAGGAAATTGCCATTTCGAAGTTCAAAGCTACTTGCCTTGCCGTCTTGGAGAAGGTACGCAAGACAGGCAAGCCCGTGCTTGTGACCCGCTTCGGTCAACCCGTCGCCCAGGTCGTTCCTCCGGCCCTGAAGCAACGTCCCATACGGGATCTCGGCGCTCTTCGAGGGACTGCACGAATCGTGGGCGATATCGTCTCCCCTGCAAGCGATGAAGACGACTGGGAAGTCCTTCGTTCATGAAACTGCTGCTCGACACCCACATCTGGCTGTGGAGCGTGCTTGAACCCGAACGCCTCTCCCGTCGAGTCTCGAAGGAAATTCAAGATACGAGTAATGAGCTATGGCTGTCGCCGATCAGCGTGTGGGAACTGATCGTGCTTTGGCAGAAGGGGCGTATGGTTCCCGGTGAGGATATGGAGACGTGGGTTCCGAACGCGCTCCAAACCCTGCCGTTACAAGAAGCACCTGTCACCTATGAAGTAGCGCGAGAAACCGGCCGTCTGCAACTAGCTCATCGCGATCCAGCGGATCGTTTCCTGCTGGCTACCGCCAAAGTCTTCGAACTCACTCTGGTCACCGCCGACGAACATCTGCTCAAGTCTCGCGATGTTTCCCTGCTCGCCAACCGTTAGTGGCATCGCTAGCAATTTATCGTTTCCCCAACTCAACGAAACAATTGGAGTTTGTGAACAAAACCCAGGTTGCAATTTCTTTCACCTTGACGAGAACCCGTGGCAGGGTCAAACTTTCAGGTCCGTGAATCAGGCATTTGTCCGAGAGATCAAGATTAAAGATCAAGATTGATTAAAGATCGAGATTAAAGATCGAAGAGGAATTATGAACCCCAAAGCCGTAATCGCCGCAGCGGTTGTGTTGGCTTCCAGTCTCGCGCTCCCCGATTCTCTGTCGGCCCAGAAGCCAGCGCAGAGCCGCCCGGAAGTTACTTACGACAGCTATCACGATACGTCGTTGCCGGTGCGCGAGTATTCCGCGGCCCCTCCGCAGGGACGCGCTCCGCGCGAAGTCGAGCACCCGCGGCCGCGTCGCATTCTCTCCGGCGCTGCCGTCCCGGTGGCAGATCGCGCGGAGCAGACTTATGAGGCACCACCAGTTTCCGCAGCCATTGGGCTCAACTTCGAGGGAATTCCGAACTGGGTCAACGGCACCCTGGAAGGAATTCCTTCCGATGACAATCTCGCGGTGGGCGCGACTCAAGTCGTCGAAACCATTAATACGGCGTGGCAGGTGTTTGACAAAGCGACTGGAAAGTCGCTGTTCGCTCCGCAGCAGATCAGCTCCCTGTTCACTGGCGTCCCGGGATTGTGCGGACAGGGGAACACCTTTTTCTGGACTGATCCGGTCGTGCTCTACGACCAGTTCGCCAATCGCTGGATTATCAGCCAAATTGCCGCGGACAGCGCTTTCAGCACTGGAAACGAATGCATTGCCGTCTCCGAAACCTCCGACGCAACCGGCAGGTATCACCGCTACATTTTTGAGTTCGGAAATAAGATATTCAATGACTACGACAAACTCAGCGTGTGGCCCGACGCTTACTATGCCAACTACAACCTGTTCGGCCCGAAGTCGTTTATCGCCGACGAGGCCTGCGCCTACGATCGCGCCGCCATGCTGACCGGCGCAAAAGCAAAGGCGGTTTGCTTCAAGAATCCCAACGAGTTCTCTTTTCTCCCGTCGAATGCCGATGGCGCCACGCCTCCTCCATCGGGCGAGCCCAGCTTTTTCGTTGACCTCTCCAGCTCAACCTCTTTGCACCTGTATCGCTTTCACGTGGACTTCACGAACACGTCCAAATCGACCTTCAAGGGTCCGATCAGCATTCCTGTAAAGGCGTACACCATGGCCTGTGGAGGCGGATCCTGCATCCCCCAGCCAGGAACAACGCAGCAACTAGATTCCCTTGGCGATCGCTTGATGTTCCGCTTGGCCTATCGGAACTTTGGCGACCACGAATCCCTGGTGGTGAGCCATTCGGTGATGACCAGCAAGGCCGCCTCCGGTGAACGCTGGTACGAAATCCGCGACCCAAACGGTAAGCCTACGGTCTTCCAGCAGGGCACGTTCACCCACGGCGCCGATTCGCTGTGGATGGGTAGCATCGTTATGGACAAAGCTGGAGACATGGCGCTTGGCTTCAGCAAATCCAACTCCACCACTTTGCATCCGTCGATTGCGTTCACCGGGCGAGTGCCTACCGATCCCCTGAACACGATGGAGAGCGATGCCCTTATCTTCGTTGCAAAGGGTTCCGCGACCGACGCGAATCGCTGGGGAGATTACAGCAGCATGGTGATCGATCCGGTGGATGACTGCACATTCTGGTATGTGAACCAGTACATTCCAAAAACCCTGCCCAAGAACTCAGCCACGTTTCACACTCGCGTGGCCTCTCTCAAGTTCCCCACCTGCCAATAAAAGCGAACTATAGAGAAAAAACAGAGGAGCGGCTGAGGCCGCTCCTCTGTGGTTTTTACGCGAGTTGTGGTTAATCAGTTGGTACGCCGAGTGGCTGCACCAGTTGATGCGCTGTGATCGTCGTTCTCCGGCTGCATTACGAGGCCGTCAAACGGCGTAGCGGCCAGGAAGCGGCCATGCACCACGCTGACTTGACGCAGCGGGTAGCCGGTGTCAGGACCGCGAGTCCAGGTGCGTCCGTTATCTTTACTCTCGAAGACCACGCCGGTTTCCGTACTGGTCGCCAGCAGGCGCTTGTTGTTCTGGTCGCAGCTGATTGAGCTAATGTTCTTGTCCGGGAGGCCGTTCTGCATGTGCTCCCAGCCAGCTCCACCGTTTGGGCTGCGGAATGCACCTTCTCGCGAGGCAAACATGATCTGCCCGTCAGAGATGGTGACGCCGCGAATGCTGGTCACGTGGGAGGACAAACCCGAGTCCTGCCAGGTTGAACCGTTGTCCTTCGAAACCAATACGGTGCTGCGGGTGGCGAGCGCGATCAGGTTTCCATCGGCTTTGACGGAGACGAAATCCTGCTTGCCCATTACCGCTCCACCGCTCCAGCTCTTACCCTGGTTGGAACTGGTGAACAGTCCCGCCGAGGTCGCGGCCATCCAGGTCGTGGGCGTGATTTCGACATCGGTCACGCGCGCCGTCAGAATGGAGCGAGCTTCGGTCTTTGTCTTGGCAGTGTGCGAGGAAGTCCGGTTGATGACGTCGTTAATCGGGCTCCACTCATGGCCATTCTTGGGCAACACGAACATCCCGCGATTCGTGCCCGCCACGAGTTCGCCATTGCTGCTCTGTTTCAGGGTGAACACATCGCGGCCGTCGAGGCCCTTGGCCTTTTGCGTCCAGTGCTGTCCGGCATCCTGCGAAACGAAGACGCCGCCCATTTCGCGGTCGTTTACCACGCCCACGAAAATCGTGTTGGGATCGTTCTTGTCGGCAATGATCGAAGTCACGTAACGATGGGTGTAACCGTGATTCGTGGTGAGGAAGGTCTTGGCACCGTCGTCGCTAGCCAACACGCCAGCGCGATCGGTGGCCAGCATGACCCGCTGCGAGTTGCGCGGATCGACCATCACATCGTTAACCACGACTTCCGGGTTGGTCACGCGGTTCCAGGTCTTGCCCGCGTCAGTGGTTT
>Ga0210405_10002764_pt1 | contig 17869 bp, 15 predicted proteins | sample IncBWH11MmetaG_FD_155492 | JGI IMG/M metagenome (GOLD analysis project Ga0210405, IMG submission 155492) | Forest soil microbial communities from Barre Woods Harvard Forest LTER site, Petersham, Massachusetts, United States - Inc-BW-H-11-M | ecosystem: Environmental > Terrestrial > Soil >... | reverse complement strand
GCTCATCTGACTTTCTTGTAACACATTCGCACATCCGCCCATCGAATAGAATACAAAGATCGCCTGATGGACCTTCTACAGAAAATCCGCACCATCCCCACCGAGCCCGGCGTGTATCTCTACAAAAACGCCGAGGGCGAAGTCATTTACGTGGGGAAGGCAAAGAACCTGCGCAGCCGGGTCGCCAGCTATTTTCACGAAGGCCGCTGGGAGGACTCAAAGACCGGCACCCTGGTGCGCGAGGCTGTGGACGTCGACTACATCGTCGTCGCCAACAACAAAGAAGCGCTGGCGCTGGAAAATAATCTCATCAAGCAGCGCAAGCCGCGTTTCAACATCCTGCTGCGCGACGACAAGACTTATCCCTACGTAAAGCTCACGCTGAGCGAGCGCTGGCCTCGCGTATACGTCACCCGCCGCCTGCGCAAGGACGGCAGCGCCTACTACGGCCCGTACTTCCCTGCCAACCTGGCTTACCGCATCGTCGATCTGATCCATCGCAATTTTCTGATTCCCTCGTGCAAGGTGGACCTCACCCGCTTTCATCCGCGCCCTTGCCTGCAGTATTACATCAAGCGCTGCCTGGGCCCGTGCGTGCAGGACTTGACGACACCTGACACGTATCAGGAAGCCGTGCGCGACGTGAAGCTTTTCCTGGAAGGCCGTCCCACAGACTTGAGCAAGTCCTTGAACCAGCGCATGGAGCAAGCCGCCGCGGCCGAGGAGTACGAGCGCGCCGCACGCTATCGCGACCTGATTTCAACCGTCGAGCAGTTGCAGGAACGTCAGCGCATCGCCGCCGCCGAAGGCGATGACGCCGACGTCTTCGGCTATCACTATGAAAACGGCATGCTGGCCGTGAATCTGTTTCACATGCGCGGCGGCCGCGTCGTCGACCGCCGCGAATTCTTCTGGGAAGATTTACCCGCGTTCGCGTTTCCAGAGCCACAAGAGGAGGGTCGTAGAGACGTAGCTTGCTACGTCTCAGGCAGTGCCAGTGCAGATGCGGGAACTACGGCTGACGCCACCGGCAGAGACGTTGCAAGCAACGTCTCTACGGACGCTTTTTCTCCTGACGAATTCTTCTCCGCCCTCCTGAAGCAACTCTACATCGGCCAGCCCTACGTGCCGCGAAATCTCTACGTCCCGGTTGATTTCGAGGATCGTGAAGCTCTGGAAGACTTACTCTCCGAACAAGTCGCGAGCGGGAACTCTCGCGCTGCACTTGTGCATATTCTCGTTCCCCAGCGCGGCGACAGGCGCGCACTCATCGACCTGGCCGGCACCAACGCCAAGCAATCTTACGATCAGCGGTTTCGCGTCCTTAAGCCCAACGCCAGAAAGATTCAAGAAGAACTGCAGGAAGCGGTCAGCCTGCCCGAACTCCCCAAGCGCATCGAGTGCTTCGACATCTCGCACATACAGGGCGCGGAGACTGTGGCGTCGATGGTGGTATGGGAGGACGGCAAGATGAAGAAGTCCGATTACCGCAAGTTCATCATCCGCACCGTCGAGGGCGTCGACGATTTCGCGTCCATGCGCGAGGTAGTCGCGCGCCGCTACAAACGCCTGCAACAGGAAGAAAAGCCTATGCCCAGCCTGGTGCTCATCGATGGCGGCCTTGGCCAACTGCATGCCGCGTCGCAGGCGCTGGAATCGCTGGAGATTATTAATCAGCCGTTATCAGCTATCGCCAAGCGCGAAGAGATTCTCTATGTCTACGGCCAGGAGAAAGATCCCATCGCGCTCGACCATCACTCGCCCGTGCTGCACTTGATCCAACTCATTCGCGACGAAGCCCACCGCTTCGCCGTGAGTTTCCATCGCAAACGCCGCCAGATGCGCGACCGCTCCACCGAACTGTTAGAGATCCCCGGTGTAGGCGAGAGCACGACTCGGCGTCTTCTCGAACACTTCGGCAGCTTGCAGGCGGTGAAGCAGGCAGACCCGGCGGCACTCTCTGCGGTGGTAACCCGCGTGCAGGCAGAGGCGATCAGCAATCACTTTCGCAAGTAAAGTGCTCCCGACAAATCGGTTCACCACCGAGTCACAGTGGCACAGCGCGAAGATTCGTGGAATCCCGCCCTGCAGCAAAAAGCGCGGCAAGGATGGGGTCCCCGGCGAAACTTCCAAGCTACAAAAGGTCCCAGGCCGGAACTATCTGAACGGCGCTCTCCTCGGGAGCGGCTCCTAAGTGCTGTAACACGGCTCCCGCGCGGCGGGTTTGTCAACCATCGCCGCCTGGCCGTGACAATGCCGGGGCCGGGCGCTAGCTTTCGCATGTCGAAATTACGAGGGAAGAAGCTGCGCAGATTCACTCGATGATGTATCATCCCCGGATGTCAGGGCCCTACTTTCCCGCAACTGCCAAAACCAAGCCTTGTTACTGCCTAAAGAACGAAGATGGCTGCCCTGAGTTGTTTCTGGGAGGAATAACTCCAACCGCGACGAAGGGGCGAACGGGGCCTCCTGAACCAGCGTGCGGACTTGACCTCGAAGGAACTCCGCTTGGCAAGGGTCATATCATGGGACTGCATATCGGTGGGCCAGATGACTCTGACAATGTCGTCCCGCAATACCAGCAATGGCAACAGTGCGGTTCGTGGAAAGTATTCGAAAACAACGTCAAGCTAAAGGCGAAAACAGGCCATTGGATATTTGTGGCTGCAATTACGTACGGTAATTCCGGGCGGGAATTTGAGCTAAGGAAGAAGGAATTCAACGAGGAGGGCTCAGATAAGACGAAGTATTGGAATGATAAGCGAATCCCAACGGTCTTCGATATCTGGCTGATTGATGCCACCTCCAAAGAAGGAATGGCTATCAATTCGAAGATACTCTTTGCCGGAGCCAGCCCCGAGCAACGCGAGCAAAAGGCAAAGACGCTGCCAAATGATCTCAAAGCTATTGAGCTATTTAAAAGCCATCGCGATCAGAAAGGAGTAATGCCACCCGAAGACGAATTGTTCTGGATGAAAAATCATCTGGCGCAATTGCATCAAGATTTCTTCTCTCAGTACCAGGAGGATAAGCAGAGCCGCCCACTTGCAGCCTTGAAGGAAATGAAGGAGCGCGGTATAGGCAAAGATGACCGGGAACGAAAGGAAATGGCAAATGTTCTCATGAGCCCTGAGCGCGACGAGGATCAGTTCATCGAAGGCTACGGAAACGAGATACGGGAAGAGCTAAAAGCTGAAGGCTGGCTTCCCGACCAAATCGCCACCATCGCCTCGAACACCGGCATCTTGCAGGCTTCCTTTCACGAGAAGAAGTTACGGACGTCGATCACTAAAAACTACAAAAGACGCGCGGAGGAATACAAGACAGTAGAAAAAGCGGCAACAACTAAGAGGACGAAATTCGAGAAAAAAGACCCAGCTTATAAGGCGATGCAAGAACGATTTGGTCGTAGGATGGCTCAATTCCGCAACCAGCGGAAGGGGAACGCCCAATCAGCCGGACATCGATAAGGCTATGTCACCTTACTTAGACTAGAGTATCGCACTCCGATCAGACGGGGGTCGCCCAGCCTTTCCACTCAACCTCGCGGCTGCCCCGTCCTTGTCGCGCTTTTTGCGACAGAGCCTTGCCCTGAGCTTATCGAAGGGGCGGGGAATTTGATTTCCTATCCATCACACCGAACAAAGTACTGGAAAGCGGAGACAGACGGGACGCCTCTATTCCCTACACGCGCGGGAGCTGGGGCAGCAGGTCGAAATGCGCATCGCGGGCGCACAGAACAAGCGAATATTGCAGGACGAGAGCCGCGATCCACATATCGTTGGTCGGGATGGGAGTGCCTTGCTTCCGCAGTTGCCGGTAAACAGCGCCGTAATGGTGCGTGGTCTGTTCATCGGCATACAGCACACCGACGCAGGACTTCAGCAGGAAGCGGCGCAGGACAGCCTCATTGCGCGGTCCCGGGCTGCCAATAACAAGCCTGCCCACAGCGAATCCGGCGCGCAATTCTCCCAGCACAATGAAGGGCAACCAGACTTCATCGGCGAGTTCGACCGTTTCGACAACCGACACATTGCCCCGGCAAAGGTCGGTATAGCGATTCGTGTCGAGCGCCAGCCTCACCGCCACATCTCTTCATCAATGGCGTCCTGCGCGGCCAGAGTGCTGTCGAAAGCGGGATCTTTGCGCCAGGTGCCTGCGATGTCGGCGAGATCGCGTTGCCGGTCGCGCTCACCGGTAACGCCGGCGCCCCGGGCCAGGGCCTCGATCGCTACCTCATTCAGGCTCTTGCCCCGCTCACGAGCGGCCCCGCGGAGGGCTTCGTCCAAACTACCGGGCACCTTGCGGATGGTGTATTGCATGCATCACTTGTAGGCATTGCAGGCAACAGATGCAAGCATAATTTCCCGACGCGAAGAAAGCCCGTTGGCTTAACGCAGGCCTGAAGCCCTGCTCCACCTTTTGTTACACTAGCGGGCATCCCATGAAGCGAATCCTTGTACTTCTGGTAGCCGGGCTTACCCTCCTGCCAACGCTCTCCGCCCAGACCTCCACCCCGCCCGATCTGGCCACGCCCCAGGAAAAGCATCTGCGCAACGTGCGCCAACTCACATTCGGCGGACAGAATGCCGAAGCCTACTTCTCCGCCGACGGCACGAGGCTGATCTTCCAGTCCTCTCACGGCGACGTGAAGTGCGACCAGATCTTCACCATGAACCTCGACGGCAGCGACCAGCACATGGTCTCAACCGGCAGGGGACGCACCACGTGCAGCTATTTCTATCCCGACGGCAAGAAGATTCTATTTTCGTCCACGCACCTCGCCAGTCCGGAGTGTCCGCCCCGTCCGGATTTTTCCAAAGGCTATGTCTGGGCGGTGTATCCGGGATATGACATCTTCACCGCGAACCCCGACGGCTCCGACCTCAAGCAACTCACGAACACGCCGGGATACGACGCAGAGGCAACGATTTCGATTGACGGAAAAAAGATCGTCTTCACTTCCCTGCGCCATGGCGATCTCGATATCTATTCCATGGACGCCGGCGGCAAGCACGTCAAGCAACTCACTAACGAGCTAGGCTATGACGGCGGCCCGTTCTACTCGCCCGACCGCAAGTGGATCGTCTATCGCGCGTATCATCCTAAGACCGAAAAAGAAATCAGCGACTACAAAGAGTTGCTGAAGCAGAATCTGATCCGGCCAACATCACTAGAACTGTGGATCATGAAGGCCGACGGCAGCGGCAAGCGGCAGATCACGAATCTGGGCGCGGCCAGCTTTGGACCTTCATTTCTCAACGACGGCAAGCGGATCATCTTTTCTTCGAACTACGATCCGGTGACGCATGCCACGGGCGGCATGGGCAACTTCGAGCTGTGGCTGATCAATTCCGACGGCAGCAATCTGGAGCGCGTCACCTACAGCGACGGCTTTGACGGTTTCCCCATGTTCAGCCCTGATGGCAAGAAGCTGGTATGGGCCTCGAACCGCAACGCCAAAGCGCCGCACGAGACCAATATTTTCATTGCGGATTGGGTGCCGTAAGAGATTGTTTATTCTTGAATTGTGAATGTGACCATGAAACTCCGTCATTGGATTACCGGGATCGTCCTGCTCCTGCTGATGGCACTGGCCATCGCGGGATTTCTGCGCACGCGCGAGCATAAACAGCCTGCCGAAAGCGAAGACGTGGGAAAGACGCCAGCCAAGGCGCTTGGGGCTCGAAACGCTCCGGCAGTGCAGCGGACCCGGGTGGACCAGCGACCGCTACAGACGGCGCGGCGGGATGGAACCCTGGCGTATACCCAGGAAGAAAAAGATCTGGCACGCCAGGCCGAGAAGATTGCGGACCACGAAGTTGACCTGGCGTTCTTCGATGCTTTCCGCGCAGCGCAGGAAAATCCGCAAGCACTCACGCCCGCGCTCAAGCAACTGGCCGACAGCAAGAATCGGCTCCAGCAAGCGGTTCAGGAGGATCAGGACAGCGTCGACCAGTTGAAGCGAAGGCTGTCTTCAGCCTCGGAGTCGCAGAAGGCTAATCTCCAGGACCAACTCGGCGTGGCGCAGTCGCAACTGGAACTCGACCAGGACGAACGGGACGATGCCGCCGAAGCGCTTGAGCAAGCGGGGGGCGATCCGCAGGCTGAAGTGCAGCGCCAGAAACAGCAACACGACGACGAGGAAGCCTACCTATCGACGCACGCAAGCGCGGGGCCCGATGCGGTCGAGAGCAACTACCAGGCACATACGCTGCTGGCGGTCTTCCGTGCCTGGAAGGCGCTGCGCGAGAAGAAAGCGAAACTCGAGGAGGCGCTACAGGACTCAGTCGCGGCCCAGGCGAGTCTCAGCCTGCAGCGCAGCAAACTCACTTTCGAGACCCAAAAAGACAGCGAGGGGCGGCAGTCGGCCAAGCAGCAAGCCAAGGGATTCGCGCAAAGCAGTAACGCGTCGAACCGCGAAGACTCGAAGGCGGCGGCGCAGACAGCGCTCGATTCGCTGAAACACCATCGGCTGGACCAGAAGAACCTGACCGACCTGGGCCGGCGCCTCCAGGACGAGCAGGAACTGGGCCAAGTCTATGGCCGCTGGATTGTGCTGGTCGAAAACCGCGAACGAGCTGCCCTGCACAATCTCATTGAAATCCTGCTCTGGATTCTGGCGGTGCTGCTGCTGGTGTATCTGGCGCATCGGCTTATTGACCAACTTTTCGGCGGCGTGCACGCCGAGAACAAGCGCGTCGAAACGCTGCGCTCCGTGATCAAGTTCGCGGCGGAGGCTCTGGGCGTAATCGTGATTCTGTTTATTGTCTTCGGCATGCCGAGCGAAACCACCACCATTCTCGGCCTGGCCGGCGCCGGACTTACTGTAGCCAGCAAAGACGTGATCATGGCGTTCTTCGGATGGTTTCTGCTGATGGGACGCAACGGCATCCGCGTGGGCGATTGGGTGGAGATCAACGGCGTGGGTGGAGAAGTGGTTGAGATCGGCCTGCTGAAGACAGTTTTGCTGGAAACCGGAAACTGGACGGATGCCGGACATCCAACTGGCCGCCGGGTTTCTTTCGTGAACAGCTTCGCGATCGAAGGCCACTACTTCAATTTCTCGACCTCGGGTCAGTGGATGTGGGACGAATTGCAGCTCACCGTTCCTGCGGACCAGGATCCTTACGCCGTGATCGACGGATTGCAGAAGCTGGTGAAGAACGATACGGAAGCGAACGCGAAGAAGGCCGAGCAGGAATGGCAGGGAACGACCACGCGTTATCACGTGCAGGCCTTTTCAGCAGAACCGGCTATCAATGTGCGGCCCAGTGGGTCGGGAGTGGAAGTGCGGGTGCGCTATATTACCCGCGCTTACGAGCGCCACGAGACCCGCAAGCGGCTGTATGAGGCGGTGGTGGCCATGTTGCGCGGTAAGGGAGCGGAAGTAAAACAACTGCCTGATTCGCCGGCCGTTACTCTCAATGCTGGAAAAACCCAATCCTAGTAGTAAGGAACTCGGCACCCTAATCGTGACCGGCGCCAGTCGCGGGATTGGCGCGGCGATCGCAACCATGGCGGGCTCGCGTGGATTTTCTGTCGCGGTCAACTATGCCACCGGCGAGGCTGAAGCCAGCAAGATTGTCGCGCAGATTACTTCGGCGGGAGGAAGAGCGTGTGCGATTCAAGCGGATGTGGCGCGGGAACAAGACGTTGTGCGGCTGTTTGAGCGAGCGGAGCGTGAGTTGGGGTCAATCACCGCGCTGGTCAACAATGCGGCAATTACCGGCGGATTTGCTCGTGTGGATGCCGCGAGCGCAGGAACACTCGCACAAGTCATGGCGGTCAACGTGACTGGACCGTTTCTATGCGCACGCGAGGCCGTTCGCCGCATGTCTACGCGCCACGGCGGAAGGGGCGGTGCAATCGTGAACATTTCTTCGCGAGCTGCGCACATAGGCTCTGCCGGAGAGTGGGTCCACTACGCCGCATCGAAAGGCGCGATTGACAGCTTTACGATTGGGCTGGCGCGCGAGGTGGCGACGGAAGGAATCCGCGTGAACGCGGTGGCTCCGGGACTGATTGAAACGGGGCTGCATGCCGCCAACGGCGCGCCTGATCGCCTGGCACGACTCGCTGCAACCATTCCCATGCAGAGGCCTGGGACGCCCATTGAGGTAGCCGAAGCTGTACTTTGGCTGCTCTCCCCTACCGCGTCTTACACCACCGGCGCTATCTTGGAAGTTGGAGGCGGGCGCTGAGTACCGCCGATCCGTGCTGAGTTCGATACCCCTAAGGCATTCTTACTGCCGTATTGTCGCCTGTCCCTGCCGCGCCATCTGCAATGCGCCGTTAACCGGCTCGATGATCTGCGGATTCACTTGCAGTCGCAAGTCGAGTTGGCGAAGCTCATCGCGAATAACCTGACACACCAGTGGCGAGTACCGAAAGACTCCACCGGCCATGGCCAGCGGGATGTCTGGGGGGCTCGCACTGTCTTCCGCAAAAAGCCGGCGTGTGACGATCCCGGCGAGTTGCGCGACTTCCCTTCCCGCTTGCTTCAGCACTCCCTGGGCGATTGTGTCTCCGCCATCGGCGGCAGCCACAATTGCAGGAAACAAGTCTGCGAAGTTTGGATTGGAGTTCGCAGTGCGCGCGAACTCGTCGAGCGTATGCAGATTCCAGGCTGCCTTCAATTTGCCCCATAGCGGATGATCATTCTTCTCTGGGTCGAAACTTTCTCGACCACTCTCTTGATCGATCGCACGCAACAGGGTCGTGACCGCGCGGCGGCCGGTCCAGTGCGCCGAGCCTTCATCGGAGATGGCAAAGCCCCAGCCTCCGGCGCGAGCGGTTCGCCCCTGCGCGTTGCGGCCGTAGGCGATCGAACCGGTTCCCGCGATGACGATCACACCCGGGCCTGCGCCGAACGCTGCTGCCATTGCGATTTCCATATCACCCACAACCGAAATTTCTCCGGAAAGGGTTTCCACGGCGATTCTGTATATGGTCCCTGCGACCTCCTTGCGTCCCGCGCCGGCGATGCCGATGCAGGCACGATGCACTTGCCGAGGCTCAATTTTCGCGGCGGTGCAAGCCTCACGAATCGCATGGTGCAGCGCTTCGCGCACACGAACTTCGCCCACGCGTGTGATGTTGCTGGGCCCGGCAGTAACCGTGGCGAGGACGGAAGATTCGTCCCCGACAGCGCAAGTTGTCTTGCTGCCGCCGCCGTCAATGCCCAGATAAAAGGCCACGGGTTAGTTCTACCATACGGTGGTTTCCTGATCCTGGAAGAGACGTCCATAAACACTCACTCCCGCCGGGATGGATATAGCCGCCATAATTGAAGGCACACAAAACATGAAACTTCAAATATCGGAACTCGGTAATTTCGGCGACACTCGCGGCTTAAGTTTTACTTTGCCTTTAACCGCTTTGGAGTTCCTGAAACGCGTCGCCGACCTGCACCTGGCTTCGACCGCGCCGGGAGCGATCCGTGGAAATCACTATCACTTGCGCAGGCGAGAAGCGATTGTCGTACTGCCCGGCCCTGCCTGGTCGCTGCACTGGGACGAAGGCGAAGGCCTGCCGGCGCAGCACCGCAGTTTTCCCGGAAGCGGTGCGGTGCTGGTGCTGGTTTCTCCGAACAGTTCCCACGCGGTTCGCAATGATGGGGAAGGTCCGTTGTGGCTCGTAGCCTGTTCGTCCGAGCCCTACGATCCCGCGGAAAGTGTGGCGCGGAAAGTTGTGTAGTGGACAGTGGCTTTGCTTGGCGAACTTCGCGGAATCCTTAGCGATCTTTGCGGTTAAAGGCTTTTCTCTGGAAGCTTGACAGCCTTTAACCGCAACGGACGCGATGATCATCAAAACTTGTTGTCAGATATGGGCCTTAACAAACTCGATCTCGCGATTATCGCGCTGTATCTGATAGGGATCACTCTGTTCGGGCTGCGCTTCCGCAAGCGGCACCGTTCGTTGCGCGATTACTTTCTTGCCGGACGCGATATTCCCTGGTGGGCGATTGCGCTTTCCATCGTCGCGGCTGAGACCAGCACGCTCACCATTATCAGCATCCCCGGACTTGCCTATGACACGAACCTCACCTTCCTTCAGGTGGTGATGGGATACATGGTGGGGCGGGTGGTGATCAGCTTTGTGTTGTTGCCGCATTATTTTCGCGGCGATCTCTACACCGCCTACGAGCTGATTGAGAGACGCTTTGGGCGCGAGTTGCGGTCGCTGACTGCCGGATTGTTTTTGCTGACACGCGCCGCGGCGGAGGGCGTGCGGGTCTACGCTGTGTCGATTGTGGTGGCAATTGCGCTGGGAACGGGCGAGGTGGCGTCGATCGCGATCATCACTGCATTGACGCTCATCTATACGTTCGAAGGCGGGCTGACGGCGGTGATCTGGACTGACGTGGTCCAGACAGCGATTTATGTTGGCGGGACGCTGGTGGGGTTGTTGACGATTCTGCATCTGGTTCCCGGCGGATGGAGCGCGATTCATACAGCCGCTGTAAGCGCGGGCAAGCTGCAAGTGTTCGACTTCTCGCCGAGCATTTGGACTCCCTATACCTTCTGCGCGGGTGTGATCGGCGGCACGTTCTTCTTGACGGCCAGTCACGGCACCGATCAACTCATCGTGCAACGGCTGCTGGCGGCTCGCAGCCAGAAGCAGTCGGTGACGGCTTTGCTTTCAAGCGGCGTGGCGATCTTGTTTCAATTTGCATTGTTCCTGATGGTCGGAGTCATGTTATGGGCATATTACCGTTTGCCGTCGGCAACTTTTGGAAAGCCGGATCGGATCTACCCTACGTTCATCGTGAGCCGGATGCCGCACGGGATCTCCGGACTGCTGATAGCCGCGATCCTGGCCGCAGCCATGTCGAACTTGAGCGCCGCGCTGAATTCCTTGTCTTCCACTTCCATCATGGATTTCTATGTGCGCTTCCGTCCCCAGGCCGATGAACGGATCAAGATGAGGCTGTCGCGACTTTCGACAGTTGCATGGGCCTTATTGCTATTCGGGCTGGCGGTGCTCTCTTTACGCCAAGTGGGCCGGGTCGTCGAAGTGGGACTCCAGATCGCGTCTGTAGCCTACGGTGCACTGCTTGGAGTTTTCTTGTTGGGCGTGTTGACGAAGCGGGCCAATCAGCGCGGCGCGATGGTGGGAATGATGTTTGGATTCAGCACGGAATTGTTCTTGTGGAGGACGCATGTCCCGTGGACCTGGTGGGTGATGATTGGGACCCTGGTGACTTTCGTGGTGGGATATGTGGCAAGCTTCGCGAGTATACTGGCTCACTCCGACCATGCCTGAGATGACCACCACACGCCCCGAACTTGCCCGTGATCTTGGCGTCAGTCACGCGTCCGCGGTGGTGGTGGGCACGATCATCGGCAGCGGGATCTTTCTGGTTCCCGCAGAGATGATGCAGGCCGTGGGCTCGGCCAAGCTGGTATATCTGGCTTGGCTCGTGGGCGGGATGCTGTCTTTCTTTGGCGCCCTTACCTACGCCGAACTCGGCGCAATGAAGCCGCAAGCGGGCGGAGAATACGTTTACGTCCGCGACGCCTACGGGCCGCTGGGCGGTTTTCTCTACGCCTGGACGTGGTTTGTCATCGCCAAACCCGCATCGGTCGCCACGATCGCGACGGGCCTGGTGCGCATTCTGGGGACGTTTCCGATCTTCTCCTTCTTCACCGCCAATGCAACCTCGGTTCCTTTCAGCGTCACGTGGGGCCAGCTTGTAGCCATCGCGGCCGCCATTCTCATTTCTGTTCTGAATTACCTTGGGGTGAAAAAGGCCGGAGAATTCCAGCTGGTGTTCACCGTTCTGAAGGTGGCAATCATTCTCGGCATCGTGGCCATCTGCTTCAGCGGCGCCGGCTCCATACCCGGACGCGGCTGGAGCAACTTTGCCAGCACATTCACTGGAGCGAAAGGCGGCATCGCCGGCTTCATGGCGGCGCTGGTGGCGGCGCTGTGGGCCTATGACGGCTGGAACGACCTCAATATGGTAGCGGGCGAGGTGAAGCGGCCGGAGCGGAATATTCCGATTGCGCTGATCGCGGGCGTGGCCACAGTTGGCGTGCTGTATGTGCTGGTGAATGCGGGAGTGCAGTATGTGCTGCCTGCGAATGTGATTGCCGCATCGCCCCGGCCTGCCTCAGACGCGGTCGCCCTGGTCACGGGACGCTTTGGCGCCAGCATTGTGTCCGCGGGCATGGCGGTCTCCATGCTGGTCACGCTGAACGGCACGATCATGAGTGGGGCTCGCATACCGTACGCCGTGGCCCGCGACGGATATTTTTTTCGCGCGCTGGCCGAAGTGCATCTGCGCTTTCACACGCCCACGGGCGGCATCGTGTTGCAGGCGGTGTTGTCGATCATTCTGCTGCTGCTGGGAGCGAATTTTCGGCAGCTCTTTTCTCTCGCCATCTTCGCCGAATGGCTCTTCTACATGATCGCTGGCAGCACTGTGTTCGTCTTCCGCTGGCGCAATTCGGATGCGGTCAGGCCTTATCGCATGTTCGGTTACCCGTTCGTCCCTGCCGTGTTCATTGTTGTAGCCGCGGCTCTCCTCTACTACACGTTTCGCAACGACTGGCCGAATTCGTTCTATGGATTGTTGGTAATTCTGGCTGGAGTGCCGGTGTTCGAGTGGTTCCGATCAAATAAATTACGGACCGAATCGGCTTAAATCTCTGGAATCAACGACTTACGGCGGGTCGATATGGGCTTGCTTCGCTAAAATATTGATTCTGAACAACTTGTCTGCAAAATATTGCGGATAAAGGAGTTAGATGTACCGGTGTCCCGTAAGTCCTATGGAATCAGTGCGACGATTTCTGTCGAGACTGAAAACGACCGGACTTGGGGCCAAAATCTTGTGCGGAAAGCACTTAGCCGCACGATATTAAGTTTTCAATGAACTGTTCCTTCGAGGAATAGTATGCTCTGGTTGTGAGATGAAGTCAAGGAAAATCGGGGCGTTGGTAGTGTCCTAAATTCCTTAACACGGTCGCACATGGGATGTTCGTCCCACCCGGAAATATGAAGAAATACGGACCGTTCCCATCACGTAAGAGTCAAAAGCCCCGCCCAAGCGAAGCTTGGACGGGGGCACCCGCTTGGTGATTGGCCCGGGCCAACCCGTGGAAGATCCACTCTTCTAATCCTGCCCGACCTTGGTCGCGACGCGAGTGGACTGGTGCAAACCGAGACTTTACACGCACTGGGACTAGACAGCCCCGAAGCGCATATCACAACGTCGAAGACCGAATCGCTCAAGCAGGGCAAGCGCTCCGTCATTGTTCCCCATGCGATGGGATTGCGTGTGACACTGAATTGAATCGCTGACAGGTTCCATTTCATCTGCGGACCGGCTTGAAGTCGAAATAAGCCAGATTCATGTTTCCGTTCGTCAATATGTGCACCGTGAGAACATTTTTTCCTTTGCTGAGACGGACTTTGAAAAGTTGCGAAGCCAGATTCCAATGGTGCCACTGACGCCAGGCGAGCGTGTCTGCAGGATCATTTGTTGTGGCGATCCGCAGCGGTCCGGTCGCGTCCTTTCCATTCACATCGACTGATATTGTGCCGCCGCGGTTCGATGTGTAAAGGAAATCGGCCGCGTATGTTCCCGACTGTGCCACATCTACCGTAACGTTGAACCACTCCCCGGGTTCCGTCCAGCCAACATAGGGCAGGTCTGGAGGAGGAACAATCTTGTCGAAGGGGTTGTCGTCAATCAGATCGGGCTTTCGCTGAAACTTCGTGTATGAAGTATCCACTCCCTCATGGATACGAAATTCATTGAGGTACGTCCCATCAGCCGGATTCAACTCTCCGCTGCCGTGATTCTTGGGATCGGTGTCGTGATAGGCGACTCCCTCGCCGCCGAAGTCGTAGTAAGCGCACAAGACCTTTCCCGGTATTTTTTGTGGACCGCCACGATAGCGGGTATCGTGATACGGCAAACCTTTGTATTGGCTCGAAAACGATTGGGAAAACGCAGTTGTGGGCAGCATCAATGCGGCCACGAAGCAAAAGGAAAACACTCGACGACTCATTCTTCATCTCTCCTGAGAACCGATCGTTACCCTGAATAAAAATCGAATGCTCTCAACGGACGGTGAAACCAACTGCACAACGCGACCAGAAGAAGAAATACAACGACAAAAGATTGACTGGCTCGCAAAGAGAAAAATATACTCGCATTGATCGAACAGTCCCCAAGAAAATCGGTATTCTGTTTCGGATGACCTGGAGGGATGGGACATGAAACGAATGACACACCGCAGGATGCCGCCAACCAGAACCGCCGGGGTTTCCTTAAGACAGGGGCAGCATCGATAGCAGCTGGTCTGTCTGCAGGAGTAATCGCTGCCTCCGCATCTGGCGAAGCGACATCAACGGAAAACAGTCCAGCTGCGGCAAAGGCCATCCAGGACGCGATGCCGACGCGCAATCTGGGTAGGACAGGATTTCGGGTCGGGATTTTTGGCCTCGGCGGACAGGGAGCGCTGGAGAAGGTCAATAACGAAAGCCTGGCGCAGCAGATCATCCAACGCGCGCTCGAGTTAGGTGTGAATTATTTCGACACTTCCGCCATCTACGGCGGGCCTGACAGGTGGAGTGAACGTTATCTTGGAAAGGGTCTTAAGGGCAGCCGGGACCACGTTTTTATCGCAACCAAGACCAAGGAACGGACTCGCGATGCCGCGCTCAAGAACCTCGACGTGTCTCTCAAGCTGCTGGATACCGATCACATCGACGCATGGCAACTGCATGATGTTGGAATTCAGGAGGACATCGACCAGATATTTGGCAAAGGCGGTGCGATGGAAGGCCTGGTTCAAGCGCGCGATCAGAGAATGGTGCGCCATCTGGGCGTCACCGGACGCTTCCGTCCCGAAGCACTCATGGAATGCATACACCGCTTTCCCTTTGACACCGTCCTGATGGGCGTCAACGCGGCCGACAAATACTATTACAGTTTTGAGAAGGAACTCCTCCCGCTGGCCGTCGAGAAACAGATGGGGATTGTCGGGATGAAGGTGATGGCACGCGGCCGCATCCTTTCCAGTTGGACGCCGCCTCCGGTGGAACAACAAAAGCGTTCATGGGAAGGCCGAGGCGCAATCGCAACCACTCCGGGTACGCTGAGCAAGCGGGAGACCTTCTACTACAATCTCTCGTTACCCATCAGTACGGCAATCATCGGATGTGACTCAGTCGAGCAGGTCGAGGAATGCGTGGAACTCGCCCGTTCGTTTACCCCGTTGAGTCAGGCCCAGATGGCTGCCCTGGAAGCAAAAGTAGAACCAGTTGCCAAGCAGGCGCTATTTTTCCGGCTCATGCCCCGCTGATCAGAATACGGTGTGTGAATGCCGATCCGATCGGGAGCCAAAACTCCTTCGTTTCTCTGCGAACGCCAAGCCAGTCCGAAGGGACGCGGGACGCTATTTCATAAGAGTTGCCGCCCATTCGGGTGAGTACTTCGCCATCTGATCTCCGTAGGAGGCCGGTCGATGTGGGTGCGGTCGTCATATTAGAAGCGGATCCGTCTCCAGGCTGCCCAAGCACGAACTTATCTCTTTTTCAATGCCATCTCGACACTCTTCGTTACGTGGAAAATCCAGTCTTCCAATCCTGCCGGATCTCCCGATAACGGAAACAATCGACGAGGTGATCGTTTACCATTCCAACCGCCTGCATGTACGCATAAACGACCGTCGGGCCGACGAAGCTGAATCCCCGGTGCTTGAGGTCCTTGCTGAATGCGTCGGATTCGGGCGAAGTCGCTGGAATCTGGCGCGTAGCCTTCCAGTGATTGAGCTTGGGCCGCCCGCCGACAAAACGCCAGCAGTAGGAGTCAAAGTCCCTGAACTCTTCCTGAATTTTAAGGAATGCGCGTGCGTTGCGCACTGCGGCTTCGATCTTCATCCGGTTGCGAATGATCTCCGGATTAGATATAAGCTTCTGGATTTGTCTCTCAGAGTAGTGCGCGACTTTCTTTGGATCGAATTTGTCGAACGCGCGGCGATAGCCTTCCCGCTTTTTGAGCACGAGCGACCAGCTCAGTCCGGCCTGTGCGCCTGAGAGCACGAGAACCTCGAAATGTTTGCGGTCATTATGAACGGGGACACCCCATTCGCGATCGTGATATTCGACCAGCAGCGGACTATCTGTGCTGGCCCAGGAGCACCGCTTAGTAGTCATGGTTGCAAAGGTGGCCCACTCAAGCCAGGTTTTGACTTGAGTGGGCATGCGTCCGATTTACTTTACGCTGCTGCCGTGGCGTGTGCGGAGGTGGCAGCCTCTTCGATAAGCTTGGCTGTTTCCTTCGGACGAGACATGTAGGCAACATGGCTCGCCTTCACTTCGACCGTCTTGGCCTTGGCGCGCTTCGCCATCATGCGCTCCTGATCCGGATTGATCGACCGGTCTTCGGTGGCCACCATGTACCAGGTGGGCTTGTTCTTCCACGCAGGATTCGTAACCTTATGGGTGAACGAGTCGGTGGAAATCGGCACCTGCGATATAGCCATGAATGCCGCCTTCTCTGGTGGAACGTCCGCTGCGAAGTCGGCGGTGAAATGCGCCTCGTCTATCCACCAGTTGTTGTTGCTGTCCGGTTTGAACGCCTTGGACGCTTGCGGCAGGGCCTGTTCGATCGACGCACAGCTCTCACCTTCATCGAGAGCAAATGCGGCAATATAGACAAGCGCCGCAACGTTTGGATGATTGCCGGCCTCGGTGATGATGGACCCGCCGTAGCTGTGGCCGACCAGGACGACCGGCCCGCCCATGGCGTCGATTGCGGCCTTCGTGTACTTTTGGTCCTCGGCGTAGGAGGTCTCGGGGGGCTGCGCCACCGACACCTTGTACCCATCATTCTTGAGGATGTTAGCGACGGCTTCCCAGCCGGAACCGTCGGCGAAAGCTCCATGCACCAAGACCACGTTTTTGACATGCTGATTCATGACCATTCTCCTTTGCAGTAAATATCCACTCGGATCATTTGATTTCGATATCGAACGCCTTCGCACCAACCCGCTTCTACCTTGGCGCAGAACATGCCTGATCTCTTGCAGAATTTTGCTGGTTTTGTTGTTTATTGCTTAAAAAAGCTTGCAACCGCGTGGTTGACGCTGCGCACCGCTCAAGCTAACTACGTCTCGACCAGCGTGCCGAGCACTTCGGGCCACCGATTCTCAAAATCGACTTCCCGTTGGAGTCCGCGCTTTAACAGAACTTGGATTCGTTGCTGCGCTTCAGGCCACGTTAGAGAGGTCTCAAAGGAGGTCAATGCGTCGAGGAGTTGGTCGGCGGATGGCAACGAGACTTGGTTAATGAGATTCTTCGCTGCCGCGATGGCACGCCGGTCGAAGGATGCGATCCGGCGCGCGAGCCCATCGACGAAGCTGTCCAGCTCCGCGTCCGGAAGTGCCCGGTTGACGTACCCGTATCGTTCGGCAGTGTCGCCGTCGAAATCGTTCGCGCCGAGAATGATTTCGAGCGCCCGCCCGCGGCCGACCAGATGTGGAAGACGTTCCGCACCGCCGCCGCCGGGATGCAGTCCCACTCCGACTTCGGGTTGGCCCAGTCGCGTGTTCTCGCGCGACGCGAAGCGCATGTCGCAGGCGAGGACGAACTCGCTGCTCACACCCCGGACACAGCCTCGGATCTTTGCGATGCTGACCACCGGGGACCTGGTGAGACGCACGAATGTATCCAGCAGGATCGGGAGGCCCGAAGCCCCGACAGCAGTCATGATGTTCCCTATCTTGCCGGTCAAATCAAAGTGGGAAAGGTAAAACTCGGGGTTCGCGCTTTCGAATACGACGACCCGCAGGCTCGGGCTGGCGTTCATTCGCGCGAGCAGATCCTGTAGCGCTTCGAATATGCTGGC
>Ga0210405_10002763_pt1 | contig 17870 bp, 11 predicted proteins | sample IncBWH11MmetaG_FD_155492 | JGI IMG/M metagenome (GOLD analysis project Ga0210405, IMG submission 155492) | Forest soil microbial communities from Barre Woods Harvard Forest LTER site, Petersham, Massachusetts, United States - Inc-BW-H-11-M | ecosystem: Environmental > Terrestrial > Soil >... | reverse complement strand
TCGCGGCTTGGCTGAAGGGACGGCCGCGGCATCGAACTGGGCGGCTAACTTGTTGGTTTCGCTGACGTTTCTGACGCTGGTGCAGGCGCTGGGCCCGACCCGGACGTTTTGGCTGTATGCGCTCTTCGGGGTGGCTGCGTGGATATTCGCCTACTACCTAGTGCCGGAGACGAAGGGGAGAACGCTGGAACAGATTGAGCGGTCTCTAAACGGAAAAGTGGCTGCCCGGGCGCGAGAAGCGGCGCAGGGCGCTTAGGCAGAATTGCGAAACTGTTGGGGCGGAATCGGCCTTTGTAAGAATATCAAAACATGGGGCTTAGGATGGAGGGGTCTGCAAAGAATATCATTCTAAAGGGGTTAGCCTGTTTTTGTATCGTCGCAGAGCTCGCTCCACGTCCTTGTGAGGAGATGCGGGATTGGAACGGTGAACATTCCCTCCCTAGTTTTCCATAAGTGTCATCTAGGCGAGGTTAAAGTCGTTTGTTTTCATACGCTTTTGTAAGTGTCGATTCTAATTAACTTACTTTGGCTCGTGTTTCTGCAAGGAATGAATCCCGTTCTGCCAATAGTTTTTGCTATCACGTTAGACAAGCAGAAAAAGAAAATGCCAGCTAGCTTCCGGCGCGGCTGGTTCGGTACGCAATGTTGGCTACAAAAGACCATACGATATGAGTAATAGATTGTCAAGGAGAATTGCGGGGAGAATTTGTTACATTACCTCCGTCGATTGCCATCGTTGACCATTGTTGGCCGTCGTTGACCGTCATGGGGCTATCGTAGGCAGCGCGGCTGGGTTGTGAATTTGCAAGGGGCGATAGTGTGTGGGAATTCCAGCGGGTGCAAGGGAGATCGCATATGGCGAAGGAAGGCGTTGGCTGGGCGGGATGGCCCGTTCTGGTTCATTCGGCGCGGACGGCTTTGGCGGCAGTCGTTTCCGTGCTGATAGCGCGGTTGTTCCGTCTGCCGGAAAGCTATTGGGCACCGATCACCACAGTGGTGATCACGCAGTCGTCGCTGGGTGCGGCGCTGGCCGTTTCTGGGCAGCGATTTTTCGGGACGGCGCTAGGTGCGTTGGTTGGGGCGATTGTGGCGAGCCGGTTCGGGCCGGGCGTGCTGGTGTTTGGGGCTAGCGTGTTCCTGCTGGGGTTGATTTGCGCCGTGGTGCGAGTGGAGCGGAGCGCCTATCGATTTGGGGGAATTACGCTGGCGATTGTGTTGTTGATACCGCGGACGGATCCCCCTTGGCAGACTGCACTTCATAGGTTCGCGGAAGTGTCGATTGGTATTGGGGTGGCGCTGGTATTGGCGGTCGTGTGGCCCGAGACGGAGGAGGAGGACCGGGCAGAGAAGTGAGTAGTGGGTAGTGAATTGGCGACGCGTCACTGGAGAGTTCGGATGGATCTTGCGCGTCTCGCTGATGAGAATGTAGAGATTGCGCGGGGATTGGGATAGGAGAGGAAGGATGACGGAGAGGAGAAAGAACTCGGTGGAGTGGTAAGCCTTGGCAGGCTGGGGGCAGCGAGAGGGGCAAGCCCCGCCTCTACAAGGGAGTTAGTGGCGCCTAGGATTCAGCTGGCGGCTTGGGCGTGGACTGGGTGGTCTTTGCTGAGTTTTTGGATGATGCGGTTGCTGATCTTAATGCCGCGAAGGGAGCCCACGGGACGAAGATCGTTTTTGCCCTGGACCACGGGCAACCAGGAGATGGCGTGATCGAGCATGGTGGCGGACGCCACCAGAGGCGAATCCTCGAGAGTTATATACACTGGGTCTCCGAACAGAAGGTCACGTAGCTTGAGCTGGGTGACATCCGCCCGCGTTTCCGTTGGAACGACGGCGACGCGAGCGACGATGTGATAGACGTCGTTACGGTCCAGAGTTGCCCACAATCGTTGCTTTTCGTCGAGGACCAGAAGCTCGCCTCCAGGGCTCGCATTTAGGGCCGTTATGGCATCCGCAAACGTCGTCTCCTTATTGAGGAACTCGGCAGGGAGCGGATCGAGCAGAGGGGCAATGGACTCACCCTCAAGAAGCGATTTGGCCTCGGGTAAACGACGCCAAAAGTCACCTGACCTGTGAGTGACGGCGCTGGCCAGCAGGTCGCGGAGGGGCGCGAAGGAACCTGCCAGTTGCGAGAACAGCGTGCTACCAATTTGCCCGAGACGCACGACTGTGCGCGCGCGAATGCTCGTTTCGTGGGGACGGTTTCCCAAGAGCGCGCCCTCGCCGAAAAAGTCACCCTTGCTCAGGACGGTGATAACTTTGGCTTCTGAGTTTTGTTCCGTCGACTGCAAGACCTCTACCTGGCCTTCCTCAATGATGCTGAAGACGCGCGCCGGCTCGCCTTGCCGGTGAATGAAATCACCAGGGCGATAGTAGCCGTGAGTGAGTTGTTGAGCGGCGTCGGTATTGAGGAAGCTGAGATCGCGGGGAAAGAGTACGTCCCAGGCCCAGTCGAGCGCGACTTTGATACGGCGAGACCACGTGGGGAGCTTGAAGAGGTAGACACCGCGCCACAAAATCCATGCGAAGAGACCGGAGATGTGGACGCCCAGCATCTCTGCAACGGCCGAGTAACCTCCGATGGAACAGAGTTGGCCGAGGGCTTTGAAGCGGAAGGGTTTGATTGGTTCGCCACGCAGAACGCGGACCAGGTTGAGCGCCGCCTGGCGGCCTTGGCGTTCGGCGAATTGACCCGTGGGCGCCGAGGGCTTGTTATCGACGGCGTTGATGATGTACGCACAATCGCCAGTGGCCCATGCGTTGGTTTGTCCCTCAATTCGCATTTCGGGCTTGGTGCGAATGCGTCCTCGCTCTTTTGGAACATCGAGTTGTTGAACCAAGGGAGAGATTGCTGTCCCGATTGTGCAAATGATAGTGGCGCCTAGCAACATATCTCCATTGTTGAGTTCGATGCCCTGGTGGGTGGCCGCGACCGCGCGAGATTTTAACAGCATGGTGATGCCGGCTTTTTCCATCTTTTTTCTGGCGAATTCGCGCAGCTTTGGCGCTACTTCGGGCAAGATCTGGTCCTGGGAATGAACCAGGGTGACAACGACATCTTCCTTACGAAAGTTGCGGTAAAAGCGAGTGCTGCTGCGGACAAGTTCGTTGATCTCACCGGCGACCTCTACGCCGCTGAAGCCCGCTCCCACCACGATGAAGCTGAGATGCCAGCGGCGGCGATCGGGATCCGTCGAGGCTTCGGCTTGTTCGAGCTGACGGACAACGTGCTGGCGGAGGTCGATGGCGTCGCGCATGACTTTGAAGGCGAAAGCGTGCTCGGTCATGCCGGGGATGATGCCCAGGTTGCTCTCGGCGCCGCAGGCGACCACCAGGTGGTCGTAGTGGAGGCGCGCGAGGGCACCGTTGCCATCTTCAAATTCAATTTCGCATGCCTGCAAGTCGATTCTTTGGACGCGCTCGGTGCGGCAGCCGACGCCGGGGAGCATTTGGCGAAGAGGTGCGGCGGCAGCGTCGGCATTGATGGAGGCTCCAGCGACGTCGGCGAGGAGAGGGTGAAAGACCATGTGGTTCTCGCGATTGAAGAGGAGAATTTCACAGTCGGAAGCGCGGAGCTTGCTGCGAAGAGTTTTTGCGAATTGTACGGCGGCAAATCCCCCACCGATGATGACGACGCGAATTGGCTTCACTTCCAATCTCCTGTGAGTGGCGTACCGGAGACGCCGGGTTGCCCGCGAAGCACGCTGCCTTTATAGCAAAGCTTCTAACGACATTTCGGCGTTCTACTTCAAAATAAGGGCCGGGGAATACTGGGTATATCGGAAACGTGCGCACTCTTTTCGAAACGGGCTACGGAATTGCGTTGAGCGCGGTACCACGGATGACGCGCCAGACGAGAGTTCAGTCTTGCGAGTGATCCGCGGGCGGCGTAATGCCGAGCCGCTTCATTTTGTAAAAGAGCGTGGTACGTTTTAAGCCGAGTCTTGCGGCAGCGCCGCGCGGCCCGCCGAGTTTCCAATTGGAGCGCTGGCAGGCGGAAAGAATTTCCTGACGGACTTTGTCTTCGAGAGTCGGATTGGAAATCTCGAACTCGAGCGGTTCGGATTTTTCGGGAGGATCGGCTTCGAAGACGCCGTCGGTGGAAAGGATTACGCCGCGCGCAACGTAGTTTTGCAGTTCCCGAATGTTGCCCGGCCAGGAATGACGAACCAGGGAGCGCATGATTTCATCGGGGATGTATTCGACGGTCCTGTCCATGGTCACCGCGAAGTGCTGGACGAAATACTTCACAAGTTCGGGGATGTCTGCCTTGCGCTCGCGGAGCGGCGGGAGCACGATGGGGAAAATATTGAGGCGATAATACAAATCTTCGCGGAATTCGCGGTCGCGGACCATGTGGCGAAGATCGCGGTTGGTGGCGGCGACGACGCGAACATCGACGCTTGTGGTGCGGGTGCTGCCGACAGGTTCGAACTCATGCTCCTGAAGGACGCGAAGGAGTTTGGGCTGAAGGCTGAGGGACATGTCTCCGATTTCGTCGAGAAACATGGTTCCGCGATCGGCCATAGCGAACCGGCCGACGTGGGAATTGACGGCGCCTGTGAAAGCGCCGCGTTCATGTCCGAAGAGCTCGCTTTCCAGGAGGCCAGCGGGCATGGCGGCGCAATTTACTTTGACGAGATTGCGGCTGCGGCGAGGGCTGAGTTCGTGAATGGCACGGGCGATGACTTCCTTTCCCGTGCCGGTCTCGCCGGTGATGAGCACGGTGGCGCTGGTGGGCGCTACGGCCTCGACTTGAGAGAGGATAGCGCGGAGGCCGCCGCGGCGACCGACAATGGTGTCCAGAAAGGGGGGGTGTGGCCGTTCCAGTTTACGAACAAGAGGTTCATCGGGACCATCGATTGTGGTGGTCATAGCCTCGCTTTCTCGATATCTGCTGACCTGTGCAAAGGAACCTGACGTTGAGACCATCTTTCACCTCTTCGCTCGCGTCGCGCCACATTCACTGGCGGATCGGAAATTGCCGCGCCCATGGCATTCAGGGTTCTCCTGCTCAGCTCACCGCGACACACCCACCCTTGCCCCATAGCGTGACACTATGGGATTGAGGAGACTCATGGAATCTTATGCTAGCGATTGGACTAAACTCATGGGTGCTCGGATGTAACTTTTTTTGCATAGCCTTGGCTTGGCTGAGCATATTGCTTTTCAGATTCCCAGTTATGGAAAGGCAATCCCGGCACCAATCGTAAGCGATTGAAAATAAAAAGATTAGGAGTGAAATTGGTGGTGAGATTTCGACAATTGGCGAGATTTCGGACAACCCTTCGAGCGAGTTCCGGAGGTGGGATGTCCAATGACTGTAATTGGGGAAAAAGTTGGAGGAGAAACGGTCAGAGGGGTTGACGCTTAAAGAGCGGTGACGCGACAGATGCCAGGCTTCATCACTCCGGAGTTTGGCCCATGGCTTCGATCATTTCGTCGCGTGCTTGAATGTATTCCAATTGGGATTGCAGTAGCAGGGTTTTGGCGTCTAACTCGTGAGCGGTGGCTGCGTCGGCCTGGGAGCGGAGTGCAGCGCCTTCCTGAAGCTGTTGGGCGGAGACGCGGCGCGATTCGGAGCGGAGCGATAGAAGCTCTTCTGAGACCTTCACCATTTCGCGCGTACGCTCCAGCTTGTTGTAGGCGGTGTGGACGCGGAGCTCGATTTCCTCTTTGATGCGTGCAAGATTTTCCTCTGCCTGGGCAAGCTGGGCTTTGTGCTCGCCGAGGGCTGCGCGCTTTCTTCCGCCATCGAAAAGATCGTAACCAAAATGAAGGCCAAAGGATCCGAAATTGCGGGCGAGGAACGGGACGTTGTCCTGGTAGCTGTAACGAGCGAAAGCTTCGAGGTCCGGGACGTACTGGCGTTTTGCTAAACGGACGGCTGCGGAGGCTCTCTCGATTTCGGCACGGGCTTCGGCCATTTCGGGATGGGATTCGAGAGCGAGCCGCAGGCACTCTTCGCGATCGCAGGTTTCGCCGACGTCGCGGACTGCGGCATCGAGCGCGAGAGTGGTCGTAAGAGGCAGGCCGACGGCATCGTCGAGTTGCATGGTCAAGTCCGAGAGCTGTAACTCCGTGGTGAGAAGATCCTGCCGGGCTTCGAGAGACTGCGCGCGGCTTTCGATGGCTTCTTCCTGAAGAACGGAGCCGAATTTTACTTGCGCGACGCGCTCGCTTTTCAGGTCGTCGCTGGCTTTTATTCGCGCCTGGGTGGCGTCGCGATGGGCTTGGGAGATGAGAATCCGATAGTAGATTTGATGAACACGGAGTGCGACTGCGTTCTCGGTTTGATGTGCCCGGTCGCGCGAGGCGCTAAGTTCAGCGGCGGCGATGTCGTTCGCGGGCTTGATTTTCAGAAGTTCGGTGAGGGGCTGAGTGAGCGAGGTGCCGCTGGTGACAAACGTTTTTCCGCCCTGATTCAGGATGACGGAGCGCGCGGGGAGCGAGGTGCCGTTGAGGGTGCCGAGGCTTCCGGCGGGGATGCCGATGAATTGGGTGTCGGTAACTTGCAAGAGATTACTGTCATTACGGAGAACGGGGAAGTAGGCGCTGCGGGCGACGTCCTTGGCGTGTTCTTTTTCCTCGACTTTGTAGGCGGCGATACGGACAACGTGATTGTGCTTTAGCGCCAGTTGCACGGCTTCTTCGAGCGAGAGGCGGCGAGGCGCCGGGGATTTAGATTCCTGGGCGGCGAGAGACTGAGTTTGAAATACCGAAAGGAGTGCGCAAAAGAGCGCGGCGAGCGAATTCATGATTTACCTCCAAGGGTTGCTGACTCGACTGAGCCTGAGAAGCGGCACTCACGATGGCGGACGTCCCTTGCAATAGATGGGTCGACGGAAAGAATAGGGACGCCTGCGAAGGCCGCAATCCGGTGAACTCTTCCGCCAGCCATTACATCCTCCTCAAGTCCTGATAGCTGACCTTAACCGGCTGCATGGTCGACATGATCAACAGAAAGGTCGCCGCCACGCCGGCGATGAGTACAAAGCCGTCTGCGACGGCCAACGTGTACGCCTGGGCGTGCACTTGCTGCCCCAAAACCGCGCCTGCGCGCGCTTGGGCTTCATCGAATCCTGAGGAACGGGGCAGGAGACCAAGACTAATGGCTCGTAAGCGATCGTCCGTCAGCCAGTTGCCAGTTTGCACGTGGAGACCAAGACTATTGGAATGAAACTCCTCCCGCACAATGAGGAAACGATTCATGATGGACACACCCAGTTGCCCGCCGAAAATGCGGAAGGTATGCATGAATCCGGAAAGGGTAGCCGCAGCCGCGGCGCTCTTTAGCGCGCCCTTTTCGAGACCCACCAAAACGATGCTGCTAACGAGTCCCACGTAGGCGCCAGCGAGCCCCATGGCCATTATGAGCTCCAGCGTCTCGAAGCTGGTGCCCGCCCAGGACGAGTCAACATGAGCGCACACCAGGGAGGCCATGGCTACAATGGCGAGACTCACCGCCAGGATGAGCCGCGAGTTGGTATGAAGGACGGCGCCCGCAACCAGCCAGACCACGGCAAACTGAGGCACAGCGATCCACGCGAGAGCGTGTCCGGTTTCCACCGCGCGATAGCCCTGGATGGCGCCGAGAAACCCAGGAATGAGAATGATGCTGGCTAGGTGAACGAACTTGAAGACGAAAATCGAGAGCCCAAGGATGATGAGGTTTCTTGAACTCACGAAGGAGAGATCGACCAGCGGGTTCGGCTGCAGCAGCCTCCTGACCCACGTGGCTGCCAGCAAAAAGAGTCCAGCAGCCGAAAGGGCAACGATCACACCGGAATGGAACCAGTCCAGGCGTTCTCCTTGATCGAGTGCGGCGTAAAGAAGGCTCGTGCCCAAGCTGAAATAGGCGAACCCACGCCAACTCGGACCCGGACCCGGCGGCGGATTGCGGCGGGGAATGCCGAAGTATACGCAAATCATCATCAAAGGGGTGACGAGGGCAGCGTGCCAAAAAATCCAGTGCCAGGATAGGTGCTCGGCATACCAGCCCTGGAGAGCGGACGCGATGTTGCTCGTAAAAATGATGTCCGCGGCATAGGCCGCGATACCAAAAATGATCAGGCGCTTCGGAAGAGAGGTCAGAACAAAGGTCATAGTGAGGGAATAAAAAGTCCCGGAGGCCACGCCAGCCAGGGCTTCCAACGCCAACATGACCCAGAAATTAGGTGAAAACGGCAAGAGAATGGCAGTAGTGGTGAAGACCAGAGCACAGAAAAGCAGAATGCGACGGGGGCCAATCCTTGCGCTTACAAACACGCAGAAAATGCCGCTAAACATCATGGCCATGTTGAGCGCCGTTGGGAGCCATGAGGCATCGTCGAAACTCAAGCCGAGGGCTCCGCGCAGATCTGCAAGACCAACACTGAGCAGGCGGCTGTTCATGGTTGCTATGCTGGCGCCAAGGAACACGCCAAGTACGCCAACGTAGGGGTTGGTGGACAGCGGAGCCAGCGCCTGGGGCGGAGGTACGGCCTTGCCGGGTTGGAACGGAGCCGTGGTCAACGAGTTTGCTCCTGGATCATTTTGCGCTGGTACGGACTTTAGCAATGACCGAAAGCCCGGGCCGCAGTCGCAGGGTGAGCGGTTGCTCGGGATCGAGCGCAATCTTCACAGGCACGCGCTGAGCGATTTTTGTGTAATTGCCGGTAGCATTGTCGGGCGGAAGGAGAGCGAATTGCGAGCCGCTGGCGGGGGCGATTTCGAGGACTTTGCCGCGCACGGTCTGTCCCGGGTATTCGTCGATGCGGATTTCCGCCGGGTCGCCTACGTTCATGTGCGTGAGTTGGGTCTCGCGATAATTTGCTTGGATCCACCTGGTCTCCGCCACGAAGGTCAAAACCTGGGTGCCAGGGGAAACCAGTTGCCCCGGGCGCACGTGTCTCTCTCCTATGGTCCCGTTGCCTGGAGCATGAATTTTTGTGTAGCCGAGATTGACTTGTGCGACGGTGAAGGACGCTTCTTTAGCGTGAAGATCGGCGATGAGTTGCTGGTCTTGGGATTCGAGGACGGCTTTGGTGCGGCGCTCGGCTTCGACGGCGATTTCATTGCTGCGGAGGGCGGTTTTGGCTTGTGCGAGATCGGCCGCGCGACTGGTGGCTTGGGCAGTGAAGCGTTGCTCGTCGGCGACGGCGGTTTCGACGCGCTGCGGGGTGGCGGCTTGGGTTGCGAGGAGAGCTTCCTGGCGGGTGCGCTCGGCGCGCGTGCGGGTGACGTCGGCCTGGACAGCTTGGATGCCGGCTTCGGCGGCGGCGATTTGGGCTTTGGCTTGGTCGATTCCGGCGAGGGCGTGATCGATGCGAGCGTCCTGGAGTTCGCGCTGCCTGCGATTGTTTTCGATGGCGGCTTTGGCGGCTTCGACGGCTGCGGCTCCCTGGGCAAGTTGGGCCTGGTAATCGTCGTCCTGTAGTTCGACGAGGAGGTCGTCGGCGTGAACTTTTTGATAGTCGGAGACTTGCACGGTGCGGACGATACCTGCAACTTTGGTGCTTAAGGGGGTGAGGTCGCCGCGGACGATGGCGTCGTCGGTGACTTGCTCGATTTTTCCGCCTTCCCAGGCGTTCCAGTCACGCGTGAGAGTGATTAGGACGGCGGCGGCGAGCAGGAGCACTAGGACAGGCGTGGCGTATTTGAGCCAGGGCCAATGGGCTTTTGGCTGAGGGGGAGGGGCGTGTTCGGGTTGAACCGCGGAGGGGGCCGCCGCTGTGGCAGCCGAGGTCGGGACGGGAGCCGGTGTTGAGGCAGAAGCCATAGTCCATCTCCTTGAATACTAAAAGTTTGGACACGAGGTGCTAATCGGGTTGGCTGCTACCAGCCGGAATGCCTTGTAAATTGCCGGATTCCGCGTCGGGGCGTCGCGAATTACAGGCTACCAGTGAGATGCGCCATCCGACCCTGATTGCTATAAGGAATTCCTTCAAATGGATGGAGGCAAGACTGATAGCAGGTTGGACGGAGATCGATTGCATCAAATTGTCCCCCCGTTGCGTTGTCTGGTGATCCACTCGCGGATGTAAGCGGGACAATTCTTGAACTTGATTCCGTCCGTTTCGCAGCGCTCGAGAAAGTTGACGGCATCGTGATCCACGAGAGTCAGGTCTTTTAAATCCAAGACGATGCGGCGGCCATTCGATTCCGAGAGAAAGAGATTTTTCAAGTCGGCTAAGTTCTCACCGTCCATACGACCGCTTAAAGTGAGCACTACCTCTCCATTCGCTGCTTTTTGAATCCTGAGCATCGATCCTCGCTTGAACGAGTCCCCAGGAGATATTGGCAATTCCACCTCCACTTGCAAGACATGGAAGATAGGGGAGTTAATGGGCAGAGAGGTGTCGAGTTTTCACCAATTGTCGAACTTTGGTACAAAATGACGGTTCGAGTTTTGCTAGAATCGCGACTATCGAGAGTGGAAACGGCTAAGGTTTGAAGCGATTCTTGTCGATCTTCAATGACCTAATCTTGGATTCCAGGGTAGACCGCGGCATACCCAGTTTGGCAGCGGCCCCTGAAGGTCCGAACACGCGGCCATCGCAGTCTCGCAAGGCGGCTTCGATCATTTCTTTTTCCTGTGCAGCAAGCCTCCCTGAGAGGTCGAGAGGACTGATCGGCCCGGTAGAGTGCGGCGGGCGCGAAATCCAACTCTCATCGACGGAAAAATTCTCTGTTTCGCAGACAATCACAGAACGCTCAACCACGTTTTGTAGTTCGCGGATGTTGCCCGGCCAGGCATAGGACTGGAGCAAATCCAAAGTCTTCTTGTTCACCCCCGTTATGTTCTTTCCTGCTTTTCGTGCGTAGCGATCGATGAAGTATTCCACGAGCAGAACAATGTCTTCCTTTCGATTGCGCAGGGGAGGGATTTCAATCGGGAAGACATTCAGACGGTAAAACAGGTCGCTGCGAAAAACGCCCGCGGCGATAGCGGCCTTCAGGTCACGGTTTGTGGCGGCAATGACGCGAACATCCGTTTGGATCGATTTGGTTCCCCCGACTCGCTCAAATTCTTGTTCCTGCAGGACGCGAAGCAGGGCGACTTGGGTCTCGGCTGGAAGCTCTCCGACCTCATCGAGGAAGATCGTCCCTCCCCCTGCCAATTCAAAGCGTCCTAAGCGTTTTTGAATGGCCCCGGTAAAGGCGCCTTTCTCATGGCCAAACAACTCGGAAGCGATCAAGTCGCGTGGAATGGCAGCGCAATTGACGCTAACAAAAGCGCGTGAGGCCCGGTGTGATCGTCGATGGATAGCGCGAGCCACAAGTTCCTTGCCCGTCCCGGTTTCGCCGGTTATGAGAACGGTGGAGGCAGTAGGAGCGACCTTGGATAGACGAGAGAGTACCGCTTGAAGAGCGGGAGAGGTCCCAACGACCTCCTCGAACATCGATGTCTTGTCGATTTCTTCGCGCAGTGCGACGTTCTCGTCCCGGAGCCTCTCTTCAGATTGCTTGCGATCCTCGATATCGGTCCCGGCGACGTACCAACGCATAACGCGCCCTGGTCCATCTCGCAGGGGATTGAAGCGGAAAAGGAACCATCGATACTTCCCGTCGTTTCTCTGTAGACGCGCTTCCGTCTCGTGGGGGGACCCGGTCAAGAATCTGGTTGTAAGCTCGCTCATCATGCGTTCGCGATCGTCGGGATGGAAAGACCTAAACGGAAGTTCATCAGCGCACCACTGATCGAAAGGACGATCCTGCCACTCCTTCAAGTCCGAGCCGTGGTATTTGAGTGCCACCTGATTCGTATAGACGAGACTCGCGTCGGCCGCCAGGACGTGGACGTGCTGCGGAGCGAGGTCCAGGATCTGTCGAAGCTCTGTTTCCTGCTCGCGGATTTTCTCTTCGGCGAGCTTGCGCTCCGTGATGTCCTCGCACGCGATCAACACCACCGGCTCGTTTTCCCTAAGGACGGCTCTGGCCGTTTCGCGAACCCAGAGCACCGAGCCATTTTTGCGCACTTTGCGAAGCTCCCAGCTCATGGATTGGCCGAGTTGTTTCAGACAGCGGTCGAAATTGCTACGAGCCGTCTCACGCTCAAGCTCGTAAAAGACGCTAAGAACCGGCTGGCCGAGTAACTCATCGACACCGTAGCCGAGCTGTTCGGCGCCAAAGGGATTAACTGCCAGGACGATGCCGGCGGCGTCCACCATGAAATACATCGTTGGATTATTTTCAAAAACGTGCCGCCATTGTTCCTCACTCCTCCGTAGCGCTTCCTCAGCTTGCTTAGCGTTCGTAATGTCGGTAATGGCTCCGATAAAATCGACGTTGCCGGATGAATCTTTCACCGCGTGAGCCAGGACCTGAACGTGCTTGACTCTGCCGTCTGGCATCAACAAACGATGTTCATAGTCAACTTCGGCGCCGTCGGTGGATGCGCGACCGAAGATCTGCTTCGCAAGGTCTCTGTCATCGGGATGAATTCGCTGCAGGCCAAGTTCAAAACTGGGCTTAACCGTTCGATCGTATTCAAAAATTCGGAAAGTTTCGTCTGACCAGGTAATTGCTTGGCTCAAAACGTTCCAGCCGAAGTTCCCCGTATGACTGAGCCTTTGAGCATCCGCCAAGTAGGCTTCCCTTCGTTTAAGCTCCTGCGTCATCTGTTCCTGCTCTGTGATATCCAGGCAGGCGCCAACAAACCGAGTCACAATTCCATTTTCGAAGACGGGGGTGCCGAAATCTTGTATGACGCGAACCTGGCCATCAGGTCTGATAAACCGATACTTCTGGTCGAACTCCCGGTGCTGTTCGAATAGCTGAGCAACAGCTTGCGCGCCAAGCTTGCGGTCTTCCGGGTGCACGCGACCGATCATGTCGTCATTTGGCGGGTATCCGTTTGCGGGATCGTAGCCGAATATCCGAAACATCTCCGCAGACCAGTATTCACAGATATCTGGGGGTCTATACGCCCATGTTCCAGCTTTGGTGAGTCGTTGGGCGTGGACTAGGAACGATTCAGTCAACCGGAGCGCCTGTTCGGCCTGCTTGCGATCCTCAATATCGAGACTCGATCCGTGCCATTTCAGAATAGTGCCGCTGCTGTCGCGAAGCGGGACTTTACGATGCAGCATCCAACGATACGCGCCATCAGCCCGGCGCACGCGTGTCTCCGTCTCGAATGGTTCGCCAGTAGCTAGCGCTGCACGCCATTTCTGTAGGATTCCCTCGACATCTTCTGGATGTATTACGTTGGTCCACTGCCAGCCGCACACATCCTGTAAAGAGAGTCCCAGGTACTCCAGCCAACGCTGATTAAAATAATCCAGGTACCCGTCCGGGCGGCCGGTGTGTATAAGGGCTGGTGTGGTGTCCACGACAAGACGAATGCGATCTTCGGCTTGCTTACGATCTTCGATGTTATAAGCCGCTCCATGCCACCGGACGATCTGCCCGGATGCGTCTCGCTGGGGCACCTTTTTAATCAAGAACCAGCGATACTCGCCGTCGGCGCGACGCACACGCGCTTCATTCTCGAAAGGCCTGCCTGCCGCGCGAGCCGCGCTCCATTCCTCAATGAATCTGGAAACGTCGTCGGGGTGGATTACGGTCTGCCACCCCTTGCCAGTGAGCCGATCCAAGGCACAGCCCGTATATTCCCGCCAAGTTCGATTGACGAACTCCAGCGAACCATCCGGAAGAGCGCATACCACGAGCGCCGGAATCGAGTCGATTACCGTAAGCAGGTCCAGAGGCTTATCCATATCGCTGGCGCAGCATGTCAGTCGCCATGCCGCGAATCATACGTTATCGGATTACGAAGGGACAATCGCTGGAGCTTGCAGGCAGGGAAGGAGTGTATTGGATCGAACGAGGGTATGGCAATCCGACGCGTTTGCGAGACGCCAAGGCGTTGACAACGCTGTCAACCGGCTGACGGTTGCCCGGTCCCTGGGCTCGGCCGACTCCCCCGTCTTTGCTGGAAGCTCCTCTGCACAAAAGAGATAGTCAGTTAGCGGCGAACGCGATCAATTGGCGTGCGATATGCATTTGCAAGAGGTCAGGCCGTGTCTCGATCGAGATATGGCCGCCGCTAAATACAGACAGAACTTCAAGCGGTTGCCCGGAATAGGCGGGCCGTGTTCGGGGCAAGCGGGACAACACTTCAGATGGGCAAAGGCTTAAATGTGACGACGCGCGACGAGGAACTGCAGGCTGCCACGGCCAAAGTGTGCGAGCTCGAATGGAAAACCGCACTGGGTCGAGCCGCGGGCGTACTTGTCATCCTCGCTGGAATACTTCTCGCTGCGGGCTTGTGCACCGCCGGCACACGACCGGATAATCCCGTTCCCTGCATCTTCCAGACGCACTCGACGCCGGCCGATTCCATCGATCGTCTCTCGCGGTTTGTTCTTTCCATCACTACTCTCATCTTTCTCGTGGTCGCCACTCTATTGACCTATGCCGTCATGAAATTCCGCAGCAAGGCAGCGGACGCACAACGCGAGCCAGCCCAGGTATATGGAAGCACGCAGATTGAGCTGGCCTGGACCGTCATTCCTATTCTGATCGTGGTCGTTCTGTTTCTGGCTACCGCTCGAGTGATTCACGCGATCCAGGATGCTCCGAAGCCGGCGGCGGCCGTGGAAGTCACCGCCATTGGTCACCAATTCTGGTGGGAGTTTCGGTATCCGGCGCTGGGAGTCGTCACGGCAAATGAACTGCACATTCCCGTGAGCGATCCCGCGCATCCGAGGCCCACCTTTCTAAGGCTGCTCTCCGCCGACACCGATCACAGCTTTTGGGTTCCACAGCTTGCCGGAAAGACCGACTTGATACCGAACCGCGTCAACGAAATGTGGATGGACCCGCATCAGACAGGCATCTTTCTCGGCCAATGCGCGCAATATTGCGGCACGCAGCACGCCAAGATGCTCTTGCAGGTTTCGGTCGAGAGTCCCGAAGATTTTGAAGCATGGGTTCGCTCGCAAAAGCAGCCCGCAAATCAGGATCAGAAGGAAATGGCGGACAGACACGTATTCGAAACAACTGCTTGCGTGAACTGTCACGCGGTCGCAGGCACGAATGCAACGGGCCGCTTCGGTCCTGATCTGACACACCTGATGAGCCGCCGGACGCTCGCGGCGGGCGCGGCCAAAAATACAAAAGAAAATCTTCGCTTGTGGATTCAAAACCCGGATGCCATCAAACCGGGCTCACTCATGCCGGCCATGCAGTTGACGGATGCCGATCTGGACGCACTGGTGCGCTATCTCGAGACGCTCCAGTAGAGAAGGGAATTGGGAGACCAGCCATGTCATCGGATGTGATGGCCATTCAGACCGCGGAAGGCGCGGCCCGGCCATGGGTCGAAACGCTCCATGAGTGGGCGACCACGGTCGATCACAAACGTTTGGGCATTCTCTACATCCTTTACGCGCTGTTCTTTCTCGTGGTCGGTGGAATCGAAGCCACCATCATGCGCATCCAGCTGATGCGCCCGCATAACGACTTCGTCTCGCCGCAAGTTTTCAACCGCATGTTCACCATGCACGGGACGACCATGATTTTCTTCGTGGTCATGCCCATCATGTTCGGGTTTGCGAACTACCTGGTCCCGTTGATGATCGGCGCCCGCGACATGGCGTTTCCGCGGCTGAATGCGTTTAGTTTTTGGCTAACGGCGCTCGGAGGGATTCTCCTCTACTTCAGTTTTGCAGGAGGAAGCGGCCTCTACGGCGCGGGAAATGCGCCTGACGTGGGATGGTGGGCGTATGCTCCCTTGACTTCGCGCGCGTTTTCCCCGGGCCACAGTACGGACTACTGGACGATCGCGTTGCTCATCTCTGGCTTCGGCAGCATAGGGACGGCAATCAATATCATTGCCACGATCCTCTCCATGAGGTGTCCGGGCATGAAGCTGAGCCGGATGCCGTTGCTAGCGTGGATGACGTTGGTCATGTCTGGGCTGGTTCTGATTTCGATCAGCCCGCTCTCGGCCGCGCAGATCATGCTGGTCGTCGACCGTTATTTGGGCGGGCATTTTTTTGATACGCAGGCCGGTGGGTCCGCGGCGATATGGATGCATTTTTTCTGGATCTTCGGGCATCCGGAAGTGTACATCCTGGTCATTCCTGCGTTTGCGTTTGCGTCCGAGATCATTCCGGTATTTTCGCGCAAGCCGATTTTCGGCTACCCAGTGATGGTGGCGGCAACGGTTTGCATCGGGTTCATCGGTATGAGCGTGTGGGCCCATCACATGTTCACGATCGGCATGGAGTCCAGCGCCAACGCTTTTTTCGTGCTGACGACGATGGCTATCGCGGTTCCGACCGGTATCAAGATTTTCAACTGGCTCGGCACGATGTGGGGCGGGAAGATCCAGGTCAAAACGCCGATGCTTTTCTGCATCGGATTCCTATTCCAGTTCCTGATCGCTGGCCTCACCGGCATCATGCTTGGCGCGGCGCCTTTCGATTGGCAGCTTGGCGGTTCGTACTTTGTCGTCGCGCATTTCCACTACATGATCGTGGGCGCAATCCTGTTCTGCGTCTTCGGGGCAGTTTATTACTGGTTTCCGAAAATGACCGGCAGGATGCTGAACGAGTCCCTCGGCAAAGTGCAATTCTGGTTGTTCCTCATCGGATTTCATCTGACGTTTGATTTCATGCACATCCCCGGCGTGCTCGGCATGCCCCGGCGCATCTACACCTACGAGCCCGGGCGCGGTTGGGATAGCTGGAATCTGATCATCACGATCGGCGCATTTATCCAGGGCATCGCTACTTTAGTGTTCGTAGCGAATCTCGTTTTTTCTTATTTCAAGGGCACGAAAGCTGGGAACGACCCTTGGGACGCGTGGACGCTGGAATGGTCTGTGAGTTCGCCGCCACCTGATTACAACTTCGCTTCCATTCCCATGGTCGCCAGCCGCCGCCCGTTGTGGGATCGCAAACATCCCGAAGATCCGGATAGCCGCTATGAGTGACGTTATGAATGAAAAGAGCAATCGATGAGCGCAATCACGTCTCCCCTCGCTCAGACACCTGAGGCGTGGAGTCTCCCCTATCGCGGCAAGGTCGGAATGGCCTGCCTGATTATTGCAGAGTCGGCCATCTTCACTATTTTCGTGGTGGCCTATCTTTTTTATTTAGGGAAGAGTCTCACGGGGCCGACACCGCGCGAGGTGCTGGAGACGCCTATCTTCTACACGATTTGCCTGCTGTCCAGCAGCCTGACCATTCACCTGGCATCGAGATTCCTCGAACGTGGCAAGCGCAGCGCATTCCTCGGATTGTGGTTCCTTACGATTGTGCTTGGCGGGCTCTTTTTGTTCGGCACTGGCCAGGAGTGGCACAGGCTAATCTACGAACGCGGGCTGACGATTTCCACGAATCTTTTTGGAACGACCTACTACTCGCTTGTCGGTCTGCACGCCACTCACGTCACTGTGGGTCTGCTCATGCTCAGCGTCGTGCTGCTCTTCGGCCTGGCTGGGCGGGTCGGCCATGAGCAGTCCGCTCGTGTCGAGGTGCTCTCCCTCTACTGGCATTTTGTAGACGCGGTGTGGGTCGTCGTTTTCACTGTGGTTTACGTTCTAGGTCGCTGAGGACAATCGATGGCATCGCCGCTACCTACCGAACAACTAGAGGAAAACCCTCGAGTACCCCTCGAGATCGAAGTGCCCGCGCCGACGGCTTGGCCACTGGTTCTGGCTTTTGGATTTACGCTGGTTTGTGCGGGGCTCTTGACGAGCGCCGCTGTGAGCGTTCTCGGCGCGGTGCTCACGATTACTGGTTGCGTCGGCTGGTTCCGGGAAGTTTTGCCTCATGAGCATGAAGAAGTTGTACTGGTTGTTCCGGAGGATCTCTCGGTGGCCACCGAACGCAGGGTTGTCGAGCGGCTCCCGGTGGCACCTGAACAAGTCCGCG
>Ga0210405_10002756_pt1 | contig 17901 bp, 24 predicted proteins | sample IncBWH11MmetaG_FD_155492 | JGI IMG/M metagenome (GOLD analysis project Ga0210405, IMG submission 155492) | Forest soil microbial communities from Barre Woods Harvard Forest LTER site, Petersham, Massachusetts, United States - Inc-BW-H-11-M | ecosystem: Environmental > Terrestrial > Soil >... | reverse complement strand
GCCCTTGCGCTTCGCTAATCCTTCGCCGCCATCAGGCTGGATAGAGGACTTCCACCTCCAAGCTGTCGTTCATACTCGGCACACAACAAAAGACCGCCCGAAGGCGGCCTTTTGTTCTGATCTGAGTTTGATCAAGGCAGAAGATATTGTGCCTGAATCAATCGGTAATTTCGAATTCCCGCTTTAGCCTATCAATGATGACGGATAGAGCCGAGTTGCACTGCTCTCGTTCCGACTTCCCAAACTTGACGCCTTTGACGGCCCAGTTCGTTTCGTCCGATGAGCTTGGGGCAACACGCTCGACAAAGATACCGACGAAGGGTTCACAATTGGGGTTGGACCTTTTCACCGCCGCGGTGATCGCAGCTTCCAAAGTGGCGCGCTTAATTGCCTCCCGCCTAACCGGCTCCGGAGCATTAGAATGAGATACCCCATTGAATGCGAGCATTATCCCCTCCCAAATTAAATCCCCTATTGGGCATTATCTTAGAAAGGCCATAATCTAGGAAGGCTGCTTACCGCTTCCAGGACCGTCATTATTGGAAAAACACTAGGTGTGACCGTGAAGCCACAGCCGGAATCGGTTCAACGGTGATGGGATTGTTGCAGCGCGGTGGCCTGCCACATGTTTAAGGCTGGGAGAATGTTGTCGGGAACGACAAAAAGAAAATCCCGGCTCGTGGTGGCAAGGTCCTCGAGCCGGGATCAAAGGTACGGGAATGTCGAACCTGGAGCGAGCTCATAAAAAGTCGAGCCAACCCCTAGGAATGCTAACCAATTTGGCAGCGGCTAGCTTGCAGACGCTAATTTAACTGACCGCCCGAGCGATCTTTTTTGTTTGCGTAGCTATTGAACGGCCCTGAACGCACCATCGACGGCGGCTGAATCCGGAAATCGTCGAGGCTTTTTCCGGACCTGAGCTGCGCGGTCAGCCAGCGTGGCTGTTTGCCACGACCCGCCCAAGTCTCGGACGGTCGCACGGGATTCCGATACTTCGGAAACACTTGGGGGTACGGACGCCGCGCGCGGTTCGTACGCTTGGTGCTCATGAGCGCACCTTGGCTAAGCTGTCGCAGTCGCTGATCGAGCCGCCCCTTCTCGGAGGAGATCTTGCGCGCCAATACCGAGGCGACTAGTTCGTGGAGGGACCAGAGCTCGTCCAACGACATCGATTTGAGATCAGAAGGTTTCATTCGATTAACTCGCATGATTTGTCCTGACGCTGGCCTGTTTATTAGGGGTCGCCTTTAAGGGCTTATTTGGGCACTTCCGGGCCGGTTCAATGGTCGAAGAAAGCCAAAACTGAGAGCCACCTCTACCGTTAATCTACTTTCTTTCTGTCAGAAAAAGCGCATCCGTCGTCGGCGCATTGCAATTCCCCGACTCAGCGAAAAGTGCCCCATTTTCCCAAAATTAAACTTGGGGTTGCGGAGCCAGGAAATGAGCCGGGTTTCACTTTTGCTTCCAATGGCGACGAGTTTGGTGCTCACCGTTTACTTCGGAGTAGCAGCTTGGCGCACCTCAGCTGATAGTCAGCTGGGCATCATCGGCACATCCGGGCGGCAGCAAAAGTAGCGGATGTGCTTAACCAGGTGACGCCGCGACACCAGAGTATAAGTTTTGTGCCGCGCAATTGAAGCAACGTGCATGACGATGCCCATTGGAACCCCTCCATTGCGACCGAGCGGGTAGATTGACTTTAGGCCGAAATGGCGGCGTAATATGCTTAGGTTCAGTATGGGGTGCGTAATGGACCCGCGTTTCTTTCTCTCAGCGCTAGCTGGTGTATTTGTCGTCGTACTTATTTTTGCGACCGTCACAACCTTCCGATACATGTCGACTAAATCAAGCGTAGTTATCGTACGACCCGGCTAAAGCGGTCCTGGCGGCGAAGGAGTGTTGATCGCGAGATGCGCTGCGGAAAGGCCGACGCGCGGCGCGGTCTTTACCGGTTCCGGCGCCTCGTCAGCATACAACCTGTAATACTGCGCTAGTCCGCCAACGATCCCTTTTCGATAGAGCAACCACGCATGGCTGTATGCGAGTAGGGGCTGCGAAGTGCGCCTGCGGCCGGTTCCTTGAGCGCCGTCTTTCCTCCAAAATGCTGTCCATCAAGCGACAGCGATGGCTTGCAAGTTCTCCCCGCATGCTCTTCCTTGTGAGGCTTCTATCCCACATGAAGTGCTGGCTTCAGGCGAGGCCAGGAATTAACTTGCTTTAATTGTGCGGCGCGGCTTTAATTAAAAATTAAAACCACAAAAATTCTAAGTAATGCCGAGTATTACGGGAATACCTATTATGTCCGATATTGCTGACGATGTTAGGGAACGCAGTATCGCGCGCTTGAGGCCGGTTGGTGGGGGCACCAAACGGCTCATCGATGTCGTTCTGGCATCGATCGGCATTGTGACGTTGCTTCCGCTTTTTAGCTTATGCGTGCTTGGGATCTTGCTGACCTCGCGGGGTTCCGTCCTCTTTCGCCATCGCCGGGTTGGGTTCCAGGGCCGTCATTTCGACTGTTTGAAATTCAGGACTATGGCGCCAGACGCCAGCGAGCGGCTTAGCGAGTATCTAGGCAGGAATCCGCAAGCAGCCCAAGAGTGGGCAGAGACTTGCAAGCTCAAGTACGACCCCCGCGTTACATCCTTGGGAGCCGTGCTGCGTAAAACGAGCCTCGACGAGTTGCCGCAGCTATTCAATGTGTTGAAGGGCGAGATGAGTATTGTTGGTCCGCGGCCGGTAACGGATGAGGAGCTTGAAAAGTACGGCATTCGAGTATCGGCCTATCTGGCGTGCAAACCCGGCATTACTGGCCTCTGGCAGATCAGCGGCCGGAGCAAAGCGAGTTACCGCGAGCGTGTCAGGCTCGACTACATCTATGCCAAAAATTGGTCGCTGTTGTTGGATGCCAAGACCATGCTGTTGACGCTGCCCGTGCTTCTCGGATCGGACGACGCTTATTGAAGGTTATTTGAGGAGCCTAACGTCGCCTCCTTGCGGCGATGCCAATAGCCGTGCCCTGCCCCTCCTTTTCGGGCAGTTGACGTTGGCATCTCAAGGACCGCTGAATCAAATCATCGGAGCAAATTCGCGGGGCGATGCGCTGTTAGCGTTCGCGCATCGCATCGTGGACGTGTTCGCGCAGCTGCGCCAACAAGAAATCGATGATGCGACGCTTGCTGAGCTTCAGGTCACTTCGTCGGGCCACGCTCCTAGGAAGCGACCAGGTCAATCAAAATCCCGTCCCGCGCAATCACGCTCGTTTAGCGAAGAACCTGTTGATAGGTGTGTGAACAGTGGGCAACGATTCCGGCTGCCACAATAAGACCACGAAGCGGACTGAGCGTCGTTTTGCAAGTTCTGGAAGTGGAATGATCTGGAAACAACCTATGGGTCGATAAAAACAGGAACTTCAGAAACGAACCGCGGGGGCGCTCGTGACTACCATCCAAGCAATCGCATTTGGAATGATGTTGGCATGGACACCGACATTGCTCGTTGTGGCGTTTCTGTTTTGGATAAAGGGCGTCGGCCTAGAAGACGCCGATCAAGATTGGCGCGAGCGACCTGACCCGCCCTCCTCCTTCATTCCATAACGCTCATATGATTTGATCTTGTTATCGCAGCGCGCCCCCAGCTGGGCCGGCCGATTACCCATCTTTGTTAGGCATTGCGGACTCAACTCGGACATCGCGCCGGGTCCCGAAAAGTGCACAGAGGAGACTCATGCACTATCGAACGATCTCCGGACACATGGCGCCGGCAGGTCCTGGGCCACAAACGAGGCTTCCTGGGGCGACTTCGCCCAGCTGCGCCGCTCGAAGTACCCGCGTGGCATGCAAGTGGGCGATGATTGGCAAAAATGGGCTTGGCGTCTCGCCAACGGCAAGCCCATTGTATTGCTTGCCATAGCGTCACTTGAGGACCGTCGAATGACAAGTCAGACTGGATTTGTGAGCGCGGCGGTTCTCTCCGCTGTGGTGTTAGCGCAGGCCGCCGGCGCGCAGGATGCGCCCCCTGGTAACCCTTCGTGGGACTTCTCCCACGGTGACCTCAAGGTGTCGGAGAACAAGCGATTTCTGGTTCACGCCGACGGTACGCCATTCTTCTACCTCAGCGATACGAATTGGGAATTCTTTCACCGCGCCCGGCGCGAAGACGCCGAGCGGCTGCTCGAAAAGCGCCGCCAACAGGGCTTCACCGTTATTTGCGGAGCAGTCACAGGGGCTTTGGACGCACTCCAATTCAACAACCCCTTCGGGGTTCCGAATCCCTATGGACGCCTTCCTTTCATCAACAAGGATGTCACGGATCCCGACATATCACCGGGCACAGATCCGAATGACGCTTCAGAGTATGGCTACTGGGATCACGTTGATTACCTCGTGAGCTTGGCGGAGTCGAAAGGCATTTACGTCGGTCTGATTCCTGCCTGGTACGATCATTACCGCGCCGGCCTCGTGAATGTATCAAACGCCCGCGCTTACGGCCGCTTCCTCGGGAAGCGCTACGGCACACGGCCAAACATCATATGGGTCTTGGGCGGTGACACCAACGTTGACGATCAAATTAGCACGTTCCGCGAGTTGGCCAGTGTTAGCATCCGAAAAATCCGGGCAATGCTAGGAAACAAGCCTCACGCCGACATCGGGGCGGAAATTTTTCGTGAAATGGCTGCGGGCATCAAAGAGGGCGAAGCCCGCCCTCACCTTATGACCTTTCATCCGCGGGGTGGGACCAGCTCTTCCTCTTGGTTTCAAGATGACTCGTGGCTGGACTTCAACATGATCCAGTCCGGCCACGGCGCCTATGACATCCCCAATTACAAGATGATCACTGCGGACTACGATCGAGTTCCAGTGAAGCCGACGATGGACGGAGAAAACCGCTATGAGGATCACGCCGTCGACCACCATCCTGACAAAGGCTGGTTCGACGACTATGACATCCGCCAAGGCGCCTATTGGGGATTATTCGCGGGGGGCCACGGGCATACCTACGGCAATCGCGGGGTCTGGCAGATGTACGAGCCTGGTCGCGATCCCTTCCTCCCGCTCCGCCTCTACTGGTACGATGCCATGGATGAGCCGGGCGCCTGGCAAATGAAACACGTGCGGGATCTCATGCTCTCGCGTCCGGTGCTCAGCCGTGTCGCAGATCAGTCAATTGTCCAGGATGCGCTCTCGGGCGCCGATCACATCCAGGCAACGCGCGGCGACGGCTACGTCTTCATTTATGCTTCAACCGGGAAGGCCTTCACAGTCAATCTGGGCAAGATCACGGGAAACAGCGTGGTGGCGTGGTGGTTTGATCCTAGAAACGGGACTGCCACTCGGATTGACGAGTTCCCGAATACCGGCACCAAACGATTCGATCCGCCAGGGGATCCAGGAAGGGGGAACGACTGGGTCCTGGTCTTAGACGACAAGGCAATGGGATTCACGGCTCCTGGAGTCCCGGGAACACGTTGAATTGTGTTCGGCTCTTCTTAGCGCATTGCCTCCACAAATGATATTACTGGCCGATCGTAGATACGATGCAGACTGGATCCGGGAGCTTGTCCGCCAGGAAGGCGCGTCGGCCAATATCCCACCGAAGCGCAAGCGCAAAGACCCTATCTGCTTTAGCCCGCACCTGTATCGCGCGCGTAACTTGATTGCGCGGTTCTTCAATAAGATCAAGCAATGTCGGCGTGTCGCGACCTGGTACGGCAAACCGCGGCCAACTATCTGGCCTTCATCAAACCCGCATCAATGTCCACGGCCTAGCTGGATAGCGGTGATTCATCTCAGCCCAGCATAAAGCAGCCACACCCAGCCGTCGGTGGCGATCAAGGCTGTGCCAAAGAACGTCGTTTTGTTTCCCGCATGACCCGTTTTCGGCGCCGCTACCGCTCCCGTGCGCCCGCTGATCTGTGGCGTCGGGGCAGATCCGGTATTGGTGCCGCTAGAGGTGACCGTCTTCAAGCAACTCAACCCGCGCTTCATCCGGTTCATAGATTACGCGCGTGCGGAGCACGCTTTAAGGTGCGGCGATGGGGCGCTCGCCACGGAGGCTGCGCCGTGATTGACTTCGGGCCGAAATAGCGGCGTAATATGCTTTGCGGTAAGTGTTGGGGGTGCGTTATGGACCCGCGTTTTATTATCTCAGCGCTAGCTGGTGTATTTGTCGTGGTACTTATTTTTGCGACCGTCAAGACCGTCAGATATATGTCGAGTCAACCAGACACGGTCGTCGTAAGACGAGGCTAGCCGGCCTCACGCGTCCCTTGACGAAAATTAGACGGGAGCGTCGCTCATGTTCCCGTTGCCAGATTCCGCCGAGTGTCATGATCCCGTTGGATGGCGGTCCCATTTCCAGTGGTGCCGGTGCACACCCTAATCTACGTTAAATGCTCACCGAGCTCATCGCGCGGAATATCTGCCTATTTGACCGATGCAAAAAAGCTGGAAAATGGACCGTGGCGGAGCAAACGGATCTGCCCTCCCCTTTGATCTGTTCGCTCAACCATTTCGAATTCTACGCATCGATCCTGGCGCGACTAATCAGCAGGTTCATGACGCATTCGATATCGCGCAAAAACAGCAGCTAGCCTCGAGCGATGAGTTGGGCAGCGCACGAGCCTCTATTTTCGATCCATCACGGCGATTGTTGCACGAACTGAGGTATCCGATCGACACTCCGCGCTCCGACATTGACGCGCTGTACACCGTTCTGTCGAGCGATGCGCCAACGAGTGAACACCTGCTGTTTGCAGAACGGCTGGCGCCGCTCTCGAGGGCAAATTTTGTGGCCCACATTGTCGCCAACCGATCGGCAGAAAGCACCGCGCTTTGTGCACTGGTTGAAGCCCATGCTTGCATCGAACCTGCGGAGATTTACGAGATCCTGAAAGGATTGAGAAAAGCGGGGGAAAACCCGCCGCCTTCGCTGGCGAGTGTCAATCAAGGCCTACAGGACCTTCTTGATATGCACGCCCAGGCCGTGATCGCCGGATATAAAGCAAGCGACGACAGCATTGAACCGGTGCTGGCCTGTACTCGGCAAATACTCTCCCGCGGCAATCGACATCAGATTGAGGTTTTGAGCCGGCTTTTGGCCGCTTACCATCAGTCAACTAGCCGGCAACGATCCGATAGGCTCCAAGAAATTAAAAGTGCCTGCCAAGGGCTGCAGACCCAACCGACCTTGCGGCTCGAGACGCTAACCAAAGCACTTGTTGGCTGGATGTCTCTCTGCCTTCCCCTTATCGTATTCGACATCCATCGCGGCGTTTCTGAGTGGGATTTTGAAATTCCAACCGATGATGTGCGGGCACTGACCACGAATCTGGCTGCCCTTCAACAATACGACTTCGCATTGGAGGTAACGAATCTAAGCCGCACCATCTTGAGCGCGATACCCACAGCAGTTGATCAGCTGGATGAGGACAAATGTCTCATCGAGAGCCTACTCCTAGATGCCAAGATGAAGCCGCTGGAGGATTTCATCGACGGATTTGAAAGCGATTTTGGCTTGCTCAGCGAAGCCTTGAAAGAAAACGGCTTTGGAGAAAACGCCACCGGCGCCGCGAGCAGCCTCCGGGACATCTTTGTTAAAGTGGCAGAAGCAATTGATCCAATAAGGTCGGCTGAGCCCTGGATGTTAATCCGTGATCTTGCAATATATCTCAACGACGACGTCGAGGACCCCGAAGCTGCCTCCGCCCTCCTGGTCGGTCTCGTTCGCCACGGGGAAAAGGTCGCCATCATGCCCGCAACTCTGGGCAGGCTTCGCGAGGATCTGCGCCGCATCAAGCCAAAGCACTCTCCCAGCGAAAGCCGTCCAACAGAAGTTCCCCGAAGAAAAGTCTGGCCGGTGGGTGTTGCCTTGGCGGCTCTTGCCTTGGCGGCGTTCTGCGCGACTGCGCTCTATCTCAGTTTCGAAAAAGGGCATTGGTCTTGGTTGAAGAGTTTCGCCAAGACGCCCATCAGTTCGACGGCAGCCGAAATCGAGCCTCCGGTCGGTACCGGCCAGCATTTCTCGCTAGGTAACGTTCGCTATTGCCACTTTCAGGAAGAACGGTTGCGCATCCTGAAAGAAAAGGTCCGAGGGGCCGAGGATACCAGGGCGTTCAACATCTTGGTTGTCGACTACAACTCTCGCTGCTCGGATTTTTTCTATCAGGATAGCGACGTCGCAATTGTGACGGCGGAAATTGCGGCGAACCGACAACGACGCCGGGATGAGGCCGAGCGAATGATCTCAACCTGGCCAGGCCAGGCGACAGTCCCCGGCAAATAGCGATTAGCTCACTCTCGTTTTAGCTTCGACATCCCATGAATTAGCTTCGACATGCCATGAACGATATGCGCCGCGAATCGGTTTTCGGTATCCTCGTCGAGGGATTCGTTGTCGTTACTATTCAGGCGAAGTTTATTTTCGAAACCATCTGGAATTGAGGCCTCGACAGGATCGGCGCTCAATTGATCTGCGACGCTGGCCATCTTCATCAAATTGGTGAGGTGGTGTTGCGCTTCCGGCGGCTCGGGTTCGTCGATGATCTCGGATGAGACGTCGTTTGCTGCGTCGGACTCTTCGGAGGCGTTGAGTAAATTCAAAAGGCTCTGGATGTCCGCGTCAACCTTGTTCGGATCGGACGTCATGGTTCAAGTCCTCTCGTACGCAACATGAGGGGAAATCGGATGCCGATTGTACCCCCCAACCAGGCCCCTCCCCCACAACCTTAGCGCAGCTTCGCCGCGGGCGCAGCAGGCACGGGACGTCTGCCGGATTCCGCCCACCTGCGGAGCTTTGGACTGGCCAGAGTGTCACTCTTAGCGCCAATAGCGGCCTTCTGGGGCCCCTTCGGTTCGTTCCGCCAAAAAAGCGGAGGAAATAGCCGGAATCAGGCTACGGGGCTCCTTGGCCTTCCAAAAGCCTTCCCCATGGCCAACCGAAAGCGCCCTGCGGCGCTCTTAGTTAGCCCTGGCCCCCATGCAGGCGTCTTTGGTCATCAATAGCCGAAAAATGACCAGCCATAGTGCCGTCCGGGCCAGCCGTAATAGCGCGGGCCATCGTAGGGTCCGTAGAAGGCACCGTCGCCATAGATCCAACGCGCGACCGGTCGCCGCCCCGGAAGCCGATAGCACAGCCCGCTTTCCTCGCAGACGATTCTGACGTTCTCGGCGAGCGTGGGATGTGGCATTGAGGCTTGGTTGAGGAGCGGCATCGAGAACGCCGCTGTTGTCGACATTCCGAAGGCTACGGCCGCAACCGCCAGATACTTCATCGCTTCCCCCAATCGTTCCCGCCAATCGACAGCACTATGCTGCGCGGATTATACGCGAGAACGACAAGCCGCGCCATTGCCGCCTTCTGATCGCGAAAAAATGCCGGGTTTCACCGGCCGCCCTTGCGGAACTATTTCTACCTTCTTCGGAATCCCGAAAGGCTCGGGGCGCCAAAACTAGCGGGCTTGGCACAAGCATTGAAATCGAATGTCGGGATTGAATGGATCCTAAGCAAAGTTCAAAACCCGAGGCACCATGCGACGCAATCGAACAGCAGCCACAACCAGCCCACCATCGCGATGACGATGACCCCGGCGTATCCGGCCCGAATAACGAGATCCTTCCGCATTTCAGCGTCTGCTGCGCGTGCCAGATCCTGCCATCAAGCCGAGCGCGAATACCGGCCCAGAAATTCAACGGGCTGGATCATGTCAAAACTCTTGTCGTTGGCGGACCTCAGCATCCTCCTGCAGTACGACAAAAGCGCGACGATCAGTTGCCTGGACTTTGCGCATTGCGTTGAAACAAGCGCCATCAATCGGCACGCTTTGACGCCTTCTTTTCGGCCTGCTTCACCGCTTCACGAAGGCGCAGCAATTTTTGGTAATGCTGGGCTGAGGATTTGCCATAAGTTGCCGCTGGCATTCGACTCTTAACGCGACGACGCTGATTTTTCATGTCCGCAAAGTAATGAGCGCAGATACGGCCGCAATCAAAGCTAGATCTTAACCTAACCAATGAAGCTTAATGTCTGATCTTCCCCCGAAAAAATGGACAGGGTTAAGCTGCTTTTAGCTCCATCTCGATCGGGCTGAGATATCCGATGGCCGAATGGCGACGCGTTCGATTATAAAATCCTTCGATGTAAGCAAAGATATCACGTCTGGCGTCCTCACGTGTTGCATAATGCTGGTGATGGACGAGTTCGGTTTTGAGCGTATGGAAGAAGCTCTCCATCGGAGCGTTGTCATAGCAATCAGCCCTGCGGCTCATCGAAGCCCGGAAGCCGGCGGACTGCATCATCTTGCGATACTCCGCCGAGGCGTATTGAACGCCACGATCTGAATGGTGAATCAAGCCAGCACCAGGCCGCTGTGTCGTAATGGCCATCGCTAAGGCCGCCAATGGCAGTTCGGCGCGCAAATGATCCGCCATCGCCCAGCCGACGATCTTGCGGCTGTAGAGATCCATAACCGTGGCCAGATAAAGCCAGCCCTGATCAGTCTCGACGTAGGTGATGTCGGCGAGCCAGATCCGGTTTGGCGCGGCGGCGATGAAGTTGCGCTCGAGCAGATTCGCGGCAATCGGGAAGTCGTGACGGCTGTCGGTGGTGCGCACCCGCCGTGGCCGCGCCATGATGGCCCTGATACCGTGGCGGCGCATCAATCGCTCGATGCGGCCGCGGCTCGCCCCGCGGCCCTGAGCCCTCAACTCGGCATGGACGCGCGGGCTGCCGTAGCGGCCATTGGTGTTGCGGTGAACCCGCTTGATGTCGTCGACGAGCTCACAATTGGCGGCGGCTCGTGGACTCTCCGGGCGCGCCCGCCAGGCATAATAACCAGCAGGCGAGACGCCGAGCACATCGCACATGATCGTCACCGGATAGTCGGCACGGCGATCTTCAATGAAGCGGAATCTCATTTCTGAACTCCAGCAAAGATCGCGATGGACTTTTTTAAAATGTCGCGCTCCATACGCAGCCGCTCGTTCTCTCGCTGCAAACGGGCGATCTCCGCCGCGTGGTCCGCCGACGGCAGCGTCGCCTGCGTCGTGGCGCGCCGCGCCGCCGCCGTCGGCTCCCGCCTGGCCCCACGTTGCTCTACCCACCGCCGCAACACGGAATCGCGCAGACCAAGTTCCTTGGCCACCGATCCGATCGAGCGGCCACTCGATGCAACCAGATCAACCGCTTGCCGCTTGTAGTCGTCCGTAAACGACCGACGTTGACGTCCTTCCATCCGACACCTCCTGGCTCTTCGAGCCTACTACAGGTGTCCATCAGTTCGGAGGAGGTTCACTATAGATTAGGTGAGGGGCCGGGAATTGGTTTGAACGACGGCCACCGGCAGACCTTTTGTGATCGTCGAGGAGAACGAGGCGGAGCCTGTTTGTGGGACAGTTCTCGCACGAGTCTCTTCGTGCGCGCTGTTTGGAACGGGCCTCGGTGATGTCGTGTGAGTCTCCGGCAGCGAGGTGGAGATCCTTCGCACCCGCTGAACGCCCCCTGCATTTGCTCCTAGCATCTACGCATTAGGTGCTCTCCTTGCCCGGTCATCGACGGCGGGCGATGACAACACCCAGGAGAAAATGCGATGAGCCCAAAAGCGCCTGACGCCGTCGCGCGAACAACTCAGCGCTACTTCGGGAGTGTCGAACGATTTGGCGCACCCACCTTCTCTTTGGCTTCGCTAATCTCCGCTTGCGCGTATGCCGCCAGACGCTCGGAAGGGAGTGAGCGGGCCTGCGCACTGAACGCTAAGTCGCGGGGCAATTTTTTGAATGAATTTATCCTGGCGTATACGGCGCCAGGAGAGCGTTTCAGCTTTCTAGCAATCAGATCGACCTTGATTTTGGAAGCGACGAGCTTGCGCAATTCAACTTCTTCCGCGGGTGTCCAAAGGCGTCCTGCCGGGCGTGGGCCGACCATCGAGATTTCCCAAATAAAGCGTTTATCCAATCGCAATAAACAATCTGTCGCAAGAGGGGTAACCGGCGCGAGATCACGCCGGGCGCAGCGCGGACTGCCGTAGTTTGTTCACAGCTCTGCTCAATATATAGGCGCACCTTAAGATACTAGAGAATCTAAACTATTCTCGCTGGATAGCGAAGTTGTCCACAATGACGACTAACTGGACTCTGTCAACGATGGAGGTGGCGCTCGGCGTGCAGTTGGTGGTCGTTTTGGCCGGTGCCGGAAGTTGGGCAGTTATAGGCTGACGCCATCGGGAAAGGGAAATTCCAGGCGATTGAGCCCAGATTTCGATCGGGCCCACGAGTGGATGGAATTTAACCCAAGCTTACCTTCGGCTGGCCGATATGTCGGTTGGACAATTTGATGTGGCAGCCGCGCGGCTGACGGCGTTCTGATCTCACCCATACCGTGAGGCCGCTCAAAATAACAACGGTCGCTACAAGCTTAGCTAGAACGCTGTCATTCACAATTCGACGCACCCCCAAGGCAGTCAGCTATCCGTCGGAAGTCCATAGCAGCACGATTCCCAGCGATGAGGGAACTGTTCTTCCAAATCGAGGTCCCCATGATTGATGATAAGATCAAGATCGGGTGCCTGCATTGCACCAAATAATTGGGAGACCAAGCTCACGGTGCGAGGGATGGGTGTCCGGTCAACTACAGCAATTGCAATGGTCCCCTCACGTTCAACCGCGACACTGAAGATCCGCACCTGCGCGGCTCACTCAGGGCGGCCAGAGAAACATGAAACGCCCTCGAACTCGAAGCGAATGCTCGAAGAGCCGCCGCTCAGGCGTGCTCCGCCCATAGCCTCAAGTGGAGCAGTGAGTGCGCGCGAGTGATTGCTGTATCCTGATGATGTCGACGCCTGCAAAGTGTCCGACCTTTTCAAAGAAGTTTGGCGCGGGCGAACAGCGCCCGCAGAATATTTGTCGCCTGCACGGTCAACATCGCGTTGTCGGAGGCTTCTTGCAGAGCGGCTACCGCGGCGCCGTGCAACGACCTGTATTCCATCCACTCGATTGAGCTCAGATTCGTTATGAACAGATAGGCTTGGCCAACGGTAGCAATCGGAGCCGTCTCACCATTCAATTTAATTCTAAACGTCGCTGTTAGCGGCGTTCTAGAATTTTGCGCCTCGCTCATGCCCAAGCCCCCAAGGAAAAGGTCGGCGGGCGCTACGCCACCGACCTCCCTCTTGCAACTGCCGGCTCTGCTAGTCCGGTTCCGCTACATTTCTGTGTAGAGCCTGGATCATCAATGGTTAACAAAAGCTCGATGCGCTGTCTTTTGAGTTAGACGAGCAAAGGCGGTCGAATGCCTCTGGCCAATATTGCTGGGCGGCCGTGTGGTCGGCGATATGCACTTCCCAACCCCTGCCCAGTAGAGGCCGCTTTCGCGACAGCAACCCCGGATCGATCCGCCGAGTCTGAGTTAGGGATCCATCTTTGGATGCGTAGGTCAAATCGCATTCTCGCTATACAGTCGATCACAAGCAGCGGAATTCGACAAGGATCCGTCCTGCAGCACAGCGGCTGGGCGCATCCCAAGAGGAGCCTCGACGCCGCCGCCTGTTTGCAATTAGCGCAGGTGGATGTTTCGCTACGAATCAGCGTTACGTTCAGCTCAGCCGTTCCTCGCGGGCCAATAGGGAGTTGGACAGGCCTGGCGCGTGTTTGTAGCCATCGTGGCGCGTCGTGCGGCGAACTTGGATCTATGTCATCTTTGATGGCCTAGTCCAATTCCCAGCGACAGTGCTTTTTGTCTTAGTGAACCTTCCGATCTCTTCATCAAGTTCGCTAGCTTCGATACTGGTGTTCTAGCCTTCGAATGCATCTTCAACGATTTGATGTCCGATGCCGAATATTTTCTACGGACGATTTTCTTCTTCGTTTTCTTGGCCACTTCGATCTCCAGCATCGAATTCAATGCGGTTTGTTATCACCAATCTTCGCGACTTCAGCAATCCCCTCGACATCCACGGGCCTGATGTGTGACTGCGGAATGACAACCGCACTATGCCGCATTGTTCGCCAGGAAAGCGGAGCGACGCGGATGCCCCATCTCAAATCCGTGGCGTCCGGCAATCTTTATAACCCATTTCTGGGGCGGGTCTTTCCGCGCCGCGCGCCAAGGAGTCGGCCGACGAAAAAACCGCCTCGCTCCGAAGCGTGGGGCAACGGAATGAGGCGGAGTGTGTGGGTATTTCCATCGGTCAAAGGGCCGACAAGCGCAGGATCGCTTCTGATTCGGGCGAGCTGGCGACGAGATCGAGTCGAAAGTCCGGAGCAATCGAGTCAGGCTTGCGTAGCGTGCCGCGTTTTTGAAACTCAAAATGAGGACCGCAAGAATGCGTAAACTCCTCATGTTCTTGGTTGCTGCAAGCTTCTCGATCGCGTTTCAGCTAGCTAATTCGGTGGATCGATTCCGGTCGTGATGGTGAGGTATGCTCCTGGCGGACTAAGATTGTGTCAGTCGCGTCGTTGGTTTCAAACCGCAGGAGTCGGCGCCGCTAGCGCGATTGGCTGACTCGTACCAACCGACGTTCCGGCATCGATGCCCCCTGGTATGTGGAGGGGGCTAAATGTACCCCCACTAAGATAGAAACCATTACTGTAAGCGTTGATCCCGAAAGCTTGACCGACGATGTTTCCGGTATTGTTTGTTCCAGTCGGGACGCTACCCGTAGAGCCAGGATAGCCAAGGCTTATGAATGTGCCTCCGCTATCTACGAAACCTGCCAGAGCTTCCGCTTTTGCGGATTGCAAACTGGCAAGAGCGATTGCAAGAATATCCGCAGCATTCCAGCCCCGCTGAAAATGACAGCCAGCTACTGTTGGAAATAGACAAGTGCGATTGCAAAGATCAGGATCGCGCCCCAGCCAATCAAAAGCTCTTTGACGTCTCGATCGAGCATGGCACCCCTCCGTTAGAGAGATCACTAATACGACGCTCATGCCACGGTTGAGTCAATGTCCTCCCTCGCGAAATGGGAGATGCCTGTGATGTCACACACGGTTGCTTAGGCTGTTTGCTGTTTGATGATAGCGCCTGTAACGCCGCGCGGGCCGAGTAGCCGGGCGCAACCCTTCAACCTACCCCAGGGGCATGTGCGCTCAGCTACTTCGTTGTTGCACACCTAGGAGATTGCCAATGGGGACGCTCATTACCGTGCCAAAATTGGAAGCACTAGAGGCTATCCTTGCCTCGCCCGCAAAGGATGCGGTGCTTGCTGAAGCGCGCCCAAAACCAACAACGAGCCGCAAAAAGTAAGACCCCGAACCAATAAGCGCATCCCGAGGCACCCTGAAATGACTGCCATCCGACGCACACGCCATGGTTGAGTCAATGGCTCGACTTGTCTGAATTGGAACACGGACTTAGGTCCCCATACTTCGAGCAGCGCGTTCTTATTTGTCAACGATCCTCCCACTACCTTTACGCTGAACCTGGTGGACACGAACGGCCAGAAATTCAGTGCAGCCCACCCCACCGGCAAATGAGAGGAGCGCACGGGAGCTGACAATTCCTACCGCTCCCCCCGCCAGTTTTTCGACTGCATCAATAACGCGGGCATCTCGATCGGGGATCACTATCTGCAAGAGTTCAAGAATTACCGCACTACCCAACACAAGCGCGCAAACCAGCGCGATCCGGCGGGGATACGCCAAGCAAAACAAAAGTCCGAGTAGACCGTACGCACCGAACCGTTCAACAATCACCACCACCGGCGGCTCAGTTGTCGTCAATTCGGGCCGCCCGCCAGCGTGCGAAAGTGTCGCGTAGATGATGAAGATCAGGCACGCCCAGGCAGCGACAGTGGAGAGTTTTTGAAGCATACGCACGTCCTATCCGAATAAAGCTCGCAAGGGTACTTAAAAATCTGTGCTAAACGACAAGCAAAAAGACCGGCCCGCAAGGCGGTCCCTCTGCAGCGCTGAACTTGGTTGCATGGAGTGCTTCCGACATTGCTAAGCCGTGATCAGGGTTGCTTCTGATAGCGCAGTAGCCGGGCCTGCGGTGCAGAGCACGTTCCTGTCGGCTTCATCCGCTATCCTGTGCAGGACCGCAGCTTGGCCTCATTGTGCTCCGCACGAGCGAGCGGCCGACACCGATCCGCGCGATGAGGATTGTCGTTCTCACCACGATCTTGTGACGCAAAACGGCGTTGTGGATGCGCTCCCGCCGCGAACTTCTCCGATCAGCGTTTACGCGGGGCTGATCTCTCTTAGCACAGAGGTCGCATATTCATTGCGCTCCCGCATGAAACGCAGTTGGTGCGCCCTGAAGCTTTCGACGCGCTGTCTGATCTCCTCTCGCACGGAAACCACATTCATGGGCTTTAAAGCCGAGGAGTCGAGCGTTCGTGACCCCCGTTCTGCCGCCTCGAATCGGTACGGCTGGCATCGCGGATCTGGCGGATCTTGTGGCGAGAACGTCATTCCTTCTGTCGCCGATGTCGGCCTCTCCCGCAAGGACATCCAGCTTGGCGCGGCCTACGGTCGTGCCTTCAAGGACCGAGGCGAGAGAGGGACGTGAAAAATCTTGAAGCCTGCGATTTCCGGAAACCCCTCCGCGGCCGCCGCAGACACCAAAGCCAGAACTGCGGCCGGCACCTCTCCATTGACCAGCCGATTGATCGCCGTTGTTTGACCCTCGCTGAGTTGGACTTCCGGCGCCCCCGCGGCGACGATTGCGGTTCTAACACTGCCGTTCGACGCAGAATACCTGTTGTCGATCGCAATCATCTTGCCAGTCAGATCGGAGACCGAAGCGATGTCCCGACGAGCCATGAGAACGGCAACCAGAAGGTCCGTATCAATGGCCGACGCAGACGCAGTCTTTTCGTTACCACGCGCCGACTTTTCCGCGAGACTGGGCCTGTCCCTGTTATGCCCCTTCATGTCCTGCGGCGGGGTTGCGGTAGCCGTCAAACGCTCCGCGAGCACCGTGGCGGCCGCCACCTGTGCCTCGATCGTTCTAGTGTTGGAACCCGCAACGCCGACGGTGGTATGCGAATCCGCGATGTTTGCAGGCGTCGTATTGGAGTCCCCAGCGGCGGCGCTGCCAGCGGGCTGCAGCGGCGTTTTCGATGAATTAGACGCGAGGGGACTCCGAGACGCGGGTGGCTCGGCTTTCGCCGCGATCATGGTTGGTTTGGGCGTTTTGCTTGCGAGACGCGCCCCGCGGCGGGCGTGAGTCGGCTCCTCTTTCTTCCACGCGCTTACGGACTTGCCGTAAAGCACCGCGGATTTGATCCTGAATGACGCCAGCTTGATCGGCGGACCAGCCGTGCGCTCGAAGCAGGCGACCCCGTTCGCGTCAGTGCATGAACCGGTGGCGGCCTGCGGCGGTGGTTGACGGCTACAGCCGACCAGGGTCATAGCCAGCGCGCCAATCAGAAGCGTCCTCAAGTAACCCTCCTTAAGAGGCTGAGCTCCGCCTGCATTCTTGCTGCGTGACAAACGTTTGCGCTGATCGGCTATCTGTTGTGCAGAAATCTTAAGCTCGCATTAAGCGCTACACGCCGGACGCGAGAAGCTCCGGCATGGTTAATGGCAGCATTACGCGGTATGCAGGACGCGCGGAGTTTTGGCGGCCGATGGACGCATGCCGCGCCATATTTCGTCGAGAGATGAGCGCGAGTGCTTGATGACGGGGATGCTTATTTTCGAAACGACTGACCAACCACGTCTCGGCACTGACGGCGCTGCCCGTCATAGGCCCTGTAGGCGCCGGATGTCGCATCATAGGTACGAAAATGCGTGCAGCCGGGCGGGCCGATAGTACGTTCTCGCGGCTCGCGTTCAGCGCGTTTAGGCAATTTAAATGAATCGACCGGTTCGTTTGCCTGTTTGCTATTCGGCGTCATGCTGCCCTGTTGTTTTGCAACGGTCTTCTCTTCCGCAGCAGCAGGCATCTCCTCCGCCGCAGCCG